>Ga0210114_1000478_pt1 | contig 10497 bp, 10 predicted proteins | sample MayberryNW_TuleA_FD_185524 | JGI IMG/M metagenome (GOLD analysis project Ga0210114, IMG submission 185524) | Wetland microbial communities from San Francisco Bay, California, USA, that impact long-term carbon sequestration - MayberryNW_TuleA_D2... | ecosystem: Environmental > Aquatic > Marine >...
CGTCGTCCTATCTCCTCGGTCGTTTCAGGGCGCTTGGTCAGCTCCACTTCGTGGTCCGTGAGGGCATGCGGGTCGCCGGGTTTTGCTCGCTGCGCTCGGGCGAGACCCTCTGGGTTCCACTCAGCGGCGTGCGCGACGGTGACGGCACGCTGCTTCGCGCCGGCGTCTCGGCGGCAGCATATGCCCACGCTTTCGAGTGGGCCCGCCGGCAGGGCTGTACCCGGGTGGACATGGGGCGCACCTCCCCGTTCGTCACCGACGGCGTGCTCCAGTACAAGCGGAAGTGGGGACTGACCGCGGTGTCCGACCCGCTGGCGCACCTCACCGCGGTGTGGGTCGGTTCCGATGCCGCGCGCCTCGCCTTCGCGCGGCAGCCGGTGCTCGCCGAAGGCGTTCACGGGCTCTGGGTGTACGCCGGAGGGGGACCGTGACCAGCGCGGCCGTGGGATCGTGCTGGCGCACCGCGCCGCTCGCCGGCGCCGCCGCACTGCCGGAGACGGAGTGGAACGCGCTCGCGAAACGAGGCTTCCATCTCCACCAGTGGTTCCTCGCTGCCGAGCACTCCGGTTGGCGGCCGCGGCACGTGCTGGTGAGCGGGGACGGGGAAGCGCGCGCGGTGTTCCCCGTCTATCTCACCGGCGCCGACACGCCGCACGACCTGCACGAGCGCTGGCTCGGGCCGCTCCGCGGCCTGGAGCGGATCGGCCTCGCCATTCGGCCCGTGCTCTCGGTCCAGTCACCCTTCTCCCTCACCTCCGACGTCCTGGGCGACGCCCAGACGCTGCCCCGACCGGTGCTCGAGCGCGTCTTCGCGCTGCTGGAGGAGATCGCCGGGGAGGAGGGCGCCAGGGCGGTCGTGTGGCCGTACGTGGATTCGGCGGACAGGGCGGTGATCGCGCTGGCTCGGGAGCGAGGATACGCCATCGTGTCCGCGGGGGCGACGGCGCGGATGCGAATCTGGTGGGACTCGTTCGAGGAGTACGTCGCCAGCCGCAGCAAGTCCCTGCGCCGCACCATCCGCGCGGACCTGACGGCGCTCCAGGCGGCGGGTCTCGAGACCGTTACCAGCTCCGACTTCGCCGAGCATGCCGCGCGGATGGACGCGCTCTATCGTGCCGCGTACCGCCGGCGCAACGGACGCGATCCCAGGCTCGCGCCCGGCTGGTTCCACCGCATCGCCGAGAAACCGGGCGCCGGCATCGACGCGATGCTCACCTGGCAGGGAGGGCAGCTCGCCGGCACCAGCTGCAACCTGACGGCGGGAGCGGTGCTGGACGGCACCTTCGCGGCGTTCCGGCAGGAGGAGCACGGCGGGTGCGCCTATCTCAACGATCTGGTGTACGAGCCGATTCGCCTCGCCTGCGCGCGGGGCGTCGAGACCATCGACCTCGGCATGAGCGCGCTCTATCCGAAGGTTCTCCGCGGGGCACGGCTCCGCCGACGGGTCGCGCTGGTGCGCGGGTCGAGCCCGGCCGTGCATCAGGCGCTCGCGGCGCTGGGCCAGGCCGTGGCGTGGCGGCAGGAAGCCAAGGAGCGCCGCATGCTTGGCGCGCTCTGGGGGCCGAGATGCTACGAAGACGCCGAGGATCTCCCATGACTTCGCTGTCGCTCGCCAAGTACGCGGCCGACCTGGCCAGCCTTCCCGGCGACGCCGCGCTCGGGTACCGGAACGACGGCCTGCGCGGCGTATGGGAGGCGGTGGCCACGCGCACCGTGCATCGGCTGATCCGCGCGAGCCGGCTCACGGTGTTCGCGCAGACGCTGGAGCAGATCCCGGAGCTTTCTCCACCTCCCGGGGTCAGGATCGCGCGTCTTTGTGCGGAGGAGGTCGAAGCGCTGGCTCCGATCGCCGCTGAGCGCGACCGGGCGCGATTCCGGCGGCTGCTCGAGATCGGCTGCATCGGGCTCGCCGCCTGGAGAGGCACGCGTCCTGTCGGCTACGCCTGGGTCGCGGCGGAGATGCGACCGGAAGTGAGTCACTGTCCCCTGGAGCTTCCGGCTCATGCGGCCTATCTCTGGGACCTCTACGTGGTCCCGTCCGAACGCGGCAGCGGCCTCGGCTCCGCGCTCGCGGCCGAGCGCCTGCGCACGGCCCGCGACCTCGGACGAAGCGAAGGATGGCGGATGATCACGCCGACCAACACCGCATCGCGCCGGACGCTCCATCGAAGCGGGTCGGCGCCGCGGGTCGTGGGTGAGCTTCGCTACCTCAAGCTGGGTTCCCGGCTCTTCGCCCGCTTCACGCCGTGTCGGCCGCCGAGGCACTGAGCGCCGCCGCGGCGCGGCCCGCCCGGAGCGGCGGGCTGCTCCGCAGGGTCGCGGGCTACTCCGCGATGCGCGGCTCGGCGGAGGCGCTTCTGGGCCTGCGCGGCATCCTCCTCGCCACCCTCCTCGGCCCGGCGGCGTTCGGCAGCTGGGCCCTGCTGCGGCTCGCGACCCGCTACGCCGCCCTCGCGGGGGTAGGAGTGTTCCGCGGGCTCGAGGTCGAGCTCCTCCAGGCCGCGGATGATGCTCCTCACCGCTCGCGCGCCTCGGGTGCGGCGCTCGGATTCATGCTCGCGGTCTCGGGTGCCCTCGCGACGGTGGCACTCGTCGCGAGTGCGCTGGTCGAGTCTTCCACCCATCGGCTGATCCTCCAGGGGTTCGCCGCGGCCGTGGTGGCCGAGGCGACCTACGCGTACGCGCTCGTGGTGACGCGGGTCGGCGCCACGTTGCGCCGGTACGCCTTGCTGGAGGCGGGCACTGCCGCGCTGCACCTCCTGCTCGGCGTGGCGCTGGCTCGCGCCTTCGGCCTGGCGGGCGCGTTCGCCGCGCTCGCGCTCTCGTCCGGCCTCGGCGCCGCGGTGGTCGCACGCTGGATGGAGATGCGACCCCGCGTCGACGCGGCGGCGGTGCGCGGCATGCTTGCCACCGGTTTCCCCGTGGCCGTCACCGGCGTGGTGGGCACTCTGCTTCAGACGGCCGACCGGTGGGTGGTCGCGGCATGGGGAGGGCGTGAGCTGCTGGGCTACTACGCCTTCGGCGCGGCGCTCGCCAGCGCCGGTGCGGCGCTCGCGTTGTCGGTTCGCACCGTGGTGTTCACCGAGGTCTATGGGGAGGCGAAGCTTTCGGGAGCTGCGACGGCACTCCAGCGGCACCTGGAGCGGTCGCTGCTTCCCTTCGCGACTCTGGTACCTCCGGTGCTCGGCGCCATCGGGGCGGTCATCGGGCCCGCGGTGACGCTGGTCGCGCCTCAATACACCGCGGCAATCGGGCCGGCGAGGCTGTTCCTTCTGTCGGGCGCGGCCATGGGGCTCGTGAACCTGGCGGCGGTCGGCGCGGTCGCCGCGGGGCGGCAGACGCTGTTGCCGGCGTATGCCGTGGGCGCGCTCGCGGTCAACTTCGGGCTCGCCACGCTCGCGCTGGCGGCGGGACTGGGCCTGGAGGGAGCGGCCGCAGCGTCGCTGACCGGGTACCTCGTATTCGCCGCGGCCGTGCTCCGGCTCAACGCCAGGCTGAGCGGCATCCTCCAGCCCGAGCAGCTGGTGGCCAGGGCGCTGCGGCCGATCGTCTGGTGCGCGGGCGCGGTCGTCGTGGCCGGCCACGCCGCGGCGGGGCTGCGCGAGGACGCGGCGGCCGTCCTGATCTACGTTCTGCTCATGCTGCCGCTGCTGCCGCGCTGCCGGGGCGAGTGGCGTCGCCTCAAAGGCGAGCGGTGACGGGCGCCGGCGGTCTCCACGTCGTCCTGTTCACCTCGAACCGGATGGGTATCGAGGTGGCCGCCGCGGTGGCGGCGCTGGAAGAGGTGCGTCTCCTGCACGTCGTCACCACCTCGCTGCCGAGGCCGGGGACGGTGCTGGAGCGGGCACGCAAGACGTACCGCTACTTCGGGCCCCCGGGACTGCTCGCGGCGGTGCGATCTCGCCTGCCGCGGCCGCTTGCCCCCGTGCCCGCGCCCCGCGTCGCCGACGAGCTCGCCCGCCGGCTGCCTTCGGCGGTGCACCTGCACTACCCCGACCTGCACGCGCCCGAGTGCCTGGCCCACCTGCGCTCTCTGCGGCCGGACCTCGGGATCGTGTTCGCCTGCTACCGTCTCCAGCGGTCGCTGTTCTCGATCCCTGGCCTGGGCACGCTCAATCTCCACCTGGGGAAGGCGCCCGAGTTCCGCGGCTCCTCGCCCGGCTTCTACGAGCTGCTCGCGGGTGTGCCACAGGTCGGGGTCACGGTGCATCGGGTGGACGATGGTCTCGACAGCGGCCCGATTCTGCTCCAGCGCACGTTCCCACTGGATCCCGTTCCGGCCGGCGACCCGATCCACTACCTGGCCACGTTTCAGCGCGAGGTGCTGGTCCCCGCCGGTGCCGCGCTGATGGCCGAGGCGGTGAGACTGGAGGCCCGGGGCGCGGCGGTCGCGATGCCGCAGCCGACGACCGGCTTCCGTCCCCGCCGCCGGGCGACCTGGGGGCAGCAGCGGGAACTGCGGAGAATCGTCTCGGATCGTCGCCGCCGGCAGCCGGGCGAGACGAAGCCGCGTTCAGGTTGACAGCTTCCGGAAATCAGCCGTAAGTTACGGGACTACCCCGACCCTCGAGTCGTCCGATGCCGAAGCCCCTCGCGAGCGCGCTCGTTCGCATGATGTGCTGTTGCTGCGCCAGCCGGAGTTGCGGCCGGCGGGCAGCTGCGCTGCCCTAGGCGTCGGGACGCTGAACCCGGCCGGCCGCCCCCCATCGGGACGCGGCCGGCTTTCGTTTTTGGGAGAGCCACACGAACGCAGGACAAGGAGGCAGACACATGGCGGCAACCGCTCAGGTCGCACCCGTCACCCCCATCGAGAAGCGGGGGTACGCCCACCCCCAGGTGCTGGTCTCGACCGACTGGGTTGCGCAGCACCTGAAGGACCCGAAGGTCCGGTTGGTGGAGTCGAACGAGGACATCCTGCTCTACGACACCGGCCACATCCCCGGCGCGGTGAAGATCGACTGGACCTCCGATCTCAACGACCCGCTCACCCGGGACTACATCGACCGCGAGCGGCTCCAGAAGCTGCTGCGCTCGAAGGGGGTCAGCCACGACACCACCATCGTCCTCTACGGCGACAAGAACAACTGGTGGGCCACCTACGCGCTGTGGGTGCTGCAGCTCTTCGGCCTCGAGAACGTGAAGGTCATGGATGGCGGACGGCTCCGCTGGGTGGACGAGGGCCGGCCGCTCACCACCGACAAGCCCTCCTATCCCGAGGGCAACATCACCGTGAAGGAGCGCGACGACACCCGGATCCGGGCGTTCCGTGACGAGGTGCTGGAGCACCAGAAGAAGAAGGGCCAGCTGGTGGACGTCCGGAGCCCCGAGGAGTACAGCGGCCAGAAGACCCACATGCCCGAGTACCCGCAGGAGGGCTGCCTCCGCGGCGGCCACATCCCGGGCGCCAAGAGCATCCCGTGGGCCAAGGCGGTGGATGCCGAGACCCACACCTTCAAGTCGGCCGAGGAGCTGCGGAAGCTGTACGAGGGGGACAACAACCTGAAGAACGATCAGGAGACCATCGCGTACTGCCGGATCGGCGAGCGGTCGTCGCACACCTGGTTCGCGCTGACCTACCTGCTCGGCTTCGACAAGGTCCGCAACTACGACGGCTCCTGGACCGAGTGGGGCAACGCGGTGCGGCTCCCGATCGAGCGGTAGCGCACCTGTCACCCTGAGCGCAGCGAAGGGGGCCATGCTCGCTATGGTCCCCTTCACTTCGTTCAGGGTGACAGGGACCGTCTCGCCTCCACCATCGTTCCCGGAACGTTAGTGACGATCCCCGAGACACCGCGACGCCAGAGCCGGCGCGCGGTGTTCGGGGCGTCCACCGTCCATACGTGCACCGCGCAGCCGTGCGCCCGTGCGGCGGCGACGAACCCGCTCGTCGGCACCGGCAGCCCGCGGTGTCGCAGCGGGACCGAGAGCATCCGGTAGCCCGGCGCCGGTGTGCGGCGCCGGAGCAGCGCCGCCCAGTAGAGTGCCGAGATCTCGGGGGCCGAAGCCCCGCGAACAAAGGGCGGGTCGTCGAACGCGACCAGTGCCTCGCGGTACTCCGAGGCGACCACGCACCGCGCCGTCGCGTCCTCCTGGACGAGGACCCGCCGCACCGCCTCCTGCGCCGACGGCTCCTTGATCTCCACCAGAATGCTCAGCCTCGGAAAGGCCCAGAGCACCTCGCCGAGCGTTGGAATGTGCACGTCGCTCCCGCGGCAGGGATTGGTACGGCCCCGGTCGGGGGTGAACTGCCATCCGGCATCCACCGCGCGCAGCTCGGCGAGGGTGAGAGCGGCCACCGGGCCGGTCCGGTCGGTGGTGCGCTCGAGGGTAGCGTCGTGAATCACCACCGGCGCGCCGTCCGCGGTGAGCCGCACGTCGAGCTCGAGCGCGTCCGCGCCGCGCCCTACGGCCGCCTCGAACGCAGGCAGCGTGTTTTCCGGCGCCTCCGAGGAGGAGCCGCGGTGCGCGATGACGAGGCGTGCGTCGGGGTCGAGCAGCGGGTTCACTGGGGATGATGGTCGAAGAAATCGAGCATGACCCGGGTCGCGTCGAGGTCGCGGGTCACTCGTCCGACCGAGCGACCCACGGGAGGGCCGCCCGGCCACGTGTGGCCGCCGCCCTCGATCGTGAACAGCACGACGTCGCGGCCATCGCGGCAGCCAGAGTAGGTCGAGCGCCGGACGCGGGTGCCGTCGGTGACGGTGTCGGGTTGTGCCGCGACCACCGGCGCTTCGATGCAGCCGTTGACCCGGGCGAACAGGCTCGCCGTCGTGGGTGCCGGGAGCACCCGCCCGCGCCGAAGGCTCAGGTCGCCGCCGTCGTACGGCATCAGCGGGTCGTCGGTGCCCTGGAACATGATGACGGACACTGGTGCGGCGGCCGCGCAGTGGGTTTCCAGCTCTCCGGGGAGTGCTCCTGCCACCGGCGCAATCGCCGCAAATGTGCCGGGGAGGTCGCAGGCGAGGCGGAACGCCATGCCCGCGCCGTTGGAGATGCCGGTCGCGAAGACCCGTCGCGAGTCCACCGGCAGCTCGCGCCGCAGCGAGTCGAGCAGCACCCGAACGAAGCCGACGTCGTCGGCGCCGGCGCGGGCGGCCCGGCCATCGCTCCAGTAGCCGTTCACGCCGTCGGGATAGACCACTGCGTACCCTCTCGGCATCGCGGCCGGGGTGAGACCGGTGTGCTCGGCGATATTCGAGGCCGTGCCCCCGCCGCCGTGGAAGACCAGGAGCAAAGGCAAGGGCTCGCCGGGGCGACGGGACGACGGCAGGTGGAGCAGGTAGGACCGTCGGACGCCATCGACGTCGATCGTGCGCCGGCCCGTGACACCGGCAGACGATTGGGCCGGAAGGGCGTTCGTCGCGGCACACGCGATGGCGTACAGCAGGGCGAGTGATCGAAGTGGCATTGGACCGTCGCGAATACGGGGGCGGGTCACTGCCGTGTCGCAGTCTGCCCCCCACTCTAAGCCCGCTCCCTGCCGACCCACAACCCGGGTAGAGGACTTTTCCCTAGACCGCGACTATACATACCACCGTCCCCGACCCGAGCCCGTATGACGCCGCCTCTCTCCATCGCCGATCTTCGCAGGGAATACGCCCGTGCCCGGCTGGACGAGAAGGACGTGAGCATCAACCCCTTCGACCAGTTCGCCCGCTGGCTTGCGGAGGCACAGGCGGCGGAGACGGTGGAGGTGAACGCGATGGTGCTCGCAACCGCCACACTCGCCGGGCGGCCCTCTGCGCGCGTGGTCCTGCTCCGAGGGTTCGACGAGCGGGGCTTCGTTTTCTTCACCGATTACCGGAGCCGAAAGGGGGAGGAGCTGGAGACCAACCCCAGGGCGGCGCTGGCGTTCTACTGGGGGGAGCTGGAACGGCAGGTGCGGTTAGAGGGAACGGTAGCACGGACCACGCTCGAGGAGTCGGCGTCGTACTTTCGCACTCGACCCATGGGAAGCCGGCTCGGGGCGTGGACATCGTACCAGAGCCGGCCGATCGGGTCACGCGAGGAACTGGAGGCCGATCTGCTGGAGGTCGAGCGCCGGTTCAGCGGACCCGAGGTACCGCTGCCGCCGCACTGGGGCGGCTATCGGGTGACCCCGGAGTGCTTTGAGTTCTGGCAGGGGAGGGAGAGCCGGCTGCACGACCGGATCCGGTACCTGCGGGACGGCGAACGGTGGAAGATCGAGCGGCTGTCGCCATAATTGTCATCCCGAGCGCAGCGAGGGATGACAGTCGATTGAACTACCCCCACCTCACCCGGTACCGGCACACGCTCCCGCCCCGCGCCCGGCACTCTTCCTCCGTGATCCGCGCCCCGCGCACCCCGCACATCTCCAGCGCCTTCCGATACCAGCCGATCACCGTCAGGCAGTCCGGCGCGCTGAACGTCTCCGCATCATAGGTGGTGAGCACGCCCTCCGACGGCCCCGTGGGCTGGTACTCGCGCCGTCCGCTCTCGTAGTAGAGGCTGTAGATCGAGGGCGACTTGGCCAGGAACGCGTGCGCGTCGCCCTTGGTCAGATAGCTGGCGTGAATGCTCGACAGGTTGGTCTCGGCCGAGGCCTCGCCCAGCTTCTCGAAGAACTCGGTCCGGCCGCCGCCCAGCACCTGCACGATCGCGTCGTCCAGCGCCTTGCCGATGGCGAACGGATACCAGTTCGAGGTGAACAGCATCCGCAGCGTCCGCTGCGTGTCGGGGGGAAGGCTGGCCAGCACCTGCTCCACGGCCGGCTTGCCGGCTTGGCGCTCGACGAGCGCCAGCCTCGACTTGAGCACCGCTCCCTTGATCTGCTGCACCGCGGCTGCCTCCCTGGGGGTCGGCCCCAATATACTTTCCCGAGGCGATTTCCCGAGACGACATGCACCCGCTGACGCTGCGCGACACGGCGCTCTTCACCGATCTGTACGAGCTCACCATGGCGGCGGCATTCTTCCGCGAGGGCATGCGGGAGACCGCCACGTTCAGCCTCTTCGCCCGCCGGCTGCCGCCCACGCGTGCGTTCATCGTCGCGGCTGGCCTGGAAGACGCGCTGGAGTACGCCCGGGGCCTCCACTTCAGCTCCGATGCGATCGAGTACCTCCGCTCCCTCGGTCGATTCGAGCCCGAGTTCCTCGAATACCTGGCCTCACTCCGCTTCACCGGCGAGATCCGCGCGGTGCCCGAAGGCACGGTAATCTTCCCCGACGAGCCGATGCTCGAGGTCTCGGCGCCGGTGATCGAGGCCCAGCTGCTGGAGTCGGCGCTGCTCAACGCCTGCCATCTCCAGAGCGTGCTCGCCAGCAAGGCGGCCCGGGTGGTGCTCGCGGCCCAGGGCCGCGACCTCGCGGAGTTCGGCCTGCGGCGAAGTCACGGGACCGACGCCGCGCTCAAGGCGGCGCGCTGCGCCTGGATGGCCGGATTCGGCTCGACCAGCGACGTCCTCGCCGGCCGCGCGTACGGGATCCCGGTGTCGGGCACGATGGCCCACTCCTTCGTGACCGCGTTCGACGACGAGCTGGAAGCCTTTCGGGCCTACGCCCGCGCCTTTCCGGACAGTGCCATCCTCCTGATCGATAGCTACGACACGCTTGAAGGCGCGCGGAAGGCGGTGACTGTGGCGCGGGAGCTGGCCGCTCGGGGTCACGCCCTCGCGGGCGTCCGCCTCGACAGTGGCGATCTCCTCGCCTTGAGTCGCGATGTGCGCCGGATCCTGGATGAGGCCGGGTTCCCCGGCGTGCGGATCGTGGCAAGTGGGGGACTGGACGAGCACGACATCGCGGGCCTGGTCGCGGCCGAAGCACCGGTGGACTCCTTCGGCGTCGGCACCCGGCTCAACGTCTCGGCCGATGCACCCTCGCTGGACCTGGTCTACAAGCTGGTGCGCTACGGCGACCGCTACGTGCTTAAGCGGAGCGAAGGGAAGGAGACGTGGGTCGGTGCGAAGGCACTGTACCGGTCCTTCGGCCCCGACGGATTGATTGCAGGGGACGTGCTCTCGCTGGAAGTGGAAGCGCCGCCGGCCGGCAGCGTTTCCCTGCTCGAGGTCGTGATGGATGATGGGGTGCTACTGCGTCCCCATCCCTCGCTCTCGGACATCCGCCGGCACTGCGTCGGGCGGCTCGCGACGCTTCCCGACGAGCTCAAGCGACTGGACGGTCACGGCGAGTACCCGGTGGCCGTGAGCCCCGGCCTCCAGGACCGACAGGAGCGTGCCCTGGTGGAGGTCGGGGCCCCGCGGCGGGGCTGACATCAGGGATCAAGGCCGATCTGCTGCGGGATCTCCAGAAAGTACACCTGGGCCACCCGCAGGCCGTTGTTGTCGTAATTCCAGAGGTACTTCACCGCGTCGTCGTCGAATAGGAACGAGCGAGTGTCGCAGCCGACGACGTCATCTGTGTCGAGGCCTGGCGGCTCTAGTCGAAGGCCCTGGCCCGCCGTGCCGCCTCCGCCGCAGTCTTCCGGAGCGGCGGGTCCGCGTCCCCCCAGAGCCGGGCGACGGTGCGATACGCGTCGGCC
>Ga0210114_1000481_pt1 | contig 10460 bp, 11 predicted proteins | sample MayberryNW_TuleA_FD_185524 | JGI IMG/M metagenome (GOLD analysis project Ga0210114, IMG submission 185524) | Wetland microbial communities from San Francisco Bay, California, USA, that impact long-term carbon sequestration - MayberryNW_TuleA_D2... | ecosystem: Environmental > Aquatic > Marine >...
GTAGGATGTTAATGGTCTGGCTACGACGTACAACGCACTATCTATTCATAGTGGTCGTTGCTGTTAACAGTACATTATTGACTATCAATGCTGGTGACTATATCTTCTATACTGATTGGGCGTGGACTTCATTTGTAGTATTTTCTATTTCACAATCTACTATGCTTGTGGTAGGAGCGATTTATTATATGCTCTTCACAGGAGTTCCAGGTACAGCTACGTATTACGCAACAATTATGACAATATATACTTGGGTTGCAAAAGGTGCATGGTTTGCTTTAGGATATCCGTATGACTTTGTAGTAGTACCAGTTTGGATACCTTCGGCAATGTTATTAGACCTATCATATTGGGCTACACGACGAAACAAGCATGCAGCCATTCTAATCGGTGGAACACTGGTTGGAATGTCATTGCCTGTATTCAATATGATAAACCTGTTGCTAGTTAGGGATCCGCTAGAAATGGCATTCAAATATCCTAGACCTACGTTACCCCCGTATATGACACCTATAGAGCCTCAGGTCGGTAAGTTCTACAATAGTCCTGTAGCCTTAGGAGCAGGTGCAGGTGCAGTGCTTTGTGTGCCAATAGCAGCACTAGGCGCGAAGTTGAATACTTGGACTTACAGGTGGATGGCAGCCTGGAGTAAATGGGATTAAAATCCCTCATTTTTCATTTTAATTTTTTTGAAACATCTTCAACACTACCAAAGTTTTTAAATAAATATAAAATTTCTGGATTTAATTCTAATTAAATACAATAAAAATACAATAAAATTAATTTAATTATATGTATATACTTTGCTTTATGCTTTATGCATTAACTTTGAGTGATTTTAATAATTCATTTATGTTAGAATTCGTTTTATTTTTATCATCCAAAATAATTTCTTGATGTGCAGGAGGATACTTTATATAATTATCTATTTTCATCGCAATTCTTTCGTCATACGATGCAACATTTTCATTTTGATAAAATATTCCAATAGGTATCTTATCTCCCCATTCATTTGACTTTTCAAAAACTCTGGAAGCAATTTCATAATATTGATCTGGGTCTTTTACTTCTCCATTATAACCAGAATTGTCTAATTTATATATACGCGGGATGGGTTTTCCATTTTCTTGATCAGTATTGTCCAGTCCTTGGAACCATTCCTTAGTATTTATATCATTGTAAGTTGGACAGGGTTGTAGTACATCTAAATAAGCTAATCCTTTATGTTTTACAGCCTTTACTATCAAATCTTTAAGATGTCTTATATCGTACGCATAACCTCTTGCAATAAATGTAAAACCAGAAATAAAAGCAAGTGCTATTGGATTGATAGAATCATTAACGTTAGGTTGAGTCAATGATTTTGTCTTCATACCTAATTTTAATGTGGGAGAAGCTTGTCCTTTTGTTAATCCATATACCCCGTTATTGTAAATGATATATGTCAAATCTATGTTTCTTCTTCCAGAACTAACAAAATGTCCAACACCTATTCCAAGGCCATCTCCATCTCCACCAACGGCAATTACTTCGAGGTCAGGATTACATAGTTTAGCCCCTTGAGCAAATGGAAGTACTCTACCATGTAATGTATGTATTCCATATGTGTGAATAAAATGAGGAGTTTTTCCTGAACATCCAATACCTGAAAAAATAGCAGCCTTATGTGTAGGAATTGCCAGTTCCGCTAATGCCATTTGTATGGCATTTAATATTCCAAAATCGCCACAGCCTGGGCACCAATCATTATGTACTTCTGTTTTATAATCTGCAGGTTTAAGTGCCATAATCTAAAACAATTCTCCTCTTATCTACAGTATTATCCACGATCCCCTTTATTACTCTATATAACTCATCACAGGAAATAGGCCTGCCATTATATTTTACTATTTCATAATCTATATCTCTCTGTAAATTCTGTTTGATAAGCTTTGCTAATTGAGATGAATAATTCATTTCTATGTTAATAATTATTTTAGCTGAATTTAACAGCTTTTCTAATAATTGGTGAGGAAAAGGATTTAATAATTTAATCTGTACAAATTTTATTTTTATCCCTTCTTTGTTTAACTCATCTAAGGTGTCGAGAATAGCTCCCTTTGTGGATCCCCAGCTAGTAATTACAATATCAGAATTTTCATTATATGATAATGCTTTGTCCTCGTCTTGTATTTCCTGTAAAATTAAATTTAATTTGCTCATACGTTTATCCATCATTTTTATTCTAACAGTAGGATCTTCTGTAATGTGTCCTTCTTCGTTGTGCTCATCACCAGTATTCCAAAATATTCCATTCTCTGTACCAAGTGGTGGTCTAGGAGAAATTGCTGTATTTTTTTGCAACTCAAATCTTTTAAAATGTTTTAATTTGTCCTGATCTTTTGTTTTATTATCAATTTTCTTAATAAGGTATCCTCTATCAATACTGATTTTATTTGGATCAAAATTTTTACAGGTCATTACGCTACTTGCTATTGCTTTATCTAGTAAATGAATTACCGGTAACTGAAAAATCTCTGCAAAATTAAATACTTTTAATGTATCATAGAAACTTTCTTCAATATCCCCCGATGCAAACACTATTCTAGGAAATTCTCCATGACCTGCATTGATTGCAAATAATAAATCTCCTTGCTCATGTCGAGTAGGAAGACCTGTCGAGGGACCTGCTCTTTGATACAGTGATACTACCAACGGAACTTCATTAATACCTGCCCATCCCAAGGCCTCCGCCATTAATGAAAAACCAGGTCCAGAGGTTGCAGTTGCAGTCCTAGTTCCCGTCAAAGCTCCACCAATAGCCATAGTTATTGCAGAAATTTCATCTTCTGTTTGCATTACCAATACTGACCCCTTATTGCCATCTATTTGTTCTATTACTTGATTTGTCTCTAAAAATTCACTATCTTCACTTGCAGGTGTTATAGGATAATATGTCTGGAATCTACATCCAGCCACTATTTTACCTAATGCAGATGATTGACTTCCTTGTACTAAAATAATATCAGAAAAATCCATTTTATTTTTAGAAAAAGTAAATTTATTATTCTGAAATATCTGTTCGGCATAATTATAGGCATATTCTGCAGCTGCGACGTTGATTTCTGCGATTTTTGGCTTTGTTCTAAATATATATTTTATTGCGCGGGATAATGCTTGACGATCAATATTAATAAATGATAAAGATATAGATAATGCCAAGACATTTATCATTCTAGCAAGTTTACTTAATGCAGGATTATTAGTATGTTCTGAAAAGTTTTTTAATAGTTGATGATATGGAATTCCGTAACATTTTATAGAGTTTTGTTGTATCTTTTCTAGTAATTTTTTGATTGTAAGTGGATCACCACCACTGTAATTACAATATTCTGTTATCGTGTTTTGAACATCAGGGTCTAACGTAGGTATTTCATTTATTGATGTTTCAATCAATTCAGAATTAAATATAATGATTCCATTAGTAGACACATCTTTTGCATGTCTAAATAAAGTCTCGGCATCAAAAGATACTAGAATATCTATAGATTCTTTATGTGATCGTATTAGTTTATTTGATACTCTAACAGTGAAATAGCTATGTTCTCCTTTTATATTTGAATAGTATTCTCGTTTTCCAAAAATATATAACCCATCTTCGGCACAAGTTTTAGAAAAGATATTAGCAGCAGAATCAACACCACTTCCTTGAGCTCCACCAATTACCCAAGTGATCTCGTTTACAACTTTATCGTGCATTCTATAATTTATATGGTGCTTTTATCTAATAAATATCTTAAAAATAGAATTTATCCACCGCCAGTAACAGCATCATATAAACAACATTCACAAGAAGTAGTTTCTCCACAATATGGACATACACACATGCATATTTCTATGGGATTTCCACAATAATCACATGATGTTTCAATATCCCTAGGATTATTGACTGTGGTATTCATTTTTAATATAACCATATACTTTCTTATAAATAATTATTTATATGAATTTAATTATTTTATTTAATATATTTTGAAAAGGTTTATTTTTTAATTATAATTAGTAAATATTATGTCTAATGAAGAACTTGAAACTGAATTTGAAGAGGACTTGAAAGAAAGCTACGATGAATTTGAATGCATAGATAGTTTGGATGAGGAATAATATGAAAAATAGTGTATTTGATATTAAAATCGACTCGATTAAGTTAAGATACAATTAAGCTGAGTCATTTCCTTTACCTCGACATTCTTGTACGTTGTTATTGTGTCATTATACATTGGGATAAAAATTGTATCCAATTATGTACATGAAATAAATTGAATTATTTTGCATGCAGATAGTAATCAGCACCAAAATTTTCTATTCTATCATTGAAATACTGCATCTCGTCCTATCAAACTTTTCTTTAATCGTTGATGTAAATAGTGTTTCAATCCTAAAACATTGCAGGTTTCATTATAGCATGTACCTCATCCATCAGTGTAAACCACATGGTTTCTATATTATCTCCTTTTTTCTCTCTAAATATTACTAATGCCTTAGACTTATTACGTAAACTAAACAAAGAAAATTAAGATAACGGTAATAGCTGATGTTCAAATTCTTCCAAATCTATACCCATATTAGAAATACATAGTTATAGCTTTTTACCTCAACTTAACACAGTCTTAATCTTATAACTATTTCCAATAATTTCTAATTCTATAAATAAATAACACAAGCTAATTATATAAAGTATGGTCTCTGAAGGTTCAGAATATAATAAAATTTACAATGCTATTTGTTCTGCTATAGCAAATTTAAAAGAAGAAGGAATAGATGTAATAACTAAATTTGAGAAGGATTCTGGATTTATTGGAATATATTCATCGGATACTTCGATTTTAAAGAGGGCTAAAAATGGTTTAAACGAAATATTAGAGTTATCATATTCTACCGCAGAACACCATCCTTATTGGAATTTAATATATAACACTTCTGAAATAGCAAAAACTACACTAGATAGTTGGAATGAAAATTTTAGTATTGACCAGATACAAGAAATGCATTGGAGAAATGAAGAAATTAAAAATACTCTCAATAAATTAGAAAAATAAGATTCATATTTAGTTTGTTATTGCTAACAATAATCATATAAATTTTAATAGTATTAAAAAATATAAACAGTCGTTTAATGAAATGGCTTATAATTTTATTTGTAATTACTTTAGTTTTTTTAGTTATATTCAAATTTCTATATTTTGGAGAATCTATTCCAATTTTAAATTTGTCTAATAATTTCGGAAATAATTCTCAAACATCCTTTTATCTAAATGGTTCTATATTTTCTCTAATCTTCATTGGAGATGAAATTCATGTGGAGGATAATAATAATTTTGCAAATCTTTTAAATTTAGGCAAAGAAAAAGAAGATGTAAATTTTGTAGATTTTTTAACAAATAGTTTAATTGATATTATTTCTAATGAAGGCGATTCAAGTTTTTCTTTAGAACAAGTACTTTCAAATTCAAATATTACTACATCTACTAATCCTAATAATTTAAAAAAACTTCTTCTTCTTAATGGCAGTTGGAATTTAGATGTAAAAAATGGGAATATTGTATCATTTGATGCTAAAATATCTACAATAAATAAAGACGGAATGTTCCCACATATGTATGAAATTCTAAATTTAGTAGTTGTAAATAGTAATACTCCTATTAAATTATCTCAAAGAGATAGTACTATTATAGAAGGTAGAGCAGACATTATAACTCCTGATAATATTAAAAACATTAATCTTTATTTAATTTTGCAAGAAAATTCAATAAGTATTATTTTAGACCCTAAAATATTAGGAAATGATTACAATGGACAACCTATTTATGGATTAACCAACTATATAAAAAATTAGTATATTTACCTAATTACTTGTCCAATATGGGTAATATTTAACTTTACATACAGGTCATACCAAAACTAAACCTATAATAGATGCTTTTTAATTATTTTAAATAATGACAATTTCTCTTGTAGCAACAGAGGAAGAGCGTAACGGCATCAAATTTAAGAATTTACGTAATGAACAATTAGTTCAAGGAACTACATTAGTAAAGCGAGGTTTTGCTCATATGCAAAAACATGGTGTTATTATGGATGTGACTACTGTAGAACAGGCACAGATCGCAGAAGATGCAGGTGCTGTCGCAGTCATGGTTTTAGATAAATTACCTTACGATGTTAGAAAGGCTGGAGGAGTGGCTAGGACTGCAAGTATTAAGGTTATTGAAGAAATAATGAATGAAATTACAATACCACTTATGGCAAAATGTAGGATCGGGCATATATCAGAGGCAAAAATACTTGAAGTAATAGGTGTTGATATGATTGATGAGAGTGAAGTTCTTACACCTGCAGATGAGGAGAACCATATATGGAAATGGGACTATACTACTCCTTTTGTAAACGGTGCAAAGAATCTCGGTGAGGCACTACGACGAATAGAAGAAGGAAGTTCTATGATTAGAACGAAAGGCGAACCTGGAACTGGAAATATTGCAGAAGCAGTACGACATATTAAACAAGTGAATAATGATATCAGAAAACTCCGATCTGTTTATTTTGACAAAGACGAACAAGAATTAATTAAATTTTCTCGTGAACTCAAAGTTTCTTATTACTTAATTAAGGAAACTGCTAAACTATCTAAATTACCTGTAGTAAATTTTGCAGCAGGTGGTATATCAACACCTGCAGATGCAGCATTAGTTATGAATTTAGGTTGCGATGGTGTTTTCGTTGGCTCTGGTATTTTTAAAGCAGAAGACCCAGAACAAAGAGCTAAGTCAGTAGTATTAGCTACAACATATTATGATGATCCTACGATAGTTATGGAAGCTCAAAAATTAGTAGATGAGAAAAAATCATTATTAGGTCTAGATACTAAAAGTCTTGAACTACGTATGCAAGAAAGAGGCCCAATGATTTGAGTAATATTAAGATAGGAGTACTAGGACTTCAAGGAGATATAGAAGAAAACATATTATCAATAGCAGAAGCTTTAAAAAATCTAAACTTACAGGGAACCGTGAAATCAGTTCGCTATTCCGAATCCATTGCAGAATTAGATGGTTTAATATTGCCAGGTGGTGAAAGTACTGTAATTGGAAATTTGCTCTCTATTCAAGGTAATATCTTTCAAACTATCAAGAAGAAAATCACTGAAGGTATGCCGGTATTAGGCACGTGTGCGGGTTTGATAATGTTATCAAAACGAACATATGATAAAGTTGTTGGAGAGACAAAACAAAATTTATTAGGAGTGTTAGATGTTGTAATTGAAAGAAATGGATTCGGCAGACAGCATGAATCTTTTGAAGTTGATCTTGATATTCCAATTTTAGGTAAGGAACTTTTTAGGGGTATTTTCATAAGGTCGCCTATAATAAATAATGTTGGAGAAAGTGTAAATATCCTAACTAAATTCGATGATAAAATTGTAGCTGTAAAACAAAATAATATTATTGGAACATCATTTCATCCTGAACTTTCAACAGATAGAAGATTACATGAATTATTTATCAAAGATAGTGTAGAATTTAGCAAAAATTAAATTTTTCTAACATGCGGGGGGTGGGATTTGAACCCACGAACCTCTAAAGGACGGGATCACCCATTTTTAGATCTTAAGTCCCGCGTCTCCAAATTTTTTGTTATTTGGCCGGGCTCTACGACCCCCGCCCATTATGCAAGTCTGATAACCCGGATATTAAACTTTACAGATGTAATTTTGTAACATTTCATTTGTCATCTTAATATATAACAGCTAATTTAATTTGACGATTTATGGAAATGGTACTGCATTAAACGGAAGTATAAATGGCACTTCATCTTCTTCTTCCTTTTCGTCCTTTTCCTCTTCCTTTTCGTCCTTTACATTATCCTCACTATCTCTATCATCATCAGCATTATTATCGTCAAATAATTCATCTAGAGAAATATCTTCAAAATCCTCTTCCTTTTCGTCCTTTACATTATCCTCACTATCTCTATCATCACTTTTCTCTTCCTTTTCGTCCTTTACATTATCCTCACTATCTCTATCATCACTTTTCTCTTCCTTTTCGTCCTTTACATTATCCTCACTATCGTCTTCCTTTCCTAGCACAATATAATTATAAGACGAAATATCAATACTTAAAAATAGTAAAATACTTAGTAAAAATGGAATATATACTTCTTTTCTAAACAACTGCAGTACTATTACTCATATTATTTTTAATTATATTAGCTTTAAGTAATGTATTACTAGATAATAATACTGGTATATTTAATAGAAATAATTTCTATATGAAACTATCATTAGATTGTTTTGTATATTTATGAACAAATTTTCTTTGATGAGTATGAAAATGTATGATAATTATTATCCTATTCTTTTCATTTTCGAACCACATTTTGGACACATCAAATTATCATGCTTAGTTCCACATACCATGCAATAATAGTTTACCTTGTTAGAATTGAACATGGAAAAACTCTCTACTCCTCCAAATTTTCTCATTTCTCGTCTTCTTATGTAAAAGCTCAAAAATAATACTATTGGAATTATTACAATAATTGAATAGGGAAATGGGATTATAAAAGAAATTACAATACTAATTGCAAAATATATTGATATCCATTTTAATTGTTGTAAAATAAAATTTTTATTATTCAATAACTATATTATATATTTCATATAAATAAATCTTGATCTACTTTTAATTATTAGCATTGTATCTTAAAAACTGTAAATGATTGAGATAACTTTAGGACATACTCCAGATGCTGATGATGCGTTTATGTTTTATGGATTAGCAAGTGAAAATGTAGGGTCTAATGAATTTCATATTACACATGTAATTGAAGATATTGAAAAGCTCAATAAACGTGCATTGAACAATGAGTTAGACATAACAGCAATATCTGTTTATGCCTATGCTTTTCTTAAGGATTATGTAATTCTTCGAAGTGGAGGGAGTTTTGGAATAAATTATGGTCCAATTATTTTAGCAAAAGAGAAATTTTTAAAAGATGATCTAAATAAAAAGATAATAGCTATACCTGGAAAGATGACTTCAGCGTATTTATTATCATCTCTTTTGTTAGGTAATTTTAAAGAAAAAGAATTACCTTTTCATATTATACCTCAAGCAATAATAGACAATCAAGTTGATGCGGGTTTAGTAATTCATGAAATTCAACTTGCTTACAAGTCATTAAATCTACATAAAATTATAGATTTAGGATCTTGGTGGCATAATCTTACTAATGGTTTGCCCGTTCCATTGGGTATCAATGTTGCAAATAATAAAACTTTGACACTAGAACAGATTAGACGCTTTGATTCTTTGTTTAAAAATTCTATAATTTATGGTCTAAATAACATAGAAGAAGCGTTAGATTATGCGATGAAGTATGGAAGAAGTCAATCAAAAGATATGATATCTAAATTTGTAAAGATGTATGTGAATGAAATCACCGTTGATATGGGTGAAAAGGGAAAGACATCTATTGAACGAATCTTTCAATTGGCATCTGAAAGAAATATTGTATCTCCATTTCAAATCTATTTTGCCTAATTTATAGAAATTTATCAAACCAAATTAAAATATAATTCTTATGTAATTAAAATAATAATCAGAACTATCTTGAAATCTTTCATCATAAGAATTTATTTGAGAAAATAGTATGAGCATATAGTTTTACATGTTTATAAAATATAATATTATGATAAAAAGTAATAGATTATTGCCGATTTTGTGATTTTCTGATATTGTGTTGATTTGTATGACTATTCGTATTTTTCTATTATATTAAAAAATGTATCTCGTTGAGCGGGTTCTCTTTTTATTTCTTTGATCAAATTTACAAGTTCCTGTATCGATATACCACTAGCTTTTCCCGCAGCACGAAATATTTCTTCTGAAAAAGCTGTACCAACTAAATCATTACCTCCATATGTCAGTGCTACCTGAGCTATTTTTTTACCTAGAGAAACCCAATAAACTGATATGTTGTCTAAAACATCTTTTAATAATAATCTAGCAATGGCTACTATTCTTAAGTCATAAGTAGAGGGACTTTCTCTAACAATCAATTTTTTCTTCTCTAATTCAGTATTTTCTAGACTAAACTTAAGTGGTATAAATGTATTGAAGCCATGAGTTTTTTTATTAAGCTCTCTAATTTTTATAATATGATCGACTATATGTTCTGGCTTCTCAATATGTCCAAAAAGCATAGTAGAATTAGTTTTCAGACCAATTTCATGAGCTTGTTTAGCTGTATCAAGCCATTCTTCTCCTGAGCATTTTCCTCTTACAATAATATTTCTTATATCTGAGTTAAAAATTTCGGCTCCTCCTCCAGGAAGAGCATCCAAACCAGAATCTTTTAATCTTAATAAAATTTCTTTAACTGAGTTTTTGGTTAATTTAGATATGAAAAAAATTTCT
>Ga0210114_1000482_pt1 | contig 10453 bp, 8 predicted proteins | sample MayberryNW_TuleA_FD_185524 | JGI IMG/M metagenome (GOLD analysis project Ga0210114, IMG submission 185524) | Wetland microbial communities from San Francisco Bay, California, USA, that impact long-term carbon sequestration - MayberryNW_TuleA_D2... | ecosystem: Environmental > Aquatic > Marine >...
CCGTGCTTCGAGCCATCGCGACCCCGCCAATCCCCTGCGGGTGGCCGACAGGCTGCCCGCGGCCTGCGGCATCGAGTACGGCGCGCAGGCGATGGCGATCCACGGCGCGCTGCTCGACGCGCGCGGCGCCCCGCTCGGGCGCGGCTTCCTGGCGGCCGTGCGCGCCGTCAAGCTGCACGTGCCGCGGCTCGACGACGTCGCGGGCGACCTGCGGGTGACGGCCGCGCGCCTGAGCGGCGAGGACGGCCACATCCTCTATGCATTCAGCGTCGCCGGCGCCGCGGGCGAGCTGCTGAGCGGACGCGCCACCGTCGTGCTGGACGCGAGCGGCCGGTGACGCGCCTGCGCGCGCTCGTCACCGGCGGCAGCGGCGGCATCGGCGCCGCCACCTGCCGCCGCCTCGCCGCCGACGGGCGGCACGTGATCGTGCACGCGCATCGCAACCTCGAAGCGGCGCGCGCGCTCGCCGCGGAGCTCGCCGCGCAGGGCGCGAGCGCCGAGGCGCTCGCCTTCGACGTCACCGACGCGGCGGCCGCGCGCGCCGCGCTGGAGGCGCTGCTCGAGCGCGGGCCGGTGCAGATCCTGGTCAACAACGCCGGCATCCACGATGACGCCGCCTTTCCCGGCATGCGCGCGGCCCAGTGGCACCGCGTCATCGACGTCTCGCTGCATGGCTTCTTCAACGTGACGCAGCCGCTCGTGCTGCCGATGCTGCGCACGCGCTGGGGGCGCGTGGTCAACATGGTCTCGGTGAGCGCGGTGGTCGGCAACCGCGGCCAGGCCAACTATGCCGCCGCCAAGGGCGCGCTCATCTCCGCGACGCGCACGCTGGCGCTCGAGCTCGGCAAGCGCGGCGTGACCGTCAACGCCGTGGCGCCCGGCCTCATCGACACCGCCATGAGCACCGATTTCCCGCAGGAGCGCATCCGCGAGTGGGTGCCCCTGCAGCGCACCGGCACCGCCGCCGAAGTGGCCGACCTGGTGGCGTTCCTCGCCTCCGACCGGGCGGCCTACATCACCGGGCAGACGATCCCGATCAACGGCGGGATGATCTGAGGCGCCGCGCCGCGAGCGCGGGCAGCCGCACGAGGAAGCCGAGCATCAGCCGCAGGTGCATCCAGCTGAGCAGCGCGTTGTCGCGCCAGTAGCGGAAATGCGACACGCCGCCCTCCTCGGCGCGCAGGTAGCGCACCGGCGCGGGCAGGTTCAGCGGCGGCACGCCGCGCCAGGCGAGGCGCACGGCGGCCTCGGGGTCGAAATCGAACCGGCGCATCCAGCGCTGCGCGCGCATCGTGTCGAGGAGCGGGCGCAGCGGATAGACGCGAAAGCCGAACAGCGAATCCTGGATGCCGCACCACAGCGTTTCGAGGTTGGCCCACCAGTTCGAGATGCGGCGCCCCTGCACGCGCAGCGCGGGCGCGCCGGCGTCGAACCGCGGCACGCCCAGCACCATCGCTTCGGGGGCGCGCTGCGAGGCGGACATGAACTCCCGGATCGAGGCGGCCGGATGCTGGCCGTCCGCGTCCATGGTCAGCACGTGGCTGTAGCCTTCGGCGGCCGCCTGCTGCAGCGCGTGCAGCACGGCGGCGCCCTTGCCGCCGTTCCTTTCCAGCGCCAGCACGCGCAGCCCGGGATCCGCGCGCGCCATGCGCTCGAGCCCCTCGCGCGTACCGTCGTCGCTGCCGTCTACCACCACCCACACGGGCGACCACTCGGCACGCGCCGCGCGCACCGTCTCGTACACCTGCGGGCCGGGGTTGTAGCTCGGGATGACCACCAGGTGGCTGCGCGAGGGCGCGCCCGCGCTCACGCCGGCCGGGACTCCACGTCGCCGGCGAACGGCAGCGCCGGCTCGAGCGCCACCGCCAGCTCGGACGCGTAGTACTGCTCGAGCTCGCGCACGAAGGTCTGCAGGTCGCGCGGCGGCTCGAAGCGCCGCCCGAGGCGCACGCGGTAGCGCAGCGGCAGCTGCGGCCGGCGCGTCAGCGGCCAGCCCTTGCCGAGAAACGGGCTGTCGGCCTCGATGAACACGGTCTGCACCGGCACGGCGGCCTGCCGCGCGATCAGCGCGATGGCGCCGCGAAACGCGTTCACTGGCGCGCGCGTGGTGCGCGTGCCCTCGGGAAACAGCAGCAGCTGCCCGCCGCGGCGCAGCTCGGCCACCGAATGGCGCACCATGCCGATCGGCGAGTCGTTGCGGATGTAGCCGGCGAGCCGCGCACCGGCGCCGAATACCGCGCTGTCGGCGAGCGGCGCCTTCAGCACGCAGGCCGCCTGCGGCACGCGCGACAGCAGCATCACGGCGTCGAGCAGCGACGGGTGGTTGGGGGCGAGGATCATCGGCCCGGCGCCGCGCAGCGCGTCCAGCGCCGAGAGGTCGAAGCGGCAGGCGCCGACCGTCTCCAGCGCCCACAGGTAGAAGCGGAAGCCGCGCGCGACGACGCCGCGCCCGAGCGCGCGGCCCGTGCGCTCGGGCAGCAGCGCGCGCAGCGGCATGGCGGCGAGGCTCCAGGCGAGGCTGCCCAGGCCGAGCAGCGCCAGGCCGTACCAGAGCGCGGCGTAGGCCCACAGGGCACGAAGCGAGCGCAGGATCATGCGCGCCTCATTCCGGCGCCTCGACCCGCTCCGCGGAGGTACCGAGCACCCAGGCAATGCCCACGCCCGCGGCGACATAGGTGTCGCGCTTCACCAGCGGGCTCGCCTCGAAGGCCGCGCCGCGCAGCGTGTCCGCGCGCACGAACGCGCCCACCCAGAACGTCCTGAAGCGGCGGCTGGCGGCGGCGATGAACTGCAGGCCGGCATACCCGCCCGGCGCCTCGTAGGCGGGCCGCGCCGGCGTCGCGAATTGCGGCGCCACGCCATAGAAGTACTCGTGCTGGCGCCGGCTGCCGTACACCGGGCCCGCGAGCATGCCGAAATTCCACCCGGCGAGCGCGCCGCGCCCGGGCAGGTCGAGATTCAGGTTCGGCGTGGCGACCCAGCCGATGGCGCGGGGCGAGGACTCCAGCGTGAATGCGGCGCGCACCGGCAGGCGCAGCTCCAGCAGCTCGCGCCCCCCGGCCGAGCGCCACAGCGTGAATTCGAGGCTCGGACCGAGCTCGAGCGAGGGCCGCAGGTCGGGCATGCCGGCGCGCGCGTCGTTGCGCGTGCTGTCCACCGGCAGCGATGCGGCGACGCTGAGATTCAGCTCCACGCGCTCCGAATCGAACAGCTCGCCGCGCACGCCGTGCCGGTCGGCCTTGAGAAACTCCCCCCGGTACACGGCATAGGGAACCGGCAGGACGTAGCCCCGCCCCTGGTCCGAGCCGCGGTAGTCCGGCAGCGCGAACGCGCCCACGCCCACGCCGAGCTCCCACAGCGGCAGCTGCTCGGCCGCGCAGGGCGGCGTCGCGGCGAGCGCGCACAGCAGGCACAGGGCGGCCCTCATGCGCCCGCATTGGCGGCGTCCGCTTCGCGCATGCTCGCGCGCTGCCTGCGCCACGTCCGCACGGTGGCCGGCAGGTGCGCCAGCGACATCAGGTAGTACAGGCCCTTGAAGGCGAGCAGCGACGCCTGGATGGGCGACTTGCCGAGCACGTCGCCGGCCAGCAGCGACAGCAGCGCCTCCTTCATGCGCAGCACGTTGCGCGGCCCCATGAACAGCTCGCGCATCGCGGGCCGCGTGACCCGGTAGATGAACCAGGAGAATTCGCGCGGCCCGCGCCGCACCTGGCGGTCGAAGCGCGCCAGCGCGCGCGCCCCCTCGGCCGGCCGGCGCAGGCAGGTCTCCACCGCGTCCGCGCCGAGAAAGGCGCTGTTCATCGCCAGCATGACGCCCGAGGAAAATACCGGATCGATGAACGTGTAGGCGTCGCCGACCAGGATGTAGCCCGGCCCGTAGGTGCGCTCGCAGGCGTAGGAATAGTTGCCGGTCGCCTCGACCTCGGTCGCGCGCTCGGCGCCGGCCAGGCGCGCCGCGAGGCCCGGGCACAGGGCGACCGTGTCCGCGAAGAACTCGTTCAGCGGCTTGGCGCGCGACTTCATGTAGGCGGGCCAGACCACCGCGCCGACGCTGGTCACGCCGTCGGCGAGCGGGATCGACCAGAACCAGCCGTGCGCGAACCAGAAGACGGTGATGTCGCCCGCGAAGTCGCCCGGGCGGCGCTGCACGTTGCGGAAATGGGCGTACAGCGCGGCGCTGTTGTGCCGCCGGTTGCGCCGCTTGGTCCTGAAGCGGTTGCCGAGGAACGTATCGCGCCCCGAGGCGTCGACGACGAAGCGCGCGCGCCAGCGCTCGATGCCGCCGTCCTCGCCTTCGACGCCCAGCAGCGCGCGCCCGCCCTCGAAGTCGAGCGCGCGCACGCGGCAACCCTCGCGCGCCAGCGCGCCGCTGCGCGCGGCGTTGCGAAACAGGATCTCGTCGAATTCCGAGCGGCGCACCTGGTAGGCATAGGGCAGCGACTTGTCCCACGCCTCGGCGAACGCCAGGCGCGACGTGTGCGCATGCGACGGCGACACGAACTCCGCGCCCAGCTTGCGCATGCCGATTCGGCGCACTTCCGCGGCCACGCCCAGCCGCTCGAACAGGGGCAGGTTGGCCGGCAGCAGCGATTCGCCGATGTGAAAGCGCGGGTGGCGCGATTTCTCGAACAGCGCGACGCGCAACCCGCGCCCGGCGAGCAGCGCGGCCGCCGTGGCGCCCGCCGGCCCGCCGCCGATGACGGCGACGTCGCAGTCCCTGCTCGCGCTGGTGCCGCCTTCGACCGACATGCCTCGTCCCCCGGGGCTGACCCGGGAGCATTCTACCCCGCGCGGCTAGGGCTTCTTTTCCAGGTTGGCCGACTGCACGTCGATGTCGGCGCGAGCGCGCAGGCTGTCGACATAGGCCTCGAGCTGGCGCGCTCCCGCCAGCTGCCCGGCGCGCGCGCCCTCGGCGGCCTTCTGCGCGTCCGACTTCGGCTCGGGCTCGAGCAGCTTGCCGACGCGATACAGCATGTAGCCTTCGCTGCCGCGCGCGGCACCGACGTACGCGGGCAGCCTGGCGGGGTCCGCCGCCATGATCTGCCGCAGCGCGCCCGCGGGCACGCCCTGCGGGCTGCGCCGCGACACGGCCTTCGCCTTGCCCCATGCGGCGCCCGCCTCGCCGCCCGTGCGCAGCGCGGCGAGCCTGGCCTCGCCCGCCTTTTGCGCCAGGCGCGACGCCTCTGCCGCGCGCAGGCGGCGCTCGATGTCGGCGCGCACCTCCTCCAGCTTCTTCTGCGTCTCCGGCTGGTGCTCGACGACGCGGGCCGCCACCAGCACGTTGGGCGCCGCCTCGACGGCATCGGTGTTGCGATGCGCCTGCACGGCGTCCGCGCTGAACAGCGCCGCCTGCAGCTTCGGGCTGGCCAGCACGCCGGGCGCGGGCGCGCCGCGCGCGATCCAGTCGCTCGTCTGCAGCGGCAGCTTGAAGCGCTCGGCGGCGGGCTGCAGGCTGTCGGATTGCTCGTAGACCATGTTGCTGAAGGCTTCCGCGGCCTCGGCGAAACGCCGCGCGCCCTGCTGGCGCTCGAGCTCCGCCGCCAGCTCGGCGCGCACCTCGGCGAACGGCCGCGCCTGCGCCGGCCGCACGCCGGTGAGACGGATCACGTGCCAGCCGAAATCGCTCTTCACGGGGTCGCTGATCTCGCCTTCCTGCATGCGGAACGCGGCCTCCTCGAACGCCGGCACCATCATGCCGCGGCTGAAGAAGCCGAGATCGCCGCCGGCCGCGGCGGATCCCGAATCCTCCGAGTGCTTGCGCGCCAGCTCGGCGAAGCTGCCGGGACTCCTGCGCGCCTCGGCCGCCAGCTGCTTCGCCTCCGCCTCGGTCTTCACCAGGATATGGCTCGCGCGGCGCTGCTCGGCGACGCGGTACTGGGCTGCGCGCGCCTCGTAGGCGGCCTTCAGGTCGGCCTCGGAGACCGGCTGGCGCTTGCCGAGCGTCTCGGCCGAGAGCACGAGGTACTGCGCGCGCACGCGCTCCGGCACGCGGAACTCCGCGCGGTTGGCCTCGAAGTAGGCGCGCACCTGCTCGTCGCTCACTTTCACCTGGTCGAGGAAGGGCTGCGCGGCGAGCAGCCACTCCTGCACCTCGCGCCGCTCCGCCAGGATCGACTCCAGCCGCCCGGTGACGGTGCGCGAGGCGATGGCGGTGCCGCGAACGGCGTCGGTGAGCTGCTGCAGCGCGAGGTCGTGGCGCAGGCGCGCTTCGAAGACCTGCGGCGTCATGTTCTGCGCGCGCAGCAGCGCCTCGTAGTTCGACCGGGAGAAGCCGCCGTCGGCCTGGAACGCCGGTACCGCGGCGATGGCGTTGCGCAGCGCGTCGTCGCCGACCGTGACGTGGCCGCGCAGCGCCGCGTCGGCCAGCAGGCGCTGGGAGACCAGCGAGTCGAGCAGCGCGCGCCGCGCTTGCGGCGTATCGAGCGCGTCGATGTCGATGTTGGGACCGAAGGCCGCGCGCAGGCGCTCGTGCTGGCGGCGCAGCTCCTCGGCGAATTCGGCCTGGGTGATGGACGAGCCGTTCACCGTGGCGATGTCGTTCGAGCCGCGCATGGAGCGCGTGTACGACTCCAGCCCGAAGAAGGCGAACGGGATCACCAGCAGGAAGAGAACGATCTGCGCGAGGCGCTTGCGCTTCTGAATGAGCTCGAACATGCGCTAGGAGAGGTGGCGGAGCGGACGGGACTCGAACCCGCGACCCCCGGCGTGACAGGCCGGTATTCTAACCAACTGAACTACCGCTCCGACTGTGGTCCTGGTGGGTGCTGAGAGGGTTGAACTCCCGACATCTGCCTTGTAAGGGCAGCGCTCTACCACTGAGCTAAGCACCCCGCGAAAAAGGGGCGCTAGTTTACTGCGTCCTTGAGCGCCTTGCCAGCGCGAAAGCGCGGCACGCGCGCCGCGGCGATCTGCAGCGCCGCCCCGGTGCGCGGATTGCGCCCGGTGCGCGCGGCGCGCGCGCCCGGGTAGAACGTGCCGAAGCCGGCGAGCGTCACCGCCTGGCCCTTGCGCAGGTTCGACTTCACCGCGCCGACCAGGGCATCCACGGCGCGCTCCGCGGCGAGCTTGGAAATCTCCGCCTGCTGCGCGATGTGCTCGACCAATTCCGCCTTGTTCACGGCGGCGCCTCAGTGCTTGACGGCGGTCGTCGTGCCCGGCTTGCCGTCCGCGGGCGGCGGCGGCGGCGCGGGCTGCTCCGGCTCGGCCTGCAGCGGCTCGGGCCGGCGCTCGAGCGCCACTTCCAGCACCTTGTCGATCCACTTCACCGGGATGATCTCCAGCCGGTTCTTGACGTTGTCGGGGATCTCGACCAGGTCCTTCACGTTCTCGTCCGGGATCAGCACCGTCTTGATGCCGCCGCGGTGCGCCGCCAGCAGCTTCTCCTTCAGGCCGCCGATCTGCAGCACCTCGCCGCGCAGCGTGATCTCGCCGGTCATGGCGACGTCGGCGCGCACCGGGATGCCGGTGAGCACCGACACCATCGAGGTGACGATGCCGATGCCCGCGCTCGGGCCGTCCTTGGGCGTCGCGCCCTCGGGCAGGTGGATGTGCATGTCGTTCTTCTGGTAGAAGTCCTCCTTCACGCCGAGCCTGCGCGAGCGGTTGCGCACCACCGACAGCGCCGCCTGTATGGACTCCTGCATCACTTCGCCGAGCTTGCCGGTGGTGATGGTCTTGCCCTTGCCCGGCATGGTCACCGTCTCGATGGTCAGCAGCTCGCCGCCCACCTCGGTCCAGGCGAGCCCGGTCACCTGCCCCACCTGGTTCTGCTTCTCGGCCATGCCGAAGCTGTACTTGCGCACGCCGAGGAACTTGTCCAGGTTCTTCGGCGTGACCGTGATGCGGTGCGGCTTGCCGTCGGCCGGCTTGCGGTCGGTCAGCAGCTGCTTCACCGCCTTGCGGCAGATCTTCGAGAGCTCGCGCTCGAGGCCGCGGACGCCCGCCTCGCGCGTGTAGTAGCGCACGGCGTCGCGCACCGCGGGCTCGGTGACCGCAAGCTCGCCTTCCTTGAGCCCGGTGCTCTTCATCTGCTTGGGCAGCAGGTAGCGGATGGCGATGTTCATCTTCTCGTCCTCGGTGTAGCCCGAGAGGCGGATCACTTCCATGCGGTCGAGCAGCGGCGCCGGGATGTTCAGCGTGTTCGCCGTGGCGACGAACATCACCTCCGACAGGTCGTACTCGACCTCGATGTAATGGTCGGTGAAGGTGTGGTTCTGCTCGGGGTCGAGCACCTCGAGCAGCGCCGACGACGGATCGCCGCGCCAGTCCTGGCCGAGCTTGTCCACTTCATCGAGCAGGAAGAGCGGGTTCTTCACCCCGACCTTGGTCATGTTCTGCAGGATCTTGCCCGGCATCGAGCCGATATAAGTGCGCCGGTGGCCGCGGATCTCGGCCTCGTCGCGCACCCCGCCGAGCGACATGCGGATGAACTTGCGGTTGGTGGCGCGCGCCACCGACTGGCCGAGCGAGGTCTTGCCGACGCCCGGCGCGCCGACCAGGCACAGGATCGGCGCCTTCATCTTGTCGACGCGCGTCTGCACCGCGAGGTACTCGACGATGCGCTCTTTCACCTTCTCGAGCCCGTAGTGGTCCCTGTCCAGGACCTCCTGCGCGGCCTTGATGTCCCTGGAGATCTTGGAGCGCTTCTTCCACGGCAGGTTGACCAGCGTCTCGATGTAGTTGCGCACCACGGTGGCCTCGGCCGACATGGGCGACATGAGCTTGAGCTTCTTCAGCTCGCTCTCCGCCTTGCGCCGCGCGTCCTTGTGCATGTGCGCGCGCTTGATGCGCTTCTCCATGTCCTCGAGGTCCGCGCCCTCCTCGCCCTCGCCGAGCTCCTTCTGGATCGCCTTCACCTGCTCGTTGAGGTAATACTCGCGCTGGCTCTTCTCCATCTGCCGCTTGACGCGCCCGCGGATGCGCTTTTCCACCTGCAGGATGTCGATCTCGGTCTCGAGCTGCGACAGCAGGTGCTCGAGGCGCGCCTTGACGTCGAACATCTCCAGCACCTGCTGCTTCTGCTCGAGCTTGAGCGGCAGGTGCGCGGCGACGGTGTCGGCGAGGCGCCCGGCCTCGTCGATGCCCGAGAGCGAAGTCAGGATCTCGGGCGGGATCTTCTTGTTGAGCTTCACGTACTGGTCGAACGCCGACAGCAGCGCGCGGCGCATCGCCTCGACTTCCGCCGGCGGCGCGGTGTCGGCGGGCACTGCGGCTGCCTCGGCCACCCAGTGCGTGCGCACGTCGACCACTTCCGTGATGCGGGCGCGCGCGCCGCCCTCGACCAGGACTTTCACCGTGCCGTCGGGCAGCTTCAGCATCTGCAGGATGCCCGAGACGCAGCCGATCTCGTACATGTCCTCCGGGCCCGGCTCGTCCTTGGCCGCCGATTTCTGCGCCACCAGCAGGATCGACTTGCCCGCCTCCATCGCGGTCTCCATCGCCTTGATGGACTTGGGCCGCCCGACGAACAGCGGTATGACCATGTGCGGGAATACCACCACGTCCCGCAGGGGCAGCAGCGGATACTGGGTCGTTGCGGCAGGGGCTTCGTTCATCTCGGGCATGTGCGGGCTCCCGCGGCGAAATCAACAGGGCGAGCGTACACGCAACGCGCGTGCCTCGCAACGCGGAAAAGACTGAAAAATTCTGCGCTTAGGCCGACGAGCCGGCAACTTTCTGCTGGTCCGAGTAGATCAGCAGCGGCTTGCCGTCGGCCGAAATCATCTGCTCGTCGACCACCACCTTGCTGACATTCTCGAGGGTGGGAAGCTCATACATGGTGTCGAGGAGCACGTTCTCGAGGATCGAGCGCAGGCCGCGGGCGCCGGTCTTGCGCGCCAGCGCCCGGCGCGCCACGGCGCCGAGGGCCGGGCCGCGCAGCTCGAGCTCCACGCCTTCCATCAGGAACAGGCGCTGGTACTGCTTGACGAGCGCGTTCTTCGGCTCGGTCAGGATCTGGATGAGCGCGTGCTCGTCGAGCTCCTCGAGCGCCGCCACCACGGGGAGCCGGCCCACGAACTCGGGGATCAGGCCGTACTTGATCAGGTCCTCGGGCTCGACCGCCTTGAGCAGGTCGAACGTCGCCTTGGAATTGCCGGGCGAGCGCACTTCCGCGCCGAAGCCGATGCCGGTCTTCTCGGTGCGGTTGCGCACGATCTTCTCCAGCCCATCGAACGCGCCGCCGCAGACGAACAGGATGTTGGTCGTGTCGACCTGCACGAAGTCCTGATTCGGGTGCTTGCGGCCGCCCTGCGGCGGCACCGAGGCGATGGTGCCCTCGATGAGCTTGAGCAGCGCCTGCTGCACGCCCTCGCCCGAGACGTCGCGCGTGATCGAGGGGTTGTCGGACTTGCGGGAGATCTTGTCGATCTCGTCGATGTAGACGATGCCGCGCTTCGCCTTGTCGACGTCGTAGTCGCAGTTCTGCAGCAGCTTCTGGATGATGTTCTCGACG
>Ga0210114_1000483_pt1 | contig 10443 bp, 9 predicted proteins | sample MayberryNW_TuleA_FD_185524 | JGI IMG/M metagenome (GOLD analysis project Ga0210114, IMG submission 185524) | Wetland microbial communities from San Francisco Bay, California, USA, that impact long-term carbon sequestration - MayberryNW_TuleA_D2... | ecosystem: Environmental > Aquatic > Marine >...
TGAAATAACCATAATTGAAGAAATAATGAGTTCACCTATTTTGTCAGTAGAACAAGATGCTACATTAGGAGGTGCAGCACAGATGATGATAAAGAAAAATATTCATTAGACTCGGTGAAACAAGACGACAAATATGCGGGGATAATAACCCAACGTGATTTACATAAGCTCATGACTGACTCGTTCAGAGCTCTGCTTATTATGTGATATTAGAAATGTTCTACCGTTAGGTGATAAAGGCAGAACAGAATAGCTGGAAGTTTTCTGTTGCAATAGCGGAATCATTGAAATAATATCATCGTCGTCATCACCAGTTCTCGTTGCGGAGAGACGGAGTAATTTGTGAGATAGTGAAGAATATTAATTGGTGTGATGGAATTGTAGCTCGTATGACAAGAATTCGTTCGCAACATGATTTCCATGAGACGAAGAAGCATGACACTGAGAGTATATGCTCGAAATGTGGGAAGATGACACCTAAATTGTGTGATTGGTGTGGAACATGTTTACAATGTCACACCGGAAATTCATTTGAACGGGCATATTAGCAGCAAAGTTACGGAATTGATACTCGTGATCTGAAATGCTTTCCTGTTTTGTTGAAGCAATGCAAAGAAAATCCAACTAATTTTCAAGCCATAAAATATGATGCTGGAAACTGGTGGGTATCATTCTATAGACAAATTGAATTTCCTCCTTCAAGCTTGGTATTAAATTCCTGGAGGTCGTTATTAGAACTTGCGGCCTGAAAAAGCTCGCAATCGCATGTCTCGATTTTTCAAGTGAACCAAGAAAGTGTGCTATCAATAGAACATCATCAGAACTTACTATATCCTAAGTAGGATGCAAGGATCTATCTATTACTATATCGGCTACCGATTAGACTTGTTACAATTGGTTTTGTATGCATCTCCTCGTATCTCTTGATAGTCGCATACACTATATATCAATTTCAACTTCAATAGCATACTGGGTGTCTTGGTATGTATATGGTATGCGTACTATGAAATAACCATAAATAGGTCAAAGCAATATCAATCAAATTATGTCAAATTCAAGGGAGGATAGAAAAAGAATGCTCAAAGATCTCAATCAAATGGTCGGTCCATATCTCAAAACAGATAATGTTAGCATGTTAAGCAAGTTATCAGAAGGTTTCTATAAAGAGGTGCAGATGTCTAAGGAATGTGCTAGTCATAAAGATGCCGCTGGAGCAGAAGTGCATAAGATTATAGCAGAATATATACATGACGTGTCATCAACGTTTGAAGCGATAAGGGAGTGATGGATTGGTGTTTCCTTATTCATCCTCTACTTCGCGAACGCAGTTAATACACAAACGCTGGATAATGGGCTGCACTCGATCCTCGACCTGCTTCTTAACAGAGACCAGTATCTTCCCCTACCAAATCATATTCTGTATACGTAATATCAAATAGTGAATTTACTTCACCCCATTTAGGAAAAAGACAGGCGATTTATTATTGGGGGGGGGTCTTTACGACCTGGCAAGACACTACTATCTAGTCAATCTCAACAGATCATTATGAATCTAATCCTGGGAAGAAGTTTTTATAGAGTTATTTGATGCAGTTGAATCGGGAATCTAGTTTCAACGCCTAACCTTAGCTTATTGTGCTGATTCTGATGGAAGCATAGTATTAAACTTGGAATAGGAATTTCTCTGCCTCTCGAATGATCCTTTTGCAATACAAATTTAAAATCATTTATCTTCTTGCCTGGAAGATTTCGGTGTCTAACGAAGTGTTATGAGGAGCCTACTGTACGTGGTTGATCCCGTTATCGATCATATTACTTTCTGAGAAATTGTTTTGCAGGTAGCGAAGTGAGCAGCGACATCGACTCCAAAATTAGCATCTATAGTATCCATCAGCAGAGACGTAATACAAAGTCTAATATGCTGCCTTGTAATAGAATCCCAGCTTAACTTGAAATTTCTCGGGTTCTTTATTCATAAATGCCAATAGTGATAGCTATTATCGAATTAAGATAGCAGTATTTTCAAAGTCTATCTTATGTAATTCTGGTGAATTAAAGAATGATGTAAAAGATGATATGGATAGAAACCCAGATTTTTCCTGATGATTGCCAGCTTCGCTTCAGAATTGGAATTCTTAAGAAGGGCACAGATCAATAGACTGCTATTACAACACCGCTATAATGTTAATCTATGGCTTAGATTAGAAAAAAAATGAAAACTAGATTTACGTTGAAACATATGTCCAAAAACCAATGTTTATTTTGATTTTTTACTCATGTATAAGCAAAACAGGTTTCTTAACATTGTCCATCACTTTTCTTGCAGTACTTCCTATGCTTTTGAGGGTCGAGGTTATTCTATGACTAGCCATAACTATTAAATCGAAACCTTTGAGTTCAGCTAATTGGATAATCTCGTCACTTGCCTTACCCGTATGTATCTCGTAAGTTATCTGATTATCTAATCCTGCTGCCTGACACAAATGTATCTTTTCTTCAATCACTTTCCTCAAGGCGCCTTCTACGCTAACTTTTAGATCAACACCCTGCAAGTCGTTCTTGTTAGATCTCTCCAGCTTCCCTTCTTGTTCAGCTTTAATAGTAGTCGGTAGCACATCCTTCAAATCCTCATAATTTTCGATCACATTAAGGATGAATATATCTGAATTAGATATCTTGGATAAATAGATTGCATACCTCAAAGCTTTATCTGACATTTGTGATGCATCATAAGGGACCAATATTCTTTTGAATTTGGGGACGTTCTGCAAAAATTGTTCTGCTGCACGCATGTCATCGGTACGAGACGAAGAATTGTGTTCCGATTTTGTTTGTTCCTGTCCACTTTGAATATTCTGTGCTTCTGTCAATTTCTCAACTTCTCCAAACCTAGACATAGCATGCAGCGTAGGGTCGCTTCTATTTTTTTCATACATCCTCCTAGCCAAATCTGAAGATGTAATGATTCCTAACAGAGTGTTGTCTCGAACAATAGGTAATCTTCTAATATTGTATTTGGTCATGATTAATGCGGCATCATAGACCGTAGCTTCTGGTCCCACTGCAATCAGAGGCTTTGACATTATATCATATGCAATAATGGAATGAGGATCTTTCGATTCTGCAACAACTCTTCTTACCATATCTCTTTCTGTGATTATCCCCACCGGTTTCGTGCCTGTTTTATTTCCAGCACTAGTAGTGACATATTCTGTTACAATTATAGATCCTCTGCCTTTCGCTTTCATATTCCTAGCCAAATCAACAATATTATCCAGCGGCAGGGCTGTGTCAAGTGGCAGGGGAGTCATCAACATTTCTACTGAAAGAGTCTTATCGTCGACATGAGGGATTGACATGTAAATTCAAAACAAATCGGGGTATATATTATTAGTTAGATTGCAGTGCAATGCAAATTTTTTCTCCAAGATTGATTAACTTAATCTGTGTTTTTCGTTACAGACAGCCCGTCATTAAAGAGATTGAATTATCATCAAATAACACTAACACAGGTTCAATCAGAACAAGGTGAATAGTATAATTGTAATGGAGCGTAATCGTCTCCGTTTATGATGGAGATACGATGTATAATTAACAGCAGGTCATATTATAGAATATAGCTGCATTTTTTCAATTCTCTCAAATCCAGTGTATTTGCTTAGGATCTGGCGACGTTTTTTTGTTAGGACTAGTTTTCAATTATAACAGTATTAATCCTCTATTCAGGTCAGAGATGCTACATATTCATTTTTTTATTTCCTAGATACATTCGAATGAATTTAATTTCAACTGTGCTCATTTCAAATCACATACAGAAAAATGAGATCTATGGGACAGCAACGCCTATTACATCTGCAAATGCAGCTGCCCTTGATGCTGATGGTCCGCTTTTACCATCTTCAGATGCAGATGCAAATACTGCTGCGGCAGAAGAACCAGAATATATTATGGTCATGGCGACTTGACTATCGTCACTAAATTGAATAGGAGAGGCAGCGTCATTCCATAACAATAAAGTCGTGATATTATCTACTGTATCTGATGTTCCTTTGAACGGATTTGTCCCCGTAAACGTATTACCTAGATCTAGGTGTTAAATTGTTACTACAAATCGAGTAGTACCTAGCAATATAACGATAATAAATCAAACTCACAAAGATAGACGTTAGGCATAAAGCATGTTAAGAAAGGAAGAACACTCCGGCCTCCTGCTTATGGATCCCGAGTACCATGACTTTGCTAATCAATAAGTAGAAGTCACCGTTTATCAATGCCTGAAAAGGCAGGATCAAAAACCTAGTAACAGGATAGCGCGACCAAAAATTGAGTAAGCACATCCACAAGGACCTGATATCCGATCGTGGTTTTGTGGTACTGTAACCTTTTATGAGCAAATTTAAGCAAAGTGTTTTTTAGAAATGGAAAGAATCGACTAGTCGATAGGGATGATGAATGACAAAATCAGGATTTATCAATTGATATGATGATCGGACGCACCATACGCATGGCAATCTGTTATTTTAACTTTTAATTGGCCCGACATTCTCAATCAAAGTAGGGGACAACATTGTTGGCTACATGTTACAAACTAATTAGTTAAGGCATCTTATTCTCTTTCACATGAAAAAACAGGAATAGGCTCATTAATGTAGTATTAGTCAGCTCCAAGTCTCGAGTGATATTAGATACACTAGTTGAATTCAGAATTATCTGCGTGAAAGACTGGGTTACCAGGAGATATAGTATTGAACCTGGTAAGCCCGTCGGTAGTAGAATTGTGGGGTGCCCCACTTGCAAAACCTTTGTACGAGTTCATCATACTTGGAAAGATCTGTTAAGGGATCGCATCGTAAATTATGTTTGAATTCAGTATTATTCTGCCGACCGGAAATAGATAAACGTAAGAAATGATACTAACGGACCGTTGTCCACTTTGCTTTTAAATTAGTATTTAACTTCCGATCATAACACAACAATTTCATTTCGAGCCACATTTGGTTACAGATTCCTTTTCAATTCTCTTGTATAAGTTACATTGTCAAGGTTTTTGAATTCAGACGTACTTTTCCCCATTACCAGTAGCCTGCACATGCTCTCTCTTGAATCGTGCACTCAATCGATTTCTTCTGAAACATAACAACAAACTCTAATAAGTGTAGATGGGGTAAATATGCGACGGCTGGTGCCTAGTATCACAAGTGTCAGGAATGTGTGCATAAATTTAGATAATGGATCGGAACAATAATAACCAATCGGATATGGGATAAGACGGTGAGAAATCTGAGTGAGTACAAGCAGAAATGATGGTAACAGGAGTAACTTTTTTGGTACTGTACCAATTTCATCTATTATGACAAAAGAAGTAAGGACAGCCAACGAAAACCAAAGTCTTTATGAGGTTTGTAAGATTATGCATGAAAACAACATAGGAAGTGTTGTCATTACAAAAAGAACTAAGGAAGCAGAGAGTGTAGCTGAGACTAGAGATGGAATAGAACCGGTTGGTATAATTACTGAAAGAGACGTAGTAAACAAAATAGCGCTAAAACTAGACCCGGCTTCTTATAGATCCTCTGTACTAGAATTGTTTGCAAGTAAGATAATGAGTACTCCACTTATTACGATTTTTCCAAATGGCACAATTAGGGATGCGATGGACACAATGCTTCGAAAAAACATTCGAAGACTTGTAGTAATCGAATCTCCAGGCCATGGAGTTGAAAAGAGTGAAGAGAATTTGCCTAATGAGGTCAATGCGCTGATTGGAATTGTCACTGACAAGGATATATTCAAAGCTATAATCAACAATCAAGATTATATGACGGAGATCCTTACTGACCGGTCATTCATAAGTCACAAGGATCTTTTAGAGAGACTCGGTGAGAATTTATTTGAAGAGAGGTGGAGAAGATAACCAGAATCAGTTCGCTAGATCTTTTGAATGGATAATATATGTAAGAAGGGGATTCTTTTTTTGTTCTCCCAGTTTCTTTGTTCGAGAATTCCTCTGACTGGAGCTGAATTTTAGGGGCCGAGTTAGTTTAAAGATAGGAATTCTGTAGAAGCCTCGCTGCAGTTGGTCGATATGTATTATGCATCATGAGGGACAATTGGAAAATGTTTTTAGATGATTCTTCATACTTCTTGAAGAATGGGAGACGGTAATGGTATTGCTCTTTTAGACAAGGCAGAAACTATGTCAAATGGGGGCACATGGGAAAAGATACTTGCCATCAATTTATTGATGGATCATTTTCGGACATTGCCTACAGAAAAAGTTGAAGAGATTCTCATAAGGTTAGCAAGGAAGAATCAGCCCACAGATGTTCGATTTCATATTGCAATAAAACTACTAAAGGGGTCAGACATAGATAATCACACATCTGAAGTCCTGGTGGATACACTTTGGAACGGCTAGGGTTAATACAGATACCTTGATCATGAACTAAAGATGAAAACTTTTATTATTTTATCCTTACTTTAAACCGGCTTTTTGACTTTATCCAAGCACTATCTTGTAATTGCCAGAAAAAAACTAGTGTGACAGGGCAGGCTACAGATAACACAAATATACCGAACTATAATCATTACAAATAAATGCTTTCTAGAATTCTTGTAGCCGTTGATGATTCTGAGGGAGGTAAAAAGGCCTTTAATTTTGCTATTTCGCTCTCAAAGAAATATGAATCTAGTTTACTCATAGCGCATATAATCGAAGAGTATGGGACTGTTGGCCACTCCGTCGTGACCGAATTGGAACAAGACAGCCAACGAATTCTCCAAAAATATCAATCTAAAGCAAAAGATTCAGGGTTGAAATCTTCTCAGGTGAATTCGATTGAAGGCAAAGGAACAGATGTTGCCGAGAAAATATTAGAAATCGCAAGAAAAGAAAATATGGATGCCATTGTAGTTGGAAGTAGAGGTAAATACCTCTCATCTGATAGTTTTCTATTGGGAAGTACATCCTCTAAGCTTGTTCACTACGGCGGACATACCATCATAATTGTAAAATAGCAAGTCGTCATCCTATTCCCTGGTCACCATCTGATAGATAGATACGAGACTCAACCGTAAACCAAGTAAGCTCAGATTACAGATTACAGCAAGTGTCTCCTTTGCACAAGCCCAATGGATAATGAGGAAAAAAGTTGGGTAACTTCAGTCTAAATTAAGGTATACTATTATAACATGACAGTTGTATCCATTGTCGAAATCTACTTCTATCTATTGTCAAGGTGTCTTGTTGCGCATGAGTAGACAGAATAATCTAGACTTAAAAGGGTATTAGAAAAATCGGCCATCCATGAGCAGAGTTTACCATACTTCTAATAGTGGAAGTATGCCAAACGTCTGCATTTAAGATCTGCACATATACTGTTAATATAGATACGGATTGTTCCTATACTGCATTCGAGCCTTTTGATTGCGAGTGTTGTTTCATGTGTCAACTTAAATTGTTCTGATTTTAAATATTTATCAAGAGAGCGGCAGTCTTTCCATTTATTACGTATATTGTCAGCTACACATCTACAGAGGTAAGTCGCACTTAATGAATTATCATGACTGGACATTTGGCAATTTCGGAGACCCTTCTTGCCACACTACCTAGAGCTACATTTTTGAATATCTCATTCAAACGTCGACTTCCCGTAATAATAAGATCCACATGTTCGGACTCAGAAATAAGGACAATCTCTTCTGCAGGTGAACCAACACCCATCATGAACCGAATATCGATTCCTCTTTGCTTCACCTTCGATATCCTATCTTTAAGCATTAGTTCAGCACCTTGTTTCAGAATTCTAATAAGTTGCATTTTCGCAACTTCCAGTGAAGGTTGTTCGTCACTTACAAAGCCGATCGTATCACTTGCGGGTACAATCCGATCATCTACAATATGTAGAAGAATGATTTTGGCCCTTAGCGCCTGGGCAAATTCCACTGCCTTATTAAGTGCTTTCTCTGACATTTCAGTACCGTCGTGGGGAACAAGAATGAGGGACGTACCTTTAGAAGAGTGAGAGGAAGCTGATGAAGACAAAGCATCATATCTAAAATCGAGAGGTAAATAAATGCGTTGTCTTAATGCTTCATTCTATCACGAACAAACCTATGTTGAATGACTTAATGTAGTTTAATTCGATGTTTGTATCGTGTTTAAGTTATTACCTGTCACCAACAATGAATTTTGAGCTATCAATATTGCTTACTTATCTGATTTAGAGGTCGCAAGGATTAAGAAGAACCGAAAGTGAGATAGGTAAGGAATTCCAATATTGGTATAGGTACATGAGTATTGATTCAATATCCATATCCGGCTTTATGACCACAAAAATTGTAACGGACACAGAAGATCAGAATATTTCTTCTGCATCTAAAAAGATGAATGAAAACAATATTGGAAGTGTTATTGTTGTCAATAATGAAAGAGATAAGAAGGCAGTAGGGATTATCACTGAAAGAGACGTGGTACGGATTCTGGGTAAACTTGAGCCATGGCTCCTTAGCACTCCATTAAGTGCACTGATGAGCAAACCATTGATAACCATACGCTCGAACGGTTCACTGAGAGATGCGATCCAAACTATGTACTCAAAAAATATAAGAAGATTACCCGTTACATCTGATAAAGAAAAAACAGGTGAAATCTTAGGTATAGTTACTGACAAAGACATTTTTAGAATGCTAATGAAAAATCAAAATTTGGTACAGAGTTTACTTTCTGATAATATGATGTCACAAAATATACAAACAATACATGAACGATTTGCGGAATATTGGTTTGGCGATATATTAATACATAGAAAATAGCAGATTAATATCTCCAGCGCCATCTCTAAAGGTATTAGTGAGCCAAAAGAGGTAGATTATAATGTCATAATTGGAGTCAAAGCACCAATTATGATTCGTTGGTACAAGGCTCCAAGTCGATCCGAGTTAGTGACCTATCGACACGAATGGATTCCAATATTATTGCGCAAGAAGGCGAGGTAATACCACTTTTTCATTTTTAAATTGCTGATGATAGATTAATATAGTCATAATTGTGTCAACCTCCCTGTCTTATGTCACTCAATCCAACGGTGAGAGTTAAAGCTGCAATGAATAGAAAAATGATAACCTTAGATAAAGGCCTCTCCGTTAAGTCTGCGATCAAGCTTATGGTGAAAAAGAATATTGGTTCTGTTGTTATAACAGCAGATTCAAGCAATAAGCCGGTTGGGATTTTAACGGAGAGAGATATATTAAAGTCTATTGCCTATCGACGTGTAAGACCTGAAACAACCAAGATTGAAGAAATAATGAGTTCACCTATTTTGTCAGTAGAACAAGATACTACTTTAGGAGATGCAGCACAGATGATGATAAAGAAAAATATTCGAAGACTCTTGGTGAAGCAAGACGAGAAATATGTGGGGATAATAACTCAACGTGATTTACAGAAGCTCATGACTGACACTATCAGAGCTCTGCTTATTATGTGATGTTGAGAATATTCCACCATTAAGCCATAAAGGCAAAATAAATAGCTGGTTTCTGTTGTAATAGAATAAGCATTGAAATAATATCATCATCACCAGTTCTCGTTGCGGAGAGACGGAGTAATTTGTGAGATAGTGAAGAATATTAATTGGTGTGACGGAATCTTAACTTGTATGACAAGAATTCGTTCGCCGCATGATTTCCATGAGACGAAAAAGCATGACACTGAGAGTATATGCGCGAAATGTGGAAAGATGACACCTAAATTGTGTGATTGGTGTGGAACATGTTTACAATGCCACACCGGAAATTCACTGGAACGGACATATTAGCAGCAAAGTTATGGAATTGATACTCGTGATCTGAAATGCTTTCCTGTTTTATTGAGGCAATATAAAGAAATCCAATCGTCTCACAGACCATAAAGTTTGAATCTCTCGTGGTGTCATTATATATACAAATCGAATTTCCTCGTTCAAGCTTGTAAACAAATTCCTGATCCTGTTATGAGAACTTGGATCCTTAAAAAGATCGTAATAGCGATTAAGATGAACCAAGAAGATGTGCCATCAATAGAACATTATCAGAATAATAATACTTATTAACTCCAGAAAAAAGAATCACATAGTTGTTCCCACTTAGAAATATCCTGGTACCCTATGATGGTTCAAGATATTCAGAGTCAGCCCTTCAATTTGCAATCGAAATGGCTAAGGCATGTGGGTCAGTTGCATTGCCATCAGCTTCAGTAAAATCCACAACGAAGCATGACGTTCGAATTATTTTGCTAAATGTACTTCCAGAATTATATATTCCGGAGATATTAGAAGATCATAATTTCCACTCTCTAATAACAGGTGAGCGCATATCGACGCGAGAATATATAAAAGAATTCTGTCAGCAGATGAAAAAAGAGCACGTTCGAATGATGGATCCAGTAAAGGAAAATATTGAATC
>Ga0210114_1000484_pt1 | contig 10434 bp, 6 predicted proteins | sample MayberryNW_TuleA_FD_185524 | JGI IMG/M metagenome (GOLD analysis project Ga0210114, IMG submission 185524) | Wetland microbial communities from San Francisco Bay, California, USA, that impact long-term carbon sequestration - MayberryNW_TuleA_D2... | ecosystem: Environmental > Aquatic > Marine >...
CTGGCCGCATTATAACCCGGGGCGCCGGTAATGTTGCCGCCTGGATGACATGAAGAACCGCACAGATACAACCCGTCTATGGGAGTTCGATATTGTCCCCAACCAGGGAACGGCCGATTCTCCAACGCTTGGTCACCCGAGTACTCGCCCACCATCCAGTCGCCGCAATACATATTGCGATCGTGGCGCTCGATGTCGAGCGGCGTCGTCGTGTCGACGGAAAGAATATTGTTCTCGTCGAGATTGGGGGCAAATTGGCGCCATGCAGCGAGTTGCTTTTGCATCCAGTCGCCGCGCGCCTTGTCCCAATTCAATGCATTGCCCCAAAGATTGTACGTCATGAGTTGCCACATGAAGGCCGTCGCTTTGCCCGGCGGCGCCTGGGTCGGATCGTGATACGAAGGGGTCGCGCCGTTCATGAAGGGCTTCCGCGGCAACTGGCCGGTACGGCAATCTTCGAACAGATTCACCAGGTCCTGGTACTCCTCCAGGCCGACGATATGCATGAAGGAACCGGCAACCTCCGGGTGTTTTTCTTCGGTGATGTATTTGGGCCGCTCGTTCAACGCCAGATTAACGGCGAAGATCGGCGTCGTCTTGGAAAACCGAAAATTGGCCGCGGTGTCGGCGAATTTTGGCTCAAGATTTTCCCGGCCAACGAGCTTGATGAAGGTTTCGACTGGGTTGACGTTCGACGCAATGAACTTGCGTGCCCTGATCACCGTGCCGTCTTCGAGCACGACCGCTGTAGCGCTGCCCTTCTCCACAAGAATTCGTTCGACGCCATTCGCCTCGATGTAGTCGACGCCGTTATGCGACATCATATGTGCCAAGTTGTCGCCCAGCGCGTGCGACGTTCCGCGGCACAGTTGCGGATTGACGCCCCAGGCGATCATCGCCGGGATCAAATAACCGGTCTGCGGCGCGTCGAGCTCGTAGCCGCGCATGACGCCGAGAAAACCGATGAACGCCCGCACGCGCGGATGTTCGAAATGACGCAGCACGAATTCCTCCGGCGTGGTGTCGAAGTATTTCAGATACTCGCGGCCTTCGGGAATCTTCTCCAGGAGCGGACGCTTCTCTGCCATCGGCAACGGGACCGCATAGGTTTCCGTAAAGACGATCTTCTGCACCACCGGTTGCCAGCGCGCCCAAATATCCATGAACGACCTAGCATCCTTCTTGGAGAACCGCTCGATGCTTTCGGCCGTACGCTTCACGTCGGCGAACCAGCCAAGATACGTTTGGTCGAGAAAGTGATGGACGACCCCCGGGTCGGGACGGTAGTAATGAATACCGAAGTTCTCCAACTCAAGGTCTTTAAACCACGGCAGCATCATCAAGCCGCGGTGAAACACCGAGTGGATGTTATGCCAGAAGCCGGGATAATTGCGGTCTTCATGGGAATCCAAGCCGCCGCCGACTTCCATGTTTTTTTCCACCACCATGATCTTTTGGCCGCACTTGGCCAGGTAGGCCGCGCAGATCATGCCGTTGTGCCCCGCGCCGATCACGACGCCGTCGTACTCGAAAATTTTTGGCATACTCTTGGTGTTCAGTTCCTGCTTTGAACGTTGAACTTTTGAACCTTGAACCAGCTTAGCCGTTCAAAAGTTCAATTGTTCAAGGTAAGTCGATATTAAAGGGTCAGTTGCAAATCCTCTTTCATCACCTGCCAACAGTTATAGCCCGAGCCGGCAATGACTGCATCGGCAGGATGCATGGCAACGCCGACCTGATAAAGGCCCCGGATCGGCGTACGATAGTCGGCGATCTGTTCAATCGGCCGCTGCTCGCCCATTTGCGCCGCGATCTTTCGGGCCACCCACACCGAACCCTGCCGCAGATTCGGCCAGCGGCCCGCCATGTAAAACGGGTCCATCGCGACTTTCATCTCGATATTGTCATCGGTCAGGTTGGTCGCGTAACGGCGCCAGATTTTCAAAACCGACTCCATGTAGCCCTTCTTCAGCTTCACCCATTCCTCCGGTGCTTTGCCCTCGAGTCGAAACGGCACCGGCACAAATACCGAGGCGGCGTGTTTGGGCTTTGGCGCTTGCAGCGGATCGAACGCGGTTGGGCAGATAGCATGTAAGCAAGTATGATCTGGAAATCTACCCGCACGAATTTCTCTCCACATGTCGTCCAGATCAGCGGGCTTTTCCGGCCCTATGCTCACGTTCATCGCTAGGCCCACCGCGGGGTCGTTGGGTTCATGCAGCGCGTAACGCACCGGCGCTTTTAGCGCCAGGTGGACTTGGAAGTAAGTAAACTCGTCGGGCTTGATGTCTTTGATCCTTTCGACAAAAGTGCGCGGCAAATAATCCTCGCCGACCATTTCTATAAAGGTGGAGTAGGGATCGGAATTCGAAACGACCGCAACCCGCGCGTTCCAGTCGCGTCCGTCGCGCAAACGAACGCCGGCGGCGCGTCCATCGTGATCGATAAGAATCTTCTCGACATGATGGACGGCGCGAATCTGGCCGCCGCTGTGCACGTAAGCGCGTTGCAAGACCTGGGCGATGGAATGCGAGCCCCCGCGGGCAAGTTCCGGCTTCTCATCGCCGGCAATCATTTTCAAAACTTCGATACCGGCGCCGGAATAATCCAAGGCAACGCCGCGCGGAATGGCCATTTGCGATAAAACCAGCGTCTTTACCGCATCGCTTTCGAACAGTTCGTCGACGACCTGACGCGGCGTCATGCGCCACAACCGCCTAAACTCTTTGCCATCCGGGTCGGTATCGAGTTTTTGTAAGACGCTCCCCGTGTTTTGCGGCCGGGTGTAGTAATACCGGGGCAAATAGTCGCGGATGATCCGATGAAATCGATCGTGAGTGGCCCGCCAGGATTGAGCGTCCTTACGCGAACATTTCTCGATCGTTGAAACCGTAACCTCAAGGGATTGATGTTGCGTAATGGATTGCCCATCAGCGAATAACAAGGCGCTCACCGCCGGCGGCGAGACGAACTCGGCATGATAGCGATCGGCCCAGTCCAGCTCCTTCCAAACCGGTGAGAGCTCGCGGTTATCCTGAAAATAAGCGAGCGTGTTGTGCCAGTAACCGGGCATGGTGATCTCTTCGCTCGCCAAGCGCCCGCCGTTTTCCAGGCGGCTTTCGCAGATCACCGTCTTGAGGCCGGCTTTGCCCAGATACGTCCCGAGGGCAAAATTATTTTGTCCGGCACCGATTAAAATGACGTCCCATTCGCCATCGGGCATGAAATTCTCCGACAGTAACGCAGCCCACTAAAAAAGCTCGGTTTTAAGTTTTTCACCGCTGGAACTTTATCGCAAAAGAGTTGCGGTACTCGCCGTCTTCACCGCTGTAGACTTTCTCGACCAGCGTCCGCATGAGTGAATATTTCCGATTCATTATCTCAATATCGGAAAGTGCCAAGCTTGTCCATTGTTTGTCTCCCACCGAGTCCTTTGCTAACGTGAAAGACAGAGTCATGACCCCGCAACAAAAGCTCAAAAGCATACGCGACGAACTCCGGCAGATGTTTCTCGAGCGCGGCGAATTAATCGACGGCGCAATTTGCGCGCTGCTCTCGTCGAATCACTTGCTGATCATCGGCCCCCCCGGTACGGCCAAGTCTATGCTTGCCGACGAACTTTGCCGGCGCATCGAGGGAGCCGATTATTTCCAGTGGCTTTTGACTCGCTTCACAACGCCGGAGGAAGTCTTCGGCGCCGTCAGCTTGAAAGCCCTGGAGCAGGACGATTATCGCCGCGTCACTAATCGCAAACTGCCCGAAGCACACATTGCTTTTCTCGATGAGATTTTTAAAGCAAACTCTTCGATCCTAAACGCGATTTTGACTCTAATAAATGAGCGCTTGTTTCATAACGGCAAAGAAATCGCGCACGTGCCGCTGCTGACTCTTTTCGGCGCCAGCAACGAACTGCCGGAGGAAGAGGAGCTGACCGCGCTCTACGACCGCTTTCTGCTCCGCTTCGTGGTCAATTATATCGCCGAAGATTTTCGATTTCTGCGGATGCTTGAATCCCAGGCCCAGCCGCAGCGAACGATCATCACCTTGCTTGAACTCAACGAATTGCAGCAGGCCGTCCGCGATGTGACTCTACCCTCGCATGTCTACCGCGGCATCGCGGACATTCGGCGCGAGCTCAACAAGAAAAATATTCAAGCCTCCGACCGCCGTTATCGTCAATCTCTCGCGTTGCTCCAGGCGCATGCCTTCTTGGAAGGCGGATCGGAAGTCCAAGAAAAAGATCTGTTTTTTTTGGAGCACGTGCTATGGCGCGACCCGGCGGAACATGAAACCGTGCGCAGCACGATTCGCGAGATGTTGCTTGGCTACGAGGAGGAAATTACCGAGCTGCTTTATGAATCAAGAGAGATTCGCGATTCGGCCTCGCAGCCCGGTAAAACCAGCGATGAAAAAGCGCGCGCGCTCATCGAGTTTCACACCAAGCTCAGAAATATTCTCACCAAAGTCGATCAGATCATGGAAAAGGCCAAGCGCCTCGGCCGCCCGTTGGACCGGGTCAACACGGTGCGCAGCGAGATTGAGCAACTGCAAAAAGACATGCTGGAGCAGTTCTGATGCCACCCGGCCGTCCCAAGAAAGCGCCGGACAAACGGGTTTTCCAGCCGCTGCCGGAGAATAGTTTCTGGATCGAAAACGACGCCTACGACCGGCGTGTCTGGGGACATCTGCGTGCCGAGTCATCGTCGCTGCGCGAGTTAGAGGGTAGCGGGAGCAAGCTGTTACCCCAGTTCGGTTCATTATTACAGGATATTTTTTGCCTGCTCTTCAAGTATAACATTAATTATTACCACGACCGCGAAGTGCTCCCCAGCGCGCTGCTCAATCGGCAATTCATCCAGGCCATCCATCAAGGTGCTCAGTACGATTTTCTCCGTGAGCAAACCTTGCTCAATGAGGCCCACGCCGGATTATCGACCTTGATCCTCGGTGAAAGGCTGCTTAGCTTGGTGCGCGAGGAAAAATTTTTCACGCGACGCGACATGCGCGATCTCTGGGATATCCAAAAGCAAGAGGAGATGGTGCGCCAAAAACTCGAAGAGTACGACAACGCGGACACCATTCCGGAAGATCAGATGTCCGAGGAAGGCCGGCAGGCGCTGCAGAAGGCAAGAGAGCGGATGGGCGGCGAAGTTCAGGGCGCGGAGGCTTTGCTGCGCCACAAGACCCAGCAGCTCAAAGAAGATTTGAAACGGATCGAAGCTCAGGCCACCAATCGGATGCAAGCCGAAGCGATTAAAGTCGCCCAAGAGCTCGAAGATGCAACCGAAGAAGCCGAGACCTGGGGCGACACCATCGGCACCGGGGCGCGCACGCCACCCGGGCAGAAACTCGAGCTCGGGCGTCGCCTCGCTGGCAACGAAAAACTCAAAAAACTGGCGCGCATGGTGGGCCGCATGAAGTTCCACGCGCTCGCTTTGCGCAAGAAGGTTTTCGAGCGCTCCAGTGAAGAGTTGCTCGAAATTGAGCAAGGCGATGCGCTTCACCGATTGTTGCCGCATGAACTCTTGAGTTTGCATCACCCGATCCTGCGCAAAGATTTCTATCGCCGCTTCCTCGATCAGGAGTTAATTCAATACTCGCTCCGTGGCGTCGAGGAAAAGGGCAAAGGGCCGATGATCGTCTGCCTGGACGGCAGCTCATCGATGTCCGGGGATAAGGAGATCTGGTCCAAAGCCGTCGCGCTGACCCTGCTGGAAATCGCCCGTAAACAGCGGCGTCTGTTCCGCTCGATTTGTTTTTCTTCCGCCGACACCCCGCTCCAGGTCCTCGACATGAATCCCCGCGACCGTTACGAAGTCGAGACCAAGACGATTATGGATTTGGCGGAGTACTTTCCCGGCGGCGGCACCGATTTTCAAAAACCACTCGACGCGGCGCTCGAATGTCTGAAGCAATCGCGCTTCAAAAAAGGCGACATCATTTTTATCACGGATGGCGAGTGCCAGGTCGAGGCTGACTGGGCCGAACAGTTTCGCCGGGAGAAAGACAAGCTCGGTTTTTCCCTCTTCTCGATCCTGATCGACATGGGCCCGGCTTCACTGGGAACACTAACGGAATTCAGTGATCGGATCTCGACCATCAAGCAGCTAACGGGGGATGAAGCGAAAGAAATTTTCGTCAAGTTTTAGTCCAAACGAGCTTGACGACCGGACGTCTAGGTCGGCATCCGGCTCGAATCAAGTCGGTTCGCCGTTGAGATTCACACCGCCCACTCACCCGCCACCAGCCTCGGAATCACCGGCTGCAAAATTCTATACGAAAGCCCCCAGAGCCGATGCGTCCCGATTTGGTAAAATGAAACCTGCTCGGCTTTGGTCCAAGTCGGAAAACGATCAATCATCTTCTCCTGGGCGCCTGGCCGAGTCAGATCGTTAAGCTTTATGTCGACGATTTCCGCGATCTCTCGTTCGGCGATCCGCCATCGGTCGGGAACCGTGATACGCGCGACGTACGGAAAGACCCGGTAGCCGGTGGTTCGGGTCTGTTCCATCGGCAGTTCCGCGAGCACGTCTTCCTTCGGCACGATCAACCCCAGCTCTTCACGGGTTTCCCGCAGCGCCGTATCCAGCATCGTTTCATCTCCCGGATCGTGCTTGCCGCCGGGAAAGCCGATTTGCCCGCCGTGCACACCGCCGGGATTGCGCAGGATCATTACAATATGCAGCTCGCCATTTTGCCTCCGGTAGACAGGAATGAGCACTGCCGCATCGATCATTGCCGGTTCCTCGGTCGCTTGTACTACAATCGCGCTACCCGAAGCAAAGATCGATCTAGAGAATGCTTCAGAGGATCAGAATTCGGCGATAAAATCTGTCTTACGACGGCACCCCTGAATCCTTCTATAGGGGGTCCAGTGCGACTCCGCCTGGATTCCCGCTTAAAGCATGCGGGAATGACCGACTTGGGATAACAATTTGAACCCAGCGAGATGCGGGAATCGACCCAGCGCGATTGAAAGCCAAAACACATTGCATCAACACGCCACTGTGATAAACGATTCGTTCGGCAAGACGATTTAAGTTATGGATCGAAAACCCAACTTCCTCCTGATCATCACCGACCAACACCGCGCCGACCATCTCGGTTGTTACGGCAATCCTAGGGTGCGAACGCCCAGCATCGATCGTTTGGCCGCCTCGGGCACGCGCTTCGAGCGCTTCTACGTCGCCACGCCGATCTGCATGCCGAACCGCGCAACCTTGATGACCGGGCGGATGCCGTCGCTGCACGGCGCCAGGCAGAACGGGATTCCCTTATCGCTAAGCGCAACGACATTCGTCGACATTATGCGCGCCGCCGGTTATGAGACCGCCTTGATCGGTAAGTGCCATTTGCAAAGCATCAATGGCAATCTCCCAACGATCGGGATGCCTGCAGCCGATCCGAACCTGACGATGCCGCCGGAGGATTTGCGTGAAGCCGACAAGACGTTGACCCGACATGGCCGCTACGACCAGGAGCTGCCGTCAACTTGGGAAAGGGAACCTGACTTCGAGCCGACCCTTCCTTACTACGGTTTTAAACACGTCGAGCTGGCAATCGGTCACGGCGACAAGACCGTCGGCCACTACGCGCGTTGGCTCAAGGAGCGGCATCCCGATCCTGATTCTCTGCGCGGGCCGACAAATCAACTCCCGGGCAATCATTATACCGCGCCGCAGGCTTGGCGCACGCGCATTCCGGAGGCGCTCTATCCCACCGCCTATGTCGCCGAAAGAACCATTAAGTTCCTGGAAAACTATGCGCGAACCGACCGCGCTAGACCGTTTTATATCCAGTGCTCGTTTCCCGACCCGCACCATCCGTTTACGCCGCCGGGCCGCTATTGGGACATGTACGATCCGGCCGCGATCCCGCTGCCGGCGTCGTTCAATTCAGGCGAGCGGCCGATTCCGCCTCATTTGCAGCAGCTCTATGATGAGCGCGCACAAAACAAGGCCAATCGCGAGGGGCAGCGCACTTTTGCGGTTGTCGAACGAGAAGCGCGCGAGGCGATCGCGCTCACTTACGGCATGATCTCGATGGTCGACGACGCCATCGGCAGCATTTTGGGTTGGCTCAAAACGCTCCGGCTCGACCAAGACACGGTGGTCGTTTTCACCAGCGACCACGGTGATTTTATGGGCGACCATCAACTGCTCCTCAAAGGCGCGCTCCACTACCGCGGCCTGGTGCGCGTACCGTTCATCTGGAGCGACCCGAACGTCGACGCGCAAGGACTCGTGAACCGGGGACTCTGCGGCACTCTCGATATCGCCAATACGGTGCTTGCCCGCGCGGGGCTTCAGGGCCACAACGGCATGCAGGGAGCGAATCTGCTGCAAGCCGTGAACGGCGGTTCGACCGGCCACGAATCGCTGGTCATCGAAGAGCACCAACGACGCGGCTACATGGGATTCAAAAATAATTTTCGCGCGCGCAGCCTGATCACAGAAGACGCGCGTTTGACTCTGTATGAAGGAGCGGACTGGGGCGAGCTTTACGATTTTACCAAGGATCCCGATGAAATGAATAATCTTTGGAACAATCCGTCTTCACAGTCGCAACGCCAGGAGCTCACGGAAAGACTCGCGCGCCAAATGATGGAGCTTGCGGATTCAAGCCCGCTCGCAACACACCACGGCCCATAAACGGAAAAACCCGTTCTAATCGTCCAAAACGTTCAAGCCGTTCCATCGTTATCCGGCTGGTCTCCGCATTGAAGGCGCCACCTCGGAAAAACGCTTGGAACGTTTTGAACGATTTGAACGGAACGAAGCGATTGAACGAGTTCAAATTTACGGTTTAATCCCCGACGCGATCAGCGCGGGCATCGGCAACTCCACCACACCTTTCTTGGTATAGTTTGCCACCTCTGTTCGGATGGCGTCGCGGATCTTGTTCAGGACGGTCGGTTTTTGCGCCCGCAACAATCCCGCGGTGCGTACCGTGCTATCTTTCATCGCGTTGAACAGGCCGTCTCCCGCCGGCAGGCGCCAGATTTGCCGGACTCTGGTCACCGCCGGCGACTCGAAACCGGCGACGATCAAGCCACGCGTGCACTCCTCCGGGTCGCTGTAACGGAAAAACGGCGGCCCCTCCGGCAAGACAACACGCGGTTCGCCGTACAATTCCACAGCGCGCAGGACAATGCCGAACCCGATCGTCTCTTGCGGTAGCGCCCAAACCGAAAAGGCGAATCGCGCGCCGCTGCGCAACACTCGGTGCGCTTCGAGCAACGCCTTTTCCGGCTGACCGAGGTGGAGAATACCAAAATTCATCGCTGCGGCATCGAATAACCCATTGCCGAGCGGCAAGTGTTCGGCATCGCCCTCGCGAAACTCGATTCCACCATGCAGTTGTCGCGCCTGAGCAACCATTGCGGGCGAAAAATCGACTCCTAGAACCGTCGCGCCGCGCTTTGCCGCCGCCGCGGCAACATAGCCGGGGCCGCTGGCGATATCTAAAAAGTTGATCCGGCGTTTAACTCCAGCCGCGTCGAGCAACGGCTCGATGGCCTGTCTCGTCAAAGCGCCGAAGGCTTCATGATAACTCGCCGGGATATTCTCCCAACCGGCGTGCTCAAAGTCTCTAAAACTGTCCGGGTCAAGAACACTCATCATCCGCTCGCGAGACAAATATTTGCTGGTTTCTACAATGGCGCCTTTCTGTTGTAAAGCGCGCCCCAAAAACATCTCGGCGGAACGTCTGATTTTTTGTAGGCTTTCGGGGGGCTGATCACGAAGAGCAACCGGCTCAAAAGCTCTCTCGAACCGTGAACAATTTCATTTAGGCTAACGGACGAGAAGTCCAGAAGCCTAGCCCTAGGAAGGAATTAGTCGAAGATCGGTTGTGAGAAACTTGGAGAAGCGCAAATGGAGTTCGATAGAACGGCGCCGGCAGAAAGCGCCGCGTTCAAAACTTTTTCATCTCTCTCGAGAGACTCTCCAAGCACCTTGCACGCAGATTCTCGGCTGCGCTGACGACAAGAAATTACGCCTTCTGTCAGCCGTCGAAACACTTCAAAAACAGATTCGTTCGCCTCCGGCCCAGAATCACATCCTGACACAGCCTCCGACGGATTCTGGGGTGAAGGTGAAGATCACTTCGCCTAGGGCATCTCCTCCAACAGTCTGCCGAATCCCTCCACCCGTTGGCGCACGTGCAGCCGTTTTTGCACCGCCCAGACGCGCGCCGGCACGGCGTGCACGACCGGCACCTGCAAGTCTTCTTCGAGCAAGTGAATGATATCAAGACAGCGCCAGCCGGTGCCGAGCATGTAAATCCCATCGGCGCCGGGGTGCCTCAAGAAAGCCTTGCGCGTGTGCCCGTAGATCTCCGTCGACGCTAGCCGTCCGACGTCGGCGAATGCGACTTCCATGCCCTCCATCGCCAGCACTTCGAAACCCGCGCCTTGAAAGTAGCGCGTAAACA
>Ga0210114_1000485_pt1 | contig 10411 bp, 10 predicted proteins | sample MayberryNW_TuleA_FD_185524 | JGI IMG/M metagenome (GOLD analysis project Ga0210114, IMG submission 185524) | Wetland microbial communities from San Francisco Bay, California, USA, that impact long-term carbon sequestration - MayberryNW_TuleA_D2... | ecosystem: Environmental > Aquatic > Marine >...
CCAGGTCGGATTGCCACTCTCATCATTTTGTACACTTGCTATTGTACCAGACGCGTAATGTCCTGATTTCCACAAACCTTTCATCATGCCAAAGTCATGATGATATCCTTTTTCTCCCTTCGGATAAGCATTTGCAAGTCTATTTTCATCTGAAACAGATAGAATGGCTATCAATGAAGCTGCAGACAGCAACACTGCTATTAGAATTCCTAATCCTTTAGGATTATTCTCACTTGTCATCGTACCATATTATTATGAAGATTTTATATAGACTTCGTTTGCATGCTCTTGCTCGTGACGTTGGGTGTAGAAAATTATTGAATTTCTAACATAGTAAACTCCATAATATAATTCATACAATAATCTATCATATGCATGATAACTTTATTACCAATCGAGATAAGAGCATTTCGTTACGGTTACGATTTGCAATATGACAAATATACCTTCGTGCAGTGTCATGCAACGAATGATATCGCAAGTTTCGAAGATATATTTGGAGAATCAGAAATAACTTGAGAGTAGTTAATAAACTTAAATACATGATATACTCGTACAAATTTTATGCTTAGAATCTTCTTCAAAATACATTAATGCTTATCTTACTATGGAATGTTTGAAAATTGTGCTTATGCTTATCATTAAAGATTTTTCATATTATTATTGAACATTTAAAAGGAGTCATAGACAGCGGTGCATATTATTGCCAGTATTGCGTAATATCAGTTTTTTCTATGCCTTGAACAGATCTAGGCAAACCGGAATGAAGCCCATGAAATTGGAAACAATGAAAAGAGATTATCCTGATATATATAAGGAAATTATTCTACCTTAAAGTATCTCTGAAGCCAGAGCTTGATTCGTTTTTAGCACATAAAAAAATGGGGAGAATTGGGATTCATGCAGCGATTGCAGCATATCTAGTACTAGATCCAATACCGTGTCTTGCTATTTCCTTTTTCAGATTCTGCTCCAAGATTGAGTGGAGACCTTCTGACAGCAGTTTTGCCGTAACATGCTATTCGTTCTTTTTGCCTTTCTATGCTGTTTAATCGTGATCAGTATGTGGAAGGAAAAATGAATTATGTATCTTTAGGCTACGTTTATTTCTTCTCTGGTGGCTGTACCTCCTCAATGGGGTAACGATATTTGTGAGGGTTTTTACTCGTCACTTGCGTCACTTTTTTGAGGTGTGTATAGGTATTTTGAATGTAATTTTATTTGATTTGTACTTGCGGGAGCTATAGTTAAGTCAGATGTTAATAGCGGTTCATTATAATCGGAATCTGATTGATCAGTACCTATATTATTACTATTAGTTATTATTATTAGATTGAATACGACTACTATCTTGGGCTATACCACCGAGATCTCCTTCAGATAAAACTATTTAAGTTAGATGTTCCTATTTATAGGAATCTTATTCTAGAATCAACATTACTTCGGACCTGATTTCTCACCATTTAACCATTACAAATGGGAAAATTACTTTTAGTAAGTGTGAAAAAGTTCACGGAAGTAATCAATCAAATAGGTTAAACAGGTTAAAAAGACTAATCATCACAGTAATTATGGGTATAAACAAAAGACTTAGTTGTTTTATTTTATCTCTTGTATGTTCTTTGACTACTATCTCTTCTGGTGGAAGATTCAAAAATGTTGTAAGACAAACAATTGGCTTTAATTTATCAGCATCTTCTGAAAATGCTTCATACATTGATTTTATTAGTGCATTTCTATCTTTGGAATCGAGAGCAGTAATTTTTGGATAAAGTTTGGCGCTATCAATATCAAGGTTCAGACGGTATCTCAAATACTTTCGATATGAGTTTATTCCCACTAAAAGATGTTTTATTCTCTTAACTTCATCTTCTTTTTGCCCATGCAGACTAAATCCTACTAATGTTTTTGCATGATAAAAATTGAAGCGTTTTACTGCTAATAAGGGCAGTACACGCAGGTAACCTTCAAAAAGGATTACGAATGCCAGCATCGATCGTATAGGATAACTAAATGAATCTGAAGATAGGTATTTGATATAGCCCTTTAATTTAGAATATCCACTTACTAAATTAATATCAATGTTGGAAATAACTACAAAAAATATTAACAATGTAACACCAATAAATAAGATCTTAAAACTAAGGTTATAAGATAAAATGAGATGCTCTGATAATGGTAAATATTTGTTAAATCTCCTAACAAGTAAATAGGTAAGAATAACTAGAAGACTGGCGAATCCAGTGAAGAAAATGACTCTTATTACCGCAATCTGAATAACATAACCAAACAAATACTCTAATATGAAATAAAAAATGCTGCCTCCAAGTATGGCTGCTTGCCAACGAAGAGCGATTAGCACTTCTTTCCTATGACTTTGGGTTTTGTATTGATTAGTCATCTTTGTGATGGAAGTTAGTGACATATTCTAATTTGGGATGCTTTATATCAGTTATCCAAAATGGATGTAAAATCAATTAATTAACCAGATGTGACAGCAGGGTAAAACCCACTGCAACTAGTCAGATGTACAAGGTCAAGTTCAATCAGCATGTTTCAATACTAATGATATGCTACCGTTGCAAGTTAAATGTCATCGAATTTTTTTAAATAGAATGTGTGTGTCAAGCAGTAATGAAAACCCTGTATTAATGATTTTCTTAATGAAAGACCAAAGAAATAAAGATGCAGCGAATATGCTATCATATCCTTAGTTCAGTTCTTATTCTTATTTAACAGATCATAACCTACCTCGGACTCATGAAGTTATAGATTTTTCTTCAACTTTATAGCCATCTTTACAACACCTTTTCAAAACATGTATTGTTAGATGTTGCTGGACTAACCAGAAAAATTCATTATCAGGCTAACCCGAGTATGTCTTTTCGGAATCTTCCAAGTGCAGGATGACGTTCATAAAGTTTTGTCCTATTTATAGACAGACCCTTCTGTCGTTCATTAGGTGATACGAATTTATTCTCCTGATGATATGTTATGGCATAGTTATCAATAACTAGCTTCCTACCTTTTTCAAACAGACGCTGTCCAAATTCAATGTCTTCGTAACCATAATTACCGTTAAAACCTTCATCCCACAGTCCAACATCGAGAGCATCGTCGCGCCAAATATGCTACATTTCCTCCATGAAAACAATTGCTTGGAAAAGGATGAATCTTTAGTAAGTTAAGCTCTGGGATCCTCTTGTCTTTACGACAACCTATAACATTATTTGAAATACTATGGATCCCTGGCAGTGACAATATCGAGCAAAAGTCTCGAACGATATCTAGAGGCTGGATTCTGTCAGCTTTCACAAATTTCTTTAGCCCAATCGTCGCAATTTTACCTGATTTATGAAACCAGACCATGTGTGACTCTAAGAAGCTTGGAGGACATATCATATCTGCGTCAAGAGAGATTATAACATCGTTCCTAGCGACACGTATCCCAGCATTTCTAGAACTTGCTGCCCCCCAACCATTGCTAGAAAGAGTCACTTTATTTCTCTTTCGTACTTTTCCGTGATCAATTTTGCATCAGTATGATTGGCGTCAGCCGCGATAATGACCTCAAACCGATCTTTTGAGTAAGTTTGTTGAGTCAGACTTGTGACAGTCTTTGCAAGTATATCATATCCGTAGTGAAAAGGAATAACTATGCTGGCAGATAACTCAAGCTCACGTAGTTCCGTTTTCAATTTATCTTCTATGTCTGTGTAGTCATTAAATAACGCCAACTATGGGTATCCTCGCCAGCAAAGATCTTTTGGAGTCTTTCTTTTGATATCTTAGATGACCCCTGAGCCCAAATTTATGTCAAAAATGGTTTGTGAGTAACGCATTCTTTATTGTATCATTAGCTTGAGTTGAAGGAGTCTTGCCAAGACCAATGCCTATGGATGCAAGCCTAGTCACAAGTACGGGATCTGGTGGATTTAGAGGGTTGCCGATCGAAAAATATCTTGACTCTGCGAATATGCTACATATACCGGAACAAAAACGTTTAATTTTCATTCCATTGATATTGACCCTTCCTTCTATAACGCAGCTGACCTCTATAATCGGAGAACTCTCGGACATACTTGGCAAAGTGACTACTGATGAAAATGGACAGTACTTGGATGGGCATACACACTTCTTCTCTCATAAAGGACATACTCATACCGTGACTCACAAGCATCCACACAACGCTGACCATCACCATCATGATCATGGAAACTGGTTTGAAAGACACCATATCTTCAATCCAAGCGACTGTAAACCAGGTCGCATGTGCTAGAAATTTCCTCCTTTTTTTATTTTCAACCCCTCACTGGGAAAGAATCTAAGTGCGGGGAGTAGACTAAAAAAGATTGGATGTGGATTACATAAATCCTTACTCAGAGTCCTCTTGCTAATTCATTAACCTATCATTTACTTTCCTTTTGTTGCATTGAAGATGAAGTCGGCAATTCCTAATTACGGCTGATAGTTTCACAGAATAGTCGAAAAACATTACAAGGTTTCATTAACCTAAGAAAACCTTATTTCTTACGCTGATTATCATATTGAAAATAAGCGGCAATCCCTTAACATGAATCCAAAACTGAGAATTGAGAAATTAGATCAAAAAGTGTGGATGGTAAATGGAGCTGAAAACATCCTAGATTTTTATGTTTCACGTACTAATCGTTTAAAAAAGGATGTAAAATGTTGTTACGATTACTTCGGCCCTATCCTGATCAGAAAAACTCAGCCTATTTGGGAAAATAATTTGAAAGTAGACAAGAGAGGTATTAAAATAAAGTTTCTTACTGAGATAAGAAATGAAAACCTTCAATACTGTAAGAAAATGCTTGAAGAGATAAAACACATAGAGATGCGTCATATGGATGGAATAAAGGGTAACTTTGTTCTTCACGATGATAAAGAGTATTTTTTACCCTTTTTTGTGGGTAAGCCAGAAGAGCCTGAAAGTAGGAATGCTCTCTTTTGCACGCAAGAAGAAATGGTAGAAGCTCATCTCTTTATTTTTGAGAATCTTTGGCGCCAGGCAACACCAGCACACCTTCGCATTAAAGAGCTAGAAGAAGGAATACCTACAGAAGTACTTCAATCGCTGAGGGAACCTGAAGAGATAATTAATGCTGGATATACGCTTGTTAGATTAGCTAAATATGAAATACTTATAATCTTTCATACGGCAAACGCTCTAATTCGACAGGATAAAGCAGGGGGAATAGACTTGCTTGTTGAGAATGTTGTCAAATATAAGACACATGTAAAGATCCTTGTTCCAATCGAAGATGCAATAAAGGATATTATCCAAATGTTAGAGAAGATCAACGGCATACAAATAAGAAATATCGAAAAAACGATGTAGACAGGGATGACCGTTCTTGTGGTAGATAAGAAATACTCTCTTGTAGTTGAGTTAAGGGATGATACGAAAGACGATTTAAAAGAAGCAATAGGACTAGCAACATATTCCAATAGTAAATCGACGGTATTGTCATATGTATCGATTTTTGATGCGTTATGGAAACAAAGCGAACTACGGGAAGAGCTCTTAAACTTAAGTATGGCACAGAAAGAATTTATCAATATCGCCGCACATGAGCTGCGTAACCCCATCCAACCAATATTGGGTTTATCTGATGTTCTTCTGCGCTCTAATTTTATCATATACAGTAACAAAAGCAGCGGAATCAAACATAAAGAAATTGTTGAGATAATTGCTAGAAATGCAAAGAGGCTTCAACGCCTAACTGATGATATACTCGATATAACAAGAATTGAAGGTAAGTCACTAAAACTAAATAAGCAGAGATTTGTCCTTTCCGAAACCATAAGAGAAATAATACAAGATCTTAATATAGAGAACAGAGATTTAAATCAGAAGGTAATACTTTCATTTGACAATAATAGCAGTATAGAGTCCATTTCTGTAACAGCGGATCAGAATAGAATCAAGCAAGTAATAACCAACCTTATAGATAATGCAATGAAATTTACACCTGCTGGAGAAATAACTATTGCAATAGAGATTGATAATAAAGATAACAGAGTAATCATCAGAGTGAAAGATACGGGTACGGGGATTAGCTCTGATATACTTCCCAAGCTGTTTACCAAATTTGTATCAAGATCTGAGAAAGGTACAGGACTTGGATTGTTCCTTTGCAAGGGAATAATAGAAGCACATAATGGAAGAATATGGGCCGAAAACAATTATGATAAAAATCCGAGTCTTGGTGGTAGACGTAGTGATAGTAACAACAAAATGAGAAGAGTTGGCGCTACATTCAGTTTCAGCTTACCATTACTTCATGTTTGAGCTAATTCGTTTACTAAGATGTATGGTCCCCCGGTCTTACTGGATACGAGAGTAGATATCTGATTTTTTCTGGAATTTCTGATCGGTCTTCATGTCATCATTCCTCACCATGCCGTTCTTCCTCACATCCATTACACAACTTTGCGTAATCCTCTTATGTATAGAATATGGTGCAAATATCCTGTGTTAAAACAGAGCTAAGCTTTACTCGCTCTAATTCTTGTTCTTAATCATATCCATAGAATATCTATGCTCTACAATAGTTGCAATCGCAGAAATGAATTAGAGATCATAAACAGTAAAATAATTTTTGAAAAAGTGATATATCCTACGCTCAAATTGTCGTGCCATAACAACTGACAATTTCAGTGAAATAATCAAACCGTGCAGAAGCCATTCGGCAAACTTTGGGTTGCAGATGCAGGTGCCAATCGGGTACTAGCCCTTGCCCAGTCCTTGATACTCTATTTCTTCACAAATGGCTGCACCTTTTTTTCGTCCACTGAAATGTTTGCTATGCACTATGTAGACTATTTTGATAGGATTGGAGCTTTGATGAATATAAACGAAAGGTATCTGCAAGCTAAACGGAGACATGGATACTATTGTCTATAAGTTGAAAAATTCCAGATAGTGTGCGTCTAGATACATATGTGATTGAAATGAGTGCCACAAATTATTTTGATAAATATATTTTTCATTTTACCTCGATTTAAAGTAACAGGTAAATACTAACGGGGGATATAACTAATGAATAGATGGTTGTTGGTATAGAAGGTTATATTCGCGACACAACAAGACATCCGCTAACCGGAATACCTGTTAAGGCGTTTCTACATAGAAAGGCTCGGAACAATGGGGGAAGATACCAGTGTCAAGAAGCAGATCTCAGCTCATCCGTTGGGTGGCTGTCCAATGGGTGATGATATATCTACCGGAGTTGTAGATAGCCTAGGAAGAGTTTTCAAGGAAGAAAGTGAAAATGATAAATCAAGTCAGAGTATCTATCCTAATTTTTATGTTGCTGATGGTTCAATTATTCCTTCTTCCATAGGCGTTAACCCTTCTCTAACAATAACCGCTTTGGCATACAGAATAGCATTTCATCTTGTTGATGGAGATGAAAGCTGCTTACCATGACAAGACCTTCAAGTTGGTATGCTCAACTCTTTGTAATGTACGTCAAGCTAGACCCCAAATATGTTCAGTTCGTGTCGTCATTTACCTAAAAGCAATCCTAAGAATTGCTAGAAACTAGATAAAACTCGGCTTAGCCGAGCTTAGCTAAGAATCATGGGATTCTCAAAAATTGCTGTTCCCAAATGACGAAGGATTCTTATACCTTCATTCAACTCGTTTTGGCATTCTTCTCACATGCATGCGTAACTCATCGTACTGTGAGAGGCTTTAAAAGATCCATAATCTTTCTAAGGTTTGCAGTACTGGCAGCGTCTTCTATAGTGACACCGACAGATGGTGTAAGATGTGTCCAAATAATTTTCTGCGTGTCATTTTTAATAATTTCTTTCCATAATCCTGGAATAGTTAAAAGATCAAAATTCCGTATGTTGCCTTTGCAGAATTCATATAACTGTCCATTTGTTCTCGATAACTATAAGGACCAGATCTGTTATAATCACTATTCTTGGCATCAAGAATAATCGAATAACCATTCTTATATTCTATTGCAATATCTGGTCTTCTACCCATTTGCCTTCATCTATCCAGCCTGTCTCATACCTTTTCTGATATGTAATTTTAAGCGAGCCGTTAGAAGTTTGAAAAGTTGTTATACCATCAAATCTTCCTTCTTTCCTTCTTTGAATTTTAACATATACGTGTCTGACACGGCATCCAATAGAATCTTGTTAAGACGTATTCTAATCATGAGAGCTTCAAATAGCTTGTCTGAGTTGTGCAATAATCCTATCGCTTCGGGCAGGATGTCTTTGATCCATTTTGTGGACAATAATTGGGACGCATAATTTCGTATTGTTATGAGATTATTAATCGTGGGAAGAATCTTATCCCGTGATTCAACTAATCCTTCCATGGATATGTACTTGTCACAATACATAGCGATTGAGAAAACAATTTGAGCTAATAACAAGTTTTCAGGAGTATTTTGCCTTCTAATTATTTCCAGACAGACCACTTTGTTTCTATTTTGTAACTCTCTTTGCCGTAATTGCGTAGTTTTCTTATAGTTAATCGCACCCATGATTCTGTCATCTCGTTCTACTTCTTTTGTCAGGGGGATAAATGACGGATTTCTAACAAGATAATTTAATGCTGGGATATGCTTCTTTACCAATGCTGTGAATCGGTGCACTTCTAAAAGTTCAGTTTTACGAAATTCAATATGTGACATACTTCTATCAAGAAGTATGATGGGTTTTTCTTTTTCTAGGTCAAATACATTCTTAGTCTTGAGCCTTACAAGTATATCTCCAATGCTGTCGCACATAGCTTCGACTTGTGCATCTGTAAATTTTACACTTGATTCGAATGCTTCAGGCATAGCAAGTTAAACTCATTCGTAAGAAATCTTAAACAGCTTATCCATTTGTCCTAGATTCTTTATCATGTCATCGAGTTTAGATATAAATACGGTACAATGTGGTTCATCATCTCCTCCTTCAAGCAATTTGACTGATACGTCATGCGTCTTCATCGACTCTGATAGGGAAGTTTGGCTTGCAACAGAGATGTGTGCTGAATATACTGAATCGAGTGTAGATCAAATTGTGGTTTTGAACAAGAATAATATTACTGGGACAGTTGGCGGCTATGATCTCTTAGCGCATATAAGAAAGAATCCTACACGTCGATTTCAATACGAATCGAAGGTAGAAGAGATAATGTTCAGCCCTGTCCCGAAAAAAGTATGAAATTCAGGGATTTGATGGAGAATTGGAAACATTCAAGAAGAGCATTTTCTATCTTTCGTACCGGATTTGACAGTAATTGGTATTCTATCTCAGCCAGGAAAATGCTCCAAATTGGTATGAAAGTTAAGACCAATTTCTCTACTTTATCGATACAAAAAAATAAGATTGTTACTTTTGAAATAGATGATACTCTGGGTAAGATACTAGATTTAATGTACAAGAACATGACGCGAAAACTTCTGTTAGAGAATTCGAATCAGTTCATTAGTGATCGAATTATCCTAGGCGAGATATCAAGATTATTGAAATTTGAAGAAAAAGTAGAGGATATATTAGATTTTCCAGTAGGCCATACCCGATTAGAGTATGTTCCATCTGTTAAAGAAGATCTGAAGCTCAACGAACTTTGTTCGAATATTAATGAATCAGACAATCCATGCCTTATGTACAAGGATACAATAGTAACCCCTTGGGATGTATGTCTCATTTTGTTATCAGAAGATCTTAAAATGCAGCAAAGTCGAGTGGATTTGTGTCCATACTGCGGAAAAGAAATAGAATCATCATGATATTTTCAAATTTGCATGTGATTAGTACCGTATTATATCACTGAACGTAAATATCTTCTTCGTGCACGACAAATCCCGATATTATCTCTAGAGTGATCTTTTATTACACAAACCCCAGTCTCTACTAATATCTGTGATGAGGATGTGAGACCTCACATGAAGATGACATTTAATTTAACCTACAATTGGACTTCATTAATTCTTTGCGAATAATGCTCTGTACTTTGAGCGCATCAAAAAACTATGCTATTAGATGAACTGTTATATTTTAAATCTAACCTCTGATGGACTAGCTAGAGCACACAACACACAACACAACCTCTAAAATACCATTAATCATTGTGCAAAAAAAGCACAGATACAAGGATGAATGGTAACTTGGCATATATGGATAGCATATTCATCTTGAGTTTTAATCTCTTGATAGTTTCTTATGCTGCTGTTGCTGTATAACTTACATTTTGAACATTTCCGTGTCTAGTTATTTCTAATAATGCTTTTCCCTTTGCAAGGTTTGCTTCGACGTCCAGTGTTACTGTTTCTGGAACATCCAGAAGTATGTTCCGCTGATCAGCTATCATTTGGTCAATGATGGCAATATCGATGATGATGTCAAATTGGTGGTAGATCCTCTG
>Ga0210114_1000486_pt1 | contig 10377 bp, 8 predicted proteins | sample MayberryNW_TuleA_FD_185524 | JGI IMG/M metagenome (GOLD analysis project Ga0210114, IMG submission 185524) | Wetland microbial communities from San Francisco Bay, California, USA, that impact long-term carbon sequestration - MayberryNW_TuleA_D2... | ecosystem: Environmental > Aquatic > Marine >...
GCGATCGACCGCGTCACCCGCCGCGTGGCGACCGACTCGGCCGGCATGCCGCTGCTCGCGGTGGAGCTTCTCCGCGCGGTGGCGCTGGGCCTCGACCTCGGAACCATCTCCGAGGCGTGGCCGGAGCCGCTTCGCACGCTGGACCAGACGCTGCCGGGCGAGCTGCCCGACGCGGTGGTGGCCGCGATCCGGATCGGCTTTCGTCGGCTCAGCCCGCCGGCACAGCGGGTCCTCGCGGCCGCCTCGGTCCTGGGCGACCTGGTCACCGCCTCGTTGCTCGAGAAGGTGCTGTCGCAGAGCCCCGAGGAGACGGCGCTTGCCCTGGACGAGCTGGAATGGCATCGATGGCTGGTGGCGGAGCCGCGCGGCTATTCGTTCGTCGCGCGACTGGTCCGGCGGGTGGTGGAGCGGGACATGCTCACTCCCGGCCAGCGCCGACGCGTGCTCGCGGCGGCCGGCCGGGAGGACCTGCTCGGAGCTCACTGAATGCGGACGATCTTCCCTTCGGACGGCACGCCGTTGCGATTCAGGATGAACACCTGATAGAAGCCCGGCGGCGCCAGGTTGGGATTCGCCGGCGCCGTGACGTCGACACCCGCGTCCGTTGGGGCGAACTCCAGCGTGTTCGCCCGCTGCCCCATGTCGAAGGCATGGGTCACCGAGCCGAGGCGGACCCACCGGACGGCCGCCACCTGCCCCACATTGGGCGTCGCCACCGAGAAGACCTGGCCGTAGGAGACCGCGCTGGGGATCGAGGTGATCCGGGGGCGAGCACCCTTGAAGAGGTACGGCGGGGAGAAGATCTCGTGGTTGCGCTCGTTCGGCACCGGAACGATCTCGCCGCCCGGCTGGATGGCCATCGCGTCCCCACTGGCGCCGTGCAGTACCGTGCCATCGGGCAGGAGCAGGGAGACGGAATGGTAGACGCGCATCTTGCTGTTGCTCGCCAGCGTCGTCCAGTTACCGGTGGCGGGGTTCCACATCTCAGCCTCGCGCGCGGCGAGCCCCGGGTCGATGTTGACGAACCCGGCCCCGCGGGTTCCGCCGGTCACGAGCACTTGCCCGTCCGGCAGAATCGTCGAGTTGGTGTGACGCCGTGGGACCGACATCGGGTCCGTGTTCCGCCAGGTCGGCGAGGCGTCGGTGAGGTCGATGATCTCCGCCGTCTCAGTCGGCTGGGCCGACCTCGGGTCGCGCGTGGGCCAGCCGGTATGCCCGCCCCCGCCCGCGTACAGGATCTTGCCCGGCTCGTACATCACCGCGGTCCCGTAATCCCGGTTGAACGGCCAGACGTGATCGGGACCGTCGGTCCATTGCCCACGGCCGCCGCCAGCGCCGATGCCGTCGACGTCGAACCACCGGGAGCTGACCCGCTCACCGGCGTAGAAGATCCGTCCGTTCGGTGCTACGAAGTTCCGAGGATAGTAGGGGATCTCGTCGTTGACCCCACCATTGGCACCGGGGAGCTCCACCCAGTGGTTGTCCTCCCAGATCTCCGGAACCCTCACCACGTTCCCCGCCTGGTCCCGACCGGCCATCGAGAGCATCCGGCCGTCGGGGAGCGTCGTGAGCGTGGGATACCAGCGCCCGTGCGCCATGTCCGGACCGCGCGTGAAGCTGCCGTTGTCGTCGAAGAAGTACGTGGTGGCGATGCCCCGGTCGTCCTGGAGGTGCCCCCCCGCGACCACCAGCCGGCCGTCCGGCATGAGCGCGTGGCCGGCACAGAAGAGCATCGTGTCCACGTTGATCATGGGGAGCCCTTCCGGCGGCCCGGAGGCCGGGTCCCACAGCCGGGGCATGCCCATGGTGTCGGACACCTCGGTCTTGCCCCAGGCCAGGATCTTTCCATTCGGAAGCAGGTTCATGTGGAGCGGGACGACATCCCACGCCACCAAGGGGCCCCACTTGCCGTCGCTCGCCTCCGGCGGAAGCGCCGACACGTCGACTGGTGACGAGGTGACGCTCGCCTCCCCGGCCGTGAACTCCAGCGCGTGCGAGCCGACGCCCCGGAGACCGAGATCGAGGAACCGTGCGGTACCGTTCGCATCGGTCGTCGCGGTGACGGTCCCCTCGAGGCTTCCGGAGAGGGCGGTGGCGGTCACCTCCACTCCCGCGACGGGATTGCCGGCGTTGGTCACGAACAGGACCGGTTGTGCCTCCGGATCGAACACTTCCCCGTCCACCGCGCCCACGGGTGGGTTGGTGGTGATCGCTATCGCCGCACCCGGCCCGCCACCGGTGTCCGTCGCCGTGGCCGCGAACGTGACCGGCGAGCCCTCCAGGCCGCTCACTGTCGCGGTCGTCGTCTGCTCGCCGGGCGCCGGACCCAGGACCCGGGTGACGGAGGCACGACCATCGGACCCCGTCTCCACCGAGCTCGTCGAAACGGTGCCACCCCCCTGCGCCGTCCATGAGACTGCCACCCCCTCAACCGGGTCGCCGTTCTGGTCGGTCACCAGCACGACCAGCGGATCGGGCAAAGGCTGCCCCACGGCCGCCGTCTGATCGTTCCCGTCCAGCATTTCGATTCGGGTGGCGGTAGTCGGCTCTCCGCCCCCGGTATCGCTGCAGCGAAGCGTACCGGCGGCGAGGAGGGTCGCGAGCGCGAGGTGGCGGAGCCTGGGACGACGCATGGGACCTCGGACAGGGTGTTCAGCCGTCAGCAGCGTTCGGCGGCGCGGAACCGAGAATTCATACGCAGCTTTCGGACCGCGCGGAAGGCCCTGGGCTGGGCTGCTAAGTTATGAAGAAATGTTCACTTATGGCATTTTCGCGACCCCCTTGCGGCGGCCGCGCCACGGAAGGCTAACAGCCTCCTGTGAGCCGGGCCAGCGGCCTGGTCACAGAGCGCGCGGACTCTAGCCCGGGCTGGACGGCGGGGTGTAGCTTGAGGCCCCTGTTTTCCAGCGGAGCAGATGGTGCGCATCGGAATCATGCTGCGGCACTATGACCAGCACGGGGGAGGCGTCCGGGTTTACACCCAGCGGCTTCTGTCGGCGCTGCTCCAGCTCCACAGAGGGCACGAATTCGTCTTTTTCTATCGGAATCCAGCGCTGGTCGGCACTTATGCGGGCTTCCCGGGGGTGGAGGAGACGGCGCTGGCGGCGCGCACGACCCTGAGCTGGGACCAGATCGCCGTGACCCGCGCCATCCGGCCGCACCGGATCGACGTGTTATTCAACCCGAAGTACTCCATTCCTCTGCGAGCTCCTTGCCCCTCGGCATGGGTCTGTCACGGCCTCGATTGGTATGTGATGCCGTGGGCGTCCCGGTTCGTCGATCGTCTCAGCCACCGCTTTCTGGTGCCCCGGTACGCCGCGCGGGCGGACGCCATCATCGCGGTGTCCGAGGTGACTCGCGGTCACGTCCTCCAGTACCTGCCGGTCTCCGCCGACCGGGTGCCGGTCGTGTACTCGGGAGTGGATGACGTGTTCCGCCGCCCAGTCGATGAGTCGCACCTGGCTGCCGTGCAGGCGAAGTACGCGTTGCCCGAACGGTTTGTCCTCTACGCCGGCGCGATCTATCCCCCCAAGAACTTCACCCGGCTGGTCCGGGCATATGCCAAGGTGGGACCGGAACGGGGAATCCCGCTGGTCATCGCCGGTGGCGAGAATCGCTTCCTCTCGGAACGCGAGCTGAAGGAACCAGAAGCGCTGGGTATAGGCGAGTGGGTGCGGTGGCCGGGCTGGGTGGAACAGCAGGAGCTGGCTGCGTTCTACATGCTCGCGGACGCGCTGCTGCTCCCTTCGCTCTTCGAATCCTGCGGTCTGCCCGTGCTGGAGGCGATGGCGGCGGGGTGTCCCGTCGTCACCGCGGACCGCTACGGCACCAAGGAGCTCGCGGAGGGCGCGGCGATGCTGGTCGATCCGGAAGACGTCGAGAGCATCGCCGCCGGAATTCGACGGGTTCTGGAGGACACCACATTGCGAGAGCGGTTGATCACCGCCGGCAAGGAGCGAAGCCGGCCTTTCACGTGGGATCGCTGCGCGCGCGATACGCTGGCGGCATTGGAGCGGGTCGGGTCGGGACGCCCGCCGAGCGAAACGGTCGCGCGGCCGGTCGCGGCGGAGACGTCGCAGTCGTGAGCGAGGCGCCCGCCTCGAGCGAACCGATCGAGCTGCTGGTCAACGCGCGCCATCTCGCCGGTCCGCGGACCGGCATCGAAGTGTACATGGAGGAGCTGCTCACGGCCCTGGCGCGGTCGGGCCAGGTGAGCGTCACCGCTCTGACCTGGTCGCCGCTCGGGTTGGAGCAGCCGGGTCTCAGCGAGCGGGTGCCGGCCCGCCGCCGCGAGTTCCCACCAGGAGCATTGGGCAGCCTGCGAGCGACGCTCTGGAAGACGTGGTTCGACCAGTGGGGCGTCCTCCGTGGCGTTCTGCCGGCCCGCGGGGTGCTCTTCCACGGCATGGACGGATTCCTGCCCTATGCACTGCGCCGCCGGGACCGCTGCGTCGCGACCGTGCACGACCTGGGCTGGCAGGTCCATCCCGAGCTCTACCCGGCCAAGCTGCGGGTGATGTACGGGGTGCTGTTCCCTTGGGTCCTCCGGCGCGCGGACCGTATCATTGCGGTATCCCGCTACACGGCCGACGATCTCATTCGACGTGCCGGGGTGGCGGCCTCCCGCATCGAGGTGGTGCACCACGGCCTCGATCCTGTCTTTGCCGAGACCGGCGAAGATCCGGAGCCGGCCGCGGGGGACGTGCCATACTTCCTCGCGGTGGGCGGCATTTCACCGCGAAAGAACACCAAGCGGCTCATCGAGGCCTTCGTACGCTGGCGAGCGAAGGGAGGACCTCGGGCCGGGTACGAGCTGCGGATCACGGGGATTTCGCTGGATGCCTCGGCCGGCGCTGAAGGCGGGCTCCCCGCGGGCGTCTCTCGGCTCGGATACGTCGACAAGGCCGAGCTGCGGCGTCTCTATGCCGGCGCGGCGGCGTTTCTCTATCCCTCCATCTACGAGGGGTTCGGGCTGCCGATCATCGAGGCGATGGCGTGCGGGGCGCCGGTCCTGACCTCGAGCACGGCCTCCGCGCCCGAGGTCGCGGGCGGCGCGGCGGTGCTGGTGGATCCGTTCTCCCTCGAGAGCATCGACGCCGGCCTGGATCGGGTGACCGATCCCGAGGAAGCGCGGCGGCTCCGGTCTCTCGGACGCGAGCGCGCCCGCCAATTCCACTGGAGCGCCGCGGCGGGCCGGACGATCGAGCTCTACCGCGAGCTAGGCCGGACGCTGTAAAGCACATGCGCCGCCGGCACTGCCGGCGGCGCATGGCCTCCTGATTCCCTGCCCCGAGTTAGTTCACCGGAGTGGCCGTGACGGTGACGACCAGGTCGTCGAAGTCCGGCTCCCCCGGGCCGCCGACACCGTCGTCGAACGACAGCGTCCAGGTGGGATACGCGCCGCTGACGTGCAGGGACGGCGCCGTAATCTGATTACCGGCCCCCGAGGCTACCTCGGCCTCGAGCCGGGTTCCCGCCGCGAACACGCCTCCCTCGTTCAAGTTGAAAGCGGAGCCCAGCGCAGGCGCATAGCAGCCGTCGGTGAAGAGCGTCTCCGCGATCGGCGCGGTGATTCGGAAAGTGTTTCCGTGCGCGTCGCACGACCGGTCGTCCAGCGAGACGGTCACCATCGCGTCCTCCAGCAGCTCCAGGGAGCAGGAGGCGAACTGGCCCGTGCCCGGTGCGCTTTCGCACTGGAGCGTCGCGGCCGGTGAGACGGTGAACTCGGTGGTCTTGGTGCTCTCGAGACCCTCGCCGTCGGTCACGGTGAGCCGGGCGGCCAGCAGCGTCCGCTCGGTCACGTCGTAGTGGTGCACGGGATTCTGCTCGCTGCTCTCGGCGCCGTCGCCGAACTCCCAGGCCCACGAGACGATGGTGCCGTCCGGGTGGGTACTGAGATCCTGGAATGTGCAGTTCAGCGAGGAGCAGCTGACGCTGAAGTCGGCAGCCGGACCACCGACTGCCGGCAGCGTCACGGTGACGGTCTTCACCGCCGCATCCTCGGCGCCGGCATCGTCCGTCACGGTTAGGGTGATGCTGACTTCACCCTGCTGGGCGAAGGTGTGGGTCGGGTTGCGCTGATCGGAGCCGCCTTCCCCGCCGAAGTCCCACGCATAGCTCGCGATCTGGCCGTCCGAGTCGACGCTCAGGTCGGTGAAGGTGCAGCTGAGCCCGGCGCAGGAGGAGCTGAAGTCGGCCGCGGGCGCCGCGTTGTTCCCGTCGGGATCGGGATCGTTCGAATCCTTGCCGCAGGCCACGATCACCGCCGTGACTGCGAGGGTCAAACTGAGCGAACGCCACTGAGTCGGTCTCATACGCTCCTGCCGGGGTGAAGGGATACCGCGTTTTGGCGCGGGCCGGGGGCCCGACCGCCGGGCCTTGGAGGCCCGGCGGCGGGGTTCCCGCGTCCTGACTGCTGTTACTGGGGTGTAGCTACGATCGTGATGACCAGATCGTTGAAGTCCGGCTCGAGCGGGTCCACATCGGGGCCGATCAACCCGTCGTCGAACTCCAGCGTCCAGCTGGGATAGGCGCTGTCATCGGTGAGCCGGAGGGCGGGCTCGAGCGCCAGGTCATCGGGGTTACCGCCGGAGACGAGCTGGGCGGTAATGACTGTCCCCGCGGCGAACGTCGCGTCGCTCTGGAGCTGGAAGCTCGTACCGTCCGGCGTGTTGCACCCGTCGGTGAAGAGGGTCTCCTCCACCGGCGTGCCGCCGCCCGGCGGGGTGATCAGCACCTTGAAGGTGTTGCCGGCCAGCTCGCAGTCGCTGCTCACGAGCGTGACCGTGACCTTGGCGTCCGCCTGAATGCCGAGCTCGCAGTCGGGGGTGCCGTCGGCGCACTCGAGGCCGGCCGGCGGATTGACGTTGAAGGTCTGGGTCGTCGTGTTCGTCGCGCCCAGATTGTCGGTGACGGTGAGCGATACGGTCACCTCGGTCAGCACGGTGAACGTGTACGTGTGGGTCGGGTTCTGCTCGGTCGAGGTATTGCTGGGGCTCGTGGGATCGCCGAAGTCCCAGGCCCAGGACGCGATGCTGCCGTCCGCATCAGTGCTGCCATCGGTGAAGGTGCATTCCGCCGAGGTGCAGGCGGGGGTGAAGGCCGCGGTGGGCGCCTGGTTCCCGGGCGCGCCGGTCACGGTGACCACACGCTCGAAGTCATCGGTCGCGCCTTCGTTGTCGGTGACCTGCAGGGTGACGGTCCAGTCGCCGGCCGCGGAGAAGACGACCGTAGGGTTCTGGTCGGTGGAGGTCGCCGGCGTTCCGTTTTCGAAGGTCCAGGAACGCGAGGCGATCGAGCCGTCCGGGTCGCTGCTGCCGTCGGTGAACTGACAGCTGAGCTGATCACACGCGGGCGGCTCGAAGTTGGCGGTCGGGGCCGTATTGTCAGTCCCATTGCCGTTACCGTCGTTGCCGCAGGCCGCGACCACGAGTGAGAGCGCTGCCATGACAAAAACAGTTCGATGGAACGATCGCATAGTGGTGATCCAGCCTCAGTTGAGAGTCAGGGAATGTGGGGCGGCCGCACGGTCGCTCCGGGAGGAGGCGGGAGCGAGAGCCATGCCACCCGCCGAGCGTCAACTCCTACAACACTGCAAGAAATGGCAATGACCCGCGTCACAATATCATAGGCAAGGTGTCCGATCAAAACAGCAACAGGGGCGCGCCGCCCACAACTGTGGCAGGCCGACCATACCCTGCCTTGGCCACTCAGCGTGCCGGCCGACACGGCCACCGTTGACGTAACCGCCTGTAACCGGCTAGGTTTGCGGGCTCGGATATGACGGACCTGTCGCTGTCGCGCAGCCAGATGCTGCTCCTGAGTGGGTCGGCCAACCGGCCCCTTGCCGAAGAGGTGGCCGCGCACTTAGGGCAGCCGCTGTGCCAGGTCACGCTTCGGCGGTTTGCCGACGGCGAGCTGTTCGTCAAGATCGACGAGAACGTGCGCGGCCGGGATGTCTACATCATCCAGCCCACCAACCCGCCGGCCGAGAACATGATGGAGCTGCTGCTCCTGATGGACGCGGCCAGGCGGGCGAGCGCGGCGCGGGTGACGGCGGTGATCCCCTACTTCGGGTACGCCCGGCAGGACCGGAAGGACCAGCCGCGGGTGGCGATCAGCGCCAAGCTGATGGCCAACATGGTCTCGATGGCGGGCGCCGACCGGGTGCTGGCGATGGATTTCCACCAGCACCAGTTGCAGGGGTTCTTCGACCTGCCGGTGGATCACCTCTATGCCGCCCCCGTGCTGGTGAGTCATTACCGGCAGAAGGCGCTGCGCGATCTGGTCATCGTGGCCCCCGACGTGGGCTCCGCCAAGATGGCGCGCGGCTTCGCCAAGCGGCTCAACGCGTCGCTCGCGATCATCGACAAGCGCCGCCCGTCGGCCAACGTGGCCGAGGTGCTCAACGTGGTAGGCGAGGTCCGGGGACGGGACTGTCTCATCCCCGACGACATGATCGATACCGCCGGCACGATAACCGAGGCGGTGACGGCATTGAAGCGGTTGGGAGCGGAAGACGTCTATTGCTGCGCGACCCATGCCTTGCTCTCGGGCCCGGCGGTGGATCGGCTGACGGCGTCGCCGGTCAAGGAAGTGGCGGTGACCAATACCATCGCCATTCCCAAGGAACGGGCCTTCGACCGGCTCAGGGTGCTGTCGATCGCCGGCCTGCTGTCGAAGGCGATCGGATACACCCACAGCGACCAGTCGGTGAGTTCGCTGTTCGACTGAAACCTGTCATCCCTCGTCGCCGCGCTCCCTCGGGATGACAGCAGTCAGCACTTTACCAGGAGTTCCGAATGGCCCAGCAAGCGAATCTCCAGGCCTCCAGCCGGCGCCTCACCGGGAAGGGCGCCGCCCGCACGCTCCGCCGCGAGGGTAAGGTCCCCGGCGTGATCTACGGGCACGACCGGACCCCGGAGGCGGTGACCGTGGACACGTCGGCGCTCAACAAGATGCTGGTCGGCATCAGCGCGGGCACCACGATCGTGGACGTCGCGATCGACGACCGCGCTCCGGTCAAGGCGCTGATCCGCGAGATCCAGCGTGATTCGCTGCGCCCGGGCCAGATCCTCCACCTGGATCTCTACGAGATCCGGACCGACGAGGAGATCACCCTCGAGGTGCCGGTGCACCTGGTCGGCATCCCCGACGGTGTCCGGAACTTCGGGGGCGTGCTCGACCACTCGCTGCGCGAGGTCGAGATCGAGGTGCTGCCGGCCGACATCCCCGAGCATGTGGAGCTCGACGTCACCGCGCTCGCGATCGGCCACTCGCTCTTCGTGCGCGACATCAGCATTCCCAAGGCCCGGATCCTGAACGATCCCGATACGCCGGTCTGCACCGTCGTGGCGCCGCGCACCGAGGAGGCGCCCGCCCCAACCGAGGAGGCCGCGCCGGTCGAGCCGGAGCTCATTCGGAAGCCGAAGCCCGAGGCCGAGGGCGAGGGCGAAGGGGAGTCCAAGGAGTCCAAGCCGAAGGCCTGAGCCCTGCGCGCCATCGTTGGGCTCGGCAATCCCGGCCCGGAGTATGTCGAGACCCGGCACAACGCCGGGTTTCGACTGGCCGACCATCTGGTCGCCCGCTGGCGTCTGGGCCCCCTGCGCCGTGGCGACCGTGCCCGAGTCGCCGAGGGCAGCTGGAACGGTCACCCCGTCCGCATCCTCGAGCCTCAGACGTACATGAACCGGAGCGGCGCCGCGATCGGGCCGCTACTGGACCTTCCCGGTTTCGATCCCAGCCGCGATCTGCTGGTTCTGGTGGACGAAGTCGCCCTGCCGCTGGGTCGATTCCGGCTGCGGGGCGCGGGTTCCGCGGGCGGCCATAACGGGCTGAAGAGCGTGGAGGGCGTGCTCCGCCGCCAGGACTACGCCCGGCTCCGGATCGGGGTGGGCCCGCGCCCGGCGGGCCTCGACGAGCTCAGCGACTACGTGCTCGACGTTCTCCCTCGCGAGGAGCGCGAGATTCTCGAGGGGCTGTTCGACCCCATGGCCGAGGCGGTGGAGACCTGGATCGACGAGGGGATCGAGATCGCCATGACCAGACACAATCGAAGCTGATGCTGCGGCTCGGTATCGTCGGACTGCCCAACGTCGGCAAGAGCACTCTGTTCAACGCCCTCACCTCCGCGGGAGCGCTGGTGGCGAACTATCCCTTCGCCACCATCGAGCCGAACACCGGCATCGTCCAGGTGCCCGACCCGCGCCTGGCGGTGCTCGCCGGCCTGGTGCAACCGGAGCGCACGGTTCCCGCCGCGGTGGAGTTCGTGGATATCGCGGGACTGGTGAAGGGGGCGAGCGAAGGCGAAGGCCTGGGCAACCAGTTTCTGGCCAACATCCGGGAAGTGGACGCCATCGTGCACGTGGTCCGCTGCTT
>Ga0210114_1000487_pt1 | contig 10370 bp, 11 predicted proteins | sample MayberryNW_TuleA_FD_185524 | JGI IMG/M metagenome (GOLD analysis project Ga0210114, IMG submission 185524) | Wetland microbial communities from San Francisco Bay, California, USA, that impact long-term carbon sequestration - MayberryNW_TuleA_D2... | ecosystem: Environmental > Aquatic > Marine >...
TGACAAGTTTATATCTATTAAATCCATCTCTCTTTTTACCTCTTTATACGATACCTTCCACCATTGCTACCTTTATTGGTGCGGCTATGGTTAGTATAACATCATGGTTACTAATAAGAAAAATAGAAAATAAAGGACTTAAAAATTATTTGATATTAGTCACATTTGGACTATTACTTATTCTTACATCTACTCAAGAAACTCTATTTCCTCGTTTTCTCTTTCCTCCATTTGGACTTATTACAATTCTCTTTGTAGGTCTAGCAATCTATTTACTGTTTATAGGATTCTATTCTGCATCGCTTCATATTAGTAGAGATACGGCTTTAGTCAGAAATTTTGCTAATAGAATTTACCAATATGAATTTTTTAGAAGTATTGCAAAATCACAATTAGAACAAGATATCAAAAATATAATACCTATCGTCTTACAAAGTAAAGAATTTAATCTACAGAAACCCGAAAGACTAGGACTGGATCTAAGAAAAGAAGAAATAGAAAAACTCTTTCAAATTGTTAGAAGACAGTTAGAAGATAAATTATCAGATAATAAATAACGATAATGAATGTAGTATTAACAGAAACTTTTATCTAACCCTAAAAAGAGAAAAACTTAATATCAAAAATAAAATATAGATGATACATGAAAATATTTAACAAAATAATATTCATATCATTACTTTTGATTAATATCCCTGCCTCGTTTTTTTCATTTACAAATGTCTCAGCATTAGAATCGACAAGTGATTACGTCTTTGAACCGGACTCTAAACCTTATGGTCACACATATGGAGAATGGGAAGCAAAATTTTGGCAATTACATGTTAATCTTGAACCAGACAAATCCCCTGCTTCTCCTGATTACAAACCTAGTGAGTGTCTATTATTACAGGATGCAAATATGACATTTCTTTCTGATTTTTACAGTGAAATAGAATACCGTAATTATGAATGTAAAATTTCTCAAACTCCAATTGTAATTCCTGCATTGACTGAAGGCTGTAGTTATGGAGAATTTGAAAGCCCAACTGATAAGATCATAGAAGATTGTATTAAGTCACATAACCCATATGCAGTGGTAAAAGTAACCATAGATGGAAAAGAAATACCCGATATTGATAGATTCAGGATTACATCAGATTGGTTTATTTTAAATGTTACACAAAAAGATAATCCCTATGATATCAAACTTGGATCTCATAAAGCAAAAATAGATGCTATAATGCCTATAGTAAAACCATTACCGTCTGGTGAACATGAAATTAGAACCGAGGTATTCCAAGATGTGCCATCCATAATTATGAGCGATGTTCCATTACATCGCGTAATAACATATAATTTAATGGTCGAACCAAATGTGAATAAATAATAATATTTTTATGAACATTCAAGAGCTATATAGCCTAATGCTTTAAATCATAGAGTGAAAAAAGAAGAATTCAATAATCCTCTGATTCTATCAGTAAATTTGCTATATAAATTCTACAATGTTTAATATGATTTATTGAACTTTTTGTAATACATGTTCAATTTTATGCTTTAGACTTCCTTTCTCGTCAACTGATAGAGTCGGAAGCCGAGAGCGGAACTCGACACCTGAACATTGCTATAATTATTAAGTATTTCTGAATTATTGTGTATCTACGAAATACTTTGCAAATCATTTGATGTATCAGAGCCTTGATAGTCCACGGGGTCCGAGGATAGTCAACTGTTTTTGACACAATTTAATATTTCGAAAGAAATACTTTAAAGAATGACCAATTTTGATATAATTGATACCAATCTTATATAAATAATAATACTAATGCCAGAAATGACTAAAGCTAAAATCTGAAATTTTCTTTTGTAAGGAACTTTTAAATGAAAACTTGTAACAATCAACAAGAATGGAACCCGTAATATAGTTTCACTGTGATTTATTTTAAGTAATAAGGTTAGTATTTTGTTTACTATGGTGACTTATAAGATATACAGCTAAGGAAGCCAAAACAGCTCTAACATCTTTTTACTTTGAAAGAAATGATAATTTAATTCAAAACTATAGCTATAATAATAATAAATTGATTTATGTAATAGAATTTTTATTGAATAATAAACTTAAGTCTATTTAGTAGGAAAAACGTAATACTCTAGGATAATAAGAAAAATATACTCTTCTTTCTATTTGTATTTCTATATGGTTTCTAAAAATAAATTATACTATTATTATTATCTTGTTATTGATTTAGAAGGTTCTTCTTCGCAAAATATTCCATTAGATATTCAAATTGAGAAATTAGAAAAATTGAGACTCTGTGTTAGTAGAATTTTAAACTTTAACACAAGTAGACTACACCAAAAGAAAGTAAGATATATCAACTCAACAGGGGATGGTTATTTTATTATTTTTGATAAAGGAGAAGATGCATTGAGATTTTCAATTGATCTTCAAAAATATTTAAATGACCACAATAAGAAAATAAAAAACAAAAAATTCTATTCACAACAAGAAACTGATTCAAAAACAATTATAGTTAATACTGGGATTTCTTGTGGAATCGGTAAACCTCTTAAACAAATAGATGGACAAATAGCTTATTGGGGATCGGATGTTATATTGGCTCATAGGATTGCTGATTATGCGAAAGGAGGTTATATATTATGTAGTTCTGATGTATACAAAAATATGAAAAATATTAATTTTGGTGAATTTGTAAATCTTGAATGTTCAACAAATTTTAAACACAATTTAAAAACAGATGTATATTTATTTTATAATAAAGAAGATAAAGAAAAATTCGAGAATGTAAATATTCATCTTTTAAGATGAATTGGTTTTTTTTCTAATAACTATAACAAAAAAGTACGTTTAAATTCAAGAATTAAAGTAAAATTCTAAATTTTATTAATATAATATGTTTCATAATTTTGATCTACATTACTTTTCTTTAGTTTTAAGGTGATCGATCCATTAATTATACTTGCAATATCTAGCCTTTGAATTTCATATTCAACTTCATTATTTTTCATTTCGTTCTTTACAATGAAAGATTCTGCAAACGCTCAGTTTCCACCTTGCTAATTCTTATTCCATCGGATGAATAAATAATACTATATTTTTATCATCACTATCTCATTGATAAGATAATGCAGTATTTCAAAGATAGAACTGAATCTTTTGATGACTACTATCAATGTAATAATAATTAAAATTGTGATCTAGAACACATATATAATTGGATAAAGATATTCGTATATGTATATAATACAAACCAATACAACAACAAATAAGATTCCATTTTTTGTGGAAGGAAACCGATTATCCTTAAATTAACGGGACGTGCATCTCAATAGTAAGCCTTATATAGTTATTGCTAGTTGCTGAATATCAATCTATGTTATTTTCCCATGGAAACAATCTTTTATTTCTATATTTATTATTAGCAACAACAATAATATTATCAATTTTAATTAGCAGTAATAATAATTGGCTTATTTCAACTGCAGAAGCTACTACTAATAATCTTCCTCTTTCAATGCTTGATGGTGAGAATAATACTAGTAATACTATCACTACCACTCCCATCAAACATATTGTGATTCTCTACCAAGAGAATATTTCATTTGACCATTATTTTGGTACATATCCCAATGCTAAAAATCCTCCTGGTGAACCCAAATTTGTAGCCACTCCAGATACTCCTCCCATTAACGGTCTAAACTCTATTTTGCTATATCAAAATCCAAATTCTGCTGATCCTGTTCGTATGGATAGATCTCCAGCAATAACTTGTTCTATGAATCATGGTTATACAGCTGAGCAAAGTGCATATCATGGACGAGCTGATAAATTTGTAGAGTATGCTGGTCCTCCTTTTCCAGAATTTTGTACTGACCTCGAAAATAAGCAACTAGTTATGGGGTATTATGATGGTAACACGGTAACTGCACTATGGAATTATGCTCAACATTTTTCAATGAGTGATAATTTCTTTGGTACTACATATGGCCCATCTGTATTAGGTCATATTAATCTCATTTCTGGTAACACACACGGTGCCTATATTGTTAATCCTATGCCACCCTATGAGACTCACACTCATGATGGATCTCGCATTATCAATGGTACTCTTATAGCCGATAGAGATCCAGCATTTGATGATTGTTCCAATTCCACTTATTCTGTAATGGCTATGGAGGGAAAAAATATTGGAAATCTTTTAAATGCTAAAAGTATAACATGGGGATGGTTCTCAGCAGGATTTATACCATCTATTAAAACTGCAGATGGTCAATGGCATTGTTCTTTTACAGGCATACAAGCATATGACATATTCAACGGAAATAACAATACACAAATATATCATTATTATCCTGATGTAGCGCCTTTTCAATTTTATAATAGCACTTCAAATCCTCATCATTTACCTCCAACTTCAATTTCAATGGTCGGTCATACAGACCAAGCAAACCATCAGTATAATATGAGTTATTTCTGGGCTGCTGCAAAATCTGCAAATATGCCAGCCGTAAGTTTTCTTAAATCTCCTACATTTCAAGATGCTCATGCAGGGTTTTCAAATCCATTAGACGAACAGATTTATCTTGTGAATACTATAAACAGATTACAGCAACTGCCACAATGGAATGAAACTGCAATTATTATTACATATGATGATTCTGGAGGATGGTATGATCATGTGATGCCACCGATTGTAGGTAGCTCCAAAGACTTGCAATTTGATAGAATATCAGGTATTGGTCAATGTGGTAATGCGACTACAACTATTGGACCTTTTCAAGATCGGTGCGGTTATGGTCCACGTTTGCCTATGTTAGTTATTTCTCCATGGGTAAAAGTTAATTTTGTAGATCATACCCTTACTGATCAGACTTCTGTTCTACGATTTATAGAGGATAACTGGAATCTAGGACGTACAGGAAATAATTCCTATGATGAAAAAGCAGGTTCAATTTTGAATATGTTTGACTTTGACAGGAAAGAACAGCAACAACAGCTTGCTAGTCCTCTCTTCTTAGATCCTAGGACTGGGACACCAATTTCATCTAAATAGATAATGAAAAAAAAGCAGTTAATTGTAGATGATATATCACAGTGATAAAAAATTACTCTCTCTATAGACACATTCCGGAATAGCTTAATTAAGAACTTTAACCATTCTAAATGTAAGACTCATGGGTAACAACAAAATCTTACAAATAATTCAAAAGAAGAGGAAAAAATATAGCTCTGGTTGTACGATATCATGACAATATATTTCAGAAAGGAAGTTAGAGGTAGCTGATGAGATTCTATCACTTGATTTTGTTATATATAATCCAGTTATTCCTGAAAACCTACGTAAAGGCCATGAAGGAACAAAAAATAAGCATCTAAAACAATAGCAGCTGTTCCAGCAGATCGCAAACTTGCATATGACGATATTATCGACAAGTTGTTAGATTTTTATGGTAGTAAGAATAAACAACAACAACAACATCAGAAATGAAACTGAAGACTATAATCAATATTGGTGACCCTACTGATATTCAGAATGGCGAGACCTGTCATGTATGTCAAAAAATATCTTTCTTCTTTGTAGATTTATGGGAAGATAAAACATCAACTCCAAGGACAAGGATATGTAGTGAATGTATTAAACACTTGAATTCAAAGTTTACAAAGACATTCGAGTCAAGAAAATTTCTACAAGAGATAACAAAGTCAGAAATACTTCTAAAAGAATTTCTAAGGTCAAAACCATAATGAACACTAAAAAATATTTACCCTAAACCTTCTCCTATTAATGATATTAGTACATGTGGAACAAAAAGTCAAATTAATTCAGTTAAATATAAAAAGTTTTGGAAGATTAAGAGAGCATAACAGATATTATGATAAATATGACTACAATGTTAGTTCTTTTGACGCTATTATTGGCAAACTAATAGATTTCTAGGAGAAACAAAATATTGTTGCTATAGAAGAAACAGATGGTACAGAAGACTGATACAGTTACAACAATGACAACGACGAGAAGAAAATGAAGAGAGAGTTTTATGCAAAAAACATGAGAAAAGTTACTACCCATTATTTACTTGTCTAATCCAATTTGCCTCATGAATTCAGCATTATCCCAAAATAGATGTTCTTCGGCAATCGGTCCATCTTCATTCCATCGCGCTATTGGAGTCATAAATCTTATTCCTGAATAAGAATACTTCCAATTCATCTTTTTTAAAAATTTATCTTCTGTGATTGATAAAATTATTCATGAGTTTAATTGTTATTGTTAATTTGTTTATTAATGAAATGGCAGCTGGGAGGACTTAGTTTCCATAATAACAGGGTTCAATAACATAATATATTAATTTATATTTCGAATATTATTTATGAAGAAATTTAATAAATAGAAAAATTAATACATGTGACTTGGATCGTTATTTTCTATAAAATAATAAAAGTATTGATTAAAAAGCAAACTGTCTAAATTTCAAAATTCACAAAAATATAAATTAAAATTTTTATTTTATGTTCTATAAGAATATTATTTAATTAGTAACTTTTATCAAAAGTTCTATGATAAGAAAGCAAGATAAGATTCACTGATAATATTTAGGAAATAATTTTAAATCCTAAACGATCTAAAAAAATTACCTTTGAATAATAAATCTTCTGTGATAATTCTTGGTTTACTCTTGATTAGTATACTGTCTTTGTATGATGTCAGTGGCCAAAATAATTCTAATTTTAAAATAGATAATGAAGTTAAGCCTAGAGTAGATGTATCGATAATTGGAACCTCTGCTGACGATAAGATAAGAGGAGGCGAAGGCGACGATGAAATATCTGGTAAATATGGTGATGATATTTTAAGCGGAGGCAAAGGAAACGATGAACTTGATGGAGGTTCTGGAGTTGATCATCTTGATGGAGGCAAAGGAAACGATGAACTTGATAGAGGTTCTGGAGTTGATCATCTTGATGGAGGCAAAGGAAAAGACCTCTTTATTTGCGATGAACAGGATATAGTAATTGATTTTAATTCTTTAGAAAACGATCAAATACAAGGTAATTGTAAAATCGGTCTATTTATTGATAGATTGATAGCTGAAAGAGAACCATTTTCAGCCTTTGAAAATGGTGGAATAGGAGAGGGTTTCGAGGATACTTACAATAATGGTTTCAGTGATGATCTCCAATCGTTATTACGGAATCCCTATGATCGATTATATTGAGATTATGATCTGAAAATATCTTTTGATTCAAAAGTAACTTAAATGAACCAGACAAAAGACATAAAATAATGTATAGTTTGTGAAGACCAAAACATTATGGTTACCCACAGTGGTATTATCAATCATCCATATTCCTTCCATTGTTTCTCAAACTTTGATTAGTCAAATGTTGTTAAATCTCTTTTTCTAAGGGTTGTTTAAATATGTTCTTTCATATCATTGGTATAAAAATGGTCTTTACTCTCTTATTAAAACGGTCATGCCACTAAAAAACCATTCAATACGAAGTGGATTCGTATATTCTCCTAGCTTATAATAAGCCAATGCCAAGTTAAGACTATTTTGTTTTTGGGCTCGGAGAACAGTGAACTGATTTTGACACAATTATGTAGTTCAAAAATGCATTTCAAAACTAAGGTTTATCCAGAAAATTATTCTTAATATGAAATTACAGATTTATCAGTGATAGTATCTAAAATTTAAAAATATTATAATAAAAATAATTTTTAACCTTGATACATATTCATTATATTTTAACTAATACTAATAGTGATACTAAGGAGTTTAATATAGAGTAATAAAAAAGATATAAGAATAAAAAGCTACCTTAAAAAAAACTGCCTAGTCTATTTAAAATATTCTGATTAAATAGGTTAAGTTCCTTATTATTATCTATGCATAGATTTGAGTTATTTCCATCGCTGTTACAACCTTGAATAAGTAGTAAAATTCTTTTATTCTGGAAAATATCATAAGGAAGAAAAGTGATTTGACTTTCTTTCCCATTGAATTTTTCTAAAATACTGCCTGATTTACCCTCCAATGCAAACTTTACTGAGGTAAGATTTGAAAACTGCTCTTTTTTCTCATGGAGTTTTTTTGAGATTGAAGTCTCATTTTTATTAGAGTCTCCAATCTTTACTCCATTTTTGTCAATTATTACCAATCTGGTATTATTTTGTAAATTAAGTGACTGTAGAAATTTGTCATAATTGTTAAAATTAATTGTTCCTATCAGTATTCCTGTCATATCATTTTCTTTGATTACTGGAGTAGCAATTACTGCCAGATTTCTTCCTGTTGTTTTAGAGATAATTGCATCGCTCAAGTAAGTTTTTTTAGTCTGTTCTACTGCTTGATAATAATCTCTAAATGAAAGATTGGTTACAGTTCGATTTAATTGATCTTCAATTGGTTCATCAAAATATACATCTCCGTTATTTAATAAAAAATCAATTGATGCAAATTCTTTAAATTTATCCAAAAGTATTTTAGCTATTTTTCTCTTCTCAATATCTGCATCTTCTGGTATACCATTAATTTTTGAATCTATCAAACTGATATTAGGAGGCTGTAAAATTTGTGGTAGATTGCTAGCAATTTGTAAAGCTGTAGCTAGTTTTGTTACCTTACTCTCAAGTATTGTTTTTATAGTTTTGAGTTCATTTAAAAGTGAAGAGTTATTTTCGTTTGTGTTATAATAGTGTCGAGTATCTTGAGCATAAATAGAGATAGAAGGCGAGTTTGCAGAAAATAAAATAATACTGATAGTAATAAAACCAAATAAAAAACTTAAAATCTTTAACATTATCTAATCTTGAGAATTTTAAGAATAATTCAATATAATCCTATCTATCATTGAGAATAATTTTGCAGTTTCCATTGTTGAAAAACATATTCAAAATAAATAATTTCTTCCATTGTAAATTACATTGCTAACTTGTTTACAATTCTTTTATTTCATTTTCATCAAAAATATTGAAACCTGCTAATATACGGGCTCGGAGGATAGTTAACTGATTTTGACACAATTTTGTAGCTCGAGAAATGGATAATAGGAAATTGCAATTGAATATACAATTAATTAATATCCTAGTACAGTAACGTTCTGACGGTGATAGGCATAGGCATTCTCTAAATTGACTATCGTTATGGTCGTAGTAAATCCTAGTAAATAATTTAGTTCCCTTTTTTATTTTTTCATCCTTTTCTATTTAGTCTCTCCAAATCTATGATTCGCTCTTCTATTTCCGACATCTTCTTTGCTAGTTCTAATATGTTATTAGCATCCATTATTATATTTATTCCGCTAGATTTCTTAACAGAATTTCCCACATCAAGAATTTCAATAGGATTAAATAAATGAAAGATATTAGCAATCCAGACACGCTCGGGATGACGATAAGGTTTGGTATATTTGTTCAGTATTTATTGAATTGATGGTTTGGTGTCATGTGTGATATCTTTCATTTCATTTTTTACCTATTTGTGGGAAATTTTTGATCCACAATGAGGACAATAAATATCATAAATCCCCCTATGATAATCCTGAAAATTACAGTCTTCATATGAATACAAATGTTTTTCTTTATCTCCATTTTCGAATTCATCAATATCGAAATCTTCTTCCTCTTCCTCTACTTTAAAATCATCGTTGTTTTGAATATTGGTATTATCATTAGTATTAGAAGAACTCATTTCTATGTATTACTGTCTTTTTTTATAGACGTTTTTCTAATTCAGTAATTTTGTTCTCAAGGTCCTTGCTATTAAGATTGTAAATATTTTTTTAATCAATACTAACATTTCATCTGTAATTTTTTTAACGTAAAATTGTTTATCTTTTTTATCATAATAAATAAAGAGCATGTAATTATCAAATGTAAAGTTTCTAAATTCCATATCGTTTAATATTATATCTATAATTGGAGTCATTGCATCATCCACAGTTTTGAGATTACTTTCAATTCCTTTAATTTGAAGATAATTTTTTGTCAAATGTGCCATTGCTCTAAGTAGGCCTTGCTTGGTTTCGTAGATTCTTTCCCCTTTGAACTCTTCATCTTCGTCTGATTTTCTGGTCATTTCTGTTTATTCTTATTATCTTCTTCTATATCATGGTCTATGGTAATTTTGATCTGTTTTTCTATATCACCGTCTTTTATCGGAGATAAAAAATTTTTTTATTTATTTCGATTTTCTCATTAACATCCATTTACTAGTATATTTAATAGACTATTAATAGGAGTTTAATTGTTATTGATATTCCTAGAACTCATTTTTATTTATTTTACCTTATTATTTATCAAAAATGTGTTATAACAACTAATTATGAATCAATCTATATACTTGAACGATTTTAACATTTT
>Ga0210114_1000488_pt1 | contig 10364 bp, 10 predicted proteins | sample MayberryNW_TuleA_FD_185524 | JGI IMG/M metagenome (GOLD analysis project Ga0210114, IMG submission 185524) | Wetland microbial communities from San Francisco Bay, California, USA, that impact long-term carbon sequestration - MayberryNW_TuleA_D2... | ecosystem: Environmental > Aquatic > Marine >...
GAGTCGAGCGATGAATAAATATTCCTATGGATTGAATAAATTAGTTATCCAAAGGATTGACATAATGACAGAACAACCATGGAGGATTTTTGAAGATTTAATTACATATTTGGCTTTAATAAAAGAAGTTAAAGAAGCCATTAGTAATGGTAAAATTATAGTAAAAGAGGCTGTGAAAATAGAAACTTATTTAGATAATTTAATAAATACATTACCTGAATATAAAGAAAAAGAAGAAAGATTAACTAGTGAAATCAAAAAATTGAATAGTAACAAGAATATGCATGTTATTTATAAATTAAATGAATTAAAAAGAAAACATACAAATTATAATCAAGAACTAAATTCTCTGGAATTATATCTAAAAGACTCTGAAAGTGAATTAGCAAAAAATAAGGACGAATATGAAAATTTATTAGTTTCTATAGAAACCTATATTAATAGTACAACAAAAAACCAATATCATATATCAATACCTAAATAACTAGAAATATAAAATTTTCCAAACCTTGATATTTATATGATTATATTTTCAAATATCTTGTCTTACACCACTGCAAAGTGTAATTAATATAACCTTTCTAACTACTTATTAGATTAATATGTATATTGATCTATATTTATTATAATAGTAAGTAATATCTGATATTTTGTTTAATTAGATTATTAAATTTTTATGTCTGTGTTAATAGGATAAATTCCATCATTTTTTACGGTAGGACAAATTTATTATAATCTTTCTTTTGGTTGTATTTGCCTTATTTTCATCCTATCTTAAGAAGTAAATAAATATACAAAGACAATAATAGCTCCAAAAAATAGATTTCTACATAGAGCTCTTGATTCTCTTTGAAGGTTTAGCATTAATATTATTTCTTCTTCTTTTCTTTTTGTTTATCTCTATTATTATATTCAATGTTGGATTTCCCTACGAAGTTTAAGGTATATGCGAGATAAATGAATAGACCAGTAATAACAATTAGCAAAGCGTAATATGAAATGGTATCATTATTTAAATATGTACCATAAGCCATTACAGCTACTCCGATAAGCAAAATGGCCATGCCTATTTTTACAGGTTTTGAAAAATTTTTCAATGTGTTAATTAATCCTCTCTTGTATTTATTATATAGACTTTAGTATTTTAGATACTATGAATAGCTTTAGAAATCAATGCTAATCAATGAAATATTAATATAAAATAGTTGCTTTATTATATAATGATTTTGAAAGAATCATTTTAATAAAGAACGAAATTGAAACATAATCATAATTCATTACTTATGACGAGTAAAATAAATTTATATAGTAATTAATATAGTAGATATGATCTAATTCGAATGTAATAGCAGGAGTTTTACATTTGTTTAGGAGAAGCTCTAGAATTATTGTATGTATTCTTTGTACTTTGCTGTTCCCTCAATCCTGTATTGCCCAAAAAATATTTGGAACATTCAATCATTGTGATAGCACAGTTATGTCTCTGTATAGTTTGGGTATATAGATCGCTCAATGTCATTTGCTATAAATTGCGAATAATATTCTCATTTGCTCTAGATAAAAGAAATATTAAAATGTTTTTACTTAATGAAATATGTTTGTATCAGAAAATTTCATTTCTTCTTTAGTTGGCAAATATAGAATATTTAATTTACACATATGATTGTGGTACTTAGTTCATACAATAATGAAATTTTCTGAATCTAGAACCTATTACATTCACCATGGAAAATAAGTTAGTATATGGGTCGTGCATTCTTTTGAGGATCGAATGAAGTATTATTAATATTTATCATCTGTAGAAAAATTTAATAAAAAATTTGTGATCATAAAAATATAGACAAGTGTATTCAATTATTTGTTTATTTTTGAAAATAGAAATTAAAAATAAATTTGTATCTATCAAAGAAATTTAATCTAATTTAAGTTAAAAAATAGCAAGTTCATAGAGAAATATATAGATTTAATCTGGAAATATAAAATAGTTTGATAGAAGATAAAAAATAAGATTTAAAAACATATGAACTTTACTTGTAAGAAATATTATTTAGGACAATTATTACTTGACTTAGGTAATAATATTCAAATATTGCAAATGAAAATATAAATGCTAAAATAAATTTGTTAAAAATTATTTATAGTAAATTATCGTTTATTACTATCAACCTTCATAATATACAAATAATTTAATTAGTAAAGACATACAACGACTGTAGTTGTAGATATAAATTTTATAGTAGAAAGTTTCTTATCATAATAGTATATTATAATCTAGAATAAAAATAGAGAATATATTAGTGAACTCGATAAATATAACCTATAGAATATAAATCATATGCAACATTGTATAGTTATTGTTTTATGTAGTAAAGCTGAATTTTATCTTTCTATATCTTTCATAAATAGTAATATTATTAAAGAAAGGAATAAATTTACTATACTGTACTTTGTCTTTAATTGTGCCTTAAATAAGGGGATGTATTAAGATGAGATTTTACATTGCTGCAATAATACCACTTATGCTACTTCTTGTGGCAGTAGTAACATTTCACACCGATCAAGCTTTTGCAAAAAAAGGTGAATCCTCTTCAAAGAAGAAAATTGAATTGTGTTGTGCATGGGGGAATGCTCTCGATGATGGAATATTAACATTTTCTATCAAAAATGGCGGATCAGGATTGGCGAAAATTGTAAAGCTAGCTATTAATGATTGGGAAAACGCCATTGGCGGGGTGGACTTCAAATATAAAAAAGATAATGCAGACGCCGATATTAAAATTGAATTTAAAAAGGGAAAAGGAAAAAAAGTTGGAAAAACAGTGACATTTTTCGATCATTTAGGATTTATAGATCAGGTAGATATTTCGATATCTAAAAAATCATATGGTTATACTTTAGATAAACAAACTTTAGAACATGTTGCAAAACATGAAATGGGACATGCACTTGGCCTAGGCCATGCGAATTATAAAGGGACCCTCATGTCCGCCAATGTAGATGAAATAATAACTAAAATATCTGCATGTGAATTGGATTCAGTAAAGTATGCTAATAGCTGGAAATTCAATGGCGGTAATTCGCCCAATTCTTTCAATAAAGATAATTTTAAATGCAAGAAAAAATAAATTTGCTAAGCAATATTTTAATAGCCATTTAACTTTTTATTCTGGATAGTGTAACATTTATTCTTAATTGCCAATCTCTATACATGTTTATTTTTTTTAAAAGTTAAGAGATAAATTAAATAAAACTTATAAGATTAGTCTATTAATCTCAATTATGGAGTATAATTCACTAACTAAGAATATCATGAATCTGGATAATAAAGTCAGATTTGCTGCTGTCTGCGATGATTCTGGTGAGATCAAATACGGTGGTCAGAGAGAAGGAATTCCTAACTTATTATCTCCCGAAGAAACCAAAAGATCCAACATACAAGCGTTAGCAAGATGGTCTTTACGTAATTCTCTCGCCGCAAAAATTGGAAAAGGACAATATGCTATGGCAGTATATGAAAAAATAAAACGTATTACTATTCCTCTAGAAAATGATCACCTTCTTTTAGTAACTCTAGAGATAGATTCTGAACATGATAAAATAATTAACGAAATATTATCACTTATAAAAAAATAGATTAAAATTTATTTTTATTTTTATTGTATTACTTTTTTATTAAATTCAATTAATTTTAAGCCTCATTTATCAGTCGCCAAATGCCTCTCTCCTAGAATGTGAGGCACCGACTCCTGATAAATTACCAGTAAAATCACCAGCAATCTTAATAACATCGTCTGGTTCAGCTAATTCATTTAGTAATTCTAGTGTAAGTTTTTGATTGGTTACATAATGGGTACCATTATCATATATAGCTGGTGCCATTCCGCTCTTTCTGATTATAAATTCTCTTTTTGCCTCTTCATCTGTTCCATCTTTAGTAAAGATTTCAACCATATAAAAGGGTGCACTATCTGGATCTTTCTGTTGTCTTGATAATAAATCATTAATTAAGTCAGGATCTATCTTAGACAAATAACTTTCATATAATGTCTGCAAGCCATTAAAAGCTAATCTAATTTCATGAAGCTTATCAACATCAAGTTGTGGGGACTCTTCTGAAGAATTTTCCAAGTTACTATCTACATTTTTTTTACTAGGATATGATCTCTCAAATCTACTTCGAGAATGTAAAGAGCCTACTCCTGATGGATTACCACTATAATCATGTGATGCGCCAACCCCAGATAAATTACCAGTATAATCACCAGTAATTTCTAGAACATCGTCTGGTTCAGCTAATTCATTTAGTAATTCTAGTGTAAGTTTTTGATTGGTTACATAATGGGTACCTTTATCATATATAGCTGGTGCCATTCCGGTTTTTCTAATTATAAATTCTCTTTTTGCCTCTTCATCTGTTCCATCTTTAGTAAAGATTTCAACCATATAAAAGGGTGCATTATTCGTATTTTTTTGTTGTCTTGATAATAAATCATTAATTAAGATAGGATCCACGTTTGGTAAGTATGTCTGGTATAATGTCTGCAACCCTTGAAAAAACTTTCTAATCTCATTTAAAGCAGACATAAAAATAATACGAGAACCAGAGTATATGAGCATTTCTAAAATTTACTTTAATATGTTGTTTATATTTTGAGACAGATGATGAATATTAAAAGCTAATAAATAAAGAATACTATAAAAAAAAATTTTTTTAACTTGTTTATATTTTTTACTAGATTTATGTATAAATATAAAAAAGAATACTGTAATCATCAGAAAAGTACTGTAGAGTACTTTTGTTGCACCTAAGACGTTAGTTTGTCTACATTATCTATGAATTTTTATTGCTTGAACTGTTAATGAAGTATTTTCAGAAAATATTGCTATTAATAGATCCAATGTATTTGAATATCAGTAATAAAAAATGCTTATAAATAGATGATAAAATCTTAGAAAGAAAAAATTAGTATTATGAGGAGAACTATTTAGGTTGAAATAAGTGATAACTGAAATCCATCCCGATATTATTCTCTAATCTAATTTTTCTCGAAATTTCTGAGACTTTAATATTGTTGTTGTTAGTATTCGGAGTCTTGAAAGAAACGCAATTTATACTTATGAATTACCAGAAGTTGCAAAACTTGAATCTTAGTAAAACACTCATTATAAGTGTCTCTTTTAATAGAGATAATGTATTTGATTTATAATTAAGATATTTAAAATAGGATTTTTGAAAATGAAAATTTATCCATTATCTTCGACTAATGATTTTCTAACAAATCTTATCCTGCTTGCATTCCCAAACTTATTTGGAAGAATAATTAAAATATTCTAAAAATTAATGTTTATTTATAGGGATAAATGTTTTGGAAAATTAGTATATAAATGGAGCAATATTGAAAGATTCTATCTCATTGAAATTAGTAGAAAAGACTCAACTAAGACCATAGTTATAATATGAATCTTGAGGATGCACCTACTGGATATGATAAGTTCGATAAAAAAACCAACGATGATAAAAATTGTACTAACACAATGAACATAACAAATAGTAAAATTAAATAGAATAATAAATTGTGAGAGAGGCAGTAGAGTTGTGGAAAATAGTAAACTTATATAGTATTGACAAATTTATTCTTTAATATATTATTTTTAGAATATTCTATAATAATTAATATTTTATAGATTTCAATTGGACAAAAACACTTGTTTTTAAGCTAGGATCTAACATATACTTTTTCTAAAATTTCTTTTTTCTATTTCGGTTTGATTCTTTTTGAATTAATATAAAGATCATTTGGTAAAAAGAAATCCCTAATTTTGCTGCCTCAAAATCAATGTTCCTTATGGCACTCGTTAATGACATATCGTTTGTGGAAGATAGAATAAATTCGTCTATTATTTTTTTAAATTTATTGTCGTCATAATGGTCAAACACTATTATTGAGTTGATCTGTAATGCTTTTTAAATGCTTTATAGAAATGTTAATGACATAATATATAAAAAGCATTGACAATAGTTTAGGAATAATCTTATTCATCTGTAGGAGCAATTATATAAAAAACGTTGTAAATCCAATTACTGGTATAAAATTATCAAGCTTAATTCTAATTTTTAGCTAAGTATCAATTCTTTCATTTTGTAGTTTCTTTCATACATGGTTACTAAACAACAATCTTATCAGCGGTATCTAAATTTTCAAGTTATTCTAAAGTAGTCCTTATAGTCACACAAATTATATTTTTCCCAACTTTGTCAAGGTTTTATAATTGAAAAAATAAAAAAGAAGTGTTGTTTAAGTGTGAAAAAAATGATTAACTGAAAATACTGTGTCTAAAAATTTAAATGAATATCTCACTAAATTCTATATTATTAGAACGAATAATAATTTGTTTGTATGAATAAATTGTAATTTGATCGGATATTGTGAATAGTATAAAATATTAAAAATTACCATCCTAGGGCAACTAAATCAAACTGTGGGAGCATATATAATTACATAGAATAATAGGACTCTAACTTACCAAATAAGTCGCTCAATATTACAATTCATATCAGATAATTGTAGTACTTTGGCGTAAAGCCTTTCAATAAGGATAAAAGAAGTGGGCCGAACGCGATTCGAACGCGTGATCCCCGCCATGTCAAGGCGGTATCCTAACCAGGCTAGACCACCGGCCCTCCCATCCTTATCTATCTGATTATTTTTATAAGTGTTATTTCTATTATATGTGCTATATTTCTCAGACTCACTAGTACTATGGGGAAGAATCAAATATACTACCGATCGTTGTTATCTATATTTTTTATAATAGTAAATTTATTTATTAATAATGAGCAAAAAATTAAAAATAAAATATGTGATACTCTTATATACCTTCTAACTAATTATTTCAAAAGTATCTATCATCTTTTTGAATGATATTAAATATTTATCATATTGTTCATTAAGAAGGGCTGTAAATGTTATTTTATAGAGATTTACGCCTTCAGTAGTATCTATTTCATGATTTATAATTTCTTTATTTTCCATTATAAAAGGAGACCTGGTACTATAAACATAATGATATGCATTCTTTCCACCAATTTTTGTCTCGTTTAATGCAATGGGTTGATATCCTTCAGCATATTCATGGTACAATTGTTGTTGGTTCATATAATCTTCAAGAGAAAAGCCTTCATAAACAGTTGGATCCTTGCTAATTAGTACTTGAGGTAATCTATTACATGGTAATGATGAACATTCAGATCCAGGACCATAAAGAAAAGAGTCTTGTCTAATCCAATCGTTAGGATATTCAAACTTTACTCCTATTTCAGGATCTTCAAAAATTAGAGAATCAGTATTAGGTTGAGGAGTAGAATAAGCTATAGTATTAGAATTAACTAATATTAGCACAATAGTTGTCATGATCATAATTTTTGTTGTTATTATATTAGATGTAACATAGTGAAATCTCATTATGACTAAAGGGGTACTTTTGATAAATATATTTGATATTGAAGGTAGGTGAAATAACCATTAAATTATAAACACTTGAAGGCATTATTAAAGACTAATTATTTGCATTTGTAAATACGCTTTCATCATACACTTTTTTTATAGATATCAAATTATTAGATATCATTTAAGTTGATTATACAAATTGTCTAACAAATGCCTAGTCTTCCCAAATCGTTTAAATCAGGTCTATAGTAATGCCTTACAAAAACTGACTTTGGTATGTATGCGTCCCTTCAACAAATCTATAATTTCCTGTTCTATTCCTTTGTTTCGTAAATTTGTAGCAAAAATTTTTCTACAGTATTTGGTATGAATATCATAATTCGGATTATCCGTTTTAATTCCTGATACTAATGACATATACGAATTTAGGGTAGCAGAATTTTTTGCTATGATTAAAATAGATTCATTGACAATACTAATGTATTCTTTCTTTGTTTTTCGAATAAAAAAGTGAGGAAAGCGAAAGTGTTCTAATAACATTGTATTTTTATTAATGTAGTATTGACTGTCAGCTTCATTTGATACTTTGTAATGCTTCTAATTGTCTTAGTCCAGTTATCGTAGTAAACAAGAGAATATTTCTATAAGATTCTTTAAGATTTGGTAAATTAATGATTTTCTTTAACCATTCTATTATTGAATCATAACTTTTATCATTATCTATTATGATATTTTTGAAAATATCAAGATTATTATCATTTGACCATTTCAATTGATAATTAGTTATTATACTTTCCATCTATCATAACATCCAAAAAATTTTGAAAGTGAAGATAAGGCTTTCATTATATGAATCCTCTTTTCGTTAGGAAGTGATAATATTTCTTGAGCATTTCCATTTAGCAAAATGTGGCTGTATTTCTTTGAATAGTTAATTCTATCTAACGCAGTTCCCTTGTTTGTAGTTTTTCGAAGGAATTCTTTATACCTTAACCAAAAACCATTATCATTGAAGTTAGAATTTTGATCAACATTTGTTTTAGTGTCCATTTGATTAGCCATGTTAAGGTGATTTCCTACCAGGCTAGACCATAGGCCCTCCCCATCATTATCTATCTTATTATTTTTATAAGTATTATTTTTGACTTTTTCAAATCAAGAAATCACTACTGATATATGAAATAATTGGATAGGACTAATTATATATGCTGTTACTTAATTATTAACAAGTCTCAGAAAAAAATATATGTGAATTAATTTCTATTTAAAAATCGAGATTTTAAATTAAGTTTGATGGATTTCAGTAATAACTGAAAATCCCTTGTTCGGATTTTAAGATAAAAAGGTTTCCATTTCTAGAAACCTCTCTTTAAACCCTTCTTTATTTCGTAAATCTTGAAAAGATGAATCACTACCTATTTTTTGTAGAAATAACTGAATCTCTTCAGTAGTTACACCATGTTTAAGATCATGATTTAATCTTCGCTGAACACAAAATATATTATTATATTTTTTGTTTTGTCTCTTTTCCCATCTAGATGGGTTATCTGATAGTCCTGTTACAAATTTTACAACAGTTTTTTGCATATGTTCGAGATGCCATTCTCTTAATGGAAAAATAGTATGTGTTAACACAATGTATATTTCGTAAACTACTATTTAAATTCGCCTATCAGTCTTTTATGATAACTTCAAATGGTAAAATATTTTATATTTGAAGCTATTATGCTATTTTAGTTCTTATATCAAAAAAAAATTAAATATTATTACCCTATTCAGTTAATCATCATAGCTGAATATAGTTGATATTTAAAATTTTACATTTTTTGGAAAATATAAAATATTAAATTTTGCTATTGTTAACATTATTTATTATGGTAAAGCTTAATATAATTATAATGGAAAATTTCAGAAAAAGTACTAAAATTGATTATTTAAACCAAATAAAAATATGTATATAAAATGCTTAAATTTGTATTAGGTGTTAGGGAAATCGATAAATATTAGCTAAAATTCCTCCATTCAAATATTCATTCTGATCTCATTATTATCTGTAAACTAGGATCTTATTAAGGACGAAAAAAATAATAATATATATATTAAATTAACAGACAAAATAATGCAAAAAAGAATCAGACTTAAATTTATGCTCTTTATTCATTTTCATCACTTTCATATTTAATATGTTTAAAAACTTTTAATTTACGCCATTTGTTTAAAAATAGTTTAACTCATTATTGAAAAAATTTATTAATTAAACTATACCAAAAAATGGAATTGATGTGAGTAGTATACAATTTTGGTTTTTATATTTATGTTAAATACAAAAGATATGGTGATATATTACATGGTGTAAGAGGATATCTATAGAAAATCTACAAAGAATTAATGATCGACATTGAAAAATGAGGTAGGAGGAACATGATGAATATATAATTTAATATCTAAAGAAACTCTATTAAATTCTAAATCCGGGTACACAATAGAAAAATTAATTAGGATTATATGGTTATAAAACTAACTTAGAAAATTTATTTTTTATCAGCAGAAATAATTAAAAAAAATATTGTTAATATTATCGCAGACATGGATTCTTTAATACGAATTAAATGTTTATGAATGAAACTTCAAACAGTCAAATTGTAATGATCTTGTATATCTTCCTCCATTATAGTCGGAAGCATTTGTTTTAGTTTCTCAAAATTGAACAAAAATTTATTTCCACTTTCGGTTATCGAATAATATCTTTTTTCACCATTCGTCATCTCCTTAATCAGTCCACATTTTAATAAGAACTGTATATACAATTTACATTGATCGTTACTAAGCATAGCTTTATACATAATTTTTGTACGTGTTTCCATTCTAATGCATGAAGATAGAATAGCTGCAATTACCTCATATCTGCTGCGATTT
>Ga0210114_1000492_pt1 | contig 10280 bp, 13 predicted proteins | sample MayberryNW_TuleA_FD_185524 | JGI IMG/M metagenome (GOLD analysis project Ga0210114, IMG submission 185524) | Wetland microbial communities from San Francisco Bay, California, USA, that impact long-term carbon sequestration - MayberryNW_TuleA_D2... | ecosystem: Environmental > Aquatic > Marine >...
CGGCACCTAGGTGAAAGCGAGACCCCAAGGCGCCGCCGAAGCCCAGGCGCTTGACGGTCAGATCGCCGATGCGGATCGTCGCAGGTTCATGCCTTTCTCACGAGGGGTCGCATCGCCAGCAGCCCGAGCACGGGTCCCGGCACCAGCAGCAGGAACGCATACTGTACCGACAGCCATCCGACGGTTGCGTTCAGCAGCTCGATGCTCGGGATGGTGATGGCGAAGCCGATGCAGTTGGCGATGGTGAGCGCCGAGCCCACGAGCCCCGGTGGCGCATGGGCCGCGTTGAGGGCCGAGAACTGCGGCGAGTCGCCGACCACGGCGACGCCCCAGAGGAGCAGGAAGGCGAGGAAGATGGGCGTTGGCGCGACGAAGAGGAGCGGCGACAGGAGGCAACAGACGCCCGAGGTGCCGAGCTGCGCCACCGCAACGCGCGCGCTGCCGGCGCGAAGCGACACGAGCCCGCCGAGCGCGCACCCCACGAAACCCGCGGCGATCACGGCGAAGGACCAGACCGAGACGTTGTCCACGGCCCCGCGCGCCGCGAGCGCCACGGGCACGAACGCCCAGAACGCGTACAGCTCCCACATGTGGCCGAAATAGCCGAAGGCCGAGCCGCGAAAGCCGCGCGAGCGAAACACGGTCGCGAGCGCCGCAGGATCGAACTTCGCGCCGCGCTGCAGGTACGGCCCGTCGGGCACCAGCGCGAACATCAGCAGGCCGCCGAGCGCCGCGCAGGCCGATACGCCGAGCATGACGGCCTGCCAGGGCCAGGTCTGCCCGAGGCCCTGCAGCAGATGCGGGAATGCGGTGCCGAGCACGAGCGCGCCCGTCAGCAGCCCGAGCGCGTAGCCGAGATCCTTCCGGAACCAGCCCGAGGCGATCTTCATGCCTACCGGGTAGATGCCGGCGATGAAGACCCCCGTGGCGAAGCGCGTGGCGAGCAAGGCCGCGAGGCTGCCGTCGGCGCAGAAGGCGGCGAGATTGGCCACCGCGCCCGCGAGCGAGCAGACGAGGTACACGAGCCGCGGCGAGAAGCGGTCGGCGATGGCGAGGAACGCGAACACGAGCGTGCCGGCGATGAAGCCGAGCTGCACGGCGGAGGTCACGTAGCCGACCGCTGCGGCGGGCAGGTCCCAGGCGCGCTGCAGCGCGGGCAGCACCGCGTTGCCGGCGAACCAGATCGAGGCGCCCGCAAATTGCGCGGCCACGATGACCGGCAGGATGCGCGCCGGCCGCGGCTGCGTGTCCGTCACGCGCGGGAGCCTATCATTGGCTCTGCATGGCGACCAACCACGAAAGCGCGCGCGACTGGATCGAAGGTGCACAGCGCGTCGTGGTGCTCTCCGGCGCGGGCATCTCCACCGATTCGAGAGACCTAACATGGCGCTGAACCGGTCGCGCCGCAAGCCGGCGTCGCTGTGCAAAGGCAGCGCTGCGGCGCGCCGGTTACCTCGACGTTGGACTGCACTGGAGACACACGGATGCTGAAAACGTACAAAGGCAGCTGCCACTGCGGTGCAGTCCGCTTCGAGGCAGATCTCGACCTCACCCAGAGTTCCTATCGCTGCAATTGCTCGATCTGCCGGCGGAACAGATTCTGGCCAGCCGTAGCCACGCCGGAACATTTCCGGCTCATCTCCGGCAAGGAGATGTTGACCGAATACCTGTTCAATACGAGAAAGAACCAGCACTTCTTCTGCAAGGTCTGCGGCGTTCGCGCCTTCGGTGTCGGAAACGAAACGCCGGTTGGTACCATGTATGGAGTGAATATTGGATGCCTTGAGGGCGTAAGCGAGGAGGAGCTTTCCAGGATTCCAATTACCTATGCCGACGGCATGAACGACGAATGGCAACGAGCACCAAAGCATTTTGCACACCTCTGAATCGGGTGCGGCCGAGCAACGCGTCCCGCTCGGCCATTGCGGGTGGTATTCGGTTCTCATGAAGCCTCGGATAACGCTCATCACGCTCGGGGTTGACGACCTGGAGAAAGCGGTCCGCTTTTACCGGGACGGGCTGGGTTTGAAGACCGAGGGCATCGTCGGCAAGGAGTTCGAGCACGGCGCAGTCGCTTTCTTCGATCTTCAAGCCGGGCTTAAGCTGGCGCTCTGGCCGCGAACGAGTCTCGCGCGCGATGCCGAAATCGCTCCTGGTGGCAGGAGCCCAACCGAGTTCAGCATCGGTCACAATGTTTCCTCGAAGGCCGAAGTGGACCGCGTGATGGAGCAAGCTGCGAGGGCGGGGGCGGTTGTCGTGAAGCCGGCGCAGGACACTTTCTGGGGTGGGTACGCCGGTTACTTCCAGGACCCGGACGCGCATCTCTGGGAGGTGGCATGGAATCCGCAGTGGGTCACTCAGGAGTGAGGCACGACACAGTCCTGGAAGGCAGTTGAGTGCCTCGCGCCGACCCCCGCGACGTCCCTGACGACCCCGAGCCACGCGCCAGGCGGGTTGGCCCGCTCGCAGTGGCAAAGACCATATTCTTCGGCCTGCTCATGATCGGGAAGCGGGGGACTTGGGAGAAGAACGGCATCGGCGCGCAAATGACGCCCCGCCAAATTGTCGTGGGGGCAGTCGTCGGCGGCATTGTTCTGGTGGCATTGCTGCTGCTGATCGTGCGAATTGCAATCGGTTTGGCAACGAGCTAGGAAGCGCGCGGATTATTGCGCTAACCCTTTTCGCGGCGCGCCGCGTTTAATAGCGCGTAGCCAACCCGAAAAGGAGCCGAACGTGAAATCCTCCCGCCTCGCGGCCGCCGTCGCGGCCGCTTTCGTCACGCTGGGTGCGCAAGCCGCCGTCCAGGAGAAGCCCAGCACCCTCGCCGACCAGCAGTCGGTCGCCGTCACCATCTACAACGAGAACCTCGCGCTCATCAAGGACGTGCGCAAAATCGCGCTCGACTCCGGCCGCAACCGCCTCGCGCTGCGCGAAGTGAGCGCGCAGATGCGCCCGGAGACCGCGCTGCTGAGGAGCCTCTCGCACGCCGGCGCGCTCAGCCTGCTCGAGCAGAACTTCGACTTCGACCTGCTCACGCCGCAGAAGCTCCTGGAGAAGTACGTGGGCCGCGAGGTGCGCATCGTGAAGACGCACCCGCAGACCGGCGCCGAGACGGTGGAAAAGGCGCTGGTGCTGGCCGCCAACAACGGCGTGGTCCTGAAGATCGGCGACCGCATCGAGACCGGGCTGCCGGGCCGGATCGTCTACGACGGCGTGCCCGCCAACCTGCGCGACAGGCCGACGCTGGTGAGCGAGCTGGCGAGCACCCGCTCGGGCAGCCAGACGGTGGAGCTTTCCTATCTCTCCGGGGGCCTGTCCTGGAAAGCGGACTACGTCGCCGAGCTGAACGCGAAGGACGACGCGCTCGACCTCAACGGCTGGGTGACGCTCACCAACAGGAGCGGCACCTCCTACCCGGACGCGAAGCTGCAGCTCGTCGCCGGCGACGTGAACCGCGTGCGCGACGAGATGCGCCTCGCCGCCAAGGCCGGCATGGTACGCGAGCTCGCGGCGGCCCCCGCCCCGCAGATGGCCGAGGAATCGCTCTTCGAGTACCACCTCTACACGCTGCAGCGCCCTACGACGATCGCCGACAACCAGACCAAGCAGGTCGCGCTGCTCGGCGCGACCGGCGTGCCGGTGAGCAAGGAGCTGGTCCTGCAGGGCAGCAACTATTACTACCGCTCGAGCGTCGGCAGCATCGGCCAGAAGATGAAGGTCGGCGTGTTCGTGCAGTTCGAGAACCGCGAGGCCGCGCACCTCGGCCTGCCGATGCCGAAGGGCGTGGTGCGCGTCTACAAGAAGGACGCGGCCGGCAACGCGCAGTTCGTGGGCGAGGACCGGATCGACCACACGCCGAAGAACGAGACCGTGCGCCTCAAGCTCGGCGAGGCCTTCGACGTCACCGCCGACAAGAAGCAGACCGACTTCAGGCGCCGCGACACCTACAGCCCCTGGAGCTACGTCCACGAAAGCGCTTACGAGATCGTCCTCAAGAACGCGAAGAAGGAGCCGGTCACCGTGGTCGTGCGCGAGCCCGTGCCGGGCGACTGGAGGATGCTCGAGGAGACGCAGCGCCACCGCAAGGTCGCCTCGGGTACCGCAGAATGGAACATCCGCGTGCCCGCCGAAAGCAGTACCACACTGCGCTACCGGGTGCTGGTACGCTACTGACCCATGAAAGACCTCGCCCCCACCGGAAGGCTGCGCGTGGGCGTCAACCTCGGCAATTTCCTCCTCGTGCAGAGGAGCGCGGACGGCACGATCCGCGGCATCGTCCCGGACCTCGCCGCGGAGCTCGCGCGCCGGCTCGGCGTCGCCGCCGAGCTGCGCCAGTACGAGAAGGTCGGCGAGGTCGCCGACGGCGCGAAGAAGGGCGAGTGGGACGTCGCCTTCATCGGCGCCGAGCCGCAGCGCGCGGCGGACATCGACTTCACCGCGCCGTACGTGGAAATCGAGGCAACGTACCTGGTGCCGGCCGGATCGCCGATCCGCTCGATCGCCGAAGTGGACCGCGAGGGCGTGCGCATCGCGGTCGCGGGCCGCAGCGCCTATCACCTGTGGCTGGAGCGCAACCTCAGGCACGCGCAGCTCGCGGTCGGCGACAGCATCGAGGGCTCATACCAGCGCTTCGTCAAGGACAAGCTCGAGGTGCTCGCGGGGCTCAAGCCCCGGCTGATGGAGGACGTGGCCAAGCTTCCCGGCGCGCGCATCCTGGAGGGCCGCTTCACCGCCGTGCAGCAGGCGATCGGCACGCCCAAGGGCCGGCCCGAGGGCGCCGCCTACCTGCGCAAGTTCGCCGAGGACATCAAGGCCTCCGGCCTGGTGGCGCAGCTCATCGAGCGCCACCGCATCCGCGGCCTTTCCGTGGCGGCGCCGGCCTGATCCGCGCATGAGCGGCCTGCGGCTGACGCGCGAGAGCATCCTCGACGGCACGCTGCATGCTTCGGTACGCGCCCTGCTCGGCCCGGGGACGCGCTTCGCCACCGACGCCGAGCGCGACGCCCAGGTGCGGGCGATCCTCGCACGCGCGCCGCGTCCCGGGCGCATCTGGGTGTTCGCCTTCGGCTCGCTGATCTGGAACCCGGCGTTTCATTTCGCAGAGCGCCGCACGGCGCGCATCTACGGCTACCACCGCCAGTTCTGCCTGTGGTCGCGCGCCGGGCGCGGCAGCCCGGAGCGGCCCGGCCTCATGCTGTCGCTCGAGTCGGGCGGCAGCTGCTCGGGGGTCGCCTACCGCCTCGAGCGGCGCGCGGCGGCCACCGAGCTCGACGTGATCTGGCGGCGCGAGATGTTCACCATGTCCTACCGCCCGGTGTGGACCCTGGCGCGCACCCCCAGGGGCCCGGAGCCCGTGATCGCCTTCAGCGCCAACCGGCAGCACGAGCGCTACGTGCCGGACCTGGAGGACGAGGTGATCGCGCGCTACCTCGCCACCGGCGCCGGCCCGATGGGCCGCTGCTGCGACTACCTGTTCGATACCGTGGCGCACCTGCGCCAGCTCGGCATCCGCGACCGGCGCATGGAGGCGCTCGAGGCGCGCGTGCGGGCCCGCGGCGCGGCGCGATAGGCGGCCGTGGCGAAGCTCGTCTACCGCTTCACCTTTCCCGACGGCCGCTCGGAGGCGCTCGACGCCGGCACGGGGGCCCTGCCGCCTGCGTTGCCGGCGTGGACCGAGCTCGGCTTTCATCAGTGCGGCAACTGCCCGCTCTCGAGCGCGGCCACGAAGCACTGCCCGATGGCGGTGCGCCTGGTGCCGCTGGTCGCCCTGTTCGAGAAGGTGCGCTCGTACGACGACGTCAGCGCGCAAGTGGAGACCGACGAGCGCACGGTCACCAGGCGCACCAGCGTGCAGAAGGTGCTGCGCTCGCTCATGGGCCTGCTCTCGGCGAGCAGCGACTGCCCGCACATCGAGTTCCTGAAGCCGATGGCGCACTACCACCTGCCGTTCTCGAGCCGCGAGGAAACCATCTACCGCGTCGTCTCGACCTACCTGCTGGCGCAGCATTTCCTGCGCCAGCGGGGCAAGCCGGCCGATGCGGGGCTCGACGGCCTGAAGGCGCATTACCGCGAGCTGCAGCAGGTCAACCAGGGCATGGCCGCGCGGCTCGGGGCGATCCGCGACGCGGACGGCGACAGCAGCGTGAACGCACTGGTGCTGCTCGACCTGTTCGCGCACTCCCTGCCCGATTCGATCGATGCCGACCTGGAAGAGCTGATGCCCGCGTTCGAGCGCTTCCTCAAGGTGAAACAGGACTGATCGCCGAAGCCATGGACAAGCCGGACCCCGTTGCGCTCACCCGGACCCTGCTGCGCTACGACACGGTCAACCCGCCCGGCCGCGAGGCCGATTGCGCGCGCCACGCGGCGCAGCTGCTCGAAGGATGGGGATTCGAGGTCGAGCTGCACGACTTCGAGCCCGGGCGCACCAGCGTCATCGCGCGCGCGGGCGGCAACGGCGCCCGTGCGCCGCTGTGCCTCACCGGGCACCTGGACGTCGTGCCGCTCGGCACGCGCGCCTGGTCGCGCGACCCGTTCGCGGGCGAGACCGACGGCGACCGCCTCTACGGCCGGGGCGCCTCCGACATGAAGGCGGGCGTCGCCGCGATCCTGCTCGCGGCGCGGCGCTTCGCGGGGAAGCTCGCGGGCACGCCCGGCGTGGTGCTGGTGCTCACGGCCTCCGAGGAAAACGGCTGCGTCGGCTCGCGGCATCTCGCCGCCCTGCCGCGGCTGATGGGCAAGGCCGGCGCCATCGTGGTGGGCGAGCCCACCGCGAATCACCCGTTCGTCGGCCACAAGGGGTCGCTCAAATTCCACGCCGACTTCCGCGGCGTGTCGGCGCACGGCTCGATGCCCGAGCTCGGCGTGAACGCCATCTACAAGGCGGCGCGCGCCATCGGCCGGCTGGAGGCGTTCGACTTCGGCCAGGCGCCGCACCCGGTCATGGGCAAGGCGACGCTGAGCGTCGGCACCATCGAGGGCGGCGCCGGCGTCAACCTGGTGCCCGACGCCGCGCGCATCGGCGTGGACATCCGCACGCTGCCCGGCATGGACCACGCCGCGCTGCTCGCGCGCCTGCGCGCGCTGATGGGCGAAGACGTCGCCATCGACCCCTTCTCCGACCTGCCCGCCGTCTGGACCGCGCCCGAGGCCGAGTGGATGCAGCGCGTGTTCGAGATCTGCACGCCGTTCCTCGCCGCCGCCCCCGGGGTGCGCACCGCGACCTACATGACCGACGCCGCCAACCTGCGCAAGGTCTACGGCGAGGTGCCGACCGTGGTGCTCGGGCCGGGAGAGCCGCAGATGGCCCACCAGACCGACGAATACTGCAGCACCGAGCGCCTGCGCCAGGCGGTCGACGTGTACGAGGCGATCATCGCCGACTGGTGCGGCGCGTAGCGCGCCTACATCGCGGCGACGCGACGGCCGAAGTCGTCGACCTGCGCCCAGTCGGTGAACTCGACCACGGCGGCCGAGTCGGTCGGTCCCCGGGTCAGCAGCATGATGAAGCGGATCACCTGCCGGTCCCAGAAGCCGTACTTCGGATAGTCCAGCTTGCCCGCGAACACCGCCACCTGCCGCGGCCGCCAGCCGATCCGGCGCAGGAACTTGACGACGTAGGGATTGGTGTCGGGCGCGCTCTTCTGCGGCTTGCGCGCCACGATGTTGACCGAGAAGAACGCGCTCGGCTTCGCTTCGAGCGCGGCGCGCCGCGCGCGCATGAACGCGGCGACCTGCGGCCGGTGCTTGCCGTAGCGGATGCTCGCGCCGACCACGACCTTGTCGAACGGCGCGAGGTCGATGCCGGCGTCCTGCTCGAGATCGGCGAGCGTCGCCCGGTGCCCCGCCTGCTCGGCGAGCGCCTGCAGCCGCCGGCAGATCTTCAGGGTCTGGCCGTCGACGGTCGAGTAGAGAAACAGTATGCTGCTCATGATGGAATGCCCGCGCGCGCTGCTGCGACTCCTGATTCTCGCCTTTTTATTCCTTCCCGGGCTCGGCGCCGCGGCGGCGGATGCGCCGCGCCTGCAAAGCCTGCAGGTGGAAATCTGGCCCGAATACGACCGCCCGGCGGCGCTGGTGATCCTGAAGGGCGAGCTGGCGGCCGACGTCAAGCTGCCCGCGACGCTGTCCCTTCGCATTCCCGCGTCCTCGGGCGGCCCGGGCGCGGTGGCGTACGCCGCGGACAGGACGGGGCCGCTCCTGAACCTGCCGCACGACCGAACCCCGGCGGCCGACGCCATCGCCCTGCGCTTCACCCTCCCCGAGCGCTTCTTCCACGTGGAGTTCTACGACCCGATCGCCACCGGGCAGAGCGAGCGCAGCTATCGCTACGTCTGGCCGGGCGATCTGCCGGTCGCGGCGCTCGACGTGATAGTCCAGGAGCCGGCGGCGGCCACCGGCCTCGCAGTGGCGCCGGAGCTCGCCGAGCGCTCCACCGGGAGCGACGGCCTGCGCTACCGCTCCGCGAAGCTCGGCCCCGCGGCGCAGGGGAAAGCCGTGCCCATCGAGGTGCGCTACGCGAAGTCGGACCCGCGCACCTCGGTCGAGATCCTCAAGTCCGGGGCGTCCGCGGCGGGCCCCGCGGTCGGCACCTCGAGCGAGGAGCGCGACGCGTTCCGCATGTTCCTCCTCACCGGCGCCATCGCGTTGCTGGTGACGGGTGCGAGCCTGGTCTACTTCCTGTGGTGGCGCCGGCGCGAGCGGCCGGGCGCCGGCGGCGACGCAGAGGCGAAGTTCTGCGGCAAGTGCGGCAGCGCGGCCGCGCCGGGCGACCGCTTCTGCTCGAAGTGCGGGGCGGCGCTCGCCTAGCCGGCGGAGAGATCGCGGCGCATCGCCTCGAACTCGCTCTTGCCGATCTCGCCCCGGGCATAACGCGCCCGCAGGATGTCGAGCGGCGTGTTGTCACGCAGCCTGATCTCGCTTTCCCTGGACGTTCCGCCGAAGCCACGCGCCAGCACCACGATGGCGGCGATGATCAATCCCCAGAACACCAGCATGCCGATACCCATTGCGCCGCCTCCGATTCCAAAACCGTCATATCCCCACATCATCTGCTTCTCCTTGAAAAATGCGGGGCGGCTGCTTCGCCGCCCCGCACGTTTGCGGCCTAGCGAAAACGCCCGCCGGGTCCGTAGCCGCGGCCGTATCCGGCGCCGGGGCCGAAGCCGCCGAAGCGCTCATCCGCGAGCGCCTTCTGCTCGGGCGAGAGCGCGGCATACAAGTCCTTCAGCGCCGCGGTCGAGGCCTGCCTTTCGGCCTGCTGCTGCTTGAAGAACTCGTCGCGCTGCGCCAGGCGCTCGGGAAGCGATTCGGCGGGCTGCGCCTCGAACCGCTTGGCGAACCACGCCTGCCGGCTTTCCTCGCGCTGCTTCACGCTCTTGACGAACGCCTGCCACGCGGGCTCCTGCTTGGCCGTGATGCCGAGCTCGGCCTTCAGGCCTTCCAGGCGCTCGCCGGCCGCCCCGGGGTACGCGCCGTAGCCCATGCCGTAACCCGGACCGTAGCCGTGCATGCCGTAGCCCATGCCGGCGCCCGGGCCGTAGCCGTGCATGCCGTAGCCCATGCCGCCGTAGCCCATGCCGTATCCCGGGCCATACCCGCCGCCGGGATGCGCGCTCAATCCCGCTGCGGCCAGTCCGAGCGTCAGCGCGGCGCCGACCGCCAGTGCGATCTTGGTGGTGTTTCTCATGATCGAATCTCCGTTTCGTGAAGTGTGGAAACCTGTCTTGCTGCGGTTCCCATTACGCCACGCCCGTGTAAGCGCCGCGTCGTGATTTTGTACGCCCGCGTATCGGCGCCGGCGGCGGTTACAGTACGCTACAAATCTCCCCCAAAACGAGCGCCCCAGCGTCTATAAAAGGACCCATGGAAAGCATCGACCACGTTCTCGTCGTCGACGACGACGCCGAGATCCGCAGCCTGCTCGGCGAGTACCTGGAGAAGAACGGCTGCAAGGCGACCGTGGTCGCCGACGGCAAGGGCATGCGGGCGGCGCTCGCGCGCGCCAGGGTGGATCTCATCGTGCTCGACCTGATGCTGCCCGGCGAGGACGGGCTCGCGCTGTGCCGCAAGCTGCGCGCCGAGTCCGATACGCCGGTGATCATGCTCACGGCCCGGGGCGAGGAGACCGACCGCATCGTCGGCCTGGAGATCGGCGCCGACGACTACCTCGCCAAGCCCTTCAGCCCGCGCGAGCTGCTGGCGCGCATCAAGAGCGTGCTGCGGCGCTACCGCAGCCTGCCGCGCAACCTGCGCGCCGAGGACGCGCGCGGCTTCGCCTT
>Ga0210114_1000494_pt1 | contig 10248 bp, 11 predicted proteins | sample MayberryNW_TuleA_FD_185524 | JGI IMG/M metagenome (GOLD analysis project Ga0210114, IMG submission 185524) | Wetland microbial communities from San Francisco Bay, California, USA, that impact long-term carbon sequestration - MayberryNW_TuleA_D2... | ecosystem: Environmental > Aquatic > Marine >...
AACTTCGATCAGCAGTTAAAACTATCCTTTTACCAGACGTAGTCATTACAATAATCCTCTCTCAAGTCATCCTCGGAGAATCAGATATAAATTTATTATCATAAACTTACTAGGAGTGAGTGTTGGAAATATTCAATAAAATCCTTTTTCATGTCCTTCTATCATAATTGATTTCAATTGCTTTCTATTTAGATATGTTAAGGATTCTGAAAATGTTGTCCAAATAAAATCATCATGTTCATTGGAAAGCGTTATATCTCTAATACTAGTGGTAGCATAATAGAAACTAACTTCTTTTCTAGATTTTACACCTTCACCTTTAAAAAATGAATACCTAATTCTTCCAATAAAAGACAAGATATTTAAAGAATTTATTCCTGTTTCTTCATACACTTCTCTAAAAAGAGTTTGGATCTCGGTTTCTCCTTCTTCTTTATGGCCTTGCGGAAAGCCCCAATATCCTCTACGATTTCGTAGTAATAGAAATTCAGGGTCTTTCATTTTACTTGAAGGTGATTGATACTTTATGACTGCTCCTACAGATTTTTCTATATTCACACTACACTATTTTTTTGAATTCAGAATTATAATATTGTTTCTTAAAAATATTAATATCGAGTAAATTTAATTTAATGATAGGGCCGGTCGTCTAGTCCGGTAGGATACGGCATTGGCATTGCTGAGATCGTGGGTTCGAATCCCACCCGGTCCACTACTCTAAAGGTATCATTAAAATACATAAAAATAATAAAACTTCTATTGTATTTTATCAATTGGGAAAGAAAGATTACAATAAACGTGTTTGAAAGTAATAAGGTAGTAGAAAAAAAAACGAAATCATTTACAAATCTCAGGCATTTCATTTTAATTTTTTGTTTTACCTTAATCTCTATTTTCTCTGGAAATCCCTCGTCTCCTCCCCGGATCGGACAAACAATAGTGGAGAATGAAAGTTTTGAGTTTAGAAATAAATTGAAATTAATTGGTATTAATACTCCGAAGCTTTTTTCTATATCATATGATGAAATAATAGAAGAATATATTAAAGGAGGAAATCTGTATTTTTACTTTCATACAGAACAAGCTAATGATCTAGCATTTCAAGCAGGCAAAATTACTGGACTCTTACATAATAATGGATTTGTATTTAATGATAACAAATGCCAAAATTATTTAGTAAATGAAGATAAAGAAGTAATAAGAATTGATCTTGGATTCATTCAGAAAAGTGAATCAGTCTTTGCTCAAAGCATGGATGTAGGGAGTTTTCTAGCTAGTATCCTTGACTTACAACCACAAATATATAGAAAGGTAGCAAAAGAATTTTTATCTGGCTATCTAGAAATGACAAATAAGAAAATACCTTACCTATCAATAATTTTAAGAAATATACTAGCCTTAGGGTTTGTTTATAGTCATGACAATATGATACAAAATATGTTAAATAAGAGGATTCCCTAGATAGGTGGAAGTTCTTGCCTTTTATCAAATCCCCCAGACCCAAATTTGCAATAGAAACACTGATCGGATTGCATGTATGGTATTTTCTGGATATTAATAGCTCCGAGCTTTAAAGCAAATTTTGTCATAATTCTATGCTTTAAGGGCATAGAAGGAATAACCTCTTTGAAATATACATTATAATGATCAGGACAAAATTTTAATGTTATTTGAGCACGGTGTTTATTATTAGTCTTTGATTCACTAAGATTCTTAGCAATACTAATTTGCTCTCTAATATATTCATGTTTAGGACAAGGGCAATCTCTTCCTAAAGGATGTTTATATGCAGGAGTATTTTTCCAGTCAAACTCTGGAAAATTTTTTTCAAAATCATCCATTCTTCTCAGTTGTAATATAAAGTCAATATCATATAAATTATAGGATATATTTTACCTAATAAATAATGTAAATAATACTGTTAACAAGTGATAAAAATATATATTTTATAATTTTATTACAAGTTTAACGCGGCGTGAATAAAACTGAAGAAATTAATGCTTTGAGCAGCGAGGGTATCAATTCTAGAAAGGTTGACCATGAACAAAATATTATATCGTTAGAGTCCAATCTTAAAACTCTTTTAGAGTTCAAGAATTCATTACTTGATGATCAGAAGAATGGAGAACAGGTAATCCAAGACCTAAATGAAAAAATAGAGGTTACTAAAAAACAAATTGACGAGGAAAGAGGCATACTGGAAGGACTTAGAATAAAATTAAAAGAAGTCAATGATGTAAAGGAAGAGGAATTCCCGAAATTTATGGAATTAAAAGAATTAGTATTAAAAGCTAGAAGTCAAATGAAAATTATAGATGAAAGAACGAGTACTAAAACAACGAGAGAGAGAATCAATATTAAACAATTGACTAAAAACCTTGAGCAATTAGAACGAGATATTCAAACTAAAAAATTATCTAAAGAGGAAGAACGAAAGCTAGTTGCACGTTCAAAGGAAATAGCTATTAAATTACATGCTATGAAGGTCATGAACAAAAAAGAAGACCAGTATAGAACAATGTCATCCCAATATGGGAACTTAAAGTCAAAAATTAATGAAATTTTTGATAAGAGATCAGAGTTTGGAAATAAAATTGGAGAATTAAAAAAAATATTAGACACCTTATTAGATTCGAGAGAAAAATTGTACGAAGAAAGACGAAAGATAATTAGAGATGTGAGGGAAACAGCTGCCAAGCTAGAAATGGTAAATACACAAATTAATGCGATAGAATTTAGAAAGTCCAAGATCAATTCGTTCGGCGGTAAAAGACGATCTAGGGAAACTCATGACAAGAATTATTCAGGATTTCAATCATCTAAAGAACGAGCCAGAAGAAGTAAAGAAAATGTACAAATTTGGAATTCAATGAAAGAACAGGCTTTAAAGAAGATGTCGAGCGGAGAAAAATTAACTTTTGATGAAATGCGACTTATTTATAGTGATATTAACAATTCAGAAAGTTTCTAAAATCTCTATATTTATTTAACGTTTTTTTATAAATGTATTATTAAATGTATTATTAAGCCATTTTAAGTATAGATGTTATAATGTAAAACGGTTTAACAATGTTAAAAAAGGTATATTTCACTCCCTATGGCGTAGGACTGGGACATGCCAGTAGATTGATGACTATAGCAGAAAAAATACAAAATAATAATCTAGAAGTAAAATTCTCATCATTTGGTGAAGCTGTGGATTATATTTCAAGGTCGGGGTATATTTGTCATAAAGTATCACCGGTCGAATTTTCTTGGAATTCTCAGGGAAGCTTTTCATTAAAAAATTCTATTGCGAATGTCCCAAATTGGTTTAAAAATTTTACCACTCAGATTGTGAAAGAAGTAGAACTCATGATTAAATTTTCTCCTAATTTAATAGTTTCAGATTCACGACTTTCTTCCATAATTTCAGGAAGATTATTAGGAATACCATCTTTAGTTCTACTCAATCAGATAAAATTACTTCTATCTCCCAAACTTCACTCCTTTAAAGCAGGGAGATTCTTTGAAACAGTTAATGGAGAATTTATAGGATCTTTATGGTCATTTGCAAATGAAATCCTTATTCCCGATTTACCTCCACCATATACGATTTCTGAAAATAATATTTGGGATACCCATTCAGTAAAAAAAAAAATTAATTATGTAGGATTCATTAGTCCTAAAAAGAATATGTCGCAACAACAGGTTACTAAAGTTTCAAACCTGCTAAATTTCTCCAACAATAAACCAATTGTCTTTTTTCACATAAGTGGTCCTTCAAAAACAAGATTACCACTAGTTCGAAAAATACTTGAAGCACAAAAATATTTTAAAAATAAGATTCAGTATGTAATATCGGAAGGAAAACCAAACGGAAAGGTTGAACCTCTCAAGTTATCAGATCATGGTTGGTATTATGAATGGTGTCCTATAAGAGATGAACTTTTTATAATGAGCAATATTTTAGTATTGCGAGGAGGACATACAACGATTTCTCAAGCTATCCAATTTGGTAAACCTATTATTTCTATTCCTATAGAAAATCACGCCGAACAAATTAGTAATTCTCGTAAAATAACAAAAATTGGAATTGGAATAATGTTAAAACCTAATGAATTGACATCCGAAAAATTAATGGAATCAATAAATATATTATTAAATGATACCAAATTTGTATCAAAATCTAACGAAATAATGGAATTTTGTAGTAAGTTAAATGGAGTTCAGAATGTTATCAATATAGTTAGGTCGTATATTCAATGATCCCTTTTTGATAGAATATACTTTAATATTTTTTACAAAATTTTCAGATTTTATCCCAATTTTATTCCTTATTTTTATATAATCCTTAAATATTCTACTCTTAAAATTATTTGTCTGTTCTATGTTATTATCCAAAGTTTTACTCCAACCATTAAATTTTAAATCTTCTTCAAAGAGATTAGGCATCCATGGAATTTTACCATTTTCTAGACATAAATTAATTGAATAGTCAATTAACCAAACAGGATGAAGAATCCAATTAAATGGAATTACAACATTAATAAGTGGACTAAGATAAGAACAAATATCAATTATTAAAAAGTTTAACAAAATATCACTATATAGATTATCCTTTTTTTGTTTTAATAAATTTAATTGTAATAATTTTAACTTGAGTTTGTTAATAGGAATATTGGTTATAATATTATGAAGAGATATTAATTTATTCTTTAAATCTATATTATCCCAATATAATATTAATATATCTGGAACAAATCCCATCTGAATTATTTTTTTCAGTGAATAAAGTGAGATTTGATTATAGATAATTATGAAGACTTTCTTTTTTATTTGTCCATAAGAATTTCCTTTTATCCCGTCCATCGACTTCCAACTTATATATGACTTAGACTTACTTACATAAACTCTTATGACTTTACTTGCAGAATCTTCATTCCTTGACGGTCTCGATAATCTATTTGATAATTTTTCTACTAGTGACCCAGTAGCAATGAATTCAATATCTCTGGAAACAAAATTAGAGTTCTGTGAATATACTTTTATGAAAAACTTTTCATGTACAATTATCTTTTGACCTATATTTATTATCTTACCTACAATTGACTTAATATTATTTGGAGAGGAACATGCTATCTCGATTTTTTTAATTCCTAAACATGATGTAAGAATATTAGACGCTTGGATAGGTTTATTCAAATATATTGAAAAAAAATATTTTTCCACGACTAATCTATATATTATAATATTATTTTCTTTTAATTTTTTAATTGTTGAAATTTTTACATCATTACTTATTGAATGATGTGTTGGAAATACCAATATTAAGAGTTCTTCTTTGCCTCTTGTCATTTGAGAAGTTAAAATAATTATAATTAAATACTTATTGATTTCAAAGCTTCGGTAATTTGTTGCCTATCTTGTGCATTTGGGGTCTTTTCCAGATAGATTATTAAATCCTGTTTTGCTTCATCATTTTTATTTAATTCCAATCTAGAAAACGCACGATTTTTATATATAGGTCCGTATCTATTCGAATTAACATTTATTGCTTGAGAATAATATTTCTCGGCATTTTGATAATCTTTAGTCTTTAAATAAAAATTACCTAACCCTCTTAAGGCTAGAAAATAGTTGGAATTTAATTTGATGGCTTTAGTAAAACAATTTATGCATTCTTTATTATACGTTTCACTATAACAACTACCAAGCAATGACCATCCATAAACATTATTTTTATCAATATTGACCGATTCGGTAACTTTTTTAATAGCTGATTCTAGGTTTCCTTCTGAAAAGTCTCTTTCTGCTTCGAAACATAGACTATATGATCTCGTTGACTGTAATTCGTTTTTCGAAATTAAATTTTTCATATCTCTTGGTATTAATATAATAGCAATATTATCCTCTTGTTCCCATTCTGAAGAAAATTTGGAATAAGGTATATAACCAGTAGTATCTGGTTGAGGGATGTATGTTAAAATCTTTTTTTCACTATCGTTATATCCAGAAATGAGTAAGGCATGTTGAGGTAGGTCATATAAACCAGGGAAAATAACTATAGGAGGGATACCTTGGTCTATCCATTTTATAAGATCCTTAATTGTACTCTTAGTCAAACATACAAAATAATTATTTTTTTCAGCAATTTCTATCCCATTAAATATGGTTGGAGATTTATAATGTTTTTTGTTTTCAAAATTGAGCATATCTTCTCCCCAATATTTCATAACAACTGCAATAACTAATGGTAATGGTGAAATATTTTGTTCTATTAGTGGCAAATCCAATTCTTGAGATAGCTTATCATGCAATTTAATTAAGATAAATGTGTATCAAATAAAAACTATCCTATCCTTTGCATAAAAGAAAATTAATCATCTGTTTTATATAGAAGATCTCGAATAATATTTGATTGTTGTTTTTTAATCTAATAATATAGAAATTATTTGTAATATTATTTAAAATGTGACTAGATATACCTATATGTAAATAATGCATAAAAAGAACTTAGTTAAAACAAACATCTACAATAAATTTATCAATTTGATAATTTTTATAACTATCAATTAAAGTAGTGGTTTATATCATAAAGAAATATCCTCTGAAATATTATTAATGATAAAAATCTTGATGTAAGTAAATAATAATTACCCCTCAATTATTTAAAAAATGTGTCAGATTGATATTATTACAGATTAAATTCAGACTTGTTAAGTTAGGCAGTAAATACTATAGAAAGAAATATTCATTGTATATTATAAAAATTAGGTTCGAATTAAAGAATAAATTCACTGATATTTATGTAATTATATTTATCTATAGTTTCTGGATTAGGTCTACTTAAAAGTTCTAAAGTATCAATAATTTTCAAAAATGATAAAACAAATATGTTTCTGAATGATGCTAAATTCAAAAATTTGGTTCATACAATATATATATGAATGTAAAAAGCATCGATTTTAATATAGATGAAACTATCATTTTACATGATAGTAGTCAACATTTCTGGTTATGGTTAGTGTATAATCAGAAACCAGTTGTGTGCATTGAATATACCGTTCAGAATGGATGATTATTCCTGAACAATTTACTAGATTTCTCGTATCCGTATCTCACCATAAGATGTACTGATATAAGTTATACTTTATTCACAATAAATTAATATATTTAAAAAAACCCTTTTTAAATTGTTACCAATATAACTATCAATTAAATTCTCATAATCTTATCTTTATACAAAGATACCTTAATTTGCTAATCTTAAGAAATTAGAGAGGATTGACTTGCCATCAATTCCACTTTTTTCAGGATGAAATTGTACTCCGAAAATATTGCTATTCTTATGTTTAAAAACTTCATTTTTTGATTGTGATGAGCTGCATAAGAGTTCTAAATCAGAAGATAATCTGAAAATGGCATATCTATGACTTTGATATACGTAGATTGAAGAGTCAGGAGGTAAAAAAATATTGTTATTATTTGATGTGACCTTAACTAATCCATGAATAGTATTTTTCATTTTAATTAAAGTTCCACCAAAAAATAAATTAATGATCTCGGCACCATAACAAATGCCTAATAAAGGAATATCAAGGTTATTACAGTACTCAATTATTTTATTGTTTTTTACATTTGTCTCTCTATTATAATTTCTCCTTCCGGATAATATGATTGCTCCATATAATGATAATTCTTCGGATTTAATTTCTGAATATAATTTACATTGAAAAGATATATTCAATTCTTTAATCATATTTACTATATCGATTACAAATGGGGAAGTGTTATTTACAATTAATATCTCCATAATTATAAAACATTATTTATAAAATTTATATGTTAAGACGAACAAGATGCTATATTAGCCAATTTTTTTGAAATCAAATAGACAGCAACGGAGACTGGAACTGTTGAAATAGATTTATCCAAATGATACTTTTTTCCTTTAATTGAAAATTTTAAAGGTGTATTAAGTGAAATATCAATATTTATATCATCATCAAAAAAACAAGAATCAGTCATCGGATCAAATTGATCTAGGTTATTACATATAATCTTTGAAAGTCCACTTTTACTATTCAATGAACCTACCATTCTAAAAATTCTATGGATATCTGTAGTAACCTGTGGATCGATTCTGAGCCCTAAGTCAGAGGCAATTTTATCAATTTCGTTCTTAAATGATTGGTATCCTCCTATTTTTTTTATAAATTTATTTAAATAATCATTGGATACTTCAGAAATCTTCATCTTTTGAATAATTCTTTTTCTCCATCCATATGAATAGCCACTTAATGGAATTTTGATTTTATAACCCTGTTTGTCATTCCTTACTCCTAAACTTTCAGGGGATAAATTCTTACCCATTACATATCCTACTATGTCAGATCGGGCTTTAGAATCCAACATTAAATAATTATTCTGAAATACCACTACGTGGAATCCAGTATTACCTGAAAAAGATACCTCCATATTTTCTTCTTTTATACCAAAATCTTTTTTTAAAAATTCTGTTAAATTTTTAGTTTCCTTTTTTAAAGCTCTTATACACCTAAAACATGGTATAGTATTTTTAAGAATTTTAGTATTTTGACATTCATGACATATTTTGGTCAAATCTCGAAAAACTACATGACAGTTAGAACAAATATAAAATGTATGTTCCTTTTGACATGGTAATAATAAATCATTAAGATCTATATCAAAGATCATATCTGCACCTTTCCACCCTTTCTCGTTAATTGGAAAAGTAGGAAATTGATAATAAGCATTTGAGCAAAAAATATCAGAAGGCACATTTTGAAATATATATGCCTTTAAGTTTCCTAATTTTGAAAATGATAAATGCCGAATTACTTTACTATCAAATGTCATAATACCAAATTCACGATTTTGCATTTCAATTGGAGGTTTAAGATTTTCTATATTTTTAAAATAATATTCTTTGAAAAGTGTAAATATAAACTCATTATTTTTAATAGTAATTTCTTTTTTCATTTTCTATTTTTTCTACCAAATTGTATAGGATTAGTTATTCCTCTGCAATCAATAGTTGCATAACATAGGTTTTCATTTACCAGTTTAGAACAGGAAGGAACAGAATACTTAGTTTGACTGCCTTTTTTACCTGCTAAATGCTCAACTTGATATTTAGTAATTTTTTCATTATAATCAGGAGCATTTTGAAATAGTAATATTACATCATTTACGCTCTTACCTGAGGATAGCATATAAGTGGCTAACATAAATCTTGCAGAGTGAGGTAAGTTTTCATTTTTATTTAGTAATTCCAAAGCTTTTTTTATACAAGGAGGAAGATCGATTGTAGTATGAGAATATCTAATAACCGGTGCCAATTTATTTTTAATCAAACCTGCATGAATTTTAATTTGTTCTGGTATTTTGGTAATATTCATATTTTTAATTCTATTATACATCAATTTGTAGATTTCATATCTTATTAGTCTCACAGTTTCATCCCCATCCAAGTACACATAACCATTATCTACAGCTCTACCGATTAATTTCCATTCTTCTTCATTAAATGAAGTAGCTCTTATTAGATAATCAGAAATATTCATCTTAAAAAGATGATTATTTTTAGGATCTAATTCTACATCCAACTGAAAAAGTTCTCTAAAAACCTTGGAAATAAGAAGATTCTTTCTTGTGAGATCTTTTTCTTTTGAAAGATCAGATACTAAAAACCTTTCTACACGCATAGCTTCAAAAAGTGAGAATTTTTTGATAGCAGAATCTTCATTTATATATTTCATAATGATAAGAGAAACGAGAAAAGTAAATAATTCTATATCATATTTTTCAAGATCAGTAAATACTTTTCCTTGGATTAATTCAAATTCAATCCTTTTCGAAGCTCGCTCAATGATATGTAAAAATTCAGAGCGATTAAATTCATCCAAATCAAAATGAGTTTCTCGGATATAGTTTCCAGCTTCTTCTAAGAATGGATATTTGGCCAGGTCATCTTTACCTAAGATAATGCTCAATACTACTAATTATACTCATCACCAAAATAAAACTACTTCGTAAAAGTATTATCTATGTACTTTATAAAAAATTCCGACAATAAAGCGAAAGTTGGATGCCACTTATCAATTACAGGTTCAATTAGTAATTCAATTAAAAATGCAGAAAGTATAGGTTGCACTGCTTTTCAAAATATTTACTAGAAATCCTCGTGGTTGGACAGCTAAACAATTAGAAATAATGATATCAATGAATTTAAGAAAAAAATAA
>Ga0210114_1000495_pt1 | contig 10248 bp, 10 predicted proteins | sample MayberryNW_TuleA_FD_185524 | JGI IMG/M metagenome (GOLD analysis project Ga0210114, IMG submission 185524) | Wetland microbial communities from San Francisco Bay, California, USA, that impact long-term carbon sequestration - MayberryNW_TuleA_D2... | ecosystem: Environmental > Aquatic > Marine >...
GATTCTGAAGGCGAGAAGATTGGTCTGTTAGCTTTGCTTGACACCTATGGTCCTCACTCGAGAAGTCTGCCCTTTATGGAAACTCTTAAAGCTCACTGGGCCGCATTTAGACGACGTGCGCGGAAGGACCGGCTGCCCTACGTAGTGTTTGTATTGAACAAAGCCGCGAGTTCCGTAAGCATTCCAATTCGGCGAATGTCTTGGCTAGCTCTTCATCCTTCTTTCCTGTCGGGTCAGCCAGTTCCCCTGACCTCTAAAAATCTATCGATGGCTTATGACTTTGCATTTCGAAATCACGAGATTCAGCCTTACCGCGGCCGCGGAGTTTTGTTGCGGGCACGAGAGGCGAAGGCAGGCTTCTATGATGCCGCGGACCGTGGATGGAGTGGAATGTTCGCCGCTGAATTGGAGATTCAACACGTTCCTGGCGATCATCTGACTATGCTCGACGAACCTCACGTTCGTGCGGTCTCCGAACGGTTAACTGAGTGTTTACATAAGGCGCAGCTAGAAGCCGCCCTGCCCAACGAGTTCGCCTGCCCGGCGCATGAGTCATATGCGCGAGCCGAGTTGGCGGAATAAAGAAGGACACAAGCGCTTAGAGTACTAGAATCGTATTGAGTCGCTCACCTTTTAGTCGGCAAGCCGTTTAACACTAGTTTGTCGATCGGTATTGACGACCACGCAAATGTCTACTCGTTACCTAGTTACCGGCGGCGCTGGTTTCATCGGATCCCATCTCGTAAGAAGGCTCGTTACGGAAGGGGCCGCCGTACGCGTCGTCGACAATCTTTCGACCGGTCAACTGGATCGTCTCAAAGATCTGCAGGAGTCGGTGGAGTTTATAGAAGGAGATTTGGCCGATGATCGGGTCAGTGACGAGGTTGCCGATGGGGTTGAATGTGTTTTTCACCAGGCCGCTGTACCGTCCGTGCAGCGATCCGTCGATGATCCGATCGCTACGAACCGGGCGAATGTTACGGCGACTTTGAATCTTCTGGAGAGCTGCCGAAGGGCGGGCGTTCGCCGGTTTATTTATGCGGCATCGTCATCTGCTTATGGCGATACGGAAGTTCTCCCCAAGACTGAGGCGATGTCTCCTAATCCGCTCTCTCCCTATGCCTTACAGAAAGTGGTCGGTGAGCGCTACTGCAAGCTGTACTTCGATCTCTATCATTTGGAAACTGTCAGCTTAAGGTATTTCAATGTTTTCGGTCCGAGTCAGGATCCCTATTCTGAATATTCGGCGGTTATCCCAAAATTTATCAGCGCGCTTTCGGCGAAGCAATCGATTACTGTCTACGGAGATGGCGAACAGTCGCGCGATTTTACCTACGTCGATAATGTCGTCGACGCCAATCTGCTCGCGAGCAAGGTTGATGATGCCCCTGGAAAGGTTTTCAACATAGGCTGCGGGAAGCGTATTAGTTTAAACAACCTTATACAGTTGATCGAGCGTGTTTTAGGTGTCGAATCAACCGTGATTTACGCCGAAGCCAAATCTGGCGACGTGCGCCACTCCTTGGCCGATATTGCTCTGGCCCGCCGTATTCTCGGTTATAACCCGAAAATCATGGTGGAGGAGGGTTTGAGAAGCACCGTCGAAGCGATGGAGAACCGAAGGAGTTAAACCGACCAAGCCCGCGACCTGAGGGGCCTGGTGCCGGCTGTCATCCTAGATGGCGCAAGCGCGTTGCCATGTGATAATTGACGCATCGGCATGCAAGTAACAGAAAAATGCCCGATTGATCGTTGATCAATCGGGCATGTCAAAATAACGCGCCGGTAGGGCAGATCAAGATCCGGGATGGAATGATCAGCTTCCGTAATCTTGCTGCACCTGTCGCGGAGAGATAATCCAGTCGCCGGTGCAGCTGCGCCTGGCGGTCTCGCCGATATCTTTTCCGTTGGTGCCCCCGTCATAGTGCCCGGCCACCCCGTAAGTTGCGGTGTAGGCCACTGCGGCGGTTGCCTGGGTTCCCACGCATGTGACCAGCTTAAGGGGCACATGGAGGATGGATAAAAGCACGCTTCCCAAAACGGATACGCCGCTAGCTCCTTGAGCGCTCGATTGTGCCTGGCCGCTGCTCGGCGCCGCCACAATAGCCACGGCTAGGATTGCAGCCAATATTGCAGAAGTTAGTTTTTGCTTCATCTGTATATTCCCCCTTTGTGCCATGGTCGAGTCTACAGGGCCCGTATTGTGCGTGTGAAATGAACCTAAGTCAAGCCGGGATATCCTGTTAAAAAACGCTTTCTACTGCCCTGTCTCTATGGGTTGGGATCGTAACTCAACACCAGAGAAGATGGTTTTCGCCTTGTCGCCTCACCCATTAACGATCCTTCGCTTTCGGTCAGCGCAGCCTGCAGCAAAAAGTTCGTCATTGCGTCAGCGGGAATCGGCCGGCAGAAATGATAACCTTGTCCGTCATCGCACTGAAAAGTCGTGAGCATTTTCTTTGCAGTCACCGTTTCGACCCCTTCCGCCACGACTTTCATCCCGAGATTGTGAGCCAAATCGACAATGGACTTGACGATGACCGAGTTCTCCCGGTCAGTCTCGATGTTCTGCACGAACGATTTATCGATTTTTATGCAAGACACAGGGAGCTTTGTCAGGTAGGCGAATGACGAGTAGCCGGTACCGAAGTCATCGATCGCGAACCGCACACCGAGCTGGCGAATTTGATGCAACGTGCGTATAACCCGTTGGGGATCGCTCATGATGCTTGTCTCTGTGATCTCCAATTCCAAGTTTTCCGGCGAAACTCCGGTATCGCGGAGCAAAGCCTCAATTTGTTCGGGAAGCTCGGGAGCCTCGAGATTCCACATCGTTAGGTTGACTGCGACTCCGATGTCCAAGCCCATTTTGTTCCATTGGCGGCATTGGCGTAAGGACTGTTGAAGAACCCAAAGGGTTAAGGGGATGATCAATCCAGTACGTTCGGCAACCGGGATGAACTGATCAGGCACAATAACCCCGTGCTCAGGATGCTGCCAGCGAAGCAACACTTCGACACCCGTCACGGGCCCCTTCGACAAGTTTACTTTTGGCTGAAAAGTGAGGAACAATTGATCCGAAACGATGGCGTGCCGAAGTTCGCTCATCCATTGTCGCGCGGTGAAAAGACTACGAGATCGGGATGTAAAAACCGCGTGAGACTTTCGATTGGCGCCGCTTGCGGCAAGATCCATTTCCGCGTACTCAATCAGACTTTCGGCGCTATCACCGTTCTCTGGAAACAGAGCGCTTCCAATGCGGGGTTCAAGCGGGAAGGGGACGTTGTTGATTTGCACGGGTTCGTCTAATCGAGCCAGCAGACGGTTTATAACCAAATCGAGATCATGAGGACCTTGCACCGATTGCAGTAGTACTGCCAAGTGGCCGTTCCCCAACAAACCAACCGAATCGGACTCGCGCAGTGCGCCTCTTAACCGCATTAAGACCGCATTGTTAAATGCCACTAATGAATTCTCGCCGGAACTCGGGTGCTTGGGTAAACTTTCGAATGAAAAAACCAGCACGGCAACTTGCGGCAGGCTGTTCTTTGCTGACCGGATAGCTCGGCGCACCCGGACCTCAAACTCTGAATTACTTGCGCTGAAGACAGGACTATTGCTCACGATTGCCTTTTTATCGGGTCGGCTAGCAGTTTCCCACGCCAGTTATCGCTGACACAGACGGTGGCCTCGAAACGTTCCTCTCCGTCCGTCCGCTTCTCTATCGAACGCAATGGCCGTGCCAGTGGTGAGAGTTGAGGTTCTTTTGGGTTCCTGCGCCATACGACATGGATGGACACGTTTGTCCAGCACGTTTTTGGCAAAAACGCCGTGTATGACGACAGAAATGTCGCAAACACTGATCGCACGGGATTTGCTGTTCAATCACTTTTGCAGAGTCGCGGCTGCCAAAGCAGGTCGTACAGACGAAGACGACTTCCCGGGTCTGATTCGTGGGCTACCGGGGCGTTTTACACATTAGAAAATGACGGACAGCTAACCTTTCACTTCGACATAGTAACGGAGGGATACTTCGCTAACAGCATTCTGTGTTCCGGGACATCCTTGACGAATATGCTGGCGACGTCATCGGAATAAATAATCTGCCACTCTCTCTGCTCTAGCAGGGCTGCTGCCAGCGGAGATTGGGTATCAAAGAGAACCCATGTGATATCGTATTTCTCGAAAACATCTTTCCAGCCGGGTTGGGCCTGAGCGACGCGAAAGTAGGGACGTCCATATTTTTCTCCATACATATCCGAGCGACCATCCATGAACACTCGGTATGCTGGCCAAGCGGAGAAGATCAGGTAATCGCCGAATTCGTCATTATTAAACATGTTTCCAGCAATCGGTTGGTTTTTTAGAAACTCCACCGCGGCGACTGGAAATTTCTTTTCGCTAAAGCGGTACTGTAGTGTTCCCGCGGTTGCCAGACCGACGATCAGTAGCACACTAGAAATTGGCCAGAGATAGCCTTTCAGGTATCCGTCTGTGGTCGTTAAGTTTCGGATGCGCGTTTTGTAGGATTGCAAAATCCGACCGGGCAATCGATTGCAAATGCTTTCACAGCTGCCTAACAAGATCGGTGCAACGACCAGAGCGAAGAGAGATACGTGCCGTGCGGAGTACAGCGCCATGTAAGATAATAGCAGAACAAGCGTAAGTTCGATTAGGCTGAGCGAGCGTCGTGACAGAGCTAGTGCTCCAATCGTCGCTAACAACATGTATTTGAAAGGCAAGACTCCGTGAAAATTGGGGGACAGGAATTCGATGACACGATCCATTAGAAATCGATCTGATGAAACCCGTATCGGAAACCAGAGAATTTCCGGGCCGGAGGGATTGATCAAGCAGACTGCAAGTGAAGCAATGAGTGTGACAAAGATTTTTTTCAATTTGCGGGTGTGCACTTCGTACCGGGCGCTTGAATCGGTGAATGCGCAAAAAGTATTGCCGCCCAAATAAATTATCAGAAGAATCAAACCGATGATAAAGCCGCCGTGAAGATTAACCCAAAGCAGCATTAGAAGTGGTAAATAGGTGAGCGAATTTTCGTTGCGATTTTGAAATCTGTCAAGAGTATGGCACCACAGGACGGTAAACAACAAAGAAAAGGCATGTGGGCGAGCGAGCCAGTGGATCGAAGACGAGGCTGTCGCTATCAGTGTAACGAGGGCGCACAATAAAATGTCATTGGACCTGCTGCGTAACGAGCGGTACAGAAGCCAGTGAGTCAGTGCCAATACGAAGGCAAAGAAGAGAACGACTCCGGTCAAACCGAACGTACTGAACACAACGGCCATAATTATTTCCGATAACCATTCGTGCGCAGTCCACTTAAGCGGTGGAGAATGATATGAATAAGGATCCTGAGACGGGACTTGCCAGGTCCGCAAAATGATTTCTCCGGTCCTGATGTGGTAACCGGTATCACCGTCGGCCAGTAGCCCTTGGCCGGAGTGAAAGGCGAGAACGAAGAGCAGCGAGACGAAAATGATGTTGCCGATGGAAGGTAATAGAATGGCCGCAAAAGGTCTGGGCGAGCGGGTTGAACCGTCTTTTACCATGGCGATTCAATCGAATTGTACACGAGCTTGCCGGCGACGTTTACGCTCGAAACTCGTCGTAACTAACCGATCGCCCGGCCCGTATTAGTGGTTTTATGTGAACGGGCTCCCCTCGCTTCGGTCAAAACCGGGTATAGTGTATTTTTTGCGTGTTTAGCCCAGGTGAAAAGCCACCTCGCGCGTGATTTTTGCCGCTCAAAGTTTTGCGGAAGAACGACGCGAAAGACCGAACCCTTGCCGAGTTCGCTCTTGACGCTAATTTTCCCCCCGATTTGTTCGAGGTGCTTTTTCACGATGCTCAGTCCCAGACCAATGCCGCCACGGGAGTTTTCAGTGGACGTTTTGTGCACCTGCATAAATGGCTCGAAGATACTCGCCAAGTGAGTTTCCGAAATTCCGATGCCGCTATCCTCGACCTCGACCATGATTGAACTGCTCGAAAGTCGCTCGGTCCGCAATGTGACCGACCCTTTATCCGTATATTTCACCGCGTTCTGCAGCAGATTACTGATCACTTCTTTCAAACGGGGTCCATCGCTGCGAACAAAAATGGCCTCGCCGTGGATCTCCCAACTCAAATTGATCCCCTTCTGTCGGCAGAGGAACTCAAACGTTTCTTTTAGGTCGGCCAGCACCCTTGTAAGATTTACATCTTCGACGCGAAGACCGTGCTTTCCCGCTTCAAGGCGTGAATAGATTAAAATTTGGTCGATCATGTTCTTGAGGTGAGTAGATTGATTGGCGACGACTTGCAGAATTTGCTGATGCTTCGGTTCAATTTCTCCGTATAGGCCGTCCGTAATGCACTCAATGTAACCGATGATGACGGCCAGTGGAGTGCGTAATTCGTGGGAAACTTGGTTAAGGAATTCCGATTTCAGCCTCGCTAGGTTCTCCGCCTTCTCCTTTTCCTGCTTGAAAAATTCGAGTTGGGCTTCCGTCTTGTTCCGCGATGACGAGGCGTTGCCTATGGCCAAGCCTATCATCAAAATACCGAAACCGGCGATCCCACCGTAAACGATCAGCTCAATGTTTTCCCGTAGCGCATTTCTCAGTGCATCAATAGGGTCGTTCAAACCGTGGTCCGGGCCCGATTGTGGCTGACGTGAACGGCGCGCTGAATCACGCGGCTGGGCGACTTGGATACCTGATCCCCAGAAGGCGTGACTTTCAGTGGCAAATAAAACCTCTCCCGCAGCCAACGTAACGAACACGATAGCCGCAAAAATGACGCCCTCTTTAAACATTTCAGTCTGCGTGGGCTGGAGGCGGAGGGAGATCGCTCGTCTTTTTTTTGGGCTGCCAAATTTCGACGCGGTCCTTGCCGGAATTCTTTGCCATATACAGTGCGCGGTCGGCGTCGTCTACCAATTCGTGCCAGTCAGAATAGAAGCGCGCGGACGTGGAGCTGACACCTATGCTCACTGTGAGGGCGAAGGGCCGCGCCGTCGTGCCGAAAGCACATGTGCGAATCGAGTCGTGAATCTTGCTCGCCACTTGCAAGGCATTGTCCTGGTCGGTCTCGGGCAGTATCAGCACGAATTCTTCGCCGCCGTATCTCGACGGAAAGTCGCTTTGCCGAGTTCGCTCGCGGAAAGTCTCTGAAATCTTAACCAGAGCGGCATCACCCCCATGGTGACCGTAAGTGTCATTGATCATTTTGAAATTATCGATATCGAGAAGCAGCACCGACAACGGATTATGGTAACGCTTAGAACGTTCAAACTCTTCATTGATTTTCCTTTCAAATGCGCGTCTATTGAAAAGTCCGGTGAGTGAATCCACCTGGGTTTGGTATTCGAGGTGTTTTTGATACTGAACAACTCGTGACCCGACTCTTATCCGGGCTAACAATTCGGAAAACGAAAAAGGCTTGGTAATATAATCATCGGCTCCGAGATCTAAACCGCGGACCCGGTCACCCTCCTGGATTCGGGCCGTGATCAGGATCAAATATAGGCTTTTAAGTTTCGGATTGCTGCGAACGCGTTTGATCAGTTCGAAGCCGTCCATTTTTGGCATCATGATGTCGGAAAGGGCGATTTGCACATGTTCCGTTTCGAGCTTTTCCAAGGCCTCCAAGCCGTTAGCCGCGGTGATGACGCGATATCCCTCGCGTTGGAGCACTATCGCCAACAAATCTCGCTGATCCGGGTGATCTTCAATCACTAGTACGTTCAGAGGAGAGTTGTGTTTCGGGTCCTTGTTCATTTTCTCCTTCTTTCAAACTGAAACGTCAAATAGGCCGCTCAAAGACTAGTTTGGCTGGATTTGAACCCTTAGCTTAGCAAATTGCATACCTTGACAGCAGGCGGTTTGACGCTTTAAGTATCGGTATTGTTTGCCGATGCACCAAACCTCTATTCTCGGGTAGGTAAAACATAGTAAGATCACCATCCTTCTATCCCGTTGGCTTTCGACTCTGTCTCATGTCCGGTGAAGTAAGGGCCAGCATCTTGAGGTTTTGATCCGTGCATTTTGTGACATCAGCTTCATCTGCGCTGTCACTTTTGTCAAGCCACATGCGCTGTTATGTCCGCCCGGGTGTTTAATTGTTTGAAATCTCAGCGGTCTTCAAAGTGGCACATATTCTGCTTTGATTGCGTCCGTACGATTGAGTCGAAAAGGACTTAAACAAGCTTATGTCGAAAGGGGGTGAACGATTCATGGAGATTCTTAAGCGTCTTTTAGTCGAAGAGGATGGTCAAGGTTTGGTTGAATATACTTTGATCGTCGTCCTGGTGGCCTTGGTTTTTTGGGTAGCTATCAAAGAAACCGACATCGGCGACCAGCTGGCCTCGGGCTGGAGCAAGATTGCGGACTGTGTCAGCGATCCTTCAGGTTGCGACTCGGCGTCGTAAAAAGGGCACCTCGGTTTTTCGAGCGCAAAAGAGCAGCCCGGAAGCACGCAAAGGCGAGTTCCGGGCTGCTTGGGTTTGCTGCGGCAGCGACCGACAATTTTATTGACAAGCTTCTGGATGGAGTGTACGCTTCAGCGGTTATCACTTAATAATACTGTTTTAAACACTTGGCAATTTCAGACACGATTCTTTTATCAGTGAGCGCCTTATCGGCGTTCTTCGACTTCAAAGTGAGGAGAATCCCGAATTGGCTGATAGTGTCTGGATTAATCTGCGGGGTTGTTCTCAATTCGATGCAGGGTTCTAATCATTTGCTACAAAGCATACTCGGATTCATTATTGGCGTTGCCGTGCTTGTGCTGCCATTTGCCCTCGGGTGGATCGGAGCCGGGGACGTGAAATTCTTTGGGGTGGTGGGTGCCATTCTTGGCCTGAATTGGTTGCCACGAGTTTTTTTCTATTCTGCAGTGGTCGCTGGAATAATCGCCGTCGGCTATTTAGCGTGCGGTCTCGCAAGTTTTTCGCGCATGAAAACATTCTGGTTGGATATCAAAACAGCCGTTCTGAGCATGGGGCATGTATTACCCGACCCGGTGTATGCCCGCCATCGTGAAGGTAAGGGTTCTGTGCCTTGGGGAGTGGCCTTCGCGGCTGGAACAATAATCGCTTATTACCTTGATCCCAACGGCCGGTGGGCTGGGTTCTAGTGCCCATACAAAGGACAAAACTGGAAATGTCGGAGCGCTTGCAGTAAATGCTTGGGAATAAATAACCCTAGATGAGGAGCTGTTATGCAGAATAGACTTAAGATTGCGTTAGTGGTAGCGGTCTTTTTTGGCTTGATTGCGGCCTACGGAATCTACAATTTTCTCAGCAGTCGACAAAGAGAGGCGGATTCTTTACGAGCGGCAAATCAGGAAATTGTTGTAGCGGCCAAGGATATCGCCCCAGGGACTACACTCAACGATGACGCTATCAAAAAGGGTCTCATCAAGACGACCCCGTGGCCTAAGTCGTCGATTCCGGCGGGCGCGTTTTCCTCTCCGCAACAAGTTATCGGCAAAGTAAACCGAGTTAAGATTCTCGCCAACGAGCCTATACTGGAATCTCGGCTCGCCGGGGAAGGAGCGGGCCTTACGGTTAGGTTGGAAGCCGGCAAGCGGGCGTTGGCGCTTAGAGTGGACGAGATCGTCGGCGTCAGCGGTTTCATTGTTCCCGATGATCGGGTGGACGTGATCCTGACCACAACACCGCTAGGCGGTGATCAGGGGACAAAGTTTTCGAAGATTGTCTTACAAAACAAACGAGTGTTATCGGTCGCTCAAAGTACGGAGCAAAAAGAGGGTAAGCCGCAATTGGCGCGTTCGATCACGCTGGAGGTCACTCCGGAAGAAGCTGAAAAGTTGTCACTGGCGTCTCAGGAGGGTCAGATCGTTTTGGCCTTGCGCGGCTTGGGGGACGACGCGCAATTAACGACCATCGGTGTTAACAAGCGGGCCCTGCTATCTCTGGCTGCGGCGCCTCGCAAATCCTCCGGTGGCGTTGTAACGCCACCTCCGCCCGACAAGTATCAAGTTGAGGTCATCCTCGGTAGCAATCGCAAGACGGTGGAATTCTAAATGGGAAGGGGAGAGTTCATGACGCACTATTGTTTAGTCCGGGGGCGGCTAAATAAGATAGTCGGTTTGGCTGCAGTGTTTTTGTTGACCGTGATCGTCTCCAGAGTAGTGGCGCAGCCACAGGCCGCACCGATCATCACTGTGACGGTTAATAAATCCATGGTATTTCGGCTGGCCCAAAGGGCCAAGCGTGTCTCA
>Ga0210114_1000496_pt1 | contig 10246 bp, 10 predicted proteins | sample MayberryNW_TuleA_FD_185524 | JGI IMG/M metagenome (GOLD analysis project Ga0210114, IMG submission 185524) | Wetland microbial communities from San Francisco Bay, California, USA, that impact long-term carbon sequestration - MayberryNW_TuleA_D2... | ecosystem: Environmental > Aquatic > Marine >...
TTGGCCTGGGCCGCTTTGGGATTTTTCTCGGCGATATCTTGCAGAATTAATTGATAACCGTCGGCCGGCGGGTAGGGGTATTCGGGCATAAACTTGGCGTGCCAGTCCCACGATTCCTCGAGGATCTTGCGGTCATTCAGACGAGAGTATTTTTGCATAATCTTGATCGTGGTTTCCTTATGGCTCTTGAAATAATGAATCGCTTCGACATAGGCGCGCAGGTAGCGACGGACGAACTCCGGGTTATCACGGGTTAATTTTGTCGAAGTGAAAATGCCGTTTTGCGGGAACGGTATCTTGAGCGTGACCATATCGACCACGGTCGGATAGCCGAGGCGCTCCGCCATCGCCTTGCCCGCTTCGGTGACCACGGTGAAGTTGACGATGCCTTTCTGCAGCGCCACCATGCGCTCGATGGCGCCGCCGATGACGCGCAAATTGACGTCCTTCAGCGGATCGAGGCCGATTTTTTTCAGCCCGACTTTCAGCGCGAACTCGGCCGTCGTGCCGGCGATATGCGTGCCGCCGATCTTGCCGCGCAACTCTTCATGTTTCTTGATGCTCGGTTGAGACACGAGGTAGTAGGGCAACACGTTGACGTTGCCCGCGACGGCAACCACGTCGCCGCCGGCGAGGCGGGCGCTCGCCAACCCGGGTCCGCCGCCTTCGCCGATCATGATCTCGCCGGCCAATATGGATTGAATGCCGCGCACGCTGCCGGAAATAAAAATGACGGTGGCGTCGATGCCGTGCTTATCAAAGATTTTGGCTTCTTTGGCGACCCACAGAACCGAAGAAGAACCGGGCGTCGTCGAGATATACGAAGTATTCAACTTGTCTGCGCCTGAGGATCGCTGTGCGAGCAGACCAATCAAAGCTGAAGCGAGGATCGAGACGCGATATCGAGTTTTTCGCTGCATCAATAACCTCCGGGTAAGCTGATCGTTCGAAGAACTTGCGCTAAAGTACACAGTTTATCGCGTGAGCGCAAAGCGGCGCCGCCGACGTTGACATCGCGCCGGAATTCAATTTGAATCAATGGCTATGAAACGGCTCGTGGACTTGATCATGTTCGATCTCGACGGAACGATCGCAGACACGGGTCACGACCTGGCGGATTCGGTCAATTTCACGCGCGCGCATTTCGATTTGACGCCGCTGGCGGAGCAGAGGGTCTACGCCCATGTCGGCCGTGGCGTCGAGCACCTGCTCAAACAGACCTTGCCGGAACGGAACGGCGACCCTCTTCGTGACATCATGCGCGTCTTTCTCGAACACTACTCGGAACATCTGCTCGACAAGACGGTTCTCTATCCCGGCGTGCACGATGTACTCGCTTACTTCCAGGGCAAGCGGCGCGTGATCGTGAGCAACAAGATTCATCGCTTGACCGAAGCGGTGTTGCGAGGCCTGGGAGTGGAGGGTCAGTTCGACGCGATTTTCGGCGGCGATAGCGCGATGGAAAAGAAACCGCATCCGGCGCTTTTGGTCATGAGCCTGAAGCGCTTCAACGTCGCCGCGCCTCGAGCACTCATGGTCGGTGATGGTGATATCGACGTGGAGGCGGGAAAGCGCGCGGCTGTGATGACCTGCGGCGTGACCTACGGTCTAGGCGATCGCCGCCAGCTGATCGCCGCCAAGCCCGATGTCCTGATCGATCACTTGACCGAACTCCCGAAATATTTTTGCTGACGGGAGGCTCAAAAAAGGAGGAATTTATGGCGCAGACCATTCCTGAAGGATTTCGAGACGTCCTGAACAAGCGCGGGTTCGCACATCTGGCGACGCCGATGAAGGACGGCAGCCCGCAGGTGACGCCGGTTTGGTACGATTATGACGGAACTCACATTCGCATCAATTCCGCGAAAGGGCGACTGAAGGACAAGAACATGCGCCGCGACAAGCGGGTGGCGTTGTCGATCCAGGACCCCGACAATCCTTATCGCAGTATCGCCATTCGCGGTGAAGTGGACGAGATTACGCAGGATGGCGCGGACGAACATATCGATGCTTTGGCTAAGAAATATCTCGACAAAGACCGCTATCCTTTCCGCGCGCCCGGGGAGGTGCGCGTCATGTACAAGATTCGCCCGGATAAGATTTCCACAATGGGATGATTGCCCATGGCCAGGGTGCTCAGATTCTTAAGGGAGGGACTTTTGCACGCGCCGCGCGCCGATCACCCGCATGTCGTAACGTGCGCGAGTTGTTCCTGGGGCGAAGGGGTTTACAGCCTGAGCGCGAGATTGCCGCCTTTGATGCGCTCGTAGGCGCGCAGACCGATGGCTACATCCATGATCCCGGTGCCCTGAAGCTTGAACAAGGTGATTTGTCGGTCGTTGGTTCGACCGGGCGTCTCGCCGAGGAGCAGACTGGAAATTTCATGGACGCGCTCCCACGAGATAATCTGATCGCGCACTGCGCGGAAGACGTCGCTCTCGTTGACACAAACGGTTTCCTTTGACGTGACGAAGATGGGATCGGCGCGCCGCAACGTTTCCTCGTCGATTTCCTGGCGCGTGCGGGTCTTATCGCCGTTGGCGATCGAAGTCACGTGCATTCCAGGCGTGAGCCAGCTCCCGTTGATGACAGGTTTGTTGGAGTTGGTTGCGGCAATCAAAATGTCCGCGCCGTCGACGGCCTCCTGCGGCTCGGCCGCGGTCGATACTTCCCTTCCTAGTTGATGGCTCATTTTACGAGCGAAGTCCGTGCGGTGCTCGATGGTCGGACTATAGACTTTGACCTGCGTCAGATTTCTGACGGCGGCGATGGCGGCGAGCTGGGTTTGGGCGTGAACCGCGCTGCCGATGACTGCGACGCGGCTAGCACCCGCGCGGGCTAGATGCTTCGCGCCGAGTCCGCCGGCGGCGCCGGTCCGCGATTCGTTGATCGAACAATCCTGAAACAGAATCAGCGGCTCACCCGTTTCGGTGTCATACAGAATGACCGTTTCGTGATGAATGCGCCGGTCCAGATCGGTTTGAAGGTATGCGCCCATGGCGCCATGGACCGAGCCGGGCAGGAGGCCGAAGATCATCCGGTTCGGATGATGGATTCTTCGCCTCGGCAGATCGAAACCGCGCCCGAGGGCGACTTCCTTAAGCGTGTCTTCGATGACTTCGATCATCTCGGCCATCGAAAGAATCTGATTAATGGGCGTGTTCTTAACAAAGAGCATAGCGTGGCGCGGAGAAGACGCAGCGACAATCAGGTCCGACGACGTAAACTGTGGTATCCATCAAAGCTTTATCGAGCGGCGCTGTAGGCGTCAACCGCACGCGGCCGTAGCTTTCAAGAAGCCGTAGCTAAAAGGATCCGTAGGACTACGCCGTATCTGTACCCAGCTTGCGCTCCCACCGTCCGGCATACCGTGACATCGCGTAGCTGCAAATCCAGTAAACGATGGCGATGAATAGGTAAAGCTCGAACGGACGGATTTCCCGATTATTGACGATTTGCGCCGCTTTGGTCAGGTCGACATAGCCGATAATCGACGCCAGGGAAGTGTCTTTGAGGAGCACAATAAACTGCGTTACCAAAGCGGGAATCATGTTGCGCAGAGCCTGCGGCAAGATGACGTAACGCATCATCGACGTGACTGGAAGACCGGTCGCTGTCGCGGCTTCGAGTTGACCGCGCGGCACGGACTGAATTCCGGCGCGTACGATTTCCGCTAGGTAGGCGGCTTCGAAGATGACGAAGGCGGTTAGGGCGACGGAGTATTCCGGCAGCGACCGTCCGAGCAGGGCGGGAATGATAAACCAGAACCAGAAAATCACCATGACTAACGGCACGCCGCGAAAGAACTCCACGTAGATCTTCGCCGGTAAACTGATCCAAGGTGACCGGGCCAGCCGCGCGAGCCCGATGAGCGTGCCAAGAACAAAACCGAACACGATGGCCGGCACCGCCAGCCGCAGAGTGCCGCCGGCAAATGGACCGAAGCCGATGAAGCCCTGGAGAATGAGAAATGAAAAATTATCGACGATGACTTGAAAGTCCATTTTTAGCCCCCGCCGGTGCGGCCGCGGCTGATCATCCCGGGTATCGCCACGCGCCGCTCGATGCGGGCCATGGCGGCGGCGATTGCCAGGCAGAGCGCCAAATAAACCACCGTGCCGGCAGCAAGCGCTTCGAATGCTTTTGCCGTGTAGGTTTCGATTTGGCGCGTTTGGAAGGTCAATTCCGCTACGCCGATCGTCAAGGCAACGGAGGAATTCTTGAGCAGATTGAGTGTCTCATTGGTCACCGGTGGAAGAATTAAGCGCAAGGCGATGGGCAGGATGATCAGTCGGTAGGCTTGCGCGATCGTCAGTCCCGTGGAGAGCGCGGCTTCAAACTGGGTTTTCGGAATCGAGCGGATGCCGGCGCGGATCACTTCGGAGAATCGCGCGCCGTGATAAAAACCTAGAGCACACACGCCCGCCGAAAACTCAGCGCCGTGCTCGAGCAACCAATCTCGCAAAACTTGCGGCAACAGCGGTGAAATACCGAAGTACCAGAAAAACATCCACACGAGCAAAGGAACGTTACGGAAGAATTCCACGTAAGCGGCGGCCAGCCAACGCATCGGAGCGATCGGCACGGTGCGAAGCGCGCCGGAGAAAAGGCCGAGCATCACCGCCAGCAACCAGCCAAGGATGGAAATCTCCAGGGTGACAAGCAGGCCCTGGAGCAGCCATGCGCCGGTCTGGCCGCTCCAGAGGACGCTCCAGTTGAACTGGTAATTCATTCAGCGAATGTGCGGCAGTGAGCCTCAGGCGAAGGGCGAGGCTTGACAGGGATTATAACGTCGACAATTTCCGGGTGCCTATCGCCGGCGGCCTGCTTTTCATTTCGGAACGACTTGCATCTGCAGGAAACGCTTGGTTTCGGCGGGTAATGGGTAGGGCACTTCGCCTTTGGGCCCGAACCATTTTTCATAAAGCTGAAAATAAACGCCCGATTCGATGGCGTCCATCAGACCGACGTTGATCACGTGACGAAAATCCGAATCGTTTTTGCGCATCGCCATGCCGTAAGGTTCATAGGAGAAAAATTCACCGACGATGGCCCAATCATCCGGCTTTGGCGCCTTGGCGCGCAAGCCCGCGAGCTGGATGCCATCATTGGTATAGGCCTGCACCTGTCCCTGAGCCAGTGCTTGAAAGGCCGCCGGTTGATCGGGGAATTCGAGCAACTTGGCATTCGGCACGCGGGCGCGGATGATCTTCGCGTTGGTCGAGCCTTGCTGAGCCGCGATGCGCTGGTTTGCGATCGATTGAATGCCTTTTATCGGGCTGCCTTTTTTGACCAGAAACTGCGCGCCGGTAACGAAAAAGGTCAAACTGAAATCGACGCTTTCGCGACGCGACTGAGTATCGGTCATGGTTTCAGCGATAAGATCGACGGCATTTGCGGTCAGCAATGGAATGCGGGTCTGCGGGGTCGATTCCTTTCTCTCGAGCTTTATTTGCTTGTTCAGTTTTTTGTTCAGCGCAGGAATGATTGCCTTTTCGACCAAGTCGATCGAGAAACCAACCCATTCATTGTTGGGATTGACGTAGGCGAAAGGCGGCGATCCCCGGCGGGTACCGATGGTCAGGTTGCCGCTTTTGTCGATTTTCGCCAAGGTGTTCTCTGCGCCGACAAGGGGGACGTTGCCAACGCAGAAAATCACCGCGAGCCAGATGAAAACCAGAGGGCGCTTCATGATCGGTCTCTCCTCAATGTGACAGAATCTTGCTTAGGAACTGCTGCGCGCGAGGCGATTCCGGTGCGGCAAAAAACTTCTCCGGGTCGTTGGCTTCGATGATTTGCCCTTGATCCATGAAAACCACTCTGTGGGAAACCCGGCGAGCAAAGCCCATCTCGTGCGTTACCACGACCATCGTCATACCGTCGCGAGCGAGGCCAGTCATGACCTCCAAAACCTCATTGATCATTTCCGGATCGAGTGCCGAGGTCGGTTCGTCGAACAGCATAATCCTCGGTTTCATCGCCAGCGCGCGCGCGATCGCGACGCGTTGCTGCTGGCCGCCGGAAAGATTGGCGGGATACGCGCCGGCTTTGTCTGGAATGCCGACTCGTTCGAGCAGCTGAGCGGCGATTTTTTCCGCCTCCGCGCCGGACAGGCCTTTCACCTTGGTTGGCGCCAGGGTGATATTCTGCATGACGGTCATATGCGGATACAAGTTGAAAGACTGGAAAACCATGCCCACATCGGCGCGCAAGCTGGCCGTGTTCAGGCGCGCATCGCAAAGCGATCGCCCATCGACGATGAGGTCCCCGGATTGAATCGTTTCGAGCCGATTGATGCAGCGGATCAGAGTGCTTTTACCGCCGCCGCTCGGGCCGCAAACCACGACGACATTTCCCGCTTCAATAAGGAGGTCGATGTCCTTGAGGACGTGAAGCGAGCCGAACCATTTGTTGACCTTGCGAAATTCGATCACGGCTACCGGACGCGCGTCGCCTGACGAGATTGCAAATTTCTGATCGGCATACTATATCAACGAGGGTCTTTTGCAACCACGATGAAACGAAGTCCTCGCGCGAGTGATTGCGCTCATCGCTGACCGCAAGTTGCGGATGACACTCGCCGCGTTTGCATCTGAATTCCCCCGATACCGATCGCGAGGTCATCGTTAGTGTGAATGTTTATCTAGTGCGGCACGGCGATGCCGTCTCCGCCGCGGAAAATCCGCAACGGCCGCTGTCTTCCGAGGGCCGGCGACGCATCGAACAGACCGCCCGGTTGGCACTGGAGCGCAAGGTTCAGGTCTCGGCGATTTACCATTCCGGGATCTTGCGAGCGCAAGAGACCGCGGAAATTTTGGCCGAGCACGTCAAGCCCACATTGGGCACGACGCAACTCTCCGGCTTACTCCCCGAGGACGATCCGGCGGCAGTCCGAGCTGAGATCGACCTTGCCACAGACCCGATTCTGCTGGTCGGTCATCTGCCTTTTATGAGCCGGCTCGCCGGATTACTTGTCAGCAACGACCCCGAAACGGTCGTCGTGGAGTTTTTTCCGGCGACGATGGTGTGTTTCGACAAGTCGGCGGCACGGTGGAAAATCAGTTGGCGCATCGTGTCTTAGCCGGGCGGACACGGAGTTGACCGAGGCAGGGGGATAGTCTAAAAAGAATCGTGCCAAGGTCGAGGTGAAAGGTTGATACGATGGCTTCAGACACATTGACCGTTATTGATAACCGAACCGGCAAAAAGTACGACATTCCGATCAAGAACGGCGCCATCAAGGCGACCGATTTATTTCAGATCAAAGTCGACGAAGATGACGGACTTGTCAGCTACGACCCCGGGTTCATGAACACCGCCTCGTGCCAGAGCAAGATCACTTATATTGACGGCGACCGTGGCATCCTGCGCTATCGCGGCTATCCGATTGAACAGATCGCCGAGAAGAGCACCTATCTGGAAACATCGTACCTGATTCTTTACGGCGAGCTGCCGACCCAATCACAGCTTGAGGAATGGACGCACAACATCACATTTCATTCGATCATTCACGAAAATATCAAAAAGCTGATCGACGCCTTCCACCATGACGCCCATCCGATGGGAATTTTAGTGAGCACGGTAGGCGCGCTCTCCACCTTCTATCCCGAGGCCAAGAGGATTTTCGACGTCAAATCGCGCCACGATCAGACTTACCGTTTGATCAGCAAGATGCCCACCTTGGCGGCGTTCGCCTATCGGCACAGCCTCGGATTGCCCTACTCCTACCCCGACAACGACCTGAGCTACACCGGAAATTTTCTCAACATGCTATTCAAGATGACCGAGCTCAAGTACCAACCGCATCCCGTGCTCGAGCGCGCTCTCGACATTCTATTTATTTTGCACGCCGATCACGAGCAAAACTGCAGCGCGAACGCCATGCGCAGCGTAGGAAGCTCGCAAGTGGACCCTTACTCAGCCGTGGCCGCGGCGGCAGCGGCACTCTACGGACCGCTCCACGGCGGCGCCAACGAAGCCGTGCTGCGGATGCTGATGGCGATCGGCGCGAAGAGTAAGGTTGGCGAATTTATCAAGAAAGTCAAAGGCGGCGAGGGGCGCCTGATGGGATTCGGTCATCGGGTCTATAAGAATTACGATCCCCGCGCCAAGATCATCAAAGAAATCGCCGACCAGGTTTTCGAAGTTAAAGGGCGTAATCCGCTGCTTGAAATCGCCTTGGAACTGGAGCGGATCGCGCTCGAGGACGAGTATTTCATCCGACGAAAACTCTATCCGAACGTGGATTTTTATTCCGGCCTGATTTATCAGTCGATGGGCCTGCCGATGGATATGTTCCCCGTCTTGTTTGCGATTCCACGGACCAGCGGTTGGATTGCCCAATGGGAAGAGATGTTGACCGATCCAGATCAGAAGCTGGCGCGTCCGAAACAAGTCTATCTGGGCGCGGAGCCGCGAGATTACCTGCCGATCGAGAAGCGCGACTGAGTCCGCGGTAACGCGCCGCGAAATCCTTCCAACAGGATTGCTAATTTCTGGCCGATCCTTATCTGCGCGGTTTTAAGTCCGTTAAATTCCATGAGCGCGCGCACCGTCAGTCCGTAACGTCGCGCGATCGACAACAGGGTCTCTCCTCTTTTCACTTGGTGAGTGACGACTTCGACGGGCTCGCGGTTTTTCTCCGACAAGTTGTCGTTGAGCTTGGCAAGAAACGTCGACGCTTGTCCGACTGGTACATTCAAACGATAGACCGATTCACCGGGCGGCGTGACATGGCCCAGGAGCGCGGGATTCAAATCTCGTATCGTCGATACTCTGGTTTCCGCCAGCTTGGCGAGCGATTCAATCTTTATCGGCGCCGCAATCTCGACCTCTTCATAATCCAACGGCGGCTGGTAAACCAGCTCGTCAAAACTATATTTCTGCGGGTCGCTTGCAATCAAAACAATCGCGATGAATTTCGGCACAAAATTGCGCGTTTCCTCGCTGAGCCGGGCTTTGGCTCTAAGGCTCCAAAAGTCTTTCGCGCGGCTCTGCCGTAAGGCTTTGTCGACCTTGCCCGGCCCTGCATTGTATGCGGCGGTCGCGAGAAACCAGCGCCCGTAGTAATCGTGCAGATCCTTGAGATAGGCGGCTGCGGCGCGAGTCGACTTGACCGGGTCGCGCCGCTCGTCAACCCAGCGATCGATCCGCAATCCATATCGCCGCGCCGTCGACGCAATAAATTGCCATAAGCCCACCGCGCCGTTCGGCGATTTCGCGTTCACGATAAATTCACTTTCGAGTAAAGCAAGATAACCAAGCTCTTCAGGCAGGCCTTCCTGCTTGAGCACTTTGGCGATCATCGGCATATATTTACCGGAACGTTCCAGTATTTCGTGAAAAGCGCTTTTGGCGGAGATCGAGTAGTATTTCACGAAATGGCGCACTTTCGGATGATCGATGACTTCTTGCGAAAACTGCAGGCGGCGTGATTCGCTCGGCTGTTCGACGGCTTTATCAAGCTCCCGATCGAGCAATTCCAACAAGCGATTGTCGGCGATGGCTTGATCGCGCGATGAATCCTTGGATGGGCTGCTTCCCTCTCGACTTTCAGCGGGCTGCTGCGTCGTCTGCAGCGTGGGCTCCGGGACGCTTGTCGGATCGAGGTCATGCGTAATCATTGGCCCCTCCAGCTCCGGCAACGGACCTTCCGGCGCAGCATTCGGGGCTAATTCCGAAGCGGGAATATCAAACGGCGGACGAGATGGATCGTCGGCGAGGGAGCTTGCGGTCGGAATTTCATCGGCCGACGGCACGCTGCGATGATTCAAATGCGCGGTCGAGGCACAACCGAAATTGCCTGCGACTGCCAAGAAAAGGACAAAAATTACAGTGATCGTCCACATCGCGAGTTAACGAGAACCCGCGAACGATACAAGAACGACGCCGGCGATGCAAATGTTTGTATGAATTATCGCAAATCGATTTGCTTGCCGACGTCGCCGTGGCGAGAATGTTTGATGCAAATCACGCTATTTCGCACCGAGCTGTGGAGTCGCATCCCGGCCGAATGACTTATTCGAGAAATATTTAAGACTCGTCTTGGGCCCGCGGGGCGTGAAAGTTTTTCACGCTTGTCGTGCGACACCTTACCGCACGTGTGCGACCCAGCGGTTTAAGATTCAATGATCGTTCATCTCGGAAGGAGTTACTAATGAGTCCGTTATTTAGAGACCATGTGGCTGGATCACGACCGAAGGCCAAGCCCTTCCGATCGCGGTCAATGGTTTTGTGCCTTGATGGG
>Ga0210114_1000497_pt1 | contig 10244 bp, 9 predicted proteins | sample MayberryNW_TuleA_FD_185524 | JGI IMG/M metagenome (GOLD analysis project Ga0210114, IMG submission 185524) | Wetland microbial communities from San Francisco Bay, California, USA, that impact long-term carbon sequestration - MayberryNW_TuleA_D2... | ecosystem: Environmental > Aquatic > Marine >...
AGATAACAAGTATCTTTATATTTTTGTAAAATCCAGTAATAGGTCATCTGTTTATCTTTCAAGCTTTCTTTTAATTATATTAACAGTTTTTCTCTTTTCTACAGTCTACTTCTCCAATAATGAATCATATGCTCAAATTACTTCATTTATCTCAGATAGTGATGCTACAACAAAGGTAAAGGATAAATCAAATACAACTAGCCAAGATGCAAAATCCTCATTTGAAGCAGCAAATAAACTGTTGTTAAGTAATCCAATTAAAGCTATTGAACTTTATAATAAGGCCATCTCTCTAGACCCCAATTGGGCAGCGCCATATCTGAATAAAGGGAATGCTATTTCTAAACAGGGTAATTCTAAAGGTGCTCATGAACAATTTGATAAAGCAATATCATTAGACCCAAACTGGGCAGCTCCTTTAATGGATAAAGGAAATATTTTATTTAAACAAAAGAATTTTACGAATGCAATTGAACTTTATAATAAGGCCATCTCTCTAGACCCCAATTGGGCAGCGCCATATCTGAATAAAGGAAATACATTATTTAAATTAGGAAATTATTCTGGTGCTATTGAATCTTATGATAAGGCAATATCACTTCTTGGAAATTTGGATGAACAGATAAAATCCTTAGATAAAACCCAGATTTCATTATTGCCTTATTGGATAAATGTTTGGCTTGATAAGGGAGAAGCACTCTATAAACTGGAACGTTTTGATGAATCTCTTGCTGTGTATGATAAATTGATTTCTCTAGATCCTAAATGGGCAAATCCTTGGAATAGTAAAGGATGGGCATTACATAAACTGGACAAGAATAATGAAGCAGTAGCAGCCTTTGATGAGGCTATAAAGTTGCATCCAACTTGGTCAAAACCATGGAACAGTAAGGGTTGGGTTTTGTATAAACTTGCAAAATTTGAAGAAGCACTTTCTGCTTTTGATAAAGCAATATCCTTAGAGCCTAAATGGGACAAACCATGGTTCAATAAGGGTAAAGTGTACTATGATTTAGACAAATTTCCAGAAGCAAAACAGTTTCTGGAACATGCACTATCCCTTAATCCGAAAGATCCAAAAACACCTCAATTAATAGAGACAATCAATACAAAAATGGCACAGGCAAAATCACCAATACCCGCATCAACACCATAAAACTCTTCTTATTTCTTTATTGTTTCATCTTTTATACTATTTTTATAAGGTATCTGTCTAAGGATGATCTATGTTTAATAACAGAAGAGTAGATTATCCTGACTCACCGGAGCCCACTATCGTAATCTATATACTTTCTCTTGTGGTTCTTTTGTCTTCGTACAACGGATAATCCCCAAAAGTACTTTTAACGATAAAAACCACGATGTAATTAATAATGAACTTAACCCAGAATAGAATGCACTCAAATTAAAACCATCACAGATTTCAATATTGGAAACAAATTTACAAACAGTTACAGTAAATTTAGTCTCAGGATTATGTGAAGAATTTCATGAAGGACTTGAATTTATGGTAATAATGTAACCGAATGTATTAACAATCCTTTTTCATATGTGCAGAATGAGCAACAATATGTATCCAATCCGTCATTAAATATTTTAATAGATTTTGAACCCCCATCTATCTATAATATTATTCTAGCTGGCTAACGAATTAAAATTTGGAGATAGTAAAGTAATAAGTTTCCGAATATTCGTAGACTATGTCATTAACAATAAAGGTTTCTGAAATTTTTCGATAGGATGTTCCTTTTGCATATATCTTAAGGAAAATAATTTCTATAGTGAAGATACTATCTATTTATTGAAATGAAAATTATATTCGAAATTTAAAGACGTATTAAAATATTTTAACTAACTAACTAACTAACTAACTAACTAACCAACCAACCAACCTACACAGCCATAACATTATTCCATGTATCTTCAGTCTCAACCGAATCACAAATTTCACGAAACTTAAAACTCTATAACGTCTAAACATTATCAACTTTATTGTAGCCTACTTTGAACGTTTTAGACATTTTAGATCAAAAAAGACAGAATAAAAAACAGATGCAGATTGATCATATTTACGTTATATCCCTAACGAAATTACGCTCTTTCAAAAAATTTTCTTAACGTTGCAATATTACTTGAGCTTAGCTTGATGGTGTAAGCAGCTGCGTCCTCAGAATAAATTTTTGACAGGGCATCTAGAAATTTTGCTTTGTCTATTCCTCTCTCATACATTCCTCCAGATTCCTTTATACACAAAGGAAACTTTTGCATCTTTATGCCACTATCACTAAGATAGTTTATGAATTCGATATATTTTGCAGTATCATAAGAGTCTTGATCTTTTTCGTGACATAGCATTATCCAAACATCTATTGTATTTTGAAAGAATGCCTTATCTCGTAATTGTTCTAAAGTCATTATATTTTTATACTTTTGAATCTGTTACATAAATTTTTAGAAGTCTTAATCATTTCATTTCATTTCATTTCTTCTCTTTTACTTCTCTTGCATAAGAATCATCTATAATCAAATTGACACTATTTCCATTTCTGTCGTATGCTCCTATCGTCTTGTAATCATATGGAAAATTAATGATGATGGATACCAATCCGAAAAAATGATTTAGGTCCTCTAATGAAGGCCTATTAGAACCTCCTGGATGGGAATGTGCAGTACCGATATATGATAAATCCATAGGTAACTCATTAGTTGGAAATCCAGAATAATATGGTCCATGAGATGAAAATGGTGGCACAACAAGTCCATCAACCCTGATTTCTCCTGACCTCTTACTTTTTCCCTGCAAGATCAGTATTCCCTCATTAGGGTGATAAGTTTTTGAATATGTTATTATTCCATCAGCGACCTGTCTTGTGAGAATGACATTTCTTTGGAATTTCTCCTTCTCCTTACTGTCAGCACCTTTATTTTTTGATTTCTTCTTCATGAAACTAAAAAACAAGTTTATTTATCTAACTAAAATGGCAAATTTTGCTATTTATTGATATCTATCAAGTTTTCATTAATACCTACTTCAACCAAAGACATATTTTTTAATGGCTTTGTAATTGATAATTCTGTAATGCCACTTAACTGTATGCTGGTCCTATCTGAATTAGGACCATTTATTCTTGATGATGCTAGTATTGATAATACTAATAGCGATAATACTAGCAGGCTCTCAGCTGACAGACTCTTATTTTCAAAAAAATTCGCTGATCCAGTTTTATCTTATATTTTGATTTCAAACGGCGATTATTCGGAAATATCAGATATCTCTGATAAGTTAAGAAACTACGATTCAGTATTCTGTAATGACATCGGTCTAGTGTCTTATCTTCGCAATAGCAGTATTCCAATTTACATGATATCACAAGAAAAAATCAAAGAAATCACCAAAAATAAGATGAGGTATCTAGTTAGCGCAGGTTTTGCAAAAAATGAATTAGAAGCTCATTCCGAGTTGCGTAGATTTGCGTTAGACCTTTCATCTAATAAGGTAAAACGAATATCGGAAAAACTAGATCTACATATCAGTCAGTCAATTAATGCTCTTGATGAATTGGATAAAATAATTAACACTATTGGTTCAAGATTGCGTGAATGGTACGGATTACACTTTCCTGAACTCGATAATCTTATACAAAATATCTTTACCTATGCTGAAATAGTGCGCCTTGCAGGTGATAGAAAAAACATTAATTCTGAGATGCTTGAAAAAATTGGATTAGAGAAAAAAAAATCTGATATCATAGTTTCGGCAGCTCAAAGAAGTAAAGGAGGAGATATTTTGGAAGAAAATATGACCATAATAAAAAAACTTGCTGATGAAGTGATCATGCAAACTGAGATAAGAAGAGTTTTAGTAAATCTTATAGACGAATCTATGGAAAAGATAGCTCCAAATGTAAAAGAATTGTTGACTGCTACAGTAGGAGCTAGATTGATTGCAAAATCTGGAAGTTTATCCAAACTCTCCACACTTTCATCGAGTACTATCCAGATCTTGGGAGCTGAAAAAGCACTCTTCAGATCTATAAAAACAGGTGCTCCCCCACCAAAACACGGACTTATCTTTCAACATCCTGTCCTGCATTCTGCACCAAAATGGCAAAGAGGAAAATTGGCACGAACAATAGCCTCAAAAATTGCTATTGCAGCAAGGATAGATTTTTTTAGAAAAGGCGAGAAAGATCCAGCTCTTCTTGATCAATTAAATAAAAGAATTGCGGAAATTCAAGAAAAATATAAGGAACCAAAGATCGAACAAAAAACCTTTAAAAGAGAACAAATGCGATTTGGCTATAACAAAAGCAGGACCAGAGAAGGATATGGTAGAGGAAGGGAAGGTGGAAGTACAAGTCGTAAATTTGATAAAAAATATAAAAGAAAATTTTCAAGAAAAAATAGATTTTGATTTTTTTTCTGTTCCTCTTTTAAGTAAATATCTATATATTGATTAACGACTCCTTCATTTCTATTATATGCAAGATAAAAGTGATGATTATGATAATCAAAATAATCTCTATAACTCTTCCTACGAAAAAGCAAAGAAGGATGACTTAGCTGATGGTTATAGATGGGTTAATTTTACCGGGGAAAAACAGTTAGCTACTCTTAATCTTGTTAAAGGAGATAACGTTTACGGCGAGAAACTTGTTCTATATGATAAGGAAGAGTATAGACTTTGGGATCCATATAGAAGTAAACTGGCAGCATCGCTTCTGAAAGGTCTAAAGAATCTGCCAATCAAGAATGGATCACACGTACTTTATTTGGGTGCTTCCACAGGAACTACTGTAAGTCATATCTCTGATATAATAGGAAGCTCTGGTGTGGTTTTTGCAATCGAGTCGTCCATTCGCGTAGCTAGAGAACTCATTGAAAATGTTGCTAATAAAAGAGAAAATATTATTCCAATTATCGAAGATGCTAGAAAACCGTCTTCTTATTTTTCTACGTATGGTGAGATTGATGTTGTTTATTGCGATATAGCACAACCTGATCAGACAGAAATTGCAATAAATAATTGCAATATGTTTCTAAGGGATAAGGGAAAAATTCTGCTGGTTATTAAAGCCAGAAGCATCGATGTTACAAAAGATCCCAAATCAATTATTCTTCAGGAAGCAAAGAAACTAGAAAATAGCGGATTTAAGATAGAACAAATTATCAATCTCGATCCTTATGATAAGGATCATGGATTGATACATGCGACCTACAATCAAAAAAAATCATAAATTTTTTTCTGCTTCTTTTCTAAAATATTTTTTACAGGGCTCCAAGATCTTCTAATAAAATCTGGAAAATTATTTTTCTCTTGTAACAAATTGTTAATGAATTCCATGGTTCTTCTATCTGCAGGATATCCGCTGCCTATGTTTATATTGCGAAACTGTTCTTGAAGATTCTCTATCTCTTTGTCTCTTATCACCTTTGCAATTATTGAAGCAGCTGATACTGCAATATTCAATATATCCGCCTTATGCATAGCAAAAATCTTCACATTGCTATTGTACGGATTTAAATGTGATCTGAGTAACATTGTGTATCTTTCAATGTTTACGTCACAAGAATCTATATATGCAATATCTCCTTCCAAGTGGTTAATTATATTAGCCATTACTCTTCCTTCCAGTTTATTGAGATTGTTTCGAAGGACACTTTCATCTATCTCTTTAGGCCCAATCTTATAAACACAAGTAAATTCAGCAATATCAAGAATTTCATAAAATAAAGCATTTCTCTTTTTTCTTGTTAGCTTCTTTGAATCCCTGACTCCAATTTCATCTAGATTCCTAGTTTTGGACTTTTTTATCATGATTCCTGCTACTACAAGAGGACCTATGACTGAACCTCTACCCGCCTCATCCACTCCACACAACAGCATTGATTACTATCTTTCAATCACTACTGTATTAATTTAAAATTACTGAAAACAGTTTATAAGATAAAATTGACTATATATAACAATTAGATCACAATTCTATTGGCAAACCAAACCACATGGATACTGCTATTACAACAACTTTAAAATTAATAAGGGAAGGAAAAACCAATTTACTCGTACCCAAATCATCATTGGAAGATAAAGTTCCACCCCATTACCCTGCATTCTTCAATCCTTTAGCCGAATTGAATAGGGATATTTCTATTTATCTTTATAATGCTTTTTTGGAAGATAATCATAGTAACGTAGAGATTACTTTTGCGGATGCCTTTGGAGGTATTGGATCTAGAGGATTAAGGGTAGCAGTCGAAGTGCCAAAAGTTTCACGTGTTTTTATAAATGATGTAAACGAGCTAGCAATAGATATAGCAAAAGAATCAGCCGCTCTAAATTCAATACTTGACAAATGTTTTTTTTCTACAACTGAAGTATGCAAATTTCTAATCTCGCGTCATTCTTCTCTGCATAATGATCGATTTTCAATCATAGATCTTGACCCATTCGGGAGTCCAGCACCATTTATTGATTGTGTTTTGCGTTCAATCGAAAACGGTGGATTGATTTCTGTTACTGCAACTGATACCGCAGTTTTAAGTGGAATCTATCAAAATGTATGTCTTAGAAAATATTCTGGTATCTCTATCAATAATACCTATTCCAATGAAGTTGCTACACGCCTTCTTCTTTCTTCAATAGCTTTACAAGCAGCAAGATTAGGAATGACAGTATTACCAGTTTTTGCTCATTCAAATAGACACTATTTTCGAATTTTTCTGCAGTTATCCTTCAGCAAAAACCAAGCAAATGATGTTTTTTCTAACATCGGATACATTCAGCATTGTTTTAAATGCGGTGATAGAAACACATTCGAATCATCTCGTTCTACAACAGACAAATGTCAAATATGTAATGTAAAAACTAGTGTTGCTGGACAGCTATGGATTGGCAAGCTATACGATAAAAAAATTTTATCAAAAATTAATGAAATCTATCTTGAGCAAGATTATTCCAAAACAAATTGCCTCTTCAGACAAATAGAAAAAATATTTACAACAAGTTTTCAAGAATTAGATGATATTCCGTATTATTTTTCATTGGATGAGATTGGTTCAATGCTTAGAACCAGTCCTATAAAATTAATGGAGACTATAGAAAAATTATCTTTATCTGGTTTTAATGCATCAAGAACAATTTTCCGTCCTACAGGTTTTAAAACAAATGCTTCTATACATGAAATATTGTCACTTTTGAAAAATTAATCATTTTTACTATATCATAACTGATTTGTTAAAATGCTATTATTTATATTTGCTAATTTTTATAAATGTGAATGATGGTTCATAACCCAAAAATTTCCGTGAACCCACATCAAATTTTATCATACTATGATGCTATCAATAATCGAATTCTTTATATCAATGCGGTGCGAGTATACTGTGGATCATTTGCAAAAACCAATTCTAGAAATGTTTTTTATTGTGGAACCATGAGTATTTCATTCGTTTTGACTCATTCTTATGCTACTCCAATATTAATAACTTTTTGGGATATCTTTTAGCGATTTGGAGGTGTATTCTCTTGGTCAAATTAGAAATAAAAAATGTTACCAAATCTTTTACAAGAAACGAAGGCAAGCTATCAACAAAAATAAATGCAGTTGAAAACATCAATCTTTCAGTAAAAGATGGCGAATTCGTATGTTTTGTGGGGCCTTCTGGATGTGGAAAATCAACTCTTCTCAACATCTTGGCAGGTTTAGATAAACCAACCCAGGGACAAGTAATCCTAAATGGTAGACAAATAACTGAAACGGGACCAGACAGAATTATAGTATTTCAGGAAAATGCATTATTTCCTTGGTTAAAAGTAATAGATAATGTTGAATTCGGTTTGAAAATGGCAAAGGTAGAAAAAGTGAAAAGACGAGAGATAGCAATGCAATATTTGGACATGATGCAACTCTCCAAATATGCCGATGCTTATGTATATCAACTTTCAGGTGGGATGAAACAGAGAGTGGCCATAGCGAGGTCCTTGGTTTTAGACCCGGAGGTTTTATTGATGGACGAACCATTCGCTGCATTAGATTCTCAGACAAGAGATTTGTTATTGGTTGAATTACAATTAATATGGGCAAAAACCAACAAAACAATTATTTTTGTTACCCATAATATCACCGAATCAATATGCCTTGGAGATCGAGTAGTCGTATTTACTAGTAGACCAGGAAAAATAAAAAAAGATATAAAAATTGACTATAGAAGACCACGTTTAACTGAGGATGATGGGTTGAAGCAGTATCAAAGACAAGTACTCTACGAATTAAAATCCGAGATGATACATTCTAAAAAACGACACTCTTAGCATCTGATCTCATAAAGTACATCTCCGGCCAATGCAAAATGATTAGGAGAAGTTAACAAGATCTCATCAGCTAGTTTTCCTGCATTAGCAATAAAGTCAATAGGTGCTTTTTCGTATTCCTTCCAATCAAGTCCTATTGCATCAGCAGATTTTCTGTTTTTTTCAGAAGGTAACATAATACAAGCAACTACCCTTATCTTAAATGGTTTTACAGTGTCAACTATTTTCTCTAGATCATTCAAAGATTCAATGGATTGAGTAACAAATGCATACGGTTTTGCTTCAATCTTTTTTTGGATATTTGTAGAATTGCTGATTTTGTTGGGAATTGATAAATTTAATTTCACAATTTTATTAAATCCTTGTTTATTCAGTTCAGAAACAAATACACTTGGTATTACGGGATTATTGTTCTTGGGTCCTTTAATTGGTTCGTCTCCTAGTAATATCAACAAACTATCAATTTCTGATAATATTGAATCAATAACAATTTGATACATGGCTGTAAAATTTCTATCTCTTGTTCTTACACTACAAGAAATTTTCAGTGGATTCTTTGTTGACCTTTTTATGATATCTGCCATGGATATACTTGAAAGTCTAGGAATTCCTAGAACAGAATCAGTAAAATGAATACCATCTACATATTTTTCTAATAAAGATATCTTTCCTTTGATATTTTCAATGTCTTTAAACAATCTGTGACGATCAAAACACTCATCTGGCAAAATCTTTGGTGGATTTAATTCATAATTAATAATCAACTAATACACTATTTTTTCACCTTCAGCAGTATAAAATACAATTGTTTTTCTTGCGAAATTGACACCTCTTATATGCAAGATATGCACTTCTTACTTTAAAAAAGCACAAATAAATAAAATCTTAAAAATAATATCAAATAATCATTTCTTGTTGTATCTAAGCAAAGAAGAAATAATAAAGAAAATTGAACCAAATCTAGTTCATATCGATTATTATTCTCTAACTCCCACCGACTTTAAACTGTCATCAATATTGATAATAATCCATTTCACTGATTCTACGCCCAAAATTATTTTGACTAAAAGAAGCTCGAATCTGAAATACCATAGAGACGAAATATCTTTTCCTGGGGGTACATTTCAGATCACTGATTCTTCATTATTATATACTGCTTTGAGGGAAACAAAAGAAGAAATAGATCTATATTTTACCCCTGACCAAATCAAAGGTTCTCTTAAAGCAGTTAGAACCTTAACTTCAAATTTTACAATAATACCTTACATAACAATTCAAGAACGAATACATAAACCAAAAATCCTATCTGATGAAGTATCAAGTATCCTTGATATAGAAATTTTCGATCTCTTTGAAAGTCTCTCGAATAATTTTTCATACAAGAATTTTTCAAATTCTTTTCTTTTCAAATATGATAACCAAATAATTTGGGGTGCTACTGCCCGAATTTTAAAACAGTTAAGAGATTGCTTTTACTGTATTAACTAGCAAAATTCATTTACAAATTCTTTCCAATAAAAATTTTTATGCTTGAAAATTGATATTTTCCATTTTTACATACTACAAGAAATTTAGTTAGATAGTATAGTTTTTAATATCGAATAAAATCGAATTAATAGCATTTTATTCTAAAGTTGTAAATAATTTTTTGGTAAATTATTTATAATTTTGATTATTATCGAATATAAATATATAACCTGATCTACTTTTGTGTCATTTACAATAAATGATATCATACATATTTTAAATACATTCGATTTTCATGTACTTATTGGTCTTTTTGGATTCATAGGAGCTGTGATTGTTTGGGGAATAATAAAGCATCATTGAGTTCTATAAATAAATTTGAAATAAATAATTCAATTATCAAGTATTCGATATACAAGTAGAAATCATAGTGCTCTGTTTTTGGAGATATAGATGTAATTGACTT
>Ga0210114_1000499_pt1 | contig 10233 bp, 9 predicted proteins | sample MayberryNW_TuleA_FD_185524 | JGI IMG/M metagenome (GOLD analysis project Ga0210114, IMG submission 185524) | Wetland microbial communities from San Francisco Bay, California, USA, that impact long-term carbon sequestration - MayberryNW_TuleA_D2... | ecosystem: Environmental > Aquatic > Marine >...
ACCTGGCGCGCGGCGCTGCCCGCGTACCGCAAGGCGCCCTCGCCGTGCCACCTCGCCTGCCCGGTGAACGGCGACATCGCGCGCTGGATGCAGCAGGCAGGACGAGGAGACTGGCATGGCGCATGGACCACGCTCGCAGAGCACAATCCCTTTCCCGCCGTGGCTGGGCGGGTCTGTCACCATCCCTGCGAGCCGGCATGTAATCGCGCGGGGCATGACGGCGCGCTTGCCATATGCGCGCTCGAGCGCGCCATCGGCGAGCGCGCGCTCGACGCGGGCTGGCGCTTCCCGGAAGCAGCGCTCGGCGCGCAGCGCGTAGCGGTGGTCGGCGGCGGCCCCTCGGGCCTTTCGGCGGCCTACCAGCTGCGCCGCCGCGGCTACGCGGTGACGCTGTTCGAGGCGCAGCCGCAGCTCGGCGGGCTGCTGCGCTACGGCATCCCGCCGTACCGGCTGCCGCGCGAGGTGCTCGACGGCGAGATCGAGCGCATCCTCGCGCTCGGCGTGGACCTGCGCTCGGGCGTCGCCTTCGAGACCGAGGCGCAATTCGTGCGCCTGCGCATGGACTACGACGCGCTGTACCTGGCGATCGGCGCGGGCGTGCCGAAGCGCCTGGCGCAGCTCGACTACGCCGATCCCCGGGTGATGGACGGCGCGGCGTACCTCGCGCGCGCGAACGCGGGCGCGCCGCCCGCGCTCGGACGGCGCCTCGCCGTAATCGGCGGCGGCAGCGCGGCGCTGGACGTCGCGCGCAGCGCGCTGCGCGCCGGCCACGAGGTGTCAGTGCTCGCGCTGGAAGCCGAGGCACGGATGCCCGCGCAGCGCGAGGAGGTGCTGGAAGCGCTCGCCGAAGGCATCGAGCTGCTCGACGGCACGATGCTGCGCTCGGCCGCGCGCCGCGGCGAGCAGCTGCTGCTCGAATGCATCCGGGTGGATTTCGACGGCCTCACCGCCCGCGCGCGCCCCGGCACCGGCTTCGAGCTCGGGGTCGACGCGGTCGTCAGCGCGATCGGGCAGGACCCGCGGCTCGCGGCGCTCGGCTGGCTCGCGCCCGACGAGAGCGCGCTCATCCGCACCGACGCGCGCGGCGCGACGGTGGGCGCGGGGGTCTACGCGGGCGGCGACGCGGCGAGCATGCAGCGCTTCGTCACGGCAGCGATCGGCATGGGCGAGCGCGCGGCGCTCGAGATCGACCGCTGGCTGATGGGCGAGACGGCCGCGCCGCGCAGGGAGCGCGCGCCGGTGCCGCTCGCCGCCATCAACACCTACTACCATCCGCGCGCGCCGCGCATCGCGGGCGGGCGCGAGGCCGCCGCCGACCCGGCGCAGGCGCTCGCCGAGGCCGCGCGCTGCTTTTCCTGCGGCGAGTGCACGTTCTGCGACAACTGCTTCAACTACTGCCCCGACATGGCGGTGCGGCGCGTGGACGGCGGCTACGCCATCGACGGCGACTACTGCAAGGGCTGCGGCCTGTGCGTGCGCGAGTGCCCCACCGGCGCGATCGCCATGCAGGAGGAGCTGCGGTGAGCCCGGGCGCGCGCGTGCTGCTCACCGGCAACCACGCGGTGGCCTGGGGCGCGCGCCTCGCGCGGCCCAAGGTGATCCCGGTGTACCCGATCACGCCGCAAACGCCCGTGCTCGAGCTGCTCACCGAGTTCCACGCCGCGGGCGCGCTCGACGCCGAGTTCCTGACGCCCGAATCGGAGCACTCGGTGATGGCGGCGTGCATCCCGGCGTCGCTCGCCGGCGCGCGCGTCTTTACCGCCACCGCCTCGCAGGGCCTCATGCTGATGCACGAGCTGCTGCACTACGCGAGCGGCGCGCGCGCGCCGATCGTGATGGCGAACGTCAACCGCACCATCGCCTCGCCCTGGGCCTTCTGGCCCGACCAGACCGACAGCCTCGCGCAGCGCGACACCGGCTGGGTGCAGCTCTACGTCGAGTCGGCGCAGGAGGCGCTCGACAGCGTGCTGCAGGCCTACCGCATCGCGGAAGCCGTGAGCCTGCCGGTGATGATCAACCTCGATGCCTTCTACGTTTCGCACGCGCTCGAGCCGGTGCGCGTGCCGGCGCCGGCGCTCGCCGACGCCTACCTGCCCGCCTACGCGCCCGAGCACCGCCTCGATCCCGCGCGCGGCGAATCCTGGGGCAACGTGGTGACCCCGGACATGTACAACCGCCACCGCCGCGCAATCGGCGCGGCCATGGCGCGCGTGCCCGGCGTCGCCGCCGAGGCCGATCGCGATTGGCAGGCGCGCACCGGGCGCGGCTGGGGCGTGCTCGAGCGCTACCGCTGCGAGGGCGCCGAGATCGTCATCGTCGCCATGGGCAGCATGTGCGGCACCGCGCGCGAGGCGGTGGACGCGCTGCGCGAGGCCGGCCTGCCCGCGGGCCTGGTGAAGCTGCGCCTGTTCCGGCCGCTGCCCGCGGCCGAGCTGCGCGCGGCGCTCGCCGGCGTGCGCGACGTGCTGGTGCTCGACCGCGACTTCGCGCCCGGCGCCGGCGGCGTGCTGCACCAGGAGCTGCGCGCGGCGCTCTACGGCATGCAGGGCGCGCCGGGCGTGCACGGCGTGCTCGCGGGCGTGGGCGGGGTCAACGTCTCGGCGGCGGTGATCGCCGAGCTCGCGCGGCGCGCGCGCATCGAGGACGCCGAGGCGGAGGCCGCGTGGGCGTGATGACCGAGCTGCTGTGCTCGGGCCATGCCGCCTGCCCGGGCTGCATCGAGGCGCTGTCTTTGCGCCACGCGCTCAACGCGCTCGGGCCCGACACGGTGGCGGTGATCCCGCCCTCGTGCCTCGCGATCATGGCCGGCCCGCAGCCGCTTTCGGGCCTGCGCATCCCGGTGTACCAGCCGGCGCTCGCCACCTCCGCGGCCTCGGCCTCGGGCCTGCGGCGCGCGCTCGATGCGCTCGGCAAGCGCGACACGCAGGTGGTGGTGTTCGCGGGCGACGGCGGCACCTACGACATCGGCTTCCAGGCCCTGTCCTCGGCCGCCGAGCGCAACGAGGACATCCTCTACGTGTGCTTCGACAACGAGGGCTACATGAATACCGGCGCGCAGAAGTCCTCGTCGACGCCGCGCTTCGCGCGCACCGGCTCGACGCCCGCGGGCAAGGCGTCGAAGAAGAAGAACCTCATCGCCATCATGGCGGCGCACGAGATTCCCTACGCCGCCACCGCGGCCGCCGGCTTCCTGCCGGACTTCCTGCGCAAGGTGGAGAAAGCAAGGCGCATCCGCGGCTTTCGCCTCATCACGCTGCTCGTGCCGTGCCTCGACGGCTGGGGCGTGCCCGAGGACCAGGGCATCGCGCTCACGCGGCTCGCGGTGGAGACCGGCGTGTTCCCGCTCTACGAGGTCGAGGACGGGCGCCGCTACACGCTGAACGGCCCGCAAAAGACGCGGCCGGTGCGCGCGTACCTCGAAGTGCAGCGCCGCTACCGCGGCCTCGACGACGTCTCGGTGGACACGCTGCAGCGCGAAGTGGACGAGGGCTGGGCGCGGCTGCAGGCGCTCGCGTAGCGCGCGCTGCAGGATCCCCTACATCCCGTCCATGCCCCCTCCCGCTTTGCGGGTATGTCGCTGATTCTGTGGCATCGGCGATCGTAGAGTCGCGACAGACAAGCCGGGATGCGCGCTCCACAATGTCCTCATGCGGGGTTGTATTGGGGCGTCTCCTCCCCTGGTGATGGCCCCCCGCAAGAGGCCGCCCACCCCCCCGTGGCGGCCTCTTTTTTTTCACCGCCGCGGCGGCTTCGCCAGCAGCGCCGCCCCGCACCCCGCGAACGCGAGCACCGCGAACGTGGCGAGCGACACCGAGTAGCTTCCCGTCCAGTCGCGCAGCGCGCCCGAGAGCACCGGGCCGGAGGCCTGCGCCACCACCTGCACGGTGAGCGCGACGCCGCGGATCGCGCCGTAGCTCGCGCGCCCGAAGTAATCCGCCCAGGCGATCGGCAGCAGGGTGAGCAGGCCGCCGATGCCCAGGCCGAAGAGCGCCGCCGCGCCGTAGGCGAGCGGCGCGGCCTGCACGCTTTGCATCAGCACGCAGCTCGCGCCGACCGTCGCGCCCACCAGCGCGAGGCCGAAGCGCAGCGGCACGCGCCGCGGCCAGAAGCCGTAGCCGAAGCCCGCGACCGCCGACAGCAGGGCAAACGTGCTCACCGCCGCCGCCGCGACGGCGGCATCGAGCCCGCGCTCGATGAGGAACGGCGCCTGGTGCAGGCTGATCCCGGCCTGCACCGGGTAGACGAGGAGCGTGAACAGCGAGAGCAGCCAGAACGCGCTCGTGCCGAGCGCCTCGTGGCGCGTGTAGGCGGGCTCGGGCGCCTGCGGCGGCGCGCCGGGCGCGGCCTTCGGCGCCGCCTCGCCGTCCGGCTTCAGGCCCAGGTCTTCCGGCCGGCGCACGTGCAGCAGCCACACCGGCACGAACCCCGCGACCAGCACCGTCGCGCCGATCGCCGCCCAGGCGCTGCGCCAGCCGGCCGCCTGCATGACGAAGTGCGCGATCAGCGGCATGGTCACGAGGCCGAGCATGGCGGTCAGCGTGACGATCGCCGTGGCGAGCGCGCGCCGGCGCACGAACCAGTTGACGATCGTGCCGTAGATGCCGAGGTCGTAGGGCCCGGCGAAGCTCATGCGCGCTACGCAGTAGAACGCGAAGAAGAACGCGAGCGACTGGGTGAACGAAAGGAGCAGCAGCGGGATGCCGGTGAGCAGCACCGCGAGGCCGAGCACCGCGCGCGCGCCGTTGCGGTCGAGGAACCGGCCGATCGCGGGCGCGACCAGCGCCCCGAGCACGCCGCCCACCGACACCGCGGCGGAAATCTCGGTGTGCGACCAGCCGAACTCGCGCGTCATCGGCGCGACGAAGATGGAGAGCGTCGCCACCGCCGAGCCGGGGCGCGAGAACGCCGCCGCGCACACGCAGGCGAGGACCACCCAGCCGTAGTAGAACGGCAGCCGCGCGGCGAGCGCTTCGACCAGCCGGCGGCGCATGCTCATCGCGCTATATTAGTGCCCCGTTTCCGGAGAGCGCCCCCTTGACCGACATAACGGAACTGCGCCGGCGGCTTCGCGCCCGCGTCGATGCCGGCGCCACGCTCGGCGTGCCCGGCGCGACCGACGCGCTCTCGGCGAAGCTGATCGAGCGCCACGGCTTCGAGGCCGTCTACATCGGCAGCTACGCCACCGCGGCGAGCCGCTACGCGCTCCCCGACACGGGGCTGCTCACGCTCGACGATCTCGTCGCGCAGGCCAGGACGATCGTCAACGCGGTATCGATTCCCGTGATCGCCGACGCCGAGGGCGGCTTCAACGACCCGGCGAACATGTGGCGCACGGTGCAGGCCTTCGAGCAGGTGGGCGCCGCCGCGATCCACATCGAGGACCACGAGGGCGCGGGCAAGCACACGCGCCTGCCGCAGAAGCTGCGGCCGCTCGAGGAGGCCGCGGCGCGCATCCGCGCCGCGGTCGAGGCGCGCACCGACCCGAACTTCCTCATCGCCGCGAGGAGCGACGCGCTGTGGATCGGCGGCGAGCTCGGCGAGGCGGCGCGCAGGCTCGAAGCGTACGCCAGGGCCGGCGCCGACCTCGTCTTCCCCACCGGCGCGAGCCCGGCGCAGCTCGCCGAGATCCGGCGCCGCACGGGCAGGCCGCTGATGATCGTCGATCTCCCCGGCGGCACGCTCGCCGACGAGGAAAAGGCGGGCGCGGCGATCGTGCTCTACTACGGCCTGTCGACGCTGGTGCAGTTCGACGCGTTGCGGACCGCGCTCGAGACCTTCCGCCGCGCGCGCGATGCGAACGCGGTCACCGGCTACCGCGAGCGCGTCGCGGACCTGGAGGACTTCCTCGGCTACAAGGACTACGCAGAGCGCGCGAAGCGCCTCGCCAGGCCCTAGGCATCCACGACAAGGAGCATTCCATGGCGAAATCCCCCCGGCGCAGCAGGGCCTACACCGAAGGACTGAAGATCCGCCGGCGCTGGCTCGGCAAGGCCTACGTCGACAAGGCGTTCCGCGAGGCCGACGACTTCACCATCGACCTGCAGCACTACGTCACCGAGCACGGCTGGGGCGCGAGCTGGGCGCGCGGCGTGCTGCCGCTGAAGACGCGCTCGATCATGAACCTCGCCATGATCTCGGCGCTCAACCGGCCGCACGAGCTCGAGATCCACCTGCGCGCCGCCTTGCGGAACGGCATCACGAAGCGCGAGCTCAAGGAGATCTTCATCCACGTCGCCACCTACTGCGGGGCGCCGGCGGCGCTCGACAGCTTCAGGATCGCGCAGAAGATCCTCGCCGAGAAGCCGGCGCAGCGCGGCTAGCCGACGCGCATGGCCGCGCTCGATACCGCCGCCGCGCTCATCACGCTGGCGGCGCTCTTCAGCTGGGCGAACCACCGCTTCATCCGGCTGCCGCCCACCATCGCGCTGCTCCTGTTCTCGCTCGCCACCTCGCTCGGCGTGGTGGCGCTCGGCGGCCTCGGCATCCACTTCGACACCGTGGCGAAGGAGCTCCTCGGGCAAATCGACTTCGACGAGGCGCTGCTGCACGGCATGCTCTCGTTCCTGCTGTTCGCCGGCGCGCTGCACGTCGACCTCGCCGAGCTCGCCGAGCGCAAGTGGGCGGTCGGGTTCCTCGCCACCGCGAGCGTGCTCGTTTCGACCGCGCTCGTGGGCAGCGGCGCGTGGTGGCTGTTCGGCGCGCTCGGCCACCCCGTGCCCTATCTCTGGTGCCTCCTTTTCGGCGCGCTCATCTCGCCCACCGACCCGATCGCGGTGCTCGCGATCATGAAGTCCGCGGGCGCGGAGCCCGCGCTCAGGCTCAAGATCACGGGCGAATCGCTGCTCAACGACGGCGTCGGCGTCGTCGTCTTCCTCGTGCTCCTCGGCCTCGCCGCGGGCGGCGCGGACGCGACGCCCGCGGGCGCGGCGCTGCTTTTCGCGCGCGAAGCGCTCGGCGGCGCGCTCTTCGGCCTCGCCATCGGCTGGGTCGCCTACCGCATGCTGGCGAGCGTCGACAACTACCAGGTGGAGATCCTCGTCACGCTCGCGCTCGTCATGGGCGGCTACGCCTTCGCGTCCTGGGCGCACCTCTCGGGGCCGATCGCCATCGTCGTCGCGGGCCTGGTCATCGGCAATCACGGCCGGCGCTACGCCATGTCGCCGCAGACCATCGAGCACCTGGACACCTTCTGGGAGCTGGTCGACGAGATCCTGAACGCGGCGCTGTTCGTGCTGATCGGCCTGGAGGTGCTGCTCATCACCTTCGATCCGGCCTGGGGCTGGACCGCGGTGCTCGCGATTCCGCTGGTGCTCGCCGCGCGCCTCGCCTCGGTGTCGGTCGCCGCGCTCCTGCCGTGGCTGCGCCACGAGTTCCCGCCGCGCGCGATCGGCCTGCTGACCTGGGGCGGGCTGCGCGGCGGCATTTCCATCGCGCTCGCGCTCTCGCTGCCCGACGCGCCGCAGCGCAGCGCGCTCATCACCGTGACCTACGTGGTGGTGGTGTTCTCGATCCTGGTGCAGGGCCTCACGCTCTCGCGCCTGGTGCGCGCGCAGGCCTGAGGCCTCAGCGCCGCGGCGCGGCGGGCGCCTCGCAGCCGCGCGCGTCGCCGAGTCCCTTCAGGTAGGAGCGGCGCACGACGCCCGCGGCGACTGCCGCGGCGATTTCCTGCGAGTGGCGCTCGGCGCCGCTCAGCTTGCGCACCCAGCTGCGAAGGGGAACCACGCCCTCGGCGGCGCCGCGCACCGCGCCGATCGCGGCGTCGCCCACCGCGACCACGCCGCGCTCGATCAGGCTCGGGTCCGTCGCCGGCGACGCGGAGTCCAGGTCGGCCCCGAGCAGCGCGTCGAGCGCCTGCACTTCGGCCGTCAGCCCGGCGCAGCTCGCGTCGGCGGGCGGCGCGTACGGCGCCTTGAGCGCCGCCGTGAGCGGCGGCGGGATCTTCTGCTGCACGAGGTTCAAGTCGCTCAAGGGCGCGGTGGCCGCCTCGGTCACCTTGTCGGCCGGGTCGCGCCGGGGCTCGGACGAGGCGCAGGCCGCGAGCAGGACGAGCAGGCAAAGAGCGGAAGTCTTCATGGGGGCGCCTCCGGTGCGCCTGTATTCTAGCGGCATGGTACTGCACCGCTGGGTCTCGAAGGCGGTCCCGGTCACGCGCGAGGAGCTGGCCGCGCTGCTCTGGTCGTTCGCGTATTTCTTCGCGCTGCTCGCGGGCTACTACGTGCTGCGCCCGCTCCGGGACCAGATGGGCATCGCGGGCGGGGTGAAGAATCTCCCCTGGCTGTTCACCGCCACCTTCCTCGCGCTGCTCCTCGCGCAGCCGCTCTACGGCGCGCTGGTCGCGCGGCTGCCGCGCGCGCGCTTCATCCCGCTCGTCTACCACTTCTTCGTCGCCAACCTGCTCGTCTTCTGGGGCCTGCTCGCGCTCGGCATCGGCAAGGTGGAGGTGGCGCGCGTGTTCTTCGTCTGGGTGAGCGTGTTCAACCTGTTCGCGGTGGTGGTGTTCTGGTCGTTGATGGCCGATCTGTTCTCGAGCGAGCAGGGCAAGCGCCTGTTCGGCTTCATCGGCGCGGGCGGCACGGCGGGCGCGCTCCTCGGGCCGGTGCTCACCCTGGTGCTCGCGGCGCCGCTCGGGCCCGTGAACCTGCTGCTGGTCGCGGCGGCGTTCCTCGAAGCGGCCGTCTTCTGCGTGTACCGGCTGGAGAAAGCGGCGGGCGGCGCGAGCCGCAGCCCGGTACCCGCGGCGCAGCCGATCGGCGGCAGCGCCTTCGCCGCGCTCGCCGAGGTGGCGCGCTCGCCCTACCTCCTCGGCATCGCCGCCTGGGTGAGCCTGCTGTCGTTCGGCGGCACCTTCCTCTACTTCCAGCAGGCGCACATCGTCGCCGCGGCGGTGCAGGGCGCGGCCGCGCGCACGCAGGTCTTCGCCGGCATCGACCTCGCGGTGGGCCTGCTCACGCTCGCCACGCAAGCGTTCGTCACGGCGCGCTTTCTCAGGCGCTTCGGCACCGCGCCGGCGGCCGCCGCGCTGCCCGCGGTCTACGTCGTGGCGTTCGCGGTGCTCGCGCTCGCACCAGGGCTCGCGGCAGTGGTATTTTTCCAGGCCATCCAGCGCACCATGAACTTCGCCATCTCCAATCCCGCGCGGCAGCTCTTCTACACCGTGGTGTCGCGCGAGGCGAAGTACAAGGCGAAGAACCTCGTCGACGTGGTCGTGTTCCGGGGCTCGGACGCGCTCTACGGCTGGGCGTTCGACAGCCTGCAGGCGATGGGCTTGAAGCTCGCCGCGATCGCGGCTTGCGCGATTCCCGCGGCCTTCGGCTGGCTCGTGCTTTCCATGGCGCTCGGGCGCACGCAGGAGCGCCGCGCCGGGAGGCCGGCATGAAGGCAAAAAGGGGGTCAGAACAACATTTTCGACAGCGTGGGAAGCAGCCGCAGTCACCGGGCTTGGGGAAATGTTGTTCTGACCCCCTTTTTCTCGCGTTCATCGAGTCTCTTTGAGGAGCCTGCCATGCCGACACGCCGCGAATTTCTTCTCACTGCCGCGCTGCTCGCGGCGCTGCCGCTCGCGCCCCGCGCCGCCGAGGGGCCGTTCCGCATCGGCACCGTCGGCGCCGGACGGATCGGCGGCACGCTCGGCGGCCTGTGGGCGAAGGCCGGCCACCCGGTGATGTTCTCTTCGCGCCACCCGGCGGAGCTGAAGGACCTCGTCAACAGCGTCGGGCCGCTCGCGCAGGCCGGCACCGTGGCCGAGGCGATCGCGTTCGCCGAGGTGGTGCTGCTCGCCGTGCCCTATCGCGCGCTGCCGCAGATCGGCAAGGAACACGGCGCCGCGCTCGCCGCCAAGGCCCTGGTCATCGACACCTGCAATCCGTTTGCGTCGCGCGACGGCGAGATCGCGGTCTGGGCGCGCGCCAAAGGCGCGGGCCTCGCCACGGCCGAGCTCCTGCCCGGAGCGCGCCTGGTGCGCGCCTTCAACGCCATCGGCGCCGGGCGGCTGCCGGAGCTCGCGCGCCGCAAGAGCGATCGCGTCGGCATGCCGATCGCCGGCGACGACGCCAAGGCCATCGCCCTCGCCTCGGGCCTGATCCGCGAGATCGGCTTCGAGCCGGTGCTGATCGGCCCGCTCGCCATGGGCCGGCACCTGGTCCCGGGAACGCCGCTCGCGGGCGAGCACACGCGCGACGAAATCCGCACCCTCGCCGCGACGCTGAACTAAATGGTGACTGTCACCATTTAGCG
>Ga0210114_1000501_pt1 | contig 10224 bp, 6 predicted proteins | sample MayberryNW_TuleA_FD_185524 | JGI IMG/M metagenome (GOLD analysis project Ga0210114, IMG submission 185524) | Wetland microbial communities from San Francisco Bay, California, USA, that impact long-term carbon sequestration - MayberryNW_TuleA_D2... | ecosystem: Environmental > Aquatic > Marine >...
GTCGGAGAATAAAGGGTCAATAATTGTTCCAAGATAATTCACTCGTCCCTCCGAACTTGGCGTGCTTTGCGTCTTGGCGCGACTCTATTCCCTTGTTCGAGAATTTCCGCTTTGTTATCTCGAACAATAAATGCCTTCATTTAAGAGTCAACACACTAGTTAGGCTTGGGAACTCGATGAAATTTGACCGTGCACCGATCCTGATTCTGGGACAGGTTTATATCATGACTCTGAATTTGCTGAAGAAAAAAGCGTTGTCTTTTGGCAGGTAAATTGCGTGTGGAAAATTCAACGATTGATCGTAAATGCGATTGGAAGATTAAATCGCGGATGGGAGAACGATATGCCTGGAAACATTTTTTACATCATCGGCGTCATTGTGGTCGTGCTATTTATCCTCGGCTATCTGGGGCTGCGTTGACGATTTAGCCGTTGTTTCGTTTGAGCATGCACGTTTCACCGGATTCTCCTATCGCGGTTTTGCGTCGACTGCCGATGGGCCAACAGTCTCGCGAACCCGCCCGGCTCCGCGTCCTTTTTGCACCCGTCGATCATCCTGAATGGTTCTCCTGCCGGTATCGTTTGCCCGCCATCGTTCGCTAATTGATTAGTCGTTGCCGCCGGCGCGCACCGTCATCGCGGCACTTGCCGTTCTTGCCGCCCCAAAATTTTCCTGGTATAAGATTCCATGTTTGCTTGTAGACAACTCAACGGCACTCAAAACCCAGGCCCCGGTCTGGGTTTTTTTTTAGCCTCGCTCGGAGGTGAACGATGCTAGAACAAGAAGTCCTGCCGGTTGGCTTAACCTTCGATGATGTTCTGCTGATTCCCGCCGAATCGTCCGTTTTGCCCCGCGACATTGACGTTTCCACTCGTTTGACGCAAAAAATCACGCTCAACATCCCGTTGGTGAGCGCGGCGATGGACACTGTAACGGAGTCCAAGACGGCGATCGCCATGGCCCAAGAGGGCGGCCTTGGCATTATCCACCGCAATCTTTCCGTTTGGGCGCAGGCGGCGCAAGTCGAAAAAGTCAAAAAGTTCGAAAGCGGGATGATCACCGATCCGATCACGGTGGCGCCGGACCAGAAAATTTCCGACGCTCAGGAGATCATGAACAGGTACGGCATTTCCGGATTGCCGGTGACAAAAAACGGTCGTCTCGTCGGCATTCTCACCAATCGAGATTTGCGCTTCGAGAAGCGCCATGACCGGCCCGTATCCGAGGTCATGACCAAGGAAAATCTGGTGACGGTCAAGCCCGGCGTCGATCTCGAGACCGCGAAGGAATTGTTGCACCAGCACCGCATCGAAAAACTCCTGGTCGTCGATGACCGTTTCGAGCTTAGGGGTTTGATCACGGTCAAAGACATTCAAAAGAAAATTCAGTACCCCAATGCCTGCAAGGACGAGCGCGGTCGTTTGCGCGTCGGAGCGGCGGTCGGCGTCGGCCCGGATTGGGAAGAGCGGGTGGACAGCCTGGTGCGGGCGGGCGTTGATCTGGTGGCGGTCGATACCGCCCATGGTCATTCGAAGAACGTTCTCGATGTCGTCGGCCAAATTCGCCGGCGTTATCCGGAGCTCGACCTGGCGGGCGGCAACGTGGCGACGCCGGAAGGCACGGCGGCTTTGATTCAGGCTGGCGTGAATGTTGTCAAGGTCGGTGTGGGACCCGGTTCCATTTGCACGACGCGGGTCGTTTCCGGCGTCGGCGTGCCGCAGATTACGGCGATCGGCAGTTGCGCCAAGGCGGCGGCCCGCTACAACGTGCCGATCATCGCCGACGGCGGGATCAAATATTCCGGCGACATCACCAAGGCACTGGCCGCCGGAGCCGATTCCGTCATGATCGGAAGTTTGTTCGCTGGCACCGAAGAAAGTCCGGGCGAGACCATTCTCTACCAGGGACGGACTTACAAGGTGTACCGCGGCATGGGCTCGATTGGTGCTATGGGTCAGGGTAGCCGTGACCGTTATGGCCAGGCCGATGTGACAGAGAGCAACAAGCTCGTCCCCGAAGGGATCGAAGGGCAGGTGCCATACAAAGGCTCGCTTTCGTTTAATATCCACCAACTGGTCGGCGGCCTGCGCGCCGGCATGGGCTATCTCGGCTGCCGGGATGTCGCCACCATGCGAGCGAAGGCCAAGTTCATGCAAATCACTTCGGCGGCGCTTCGCGAAGGCCACGTTCATGATGTGTTCATCACCAAAGAAGCGCCTAATTATAGAGTCGAATGATCCTCGTCCTCGATTTTGGTTCGCAGTACACTCAGTTGATCGCGCGGCGCATCCGGGAGTCTAAAGTCTACTGCGAAATTCACCCGTTCAATATCCCGCTAAAAAAGATTGAAGCGTTGCGGCCGGAAGGGATCGTCCTCTCCGGCGGCCCGGCGAGCGTTTACCAGGAGAACGCGCCGCGGGTTGACCGAGAGTTGTTCGAGCTGCGCATGCCGGTTCTCGGCATCTGCTACGGCATGGGTCTGGTTAATGTCACATTCGGCGGCGAGGCGGCGCGCGCCGAGCGTCGAGAGTATGGGCCGGCTGAATTAATTATCGATGACGCAGCCGATTTGTTTCATGGCTTCGCCAAGCAGGACTCCACCCGGGTCTGGATGAGCCACGGCGACAAGATGACGCATTCCCCGCCAGGGTGGCATGTGTTAGCGCACAGCGGCAATTCGCCGATCGCCGCTTTTACCGATCCGAGCCGGCGCTTTTTCGGCGTGCAGTTCCATCCCGAGGTCGCGCACACCCCACGCGGGCGCGAAGTGCTGAACAATTTTATTTTCCGCATCTGCGGCTGCCGGCCCGACTGGACGATGGAGCATTTCATCGAGTCGTCGGTAGGTCAGATCTGCGAGCGGGTCGGCGGCGGCCGCGTGCTCTGCGCTCTTAGCGGCGGCGTCGATTCGGCTGTGGCGGCGACTTTGATTCACCGCGCGATCAAAGAGCGGTTGGTTTGCGTCTTCGTCAATAACGGACTGTTGCGCCAGAATGAGGCCGAACAGGTGTGTGGTTTGTTCGTGGAACGCTTCGGCAGGAGTTTTCGTTATGTTGACGCAACCGAAGAATTTCTCGCCGAGATCCAAGGCGTCGAAGATCCCGAAATCAAACGCAAGCGCATCGGTTACAAGTTCATTGAAGTCTTTGAAAGGGAAGCGCGCCAGCTTGGCGAAATCGAGTTTCTCGCCCAGGGGACACTCTACCCCGATGTGATCGAGTCCGTTTCCGTACTCGGTCCGTCGGCGACCATCAAGTCGCACCATAACGTCGGCGGTTTGCCGACCCACATGAAATTTAAGCTGATCGAGCCCTTGCGCGGTCTCTTCAAAGATGAAGTCCGAGTCTTGGGCAAAGAACTTGGGCTGCCCGACGAGCTGATTCATCGCCAACCCTTCCCCGGACCGGGATTAGCGATTCGCGTTCTCGGCGAAGTGACCGAAGAACGTCTCAAAGTGCTGCGCGAGGCCGACGTTATTGTGCTCGATGAATTCAAAGCGGCGGGTTATTACGATCGCGTGTGGCAATCTTTTGCCGTGCTGTTGCCGATTAAAACGGTCGGAGTGGTCGGTGACGAGCGCAGTTACGAAAACGTCATAGCGCTGCGCGTCGTCGACAGCCAAGACGGCATGACTGCCAACTGGGTGGAGTTGCCGTTCGATTTGCTCGGTAAGATATCCAACCGCGTTTTAAACGAAGTGCGCGGCGTCAATCGGGTCGTCTACGACATCTCTTCCAAGCCGCCCGCCACCATCGAGTGGGAATAATCCTGGGCGATGCTCTTCTAGCGTGCCAGAACGTTTAGTCATGATGTCAAAGAATAATGAGATCGTCTCGATCGAGGGTTGGGGCATTGGCCCTGACGCTCCCGAGGTCGCGCGCTTTCTTGCAGGCCCGCAACGACGCGTGGAAGAACTGCGCCGCGCGTTGCGCATCTTTTTCGAGTTCGTCCGTGGTTTCCGCGCCTTTCACTTCGCCGGGCCCTGTGTAACGGTTTTCGGCTCGGCCCGTTTCGGCGAAAATTATCAGTATTATCAGCTCGCGCGTGAGATGGGCGCAGAGCTGGCCCGAGCCGGTTTTACCGTGATGACCGGCGGCGGTCCCGGCATTATGGAAGCGGCCAATCGCGGCGCTAAGGAAGCCGGCGGGCGCTCCATCGGCTGCAATATCAGGCTGGCGCGGGAGCAGTCGCCCAATCGCTACCTCGATCAGTGGATTACTTTTCGCTACTTCTTCGTGCGCAAGGTCATGCTGGTGAAATATTCATATGCGTTCGTCGCTTTGCCGGGCGGATTTGGTACTCTCGACGAAATCTTTGAAACCGCCACCTTGATCCAGACCGTGAAGATTCGCAGTTTCCCTCTGGTGCTTATGGGCAAGGAATACTGGCAGCCGTTGATCGATTTCATGTCTACCAAAATGGTGAAGGAGGGGACCATCGATCAAGCCGATCTCGACCGGTTCATTATCACCGACTCGCCTCAACAAGCGGTCGAATCGATCACCAAGATCGCCAAACATGCTTTCGGGTTGACCTACGGATCGCGCATCAGGCGGCGCTGGCTCCTCGGCGAGCGGTAGGGCCAGCGGGTGCCCGATGAAAGAAATTGCTCAAATCTTGCTATTTGATCGCTCCGGCCGGCTGCTCATTTACCTGCGCGATGACAAACCAGAGATCCCGTTTGCAAATTGCTGGGATTTTTTTGGCGGCCATGTCGAGCCCGGAGAAACGCCCGAACAAGCGCTGGTGCGCGAGCTTAGAGAAGAATTGGCGGTCGAGTTGACAAGCTTTCAGCTCTTTCGCCGTTACCCGTGCTTCACCGGGGATGCCTACCCGAACGTAAAGCATATTTACTACGGGCAACTCGATCGGCTTGCGGCGGATCTTGTGCTTTACGAAGGACAGCGGCTTGCGGCAATCGATTGTGACGAGCGATTTAGATTGACGTTCGCCAATGTCTTGGGGGAAATTTTGGAGCATTTTATCGATTCCGGGTTGTGGCCCTCTTCTGTGGATAACTCTTCAAGCGATATCCGCGCGAAATAATTGTCGTGCAGTTTTGTTTGTGCTACTGATAATTGAGCTCCGATGAAACACTCTCGTTTCGTTCATCTTCATTGCCACACCGAATACAGTCTGTTGGACGGCGCTAACAAGGTTGAAAAGCTTTTTGAGCGCATTAAAGCGCTCAAACAGCCGGCCGTGGCGATGACCGACCACGGCAATATGTTCGGCGCCGTGGAATTTTACCGCGAGGCAATCCGCCACGGCATCAAGCCGATCATCGGTTGTGAAATCTACGTGGCGCCGACCAGCCGTTTCGAGAAGAAGGGCGTCGACAAGGGACCCAGAGAATACAACAACCACCTGATTCTTCTGGCGATGAACAACGACGGCTACCGCAACCTTTGCAAGCTGGTTTCTCTCGGCTACATGGAAGGGTTTTATTACAAGCCGCGCATCGACAAGGAATTGCTCAAGGATCTTAATGGCGGACTGATCGCCTTGAGCGCCTGTCTGCAAGGCGAAGTTTCCCAGGCGCTCAGTTACGGTGTCTATGAGAAGGCCAAGGCGGCGGCGGAGACTTACGCCTCGATTTTCGGCGATCGCTATTATATCGAGATTCAAGACAACAAGCTGGCCGAGCAGGAAAAAGTCAACCGCCAGTTGGTCGAGCTTGCCAAAGAGTTGTCGATTCCCGTCGTGGCAACCAACGATTGCCATTACGGCGAGCGGGCGGATTTCCACGCGCACGACGTGCTGTTGTGCGTGCAGACCGGCAAGACGGTCAGCGACGATAATCGCTTGAAGCTCGAGACCGATGAGCTCTACCTCAAGTCCGCAGACGAAATGATCCACGGCTTCGACTACAGTCCGGGCGCAGTCGAACGTACCTTGGAGATCGCCGATCGCTGTAACGTCGAGATCGAGTTCGGCAAATATCATTTTCCAACTTTCACGCCGCCCAAAGAGATCAGCCTCGATGACTATCTCGATGAGTTGGCGCGCCTCGGGCTGGAAGAGAGGCTCGAGGGTGTTACCGACGCGAAGGTGCGGAAAGGCTATTACGAACGGCTCGAATACGAGCTCGACGTCATCAAGCGGATGAGATTTCCTGGCTACTTCCTGGTGGTCGCCGATTTTATCAACTATGCCAAACAAAGCGGGATTCCAGTCGGTCCCGGGCGCGGTTCTTCCGCCGGCAGCCTGGTCGCTTATGCGCTCAAGATCACCGACCTCGATCCGATCCGCCATGTCTTGTTGTTCGAACGGTTCTTAAACCCCGAGCGCCGTTCGATGCCGGATATCGACGTGGATTTTTGTATCCGCGGCCGAGCCCAGGTCATCCAATACGTCAAGGATAAGTACGGCGCCGACCGGGTGGCTCAGATTGCGACGTTCGGGACGCTCAAAGCCAAGGCTGCGATCAGAGACGTCGGGCGGGCGATCGGTATGTCCTTCGCCGAGACCGATGCCATCGCCAAGCTGATTCCCGCGCCGAAGCAGGGGTTCGATTACCCGCTGACCGAGTCGATGAAGATGGAGCCGCGGTTGGGGGAGATGATGAAGGGCGACCCGCGGGTGAAAACCCTGATCGAGCATGCATTGCGGCTCGAGGGATTGGTGCGCCACGCCTCGACCCACGCCGCCGGGGTAGTGTTGTCGAATCTGCCGCTGGTCGATCACCTGCCGCTGTTCGTGGATAAGGACGGCGGTATCGTTACCCAGTACGACATGAGCTGCGTCGAGAAGATCGGCCTGGTCAAATTCGATTTTCTCGGTCTCAAGACCCTCACGTTGATTCACGATTGTTTAAAGCTGATCGAAGCGACCCGGGGCGAAAAGATCGACATCAACCGGCTGGAGCTCGACGACAAGAAAACCTACCGAACGCTTTGCAACGGCAACACCACCGGTGTCTTCCAACTGGAAAGCACGGGCATCCGCGAAATGACGGTGAAAATCCGACCCAACTGTTTCGAGGATCTAGTGGCTATTCTCGCGCTCTATCGGCCCGGGCCGCTCGACAGCGGCATGGCCGAAGAATACATCAAGCGCAAACATGGCAAGGTAAAGATCACCTATCTGCATCCGCTGCTCGAGACGATTCTGAAGGACACCTACGGTGTCATCGTTTACCAAGAGCAGGTCATGCAGATTGCCCAGGTGCTGGGCGGTTACAGCATGGGCGACGCCGACATCTTGCGACGGGCCATGGGCAAAAAAGATCCCGAGGAAATGGCGGCGCAGCGCGAGCGCTTCGTCGAGGGGGCAAAAAAAGCGAAAATAGACGAGGCAAAAGCTACAGAGATCTTCGATCAAATGGAAACTTTCGCCCGCTACGGTTTTAATAAATCCCACTCAGCGGCATACGCCCTGGTTTCCTACCAGACGGCTTATCTAAAAACCCACTATCCGGTGGAGTTCATGGCGGCGCTGATGACCTCGGAAATGGGCGACACCGATAAAGTGATTAAAAACCTCGCCGAGTGCCGTGAAAAGGAGATTGAGGTTCTCGCTCCCGACATCAACGAAAGCCGCTCGGACTTCACTCCGGTCGGCGATAAAATCCGGTTTGGACTGGCGGCCGTCAAGAATGTCGGCGAGAAGGCGGTGGAAGTGATCTTGCAGAGTCGCAGCCAGGACGGCCCGTTTGAGTCCCTGTTCGATTTTTGCCGACGCGTCGACATGACCGCGGTGAATCGTCGCGTGATCGAAAACTTGATCAAGTGCGGGGCGTACGATTCGACCCATGTCTCGCGCGCGCGCATGTTCGCCGCCCTGGACGATGCCATGAAAGCGGGCCAAGCGCACCAGCGCGATCAGGCGAGCAGCCAGATTGATATTTTCGGCATGCTCGGCACGCCAAGCAAGGGCATCAAAAATGGCAACGACGTATACCCGCAAGTCGTTGAGTGGTCGTCGCAGGAGATGCTGGCCTTCGAGAAGGAAGCGCTTGGCTTTTATATCACCGGGCATCCGCTCGACAAATATGATCGCGCGTTGAAGAAAATCGTCAATGGCACGATCGCCGCGCTGAAAGAAAAGTCGATTTCGGGTGAAGTCAGGCTTGGTGGAGTTGTGTCGGCATTGAGACTGCGCAACACCAAAAAGGGCGAACGCTACGGCAATTTCAATCTCGAAGACAAGACCGGCTTTATCGAAGTGATCGCCTGGCCGGATACGTACAAGAAATGCGCCGTGTTGCTCGGCGCCGATGATCCGATTTTCGTCAAGGGACGATTGGAAGTCGGCGAGGACCGGATGCAAGTCATCGCCAACGAAATCGTTCCGTTGGCCGATGCGGTTAGAAACCATAAGAACGGCTATGCCGGAGGCAATGGCAAGAGCAACGGGAACGGCGAGAAAGTGCATCTGTACGTGAGCGAGACCGAGGTCTCCGCGGACGAGTTGGTGAGATTGCGCGATACGCTGCTCGATTATCCGGGCCGTTCGACGGTGTTGCTCCACATGCTCGCCGCAGGACAGGGCGAAACCGTCATCGAGCTCCCCGATCAGGTGCGGATCGCTTCCACGCCGGAATTGGAAGCCACCGTTGAACGGCTCTTCGGTCCCCGCGTCAGCTTTCGCTCGTTGCCATCTTGAAGCCGGTGACCTCAACGCGACAGCCCAGGGAACGCGCCGTGCTGGTCGGGGTCGAGTTGCCGTCGCGCAACTCGAAAGCGCCCCCCTTGGAGCTCAGCTTGGAGGAGCTCGAGCGATTGGCCGAAACTGCCGGCGCCACAGTGTTGGAAAAACATAGCCAGCAGGTGAAGAGCATCACGCCGGCGACCCTGATCGGCCGTGGCAAGGTCGACGAAATCCAAAAATGTCTGCAGCAAATTCATGCCGATCTCGTCATCGTCGATGAAGATCTCACGCCGGCCCAGCAACGCAATTTAGAAACCGCATTCAAGGTTCGCGTCATCGATCGCAGCCAGTTGATCCTGGACATCTTCGCCCAGCGCGCGCGCAGCAACGAAGGCAAACTTCAAGTCGAGCTGGCCCAGCTCGAGTATCTGCTGCCGCGGCTGACGCGCCAGTGGACCCACTTGTCGCGTTTGGGCGGCGGTATCGGCACGCGCGGGCCCGGTGAAACTCAGCTCGAAGTCGATCGCCGGCGCATCCGCGAGCGCATCGGCCATTTAAAGCAGAGGCTCGTGACGGTCGAGCGCACGCGTACCTTGCAGCGCAAAGAGCGCGACGAGGTGCCGTTTGCGACGGTGGCCCTGGTCGGCTACACCAACGCCGGGAAGTCGACCCTGATGAACACTCTCACGCGCGCGGGAGTGTTCGTCGAAGACAAGCTGTTTGCGACCCTGGACCCGACGACGCGCGCGCTGCGCTTGCCTAACGGCGACAAGATCATGATCGTCGACACGGTCGGATTCATCAACAAGATTCCCCACTCGCTGGTCGAGGCATTCAAGAGTACGCTGGAAGAAGTATGCCGGGCCGATCTGTTGCTGCATCTGGTCGACCTGGCCAATCCGCTCTACGAAGAACAGATCGAAGTGATCGAGAAAGTGCTCGGCGAAATCGGCGCGGGAGAAATTCCCACCGTGCTCGTGCCCAATAAAGTCGACGTGGCCGCACCGGTGCCGGTAAGGCAGCTAAAGAGAAGAGACGTGCTTGAAGTCTGTCCGATCTCGGCTCTTGCCGGTACGGGTGTTACCGAGTTGCTCGAGACCGTCGGCAAGATTCTCGATCGCGATAAAGTCGAGTTTCACGCTTGCCTATCGCCGGGACAGGGCGAGCTGGTCGCGCTTCTGCGCGAGCGCGGCCGTATCGTCGAAGAGATCTACGAAGATAACCTCGTTCGCGTAACCGCAATGGTCACGCCAAAGCTGGCGGGGCAGATGCACAAGCTCCTCAAGGCGGTCTCTGCAGATGATCTCTCGTGATTTCCTGCTCTCAACCCTGCATGCAGCACGTTTAAAAGGAGTGTTGGAGTATTGGAGTACTGGAGTATTGGTTCTTAAGCCACCGCCTCCATCACTCCATCACTCCAATTTTTGCAAAGAAGCCTATGAGTCTTTTTCAGCGGCCGGCCGGCTCGAAAATAAATGACAGACTGTAGGCGAGGAGTAAGCCCATTAGGAAGCTGGCGGACCTTCCGATTTCGGAGAAATTCTGTGTGCGGGCTGCTCAAAAAGATTCAGAGGCAAGGCGCGCGAAAAATCGACGAGCGAAGGCGTACTTGCTCAGTACGTTGGAGCGAG
>Ga0210114_1000502_pt1 | contig 10219 bp, 8 predicted proteins | sample MayberryNW_TuleA_FD_185524 | JGI IMG/M metagenome (GOLD analysis project Ga0210114, IMG submission 185524) | Wetland microbial communities from San Francisco Bay, California, USA, that impact long-term carbon sequestration - MayberryNW_TuleA_D2... | ecosystem: Environmental > Aquatic > Marine >...
TCGACCACGTTGCCGTACCGGGCGTCGTAGACGATGACCGTGTCGAGCCCGGGCACGTTCAGCGCGGACTGACCCGCGGCCGTCATCGCGAGCAGGAACGGCCGCTCGACCTCCCCCTCGAGGAACGGTCGGATCACGCGGATCGGCTCGCCGCCGTGATAGAACGCGGTCGTGAGACGCTTCCATTGCTCACCCAGCTCCTCGCCAAGGCGCTCGACCTCGGCTCGGGTGGGGAGAAACGCGGCCACCCCACGACGCTCCTTGATGATGTGGCGGACGAAGCGCTCGTTGAGGAACTCGTCCGGCTTCTGGGGCAGCACCTGCACCCGCGCCTTGAGCCGGGGATCGAAGGCGGAGGTGTGCAGCACCTCCGCGCTGTCGAGATAGCGGGCATAGAACGTGGGATCGACGGTGGCGCTGAGCCAGATGTAGCGGCAGCCGGCCCGCTTCCCCAGCGCGAGACAGAGCTCGAGCTCGGCCGAGGTCTGGTGAATCTCGTCCACGATCACCGTGTCGCGGCCGGTGATGAGATCGTCCTGGAACCACCGCCTCGCGATCCCGGTGGTGACGATGACCACGTTCCAGCCGGGCGTCTCGGGCGTGGCCTCGCGCTCGCGGTTCACGACGCCGACGCGGAGCGGCTCACCGAGAATGGATTCCGCGATCGGCCGGATGCCCAGGGTCTTCCCGGTGCCGGTGCCCGCGACAATGCCGAACCCCTTGCCCGAGGCGGCGAGGGTGTGGATCTCCTCCCCGTGCTCCCGCTCCAGCAGGGTGTCGAGGTGGAGGCCGAGCGCAAGCTCGATGGTCTCGCACGCGGCGCGCGTGGGCGCGATGACGATGATGCGGCCCCGGGGGTGCGGCGCGTGGCGGTAGGCGTCGGGGTCGGGGGGAAGGTGGTGATCGCGGGATGGGCGCATGGTCAGGAAGAAAACGAAGGACGGACCGGGTTGTCGATGGTCAAAACCCCGGCTGGAAGTTGAACTCCCAGATCCAGTTCTTCGCCGGCCGGTCGAACGGCCGCACCAGGTTCACCTCCGCCACCGCGAACCCGAACAGGTTGAAGCGGAAGCCCGCGCCGGCGCTGAACACCGGATCCCGGTCTCCCCCCGAGAAGCTGGGCTCGTTGTTGCTGTCCCACGCCAGGCCGCCGTCGCCGAAGATGGTGAAGTCCAGCGGCAAGGCACCGTAGTAGCCGGGGCCCAGCCCGAGCAGCCCGAAGAGCGGGAAGCGCAGCTCCAGGTTGCCGACAAGCACGCGGCTGCCGAGGAGTTGGTCGTAGACCGGGCAGGCAGTGGGGTCGCCCGGCGGCGGATTGCACTCGCGGCCTTCGAAGGAGTTGTAGGTGTAGCCTCGCACCATGCCGGGCCATCCGATGAAGAGGGGCTGGAGCCGCGGGTCCTCGCCCCCGGAGCCGTAGCGGCCATAATGCAGTAGCCTCGCCGCGATGGTGAACGGGCGTGCCGGCATGAAATACCGGCGGAAGTCCACCAGTCCACCCACGTAGTTGATCGAGCCGAACGTCGGGCTCACCTCCAGGCGGTACCGCTGCCCCAGAATCGGCCCGGTGGCCCCGAACAAGGAATTGTCGAAGACCAGGGCTCCGCTGCCGGTGCCGAGCCAGAGCGACTCGCCGGCTTCCAGGTCCTGATTGTCGTCGAGAATCTGCTCGCCGGTGAACAGGTTAAAGGCCCGGGTCTGGAGCTCGCGGTCGAACGAGATGTGGTTTCCCCCGAGCGAGAACTCGACCCGCTGCGCGTGGCTGAAGGGATAAGCCACCACCCCCTCGATCGTGCGGTTGGTCTGCCGCTGCACCAGCTGTTGCTCGACCAGGGCAGGCTGGCCGTTCACGGTCGCGGTTCCCTGGGCGTACGAGCCGGTGAGATAGGGAATCTGCTGCGCCGTCACGCCCCAGTTGAGACGCCGCGCGACGTTCTGATACCCCACCACCGCGCTGATGTCCTTGAAGCTGCCGTTCACCTGGAGGCCGGTGACCAGGTTGCGGTTCCCGAGCAGGTCCGAGAAGTACAGCGCGGCGCCGCCGCCGACGTAGGTGCCGAACTGGTCGGTTCCGGCGATCAGCGTCGGCTGGCCGATGTAGAGCAGCGACAGCCCGGGTCGGTAGTTCTTCTCGGTGAACTCCTCGACCGAGGGCAGATGCCCGGGGTCCCGAAGCAGGCTCGCGAGCACGGACTGCGAGCGGTCCCACGGGGGAAGCACGCCGGGCCGGCCGGGCAGCGACTCCACCACGGGTCCCCCGGCGAGCGCCTCGCCGGGCTCGATCGCGTGGATCTCGTAGCCGTCGGTGCCGAAGATGCTGAACACCACGCGTCCGGTGCCCTGCGCCACGGAGAGCGCCGGGCTGTCCTCGGTGATCCCGCTGACACCGGTGAAGAGATTGGTGAGCTGCGTGATCGAGCCGTCCGCCAGGCCGTAGCGGTAGACGTTGGTGATCCCGAGCGGGTCGGAAAGGAAGTAGAGGCTCCGGCCGTCGGGGGCCCACTGGGGATTCAGGTGCTTGGCCGCGGGGAAGCCGGGCACCTCGCGAATGCGTCCGGTGGCCACGTCGAGCAGCGCGATCCGGGAGGGCGCAGTCGTGAGCCGCTCCAGGTCGGTGCCGAACCGGTCGGTCGAGAAGGCGAGGGTGGTGCCGTCGGGTGACCAGGCCGGCTGCAGATCGGCGTATGGATCGCTGGTGAGCTGGCGCAGCGAGTCGCGCTCGAGGTCGTAGACGTAGAGATCGCTGAGACCGTTGACGATGCCCGCGAAGGCGATCGAGCGTCCGTCTGGCGACCAGCTCGGATTGAAGGCCTCGCCCAGCTGCGGCAGACCGACCTCACGCGCCTTGTTCCCCTTCTCCGCATCGTAGAGCTGCAGCACCGCGTGCCCGCCCGCGATGCCGGCGAAGACGAACTGTCGCCCGTCGGCGCGCCAGCTTCCGGCGGACTGGATGAACTGCAGGCTCTGGAGATGGTTGTCGACGGCCGTCTCGGTGAGCCGGCGTTGGACCTTCCCGGTGCGCGCGTCGGCCAGGAAGAGATCGATGGAAAACAGGTCGCGGTTCGACAGGAACATCAGCTTGTCGCCGTCGGGACTGATCGCGGGCCCGAGGTTGTACCCGACGTCGTCGTCCTTATCCGGTGCGATGAGACGCACCCCCACGCTCTCGGCCGGCTGGGTGGCGAGTCGTACGTTCCGGTAGGCCGCGTAGGTGTCGGCGTGCCACTGGGAGACCAGCTGGTCCGGGGTCATGGCCAGCACCGCCTGGATCCCGAGATCGATGTTGCGGCTCCGGCCCGCGGCGCGAAGCAGATCGCCCATGATCGGGTCGCCCCACCGCCCGGCGACGTAGGCCAGCAGCGCGTGCCCGTAGCGGTAGGGGAAGAAGCGCGGGTCCAGGAGGTCCCGATAGGAAGGCAGGGTGTCCTCCATGGCCCCCCGCATCCACATCGCCGTCAGCGGCGCGCTGGCGCCGAGGGAGAGGTACTCGGCCATGCCTTCGATGAACCAGAGCGGGAGGGCGGCGGCGCCCGGCATCGCACCATACGTGTTCGGGCTCCCGCCTCCGGTGATGTCGTACTGGAAGGCGTGCACCAGCTCGTGCCCCAGAACGTGGTCGAGGTCGCGCAGGGTGCCGCCGATCGGCAGGACGATCCGGCGGCGGAGGGCCTCGGTGACACCGCCCGTGCCTTCGGAGATGCCGGCCACCACGTTGGTCTGCTGGAACTCGGGCGCCGTGGCGTAGAGGACCAGCGGCTGTCGGCCGTTGAGCTCGTGCCGGAGCACGGTACTGAGCCGGTGGTACCACCGCTCCGCCATCCGGGCGGCGGCCTCCGCGGCGACACGCTCGCGCGGGTAGTAATGCACATCGAAGTGCTCGGTCTGCAGCACCTCGAAGTCGAAGGATTCGTACTTCACCTGATTGCGGCCGAAGTACTGGGCTTCGGCCGGCGCCGGGAGGATCAGCCCCCCAAGAAGCGCGGCGAGGATTCCGACGAGCGCGGCGCGGCAGCGCTGGGTCATCCTACCTCCTGCTCGGTCCTTTCATTGTCCGGCGGGCATCGCCGGCGTGCGGTGAGTCAGTTCACGACTCGCTCATGAACGTATAAATGGAAACCCCGGCGGATGCCGGGATTTCCACCTGCTGGGGCTGCCTGGATCGGGGAGATCGCGCGCCGGAAGGCGCGGGGCAGGTCAGCGGTCCCAGTGCCGGTCGGAGTCGCGGTGGTCATCGTCGTGGTAGTACCGACCGTCGCGCGCCCACACTACGACCTCGCGAACCCCATACCTGTGACCGACCCAGCGATCGTAGTAACGGCCGTCCCAGTAGTAGACGGTGACCGGCCGGTACCCGCGGCGCGCCCAGTGCTTGGCCGAGCGGTGGCCGTTGGCCCGCTCGACGACGATGATCTGCGGGCGCTCCACCACGTAGACCCGACGGGCGTAGGGCCGGTGGTAGGTCGAGTATCCATCCCTCACGATCACGTGTCCCGCGACCGGTCCGCCATACACCGCCACCCCTGCCTCCACTCGCTGCGCGTGCAGCGGGGCGGCGGCGACGGTGAGCACGAGACCGGCGAGCAACGACCGAGCGGTGGCGCTGGTGCACATAACGTCCTCGAGTTGGGAACGGGTGAACTGCGGCTTCCCGAAATGCGAGGGCCGTGCCATCCGCTAACCTCTTGTGCGGCTTCGCTTGCGCCCGGTGCCGGCGGGGACGGGCGTCCGCCCGAGCGGACGCGGCCGAGTCGCCTCGGTGACGGCGCCGACCAGCTCTGCAGCATCTTGCGCATCCACCCAGTCGCACACCACGCGAAAGGCCGCCTCGCGATCGAGATCGAAGCGTCGCATGAGGTAGGGCACCGCGCCGTACATGTTGCTGCGACCGCCGGCCCGGAGGCGGCGAAGGAAATTGTGGAACCGCTGCACGCGGTCGCCCGGACTCTTCTTCATTGCCGTAAGTGCTTGGCTTCATGGTTGTTAGTGCAACACTACCTGCTACCGAATATATGCCGAAACCAGCGGGCGAGCAACCGCGTCGGTCGTCCTGGCTGTCGCCGTATGCCTCCTTGACACCGTTTCTAACGCGGCTCATACTAGGGGCCGCTCTCGCGACTTACGCGCTGCCTACACAAGAGCTACCCGCCGTCCGCGGGACCGCGTGGCTCCTCTCCACGTCGCTCCGGTGCCGGATCACTCTTCGTCTCGTCGAGCTGCGCTATGTTTCGCCAGATCCTCTCGTTCTTCACTAGTAAAGCCACTATGGAGGCAGGTATGGCCGCGGATTTCTTCATCGGTGAATCGCTCGTCGGCGATGGCAACGAAATCGCCCACATCGACCTGATCATCGGGTCGAAGTCCGGTCCGGCCGGCAACGCGTTCGCCAATGCGCTGTCCAACAACAAGGATGGCTTCTCCACCCTTCTGGCCGTCGTGACCCCGAACCTTCCCGCCAAGCCCGACACCCTCCTCTTCAACAAGGTGACCATCAAGGGCGCCAAGCAGGCGGTCCAGATGTTCGGCCCCGCCCAGGCCGCGGTGGCGCGCGCGGTGATGGACTCGGTGAGCGAGGGCGTCATCTCGAAGAGCCAGGCCAACGACCTCTGCATCCTGGTAGGCGTGTTCATCCACTGGCAGGCGGAAGACGACAAGAAGATCTACCAGTACAACTATCAGGCGGTGAAGGAGTCGATCGCTCGGGCCTTGCAGGGCAAGCCGACGGTCGACGAGGTCCTTCAGAAGTACAAGGCCGCGCGGCATCCGTTCGCCAGCGGCGCTGAAGGCTGATCGTTACAGTCCCGCTGAATTTCTGTTCCGGCGAGGGGCGGCCCGCTCACGGGCTCGCCCCTCGTTTGTTCCCAGACCGAGCGACCCAGGGAGAGTCTTCCGGTAATGCGCAAGCTTCTGCTCCAGCTCGACAGCTCCCGGCTGCCGAGTGTCTTCGACCAAGTGGTGGCCTACGACGCGGGTGCCGACGAGATCATGAGCTATGGGGGGGTCATTGAGACCGACGTCCGAGACCTGATTCACGGCTGCATCTTCACCCGGGGCCCCAAAGACCTGCGCAACACCGCCGTCTGGATCGGGGGCAGCAACATGACCGCCGGGGAGCAGCTCCTGGCCATGGCGCAGGACGCGCTCTTCGCACCGTTCACCATCTCCATCATGCTGGACTCCAACGGCTCCAACACCACCGCGGTCGCCGCTGTGGTGAAGACCGAGGAGACGCTGGGGAACCTCTCCGGCAAGAAGGTCCTGATCCTGGCGGGCACCGGACCGGTGGGCCAGCGCGCGGCCGGTCTCCTGGCCAAGGATGGTGCTCACGTGACCATCACCTCCCGCAAGCCGGAGCAGGGGGAGAAGGCGCGGCAGTTCATCAGCGCGCGCTTCAACGTCCAGGTCGAGGCGACCACGCTGACCGATCCATCGAAGCTGCCGGAGCTCTGCAAGGACGTGGAGGTGCTGCTCAACTCCGGCCCGGCGGGCGTGCAGATGGTGCCCAAGTCGGCGTGGACCGGAGCGAAGAACCTGAAGATCGCGGTGGACCTGAACGCGGTGCCCCCCCTGGGAATCGAGGGCGTCGAGGTGACCGACTCCGGCGTCGTCAAGGAGGGCGTTGTGGTTTACGGCGCATTCGGCGTCGGCAACTTCAAGACCAAGCTGCACAAGGCCTGTGTGGCCCGGCTCTTCACGCGCAACGATCTCGTGCTGGATGCCGAGACGATCGCGGACGTCGCGCGGGAGCTGATCGCCAAGAAATAGGATTTATGGCTCGCGTCGTGGGCATCGATGCGGGTACGGTGAGTCTCGACGTCTGCGGTCTGGTCGAAGGGCGGCTCTCGATCGACCTCACCTGGCCCACGCAGGAAGCGGTCGCGGATCCCGATGGCTTCATCGCCGAGCTGCGCCGCCTGGGCGCGCCCGACCTGATCGTCGCGCCCTCGGGCTACGGCCTGCCGCTGCGCCCGGCACGGGGAGTCACCGAGGATGAGCTGCGGCTCGCGTTCCTCGCGCGTCCCGGGGAGCGCGGCGGCATCGGCGGCCTTCGGCGGCTGGTCCGGCAGCTTGCGGACTCGGATCTCCCCGTGGTGCTCACGCCCGGTGTGGTCCACCTCGACACGGTCCCCGAGCATCGCAAGCTCAACCGGGTGGACATGGGGACGGCGGACAAGGTGTGCGCTGCCGCGCTGGCGATCGAGGACCAGGCGGAGCGGACCGGCCGGTCGCTGGACACGGTGTCGCTGATCCTCCTGGAACTCGGCGGAGCGTTCACGGCGGCCGTCGCGGTGGATCGGGGACAGATCGTGGACGGACTGGGCGGCACCAGCGGACCGTTGGGCTGGCAGGCCGCCGGCGCGCTCGACGGCGAAGTGGCGTTTCTCGCCGGCCGGGTGGACAAGGGGATGCTCTTTCGAGGCGGTGCGGAGACGGTCGCGCGGTCGGGCCGCGAGGCCCGGGAGTTGGCGGTCAGGGCCTATGTGGAGAGCGCCGCCAAGGCCGTCGCCCAGCTGCGGGTCGCCGCGCCCCGGGCGGACGAAGTGCTGGTCTCCGGGCGCGGCGCCGCCGATGCGGAGCTGATGGCGCGCCTGCAGCGGACCCTCTCCGGTATCGGTGTGGTGCGACGGCTCGAGGGGTTCGCGATCGTCGCGAAGCAGGGCGCGCAGGGAGCCGCACTCGTGGCGGACGGGCTCGCCGGGGGGCGTCACCAGGCGCTGGCCCAGCGCCTGCGGATCGGGGAGGCCCAGGGGACGGTGCTCGACCACCTCCATCTAATCAGCGTGGCGACCGCTCGCCGCAGTCTCGGTCTCGCCTGACGAAGTTCAACCCAGTTCACGCTGCACCAACCAGGCTACCGCCACTGCGGGCGCGCAGTCCGACGCTCGTCCCGGTTCGGGGCCGGGATCGGGGAGCAGCCGGGCGAATTCCAAGCACGGCCGCGCCAGCCGGTGTGCCACATCGGCTGCGAGGAATCGGCCCACGCCGGCCGCCACTAGTGGTGCGTCCGTGGCGAGCGGCTGGCTCGAGAGCAGCCGGTCGCAGGCGTCCTCGATGCGGGCTGCCTGCGCCCGGGCGAGGGCTCGTGCCAGTTGGCGCCAAGCGTCGAGGGGCGCCGTCTCCGCGTCCCGACCGATCATTCGCGCCAGCCGTCGCGCGCTTCCGATTTCGGTCTTTTCCCCTCCATCCGCCGCCGGGTATTGATCGGCGTCCTCGGGCAGACGGTCACAAAGGCGATGGACGTCGGCCGCGGTGGCGAAAAGCTCGGCCATCAGCGGCACCAATTCATCCTCGAATGGGACAGCGGTGGCCAGCGCCATCACCGGCGTACGGACGACGCCGCTGTAGACCAGCTCCCCCGTTGCCAATCGCCCGGCGTCGTCCCGCCCGCGGGCCTGAATCCGTCCGCTCCGAACCAGAACGAGATCGGTGGTGGTGCTGCCGATATCCAGCAGCAGCGCGTCCTGCATGCACGCCGCCACGAGCGTGGCGCTCGCCAACCAGTTTGTGGATGCCACCCGAGAGGTCGAGGTCTTCGCCTCGTCGGCGGCCACGAACCCGTCCAACCCGGCATAGAACCGGAGGCTCGTGCCCCGAAAGCGCTGCTGCATCGCTGCGACCAGTTGGACGACACCCTCGGCGCGGGTAGGGAAGAGGTCAACCATCTCCCCCGTCATCGTCACCCCGTGGAGCGGCGCCGGGCCCATGACCGCCTGGGCCCTCGTCAGCGCCTGATCGAGATGCGCCAACCCCCGCCACAGGGGGCACGGCAACTGCACCACGCGCTCGACCCGGCCCTCGGGACCCAATCGCGCGGCCTTGAGGTGAGCGCCGCCAAGGTCCCACCCGACCGCGGCCTCAGGGGCCACCGGCCGGCTCCAGACAGATCTCCACGAGGCCATCCCGAACGGTGGGGCCGCCGGTCGGCAGCTCGCCTTCGGTAGCTAGCAGACCCAGCACGAGGGCCGCGGTGTTGGTCCCCACCGCCGCCCGCAAGCCACAATAGGAGGTCGTGAGCCGCGGATTGACCTCCAGGACCACGGGACCAGCCGGCGAGAGGATAAGGTCCACCCCGACGTATCCCCACAGGCCGGGAATCGCCGCTGCGATGCGATCCGCCAGGCGGGCCCAGCGACCATCGCCATCCGAGACGGCATTCACGAGGATTCGCTCCAGATAGATCCGGCCGTCCCGCAGACCGATCGCCTGGCGGTTGCAGGCGAGGAGGCGCGCGGCGCCCCGGGCGCAGATCATCGAGAGGCTCACCGGCTCACCGTCGATCCAAGGCTGGGCGACCAGATGCCCAGGCTCCGCTCGGAGCCGCTCCACCGCGGCGACCCAGTCGAATACGACCTCCGTGCAATCGCACCCCGCTCCGTCGTCCGGCTTCACGACCCAGCGCCCGGGGATCGACCGGGGTTGATCGAGCAGGGCGAAGGTAGGAACGGCTGCTATGCCCGCTCGGTGCAAGACTCGGGCGGTGCCGCGCTTGCTCGCGGCCAGGCGCACAGCGGCCGGGGAGCAGCCGAGCAGGGTCTTGCCGGAAGCGACGGTCTGGCGGGCGAAGCGCTCGAGCGCGCCCCCGCTCTCGGACGCGGTCGGCCACGCCGCATCCGCTGCAGCCAGGCCGCGGGCATAGAGGCTGGCCGGGTCTTCGCCGGGATCGGGGAGGATCGTCCTGCACCCTGCGAGCACGGGCATCCGGGGGTCGCGGCTCGCGACCACCTCGACCCCGGGTACTTCGGCCAGCTCCCCGACCAAGGACGTGAGCATCGAGTCGCCCTCACGGGCCAGGCTGGCAGGAAGAGGCTCCTGGGCCAGACCTCCCCCGCTGAAGAACTCGAAGGCGAACACTCTCACGGTCTGATCGGACTTTCTTGGAGCATCCGCCGAGTCAGGAAATCCTCAACCACCAGGTCGGCGAGGTCGATCGGGGTCGTGCCCTGCAGGCCGCGCCACCCGGGGATCCCGTTGACCTCCAGGACCAGCAGGCGTCCCGCGGAGTCCCGGATCAGGTCCACCCCGGCGTGGTCCGCTCCGACGGCGGCGCACGCGGCCACGGCAAGCCCCTCGAGCTCCGGGTCCGGCTGACTCGGCTCACACCGGGCACCCTGCGCCACGTTGCCCACCCAACTGGTACCATGCCGGACCATGGCTGCCGCGGAAACCCCGCCCACGACGAGCACCCGGAAGTCGCGCGACCCACCCTCACTCAGTCCGGTCT
>Ga0210114_1000503_pt1 | contig 10213 bp, 6 predicted proteins | sample MayberryNW_TuleA_FD_185524 | JGI IMG/M metagenome (GOLD analysis project Ga0210114, IMG submission 185524) | Wetland microbial communities from San Francisco Bay, California, USA, that impact long-term carbon sequestration - MayberryNW_TuleA_D2... | ecosystem: Environmental > Aquatic > Marine >...
AAGATGTAGACCAACAGGCAGACCAAGCATCAGAACAACAAGCTGAAAATGCAGAAGATGTAGACCAACAGGCAGACCAAGCATCAGAACAACAAGCTGCTGCTAATGATTTAGTACAAGGCATTGAACAAAAGGCTTCACAATTAGGTTTAGGAGATAATGTAGCACAACAAATAGGACAAGAAGCTTCACAAATTAGCACAGGTGAAGATGTGGCACAGAAAATTCAACAAAAAGCTAAACAATTAGGTTTAGGAGACGATGCAGCACAACAAATAGGACAAGAAGCTTCACAATTGGGAATAGGTAAAGATATACAACAAAATATAGGACAACAAGATGCACAAAAGGAATTTGGTGAAGATATAGAACAAAAAATTAATCAAATGGCTACCCAGATTGCTAAATCATCAGAGGATCAAGGTTTTGAAGATCCTTCAGATGTTCGACAAGTAATTAAGCAAATTGCAACTCAATCATCTAAAGGTGATAGTGATGTCAACCAAATTGTTGACCAGATATCAACACAAATAGCTAATAATCCAAAAAGTGATTTGGCAAAATCATTGGGTAATCTTGCTGGCTTGTATGGCTCAGGTAATAAAGACCAAGTAAATCAAGCTATCCAACAAATAGGAACTCAAATAGCCATTGGAGACAACATTAACCAAAACATTATTCAAAATATAGTTCAAAAATCATATCAGGTAACCAATAATTACTTTAAGAATAAAATAAAATATGATATAGATTACGATAGAAAACATCATGATCATGACAATGTTAAAGTAATCAAAAAGGTCTACAAGAGAGATAACTCATGTCCAACTCAATCTGATTCAATACAATTAAAAGGAAAAATACTTGGAAAAGGAGTCATTGTTATAGCTGATTTTGAACCATGTGAATTAAGAGATGGACGTGCTACTCTCAATATTCCAAATAATCCGAATCTAAAATTCGTTACATTATCTATAGACAAGAAAGGGAATGAACATGATGGAATAATTGTATATAAACAAAAAATTCAAAGCCTTGGCAAAGATAGTGGTCTATATGTAGTAAATTTTGATGATAAAATGACTGGAATAGACCCTATAACTGGAAAGAAAAAAACAATAGATGAAATTAATGGATTAGCACTATATAATACTGCTACAAAGTCTTTTAACTTCAAATCAGGAAACAGCTTAGCATTAACTGCTGTTCTCAAAAAATAATTATTTTTTAAATTTTATTAAAGTCTATAACAAGCAATTACATTTTATTATTAGAAAGATAATTTCTTAAATTTTATATTGTCAAAGTTGCTATAGAGAAGACAAATTATTTTTAAATGTAACTAAAATAAATACATAAACACAATAAAAAATATAATCACAAAAACGATAAAAAGTTTTAATGATCTTTGATTAGATCTCTCTTTAATCTTTAACAAACATCCTGTCCTTTTCGCATGACAATTATGACGTAATGCTTGACAATTATATATTTTTTATTTTATCTATCTCCATTTTTATGATAATAATCTCAAATTCCACTATTGATTTTACATATCGCACATTTGTATTTTTGATCTTTTAATATTTGTCTTTTTACTTCAGCATAGAAATAGCATCTTTCTTTTGTTTTATGAGTTATCTTCCATAGTATAGATCCTATTATGAGAAGAAAAAATATGAAAATCAGAATTCATAATTATATGATGCGGATTCAGAAACTTTTTGCTCGACATCATCCATTTGACCTAAAACTGACCTGTAAAATAACAATGAAAATAAGATAAAATTAAAAAGAAAAACAATAATAAAAAAGAAATTTAATTTCCTTGAATAGAATTAGGTTTTAATACATATCAGTTTAACTGAAAAATACAATATATAATAATTTGTAATTGTTATAGAATTCGATTCTTGACTTATAACCTAATTATAAATAGTAATTCGAATTTTGTATAAATAATATTTAGTTTAGCAGGATTTGAGACTTTTAGATCCAACATATTTCTAAAAGTATTAATCATTATCAAAGAAATAAAATTTAATTATAATTCTGTTAGTATTTGATTTAATTTAGCTTTGAATTAAACTTTTGCTAACTTGTAACTTTCTACATTTATACATTCTCTGTTAGAAATCCAAATATTATTTTTGTATTTGGGAAATATACACTTTTAAACTCAAATCACCATCTTCTCCATTTTTGGAGTATACTGTTCTCCTCTTTATGTTATGGTATTCCAACTTAATATCTTCATCACAAACGATCTATTAAATGAAATTCAACATATTTGGTTAGAAAAAACAGAGGATACAATAAGTCATTCAAATTTTTCTTAGAGGGGATTGGATGGAAATATGAATATCCAATCTATCACGATATAATTGGAGGGATTTCTAATATAAAAAAGAGATGTTAACCAAAAATATATTGGAAAATAAAAGATCCTGTAATATAATATATTACTTTAACGATATAGAGAAGAAAAGTCAATTTAATTTTTATAAAACCCTAACTAATACTTTCTAACATGATGGTATTATATATTTTGATATTAATTGCTACGATTTCGTTAACACTATATAATATATATCCGTCTATATCATTTTATTCGGTTGACGCACAAATAATAAATACAAATTCATCAAATATACTACAAAATACACAATCAGTACAACAACAAAATTTAACACATGGTAATCTCATAATTGGTTCTTTTGGTAATGACAGAATCTCAGGCACTGCAAATGACGATATCATAGTTGCATTATCCGGTTCAGATACTGTACATGGCTTAACAGGCAATGATAAAATACAGGGAAATGAAGAAACAGATCAATTATACGGTGATGATGGGGATGATATAGTTCAAGGTGGAAGTGGTAGCGATATTTTGAATGGAGGCTCTGGTGATGATGTCATAGCTGGAGGAACAGACGATGATTATCTGATAGGCGGAACGGGAAATGATAAACTATATGGCGATATTGGAGATGATATTCTTTCTGGACAAGAAGGTGCGGATTATTTTGATTGTGGAGATGGAGTCGATGTTATAATTGATTTTAGTTTAACTGAAAGTGATGATACTGCCGGAAATTGTGAAGAGATACAAAATGAATCAAATAATCAATCAGATTGATTCATATAATAATTTGTCTTGATAAAGTACAATATGTTATAATACAAACACTATTTAAAATAAGAATATATTTTATGATAATAGACTAAAAGAACCTCGTAAACACTAACGCCAACAATTTGTAAACAATAATATCCCCTTAATTACTGTGATTAAATTAACTCAATCAATGTTGGAGCTTAGCCATCGATTGTTTTTCCCAAGTCATTGATATCAATTTCATCCTTTGAAGATCCAATGCCAAATGCCTCAAGTTGAGACTTAATTTTATTTGGTTGAGTAAAGATATTCATGTCACCATGATTGTTTAAAACTACTTCACAATTGCCCGATTGAGTATCACCCTTACTAGGATCAAAATCTATTATAATATCATTCCCATCACCACAATCAAAAAAGTTTACTCCCTTTCCTCCTATTGAAACATCATCACCAGCACCTCCATAAAGTTCGTCGTCTCCGTTACCTCCTATTAGTAAGTCAGCACCTACACCACCTTGAAGTATGTCACTATCTGGCCCACCATAAAGTTTGTCGCTTCCATCGGATCCTAGGATTTTATCATTTCCTTCATCACCGTAAAGATCGTCATTCCCTACGGAACCCTGAAGAACATCATTTTTTTCAAATCCTCGTATGATATCTCCCTCTTGACATGCGGAACCCAAACCTGATCCACTGACGATTACTGGGCAGGCAATAATTACATCGTTACATTTCGTTCCTAATGTAATAGGACGAGTTCCTACTATAATATTCGAATCTTTTGAACTACAATCACTTCCACTACTTGCGTTAGCAGCTAATAAGATGGGATTATAAAAAGCAAAAAAAGAAAACGATAAAAATATTACAAATATTAAAAATGAAAAAGTAAAACACCTCGATGGCATAGAACTTGTACCACTAAAAATATCCATTGACCATCCAAAGTTCATTAGAATAATATAAATCTCCTTATTAATAAATAAAAATTTATTTTATATATAATTAAATTCTATAACAAAAAATCAAATATTTTTCTTTTATCTATTTTACTGGATTTTATTTCGATAATAATGGGTGTTAGAATATGAAAGTGCACATATTGGTAATAAAGTAATAGATAACAAGAGCCAATAATACATCAGTCAAACATAAAAAAAATAATAAATGTTTTGATTCAAATTAGCAAATAGGTTTCTAAAGTCTGTATATATTGCTTTTCTATAATTATTATATATTTCAAAAATTTCTAATAATATAGACAATTAAAGTTTTATTTGATACACATCAGGTAATTTACCCTAAATATCGAATTAGATGAGTAAATGAGAATAATTGATATATTTTGATGCTAGAAGAGGAATTAAGAAGGTTAAAGTTGTTAAGATTGTCTTCATTAAAAACGGTAGGTTACTTTAATAAATCTTTTGCGTAATTAGATAAAATCTACATTATATTTTCATTGTAATCAAAAGCGAATATCTCCTAGTATGTGTTATTCAATAATTTACTAAACCCGAAACAATGTCAGACATTACATCATACCTCTTCAATCTGTTTCTGTACTTGTTTCCCATAATGCCAAACTTCTTTATTCTACAGATAGTATGTTCTATAATTACTCTCTGCCTACGATGTCTTTTGTTGTATGTTTTCTCCTTTTGTGTAAGTTCAACATAACGTTTCTTCTTTATTGGTAACACTACTTTCACATTTGGAAAATCCTTTTCTACTCCAACATAACCAAGATCATAATAATTTTTTACGTTTTTTGGTGTTATTGGATGTTCATCCTTGTAAACCGTATAGTCATGCTGTCTTCCTTTCTTGAATTTTGATTTATGTAATATTTTTCCTTTCTTATTTACCATATACTGTGTTTTTACAGTATGTCTTTTCTTCTTACCAGAATAGTACTCTTTCTTTCTCTTCTTGTCATTAGGTACCGGAATTTCCTGTTCTGATGTCTCTATAAATGATTTCAATCCTGGAAAGTATTGTTCTACCTCTTGTACAGTTCGCAATCTCCTTGTAATATTGTATAACTTTTGAAGTAGTGGAATACAATCTTTTACTATAGGTTCAATATATCGTATATCTCGATGTACATTGCTTTGATCTAGATCAAACAGAAAACCAGAAACAGAATTAGTTATGTAGAGATTGTAGTACACTAAAAGCATTAGAAATATATCTCTTATTGGATGTTCGAAATGTCTTCCAGCTCCTATACTTCATGTTCTTCTCTCCTTTCTTTTAGATAGGCGTTTTATCTCGTATTTTGGGTATTTTGATTCGACTTCCTTACAAATGTAATCAATTCAGATAATTCCAATCCAGTGAAGGATTTGAACAATATCGGTTTTTTAGCTAACCTATCATAATTTAGCAAACCTATAATTGATTGTGCTAGAAAAGGAGAATATAGCTTTAATCTTTCTAATTATACAAAAGATCTAATTTAGATCAGTTAAGGATAATTTCACTGAAATTAATCGTTTTGCTATTATAATCAATTAAATCTAATGTCACTAAATTCAAAATACAAAATGAGCCCCAGCTCTATAAATTTATACAAATATTTATAGATCTTTTTATATTCTTCTCCTCATTAAAAGAAGAAAACTATGACTTTTATTCAAGATTAAGTTATCTCTGTATTTTAAATAGTACAATATTAATTGATATCCTATCTTATAGAGCTTCATAAGTTCCCGTATCATTACCATAACCTTCTTAGACATATTCATAGATAATAGTATGTTATAGCTTCATTAAATAAATTGATGTCATAAAAAGTACTTATGTTGTTTAATGTTTAATGCTATATATATACAAACATCTATTAAAATAAAGTGAAACAATATCATAAACGATTTTATTTCAATGGGAAGACTGTTCCTGAATTATTAGATAAAATAAATGAATTTACCAAAGAATACAGTGTGGGAAATATCTTTGATGTATCCATAATGGAAGTATTAGACAAGCAAATAGAAAGAGATGAAAAAAAATATAATGAGGATGGTAGAGTCGATGAATCCGATAAAATCAAGATTAGTACATTTGAATATTCTTATTATGCAATAGTTCTCATTTTGATAGAAGAATAAATGAATAATCATATCGATATTATTTCTTAAGAAAAATTGAATGATTTAGCATCCTATAATGAATTACACTGTTTTTATATAGTAACTGAATACTGAATTAAGTATTAAAAATAAAATTGTTGTTTTTATGGATAATGAAAATACCTTGAGATCCAATAAACTTATTATTTAAAATTGCTATAAATTATTATGGGTTCAGTATTCAGGGCAAAAGATTTTGATAGAGATTCCAAAAAGTTGATTGAGAAATCAATGAAAGATATACCACCTGATATTAGAGATGATGTTCATAATTTATTGAATACTTGGGAAGGAACAAGTTCAGAAGAAAAACTTGTGAAACTAATTGGTCCTGATAGAATGGAAAAGTTATTTACCGAGCTTAGAAAAAATGTAGGTACTTTAAACAAGAATGAGAAAGAGGATCTAAAAAATATTTTCAAAGATTCTTTAACTTTTGATTAAGCAACTTGTGTTGTTGTATAATCTTAGCTAAAAGAATACATCCACCAGCAGGATTTTTTTTATTATAAAATGTTTAAGATGGATAATACTATATCAGCTCAGCAAAAAAAAAGCGAATGACGAACAATGACAATAATCGTATCATTTACATCTTAGTTTAGAAATAAAAGGAATATTTTACCGAAGAATGAATTTAGTATATAGATCTTATTAATGATTTAAATCTATTTTATTTTGAGAACACTATAGAAACCCTAACATAATATCTATAAATTTAATTAGCCTATGGATACTATATGAAATTCATCTAAGATCATTTATGGAAATGATATTTACTGTTCAATCCATTAATTATAAATGATTTAGGCTTTAATATGTAAATTTTATAATGACCAGTATAAGATTTATATATTTGTTTAGCTATAATTATAATAAATACAAATAAAAATATGCAAACCACAATTCAATGTAAAATATGTGATCCTAGTGAATCCAACATGATTACTGATGTTGAATCTGGAGAAATTATTTGCAATCAATGCGGTATAGTTGTAGAAAAAGGTTTAGAAGATACAACAAAGATATGGCATAAAGCTGAAGATGACAAAATTGATACCAGGAATGGTAATCCTTCGTCTTTGACACTTTACGATCAGGGACTTTCAACCTTGATAGGTAATACAAACAGAGATGCGAGTGGTAATATGATCAATTCTATGATGGCGACTCGCCTTAATAAATTGAGATATCAAGATAAAAGATCTCAGATTAACACATCTGCTCGATATCTAATTAGAGCATTTAGACAATTAGATTCATTAAAAGACAAAATGAACCTACCACCTGCTGTTATAGAAAAAACAGCATATATCTATAGAAAAGTACAAGAAGCAGGGTTAGTCAGAGGAAGAAAAGTAAATACTGTATTAGGCGCATCATTATATATCGCATGTAGAGAATTTGAAATACCAAGGACCTTACGAGAAATTTCTTCAATTAACAACGAAAAATATCGTGAGACTTCTAGAGTATACCGTCAAATAGTTTTGCATCTTGGCAAACAAGTACCACAAGTAGACTTGTTTCGATACATGGAAAAAGTAGGAAGGAAAGCAAATCTTGATGAAAAAAATATACGTGATGCATTAAAACTGATGAAAAAAGTTCAAGATGCCGGATTGAGTGCAGGCAAGGAACCTATGGGCATAGTTGGAGCCGTTATATATCTATCACTTCCTAAGAGTGATGAGAATATCCAAAAGAGAATCATTACACAAGCAGTAATTGCAGATGCGGCAGGCGTATCTGAGGTTACAATTAGAAATGTATACAAAGAGATTGAAAAAAAACTTTCGCTAGGATAAATTACCCAATTTTTTATATTAAATAAATAAATATCTGAAGCTTTAGAACTTTAACTGTAATTCTAACTTGAATTATTGACTCTTGATATTATAAAGAACCAGTTTTATTCTTATTTTATGATTGTCGTCAAACTATTTGCAATAAATCAATAATAACTATCTAATCTATATACCGATTGATTTTGATCAAATACTATTCCAAATGGTTTTGTTATATTATTACAAGTATCAATTAATAATTCAGAATATCTTTTAATATCATAATAATAAGTTTTATTATCTAATAATTGAATTGGGAGTACCCTTTTAATAGGCCCGTTCTTCTCCATTATAACATATTGTAAAATTTGTCCAGCTTTTAAATACTCTCCATTTAATTCAAGTTGTTTTATAGCACTATTTTCTAATGTATTTCTGGTATGATATTGATTGTAATCTTTCGAAAGTAGTTTGGTAAATACTAGACTTTCGGGTTCGACTTTACGATATTTTAATAGAGAAAGGTTATCCTTAATTTTTTTGATTATCAAAGATAATTTATTTTGTTTTATATCTTGAATAGAATTACCTTGGGCCAAGATTTCTAAAATTTCATTTTGACATTGTACTAAAAAATCAGGCGTATCATGCCTTCTTCCTTCTATTCCCCTTGTTTTTATAGTCCCATCTTCAAAAACTCCAAAGTATCTATTTAGTACTGGAATATGGGAATTAATCTCAGATGGAAGAAATGCAATCCATTTGTATACTCCTTCAAATGATACATCAAATCCAGTTTCTTTTTTTATTGTTTCTTTTAAGTTGGTATAATCATTGATAGCAACACCATCTCTTTTCTTTACCCAAATTGAATCTACTATTCCATGTAAGACGTCAAAATTCATGTCTTCAGCAATATGCATAGTTTGAGAAAGAATATTTCTTGCAAAAGCACAAACAGCAATATGAGCATCTATCCGTCCAAACTTTGCATTACTAAATCCTAAATAGCCAAAAGAGGTTACAAGTATCCATTTTAGAGCTGATTGTCTTTTGTCATAAATATCTTTTAATATTGGATCTGATGTTTTATTTTTTAAATTTTTATATCTTAATCTTTTATCTAATACTATTTCTAATGATACTGGAATTAATCCTTTTTTGTTGCAAATATGATAGTTTAGCTCTGGTACTCTAAATTTAGGGTTATCAAAACAACAATCACATAATACAGTCTCTGCAGAAACATTTCTTTTTAACATAATACTTGGATAAAGAGATACGAAATCAAATTCAGCTATTTTTTCATGTAGACCTATTTCTGGTTCTAATATCAGGCCACCTCTATCAGCTAAGAAAAGTTCCAACATATTTTTTGGATGTTCAAATAATATTGGTTTCCAAGGTATTAGTAAACCTTTTTTTGTTGCGTTATACAGATGCAAACTGGTTAAACATCTTCCAATTGAAGCTCTTGATGCTTCATGTAATGGGATTCTGCATAACCTTGAAATCTCAAATAAACCTTCTAAGTCGGAGCCTGTTCTGATTGTAAAAGTATTACTTTTATCAATATGAATACGCCCAAATAATTTGATAGTTGATGGCCTAAAATATGTCCTACCATAAGAAAAAAAGTAATTTCCTTTTCTTTCTGGTTTTGTTAAATACATGTTATTGTCTCTTCCAATACATAAATCGATTTTATTTATTTCTGCTCTGTGAGTCAAATAAGGAAATGTAAAGGAGTCTCCATCTTCTGTAAATATAAAATCTGGATCTATATCTTGAACAACTCTCAATAATTCTTTTAATAATTTTTTTTCTGATTTGTCTGAAAGATCTACAATATCAATTTTATTTTTGTTGTCAATACTATTAGTATCATTATATTGAACAATGCTAATAGAGTTTAATTCATCTTCTAATTTTATAATTTTACCTTTTGGAAAGTTAAGCTTGATATGTATCTTTTTAAAATATGGTAGATGATAATCGGTAGACTGAATACCATCATTTTTAGCTTCCCAGAGTAGAACAGAATTATCATCAGTTACCTCAAAAAGTCCTAATGGAAATATATCATGGTCAAAAAAATATTTTTGTTCAGGGATTAAATCAACATTGTATAACCTACAATTCTGGTATCCATTCATTTTTTCAAT
>Ga0210114_1000507_pt1 | contig 10197 bp, 14 predicted proteins | sample MayberryNW_TuleA_FD_185524 | JGI IMG/M metagenome (GOLD analysis project Ga0210114, IMG submission 185524) | Wetland microbial communities from San Francisco Bay, California, USA, that impact long-term carbon sequestration - MayberryNW_TuleA_D2... | ecosystem: Environmental > Aquatic > Marine >...
GGACAGCCCCGGACCCGCCGGTGCCCTCGCCGTCGCCGAATCGCTCTATCTCGACCTGCGGAACGTGCGGGATCGGATCGACGTCGCGGCGGCGGCCGCCCGGAACCTCGCCTCCGACGGCACGCCGGTCTCCGCGCTCGCCGCCCGGCACCACGAGCTGCGGCGCGCGGTGATCGAGCGGATCGCGGCGGTGGATTCGACGCAGCTGTCGCCGCAGGACCGCCGGGCGTTCGACGTGATGCGGCGGGCGCTCGCGCGCGATCTGACGCCGGTTTCGACCGCGGCAGCCGCGGCCGTCGCCGAGCGGCGGCCGGAGTGCGGCTACGATCCGGGAGCGATCCCACGCGCGGACTCGCTGCGCGCCCGGATTTACGCCTGCTACACCTGGGCGCAGAGCCATGTGGTGGCGGACGACGACACGCTCGACCGGCTGACGGTATACGGCGAGCTTGCCCGCACAGGGAGCCGCGAGCGGCGGCGCCTGCTCTTTCTCGCGCTCGATCCCGTCTGGCGCAGCATCAACGGCGACAACTTCGCTGCAGGTCCGTACCGCACGCTGATCGCACTCGACGCAGCCCGGCGCGGCCAGCTTCCCGCCGCGCGCGAGGCCGCCCTCGCCGGCGTGCCTTCGGACTCCCTCGAGCCTTGGCTTCTCGCGATTCTGGCGGCCTGGCGAGCGGCTGCGCCGGATTCGGTGATCGAGCCCTGGGACTGGTACTATCTCGCCGGCCGGCCCACCCGCGAGCTCGGAAGCCGGGTGCCGAGGGAGCGGCTCGTCGCGATCAACCACGCCGTCTATCGGGCCCTGGGCGCCGACCTCGGCGCGCTGAACGTGCGCTACGATCTGGAGCCGCGCGAGGGGAAGACCCCCGTCGCCTTCTGCACCTTCGGCGCGAGGCCGGGCCTGGCGGCTGGACGCTGGACCCCGGGCGAGCCGTCGGTCTTCGCCACCTACCGCACCGGCGGCCTGGACAACCTCGCCGAGCTGCTGCACGAGACCGGGCACGCGATCCACATCGCCGCGATCCATACCCGACCCGCGTTCACCGACTGGCCCGACAGCGATCCCTTCACCGAGGCGGTGGCCGACTTCATCGCGCTCGACGTCGCGGAGCCCGCATGGCAGCAGCGCTGGCTGGGAGACTCGGTCCCGCTGGCCGACGGCCTCCGCGCCCGGTACGGTGGAATCGTGCTCGACGTAGCGTGGTCGCTGTTCGAGGTCCGCATGCTGCGCGACCCTTCGGCCGACCCGAACGAGGTCTGGACCCGGCTCACGTCCGAGTACCTGCGCATCCGGCCGCACCCCGAGCTCTCCTGGTGGGCGATGCGGGGCCAGCTGGTAGACGCGCCGGGATACATGATGAACTACGCGGTCGGCGCGATGCTCATCGCCGCGTTGCGCGCACGGACCTTGGAGCGACACGGGCCCTGGATCCAGGGCGATACGAGCTGGTACCCCTGGGTCTCGCGCACGCTCTTCCGCTACGGCCTCGAGCGTCCTACCCGTGAGGTGGTGGAGGAGTTTCTCGGTGGGCCGGTGACGCCGGCGGCGCTCCTGAAGGACATGGGGAGAATGAAACGCTGAGAGTGCGCCGGGATCAGCGAGGACTGCCGCCGCTGGTGTCGACGGTATCCCCCTTGTTCACGAGAGGTCCGTCGTAGGGACGCATCCGAACCTCGCTGCTGCCGGTGTCGGCCGCGGTGTCCCTCGACGGCGTGCCGACATCGGTGGAGGGAGCCGCGGTGGTGTCCTCGACGGCGGCGCGGCTTTCGTGATCCTCGGCGCGCCGCGGGCCGCACGCCGCAGCCAGCATGAGCATGCCGGAAAGCGCCAGCAGGTTCGCTTTCATGTATAGTACCTCTCGTTGCGGTCCCTCGCGCCCTCTCGGTGCCAACCTAGGCGGCACCGTCCTGACCGGAGGTGACCCCAGTCACCCGGGAGGGCAGGTGCTCGTTCGGTGGTTCTTCGCATGGCTGCACCTGCTGGGCCTGGGCATCGGTCTCGGCGCGGTATGGGCCCGGGCGCGGGCGTTCCGTGCCCCGCTCGATACCGACGGCCTGCGACGGGTCTTTCATGCCGATGCCTGGTGGGGCGTCGCGGCCGTGATCTGGATCAGTACGGGGCTCGTTCGGATGATCGGTGGACTCGAGAAGGGGACCGAGTACTATCTCCGGAATCACCTCTTCTGGGGCAAGATGGCGCTCCTGGTCGTCATCCTCCTGCTGGAGATCGGGCCCGCCGTCACGCTGGGGCGGTGGCGGAGACAGGTGGCGAGCGGGACGCGGCCCGACACCGCTCCCGCCGAGCGCTTCGCCCGGATCAGCGTCGCTCAGGCCGTGCTGGTGGTGCTGATGCTCCTCGCCGCGACCGCAATGGCGCGGGGCATCGGCATGCCCGCGATCAGGTAACGCCACCCACCCATGCCGTCCGGTCCGCTCGCGCGATTGCGCAGGGTCTGTCTGGCACTCCCGGAGGCGCACGAGGTCGAGGCCTGGGGCGAGCCCACCTTTCGGGTGCGGAACAAGCTGTTCGCCATGTACGCCGCGCCGACCAATCATCACGGTGCCGGCCGGGCCGCCGTGTGGTGCAAGGCGGCGCCGGGCAACCAAGCGCTCATGGTGCGCGCGGAGCCGGCGCGCTACTTCGTGCCTCCGTACGTGGGGCCGAGCGGCTGGGTCGGCGTGTGGCTGGATCGGAATCCGGACTGGGCGGAGGTAGGGGAGCTGATGCGAGACTCATACAAGTTGGTGGCGCCGAGGAAGCTCGCGGCCTTGCTGGGAGGTGACGAGTGACGAGTGCCGTCGTGGACCGCCCGCTGGTGCTGCGCGATGGCCGCCATGTGCGGATTCGGCGGGCGGAGCCGGACGACGCGGCGGCCATCCTCGCTTATCTCGGCAGGGTCGGTGGCGAGACCGTCAACCTCACCTTCGGCGCCGAAGGACCCGGGTTCAGCGAAGAGGAGGAACGGGCCTACCTCACCCATATGACGGCAGCGGACAACTCGCTCGCGATCGTGGCGGTTACGGATGACGAGATCGTCGGCGCGCTCACGTTCGACGGCGGTCGCAGGCCGCGAATGCGGCACGTGGGCGAGTTCGGCATCAGCGTCCTCCAGGCGTACGCCGGCGTGGGGCTCGGCAAGGCGCTGCTGGAGTACCTGATCGCATGGGCTGAACGGGGGGGAATTGTGCGGAAGATCAACCTCAAGGTGCGGGTGGATAACCTTCCGGCGATCCGCCTCTACGAGCGGATGGGTTGGGTGCGCGAAGGGCGCACTTCGCGGGATACCCTCATCGACGGGCACTTCAACGACTGTCTGCTGATGGGCCGGGAGGTGGATCCCGCCTGAAGGCCGGCCTGGCGAGCACGAGGCCGACCGGACGAGCGGCAGGCGGATCGAATACCCCGTGCTGGTGCTCGAGGTGGGTCACTTCTTTCCCGAGGAGACCCATGAGCCCGACCTTGATCCTCACCCTCGCGGGCGTGGGATTCATCGGCTTCGGCCTCGCGTTCTCGGTTCGGCCGACGCGAATGGCGGCCTTCACGGATCTGACCTTGAGCTCGCCCACCGCGCGCGCTGATTTCATCGCGACCTACGGCGGGTTCCAGACCGGATTCGGGGTATTTCTGCTGGCCTGTGCGACGAAAGGCTGGTTGGAGCCCGGGCTATGGGCAGCCCTGGCGGCGCTGGCGGGCTTCGCGTTCCTCCGACTGCTGGCAATCCTCCTTCACCGTGGCCGGCTGTGGCCCTCCATCTGGTTCGCGCTCGGATTGGAGCTGGTCGGACTCGGCCTCTGCGTCTGGGGGCTCGCTCGGCTCGCGCCCTGATGACCTAGCAAGGCCCTCCGCCGGAAGAGAGTCTGGTCGTGTCCGCGGGCACCGGCTCGAGCGGATCCGCGGGCAGCTCGGTGCTGGCCGCGTGCGCCGCTGCCGCCATGGCTTCCAGCTGGGCCGGTGCGAGTGTTACGCCGGCGATAGGCGCGAGGGAGCCTGGCGGAATCGTGCGGACGTCCCGACCCGACAGCCGGTCGTAGATGGTGAGCGCAGCCAGCAATGTTCCGGCTGGAGCCGGGTGGTAACCGTCGCCGCTGTAGAGGGGGAGGTCGCCATCCGCGTCCAGCGCCTCCTTCCACGCTCTGCCGACGGGGACCACGGCGCCGCCGACCGCCCGCGCCGCGGCGGTCGCCGACTCGCCGGCGGCCGGCAGCGACTGGGGGAAGGAGCGCCGGGCCCACGGCAGGAACAGCACCGGCCGTCCACCCGCCTCCCGGATCCTCGGCGCCAGGCGCATCGCGGCGATGACCAGCGTGTCCCGACAGATGCCGGCCGGCGTCGGCCCCTGCTGCAGCACCACGTACGCCCACTCACTCTCACCGATCCGCGCGATGGCGTCGGCGCCGGCCACGGTGTGGTCGATGACGGCCATGTTCGGCCCGGCCGACATGCCGATCCGCACCGAGTCTCCCGCGGCGTCCGCGACTCTCTCAACCATGGCCGGCAGATCATTGGTGTAGGTGAGGCTGTTGCCGATGAAGAGCATGGAGCGGCCCGCGTGGGGCTCCGTGGAGGTGGCCGGCGAGCAGCCCGGACCGAGCAGCACGAGCGCCGCGATCGGGAGTCTCCACATCCTCGTTCCTCGTCTGTGATGGGGTCCGAGTCACGCTCAGGGAGCGGCTCTGCGTAGCGTCCGATGCCCTGGATGGAGACGTCCATGTGGCGATCGGCGGTACTCGTCTTAATGCTCACATGCGTCGGGCTGCTGTCCGCCGTTTGACGCCGGACCGCTCCCGGGTGCAGTTTCGACTACCATGTGGGTGACGAACTCTCTCTGGTTCGAGACGGCGATCGTGCTGGGCATCTTCGCCGTGGGCAACATCCTCTTCGGCCACTTCGAGCAGCACAACCATCCCGTTCGCCGGCTGGCGAAGGTCGCGGTCGTCCTCGGCGTCACTCTGGGGCTCTCGAGCACCGTTGGCCGCGTGTGGGGCCTCGGCTGGCTGCTGCTCCCACTTGCGGCGGCCGCGTACGTCCACCTGCGCTGGCTGCCGAAGCATGGCGTGAATGGCTGGACCGGTGAGCCGCGCGACCGCTACCTGACCCTGGTTGCCGCTCGGAAGCGCCGCACGGGAGCGGCGTCGTGAGGGGTTACGTCCTCACCACCGGCCCTGCCGCCCTGCTGCTCACCCTCGCGCACCTCGCCCGTATCATTGCGGAAGGCACGCACCTGCTGGGTCAGCCCGCCTTCCTTCTCGCGACGCTCGGCTTGATCGGCATCGGGATCTGGGCCGTCCTTGTCCTCAGGAAGCCCAGCGGGCGCGATCTCCGATGACCAAGGAAGTGAAGCTGTACGACGCGCACTACAGCCAACTGACGGCCGAGGCCCAGGTGGCCGTCCGCCGCCGCACCTACGACGAGGATCTCGGCCAGTCCAGCTGGCTCACGGCGGCCCAGGCGCTCGAGTTCTTCCGCCTGCTGGAGCTGGGCCCCGGTCAGCACGCCCTCGAGGTGGCGTGCGGATCGGGCGGCGTCACCTGTCGCATGGCGCGCGAGACCGGCGCGGTGTGTGTCGGCGTGGACATCAACCCCAACGGGATCGAGGCGGCGCAGGCCAGGGCGCGCGAGCAGAACTTGTCCTCGGACGCCACCTTCCGGATGGTGGATGCCGCCCAGCCGCTGCCGTTTCCCGACCAGTCGTTCGACGCGATCTTCTGCAACGATTCCATCAACCACATCCCGGGCCGTCTCCAGGTCTTCCGTGACTGGCACCGGGTGCTGCGGCCCGGGGGTCGTGCGCTCGTCACCGATCCCATCGTCGTGACCGGGCAGCTGACCAACGAGGAGATGCGGGTCCGCAGCTCGATCGGACACTTCCTGTTCACGCCGGTCGGCTGCAATGAGCGGCTGCTGGCCGAGAGCGGCTTCGAGGTCCGCGAGGTGCGGGATGTCACCGAGGGGATGGCCTCGATCTCAGGGCGCTGGCGGGCCGCGCGCGAGGACCTGCGGCCGGCGCTGATGGCGCTGGAGGGCGAAGAGGGGTTCGAGGGCGTGCAGCGGTTTCTCACCGTGGCCCATGGCCTCGCAAGCGAGCGGCGCCTCTCGCGCTTCATGTATCTGGCGCTGCGCCCCGCTGAGTAGGCGGGTGGACGCGCCGTGAGGTGGGAGACTCTCCTGTGGGCGACGGCGATGCTGGCGCCAGGATGTGCCACCGGCGGCATCGGCCCGAGCGGACGGTATGCGCCCGTCGCGGACCACCATCAGCACCTCTTCAGCCCGGACATCGTCGCTCTACTGGGCGACTCCAGGGGGGTGACTCCACTCGATGCCGACGATCTCATCCCCCTCCTCGACTCGGCGGGCATCCGCCGCGCGGTCGTGCTCTCGGTGGCGTACATGTACGGCAGCCCGCGGCGCGCGGTAGACGACGAGTACGCCAAGGTGCGGGCCGAGAACGACTGGACCGCCGTGCAGGCAGCACGCTATCCGGACCGGCTGATCGCGTTCTGCGGCTTCAACCCGCTGAAGGACTACGCGCTGGAGGAGCTCGCCCGCTGCGCCGGAGACCGGCGCTTCGGCCGCGGCATCAAGCTTCACTTCGGCAACTCGGACGTGCAGCTGGACGAGCCGGCTCACGTCGAGCGCCTGCGCCAGGTGTTCCGTGCGGCGAACGAGCACGGGATGGCTATCGTGGTGCACACGCGGGCCTCCATCTCCAGGAAGCGTCCGTATGGTGCCACACAGGCCAGGATCTTCCTGGAGCAGCTGCTTCCGCTCGCGGCCGACGTCCCGGTCCAGATCGCCCATCTCGCAGGGACCGGCCCTGGCTACGACGACCCGTCCGCCGACAGTGCCATGGCCGTGCTGGCCGACGCGGTCGTCCGGGGGAACCGGCACGCCCGACGACTCTGGTTCGACGTCGCCAGCGTGGTGGACACGGGGATCTCGCCGGTGAACGCCGCACTGGTCGCCAGGCGGATCCGGCAGGTCGGGATCGAGCGGGTCCTCTACGGCTCCGATGGAGCGGTAGGAGAAAATCTCCGGCCCCGGCAGAGCTGGGCGGCGTTCCGCGCGCTGTCGCTCACCGACGACGAGATCGCCCGGATCGCCGACAACGTCGCGCCGTACTTCCCCTGAGCCCCATCCGACGACCATCTCGACCGTGAGCATTCTTCAGGCGATCGGCGACACCTCGCTGGTCCGTCTCCGCAAGGTCGTTCCACCCGGCTGCGCCGACATCCTCCTGAAGCTCGAGTGGGAGAATCCCACCGGCAGCATCAAGGACCGGATGGCGAATGCCGTCATCGCGCGCGCCGAAGCCGATGGCCGGCTGCGGCCCGGCGACACGGTAATCGAGTACACCGGTGGCAGCACCGGCGCTTCGCTGGCCCTGGTGTGCGCCGCCCGGGGCTACCGCATCCGCATCGTCAGTTCCGACGCGTTCAGCCGGGAGAAGCTGGACCAGATGGCGGCATACGGGGCGGTGCTCACCATCGTGCCAAGCGAGGGCGGGCGTACGACGAAGAAGCTGATCCTCGACATGATCGAGGCGGCCCGGGCCTTGAGCCGTGAGCCCCACACCTACTGGACGGACCAGCTGAACAATCAAGACTCCATCGCCGGCTATCACCCGCTCGGGGAGGAGATCTGGAGCCAGACCGGCGGCCGACTGGCGGCGTTCGTGCACTGTGTGGGGACGGCCGCCACCATCCGCGGCGTGGCCACCGTCCTGAAGCGGCACACGGCCGAGATCGAGATCGTCGCGGTGGAACCCGCCGAATCGCCGGTGCTGTCGGGGGGTGAGCCTGGGCCGCACAGGATCGAAGGGGTCGGGATCGGCTACATTCCGCCGCTCTGGGAGCCCTCGCTGGTGAACACCATCCTGCCGGTGACGACGGATGAGGCGAAAGGCATGGCCCGGCGGCTCGCCAGGGAGGAGGGGATCTTCGCGGGCACCTCCGCCGGCGCCAACGTGCTCGCCGCGATCCAGGTTGGGCGTCGCCTGGGGCCCGGAGCGGTGGTGGTCACGCTGGCCGCCGATTCCGGACTCAAGTACCTGAACACGGACGTGTACCGGCATCCGGAGCGATAGACCATGCGTCAGATCGTGTCGGTGTTGGGAGCCCTGCTCATCCTCCTCCCCTTCGCCGCGAGCCAGCTCGGCCGCATGAGCATCGCGTCGGTCCCCTACCAGCTGCTCAACCTCGTCGGCTCCGGCGCGCTCGCCGTCGTCGCCGTGCTGGAGCGCCAGTACGGATTCATCCTGCTCGAGGTCGTCTGGGCGGTGATGAGTATCGTCGGACTGGTCCGCCACCGCCAAAGGCCGGCATAGCATGGCCTCGGACGAGCTCGAGCGGAGCTGCTGAACGAGGAAGGGTGAGGCATGACTGCCACGACTCACGAGGTGTTTCCGATCGGCTGGGTGCGCTCGACCTTGAAGCGCCGGGCCGACGCGCCGAAGCAGGGCTACGAAGGAGCGCCCGATGCCAGGATCGAGGTCGAAGCCGCCTTTCAGCCCGGGCTGGACCGGCTGACGCCGGGCCAGGATCTGTTGATCCTCACCTGGCTCCACGAGGCACAACGCGACGTCCTCGCCGTTCGGCCGCGCCGCGATCCTTCCAAGCCCCTCCATGGCGTCTTCGCCACACGCTCGCCCGATCGGCCCAACCCGATCGGCATCCACCGCGTGCGCCTCCTCGCGATCGAGCGCGGGGGTGTGCTCCACGTCGCTCCGTTGGAAGCGATCGACGGCACTCCCGTCGTGGACATCAAGCCTGCCCTCGAGGAAGCCGGCGGCTGGTGAGCGCCCCAGCGGCGCTTGCGGCCGTTCCCGGGCTCCACGATGTTGCCGCATCGCCCGACACCAGGAGGCCCCGATGGACGAGGTGATGACGACGACGACCTTCACCCTGGAGGGCTATCGCATCGTCGAATCGCTCGGCGTTGTGCGGGGCGTCACCGTGCGCTCCCGCTCGCTCCTGGGCACCATCGGGGCCAAGTTCGAGACCCTGATCGGCGGCCACATCACCATGCTCACCTCGCTCTGCGAGCGCGCGCGGGCCGACGCGTTCGAGATCCTGCTGGCCCACGCGCAGCGGCGCGGCGCCAACGCGATCGTCGGGATCCGCTATGACGCGACGGAGATCATGTCTGGCGTGACGGAAGTCCTGTGCTACGGCACCGCCGTCGTAGTGGAGCCGGAGCATGGCTACGCCGAGGAATGATGCGGTCGCCGATCCGCCTCGGGCTCCTGCTCGCGGTCGCAGCCTGTCGCCCCACACCAGCCCCCGATCCCAACGCACTGGAACCGGTTGCGCGGCGCTACGTCGTCCTCGGGCTGGACCTCGGTCGCCACGACGCCAACTACGTGGACGCCTACTACGGCCCCGACTCGCTCAAGGCCGAGTCGGAGGCCGAGTCGCTGTCCGTCGCCGAGATCCGCGCGTCGGCCGAGTCCCTGAATGCCGTGCTGGGCGACAGCGTGCCGGCCTATCGGGACTCGGTGGTCGCCATGCGGCATCGTTACCTCCGGGTCCAGCTCGGCTCGATGGCGGCGCGGGCGCGGATGCTCGGCGGCGAGCGGCTCTCGTTCGATGAGGAAGCGCAGGCACTCTATGATGTGAAGCCACCTCGGCTCGAGCCGTCCCACTTCGATTCGCTCCTGACCCGGCTCGACTCGCTGCTTCCCGGTCGCGGCCCGCTCGCCGAGCGGTACCAGCGGTTCCGCGATCGGCTCATGATTCCGGCGGGCCTGGTGGACACGGTCTTCAAGACCGCCATCGCCGCCTGCCGGGCCCGCACCCAGGCCCATCTGCGGCTGCCCCCGGGCGAGCGCTTCGACCTCGAGTACGTGAAGGGCACGCCCTGGAACGCCTACAACTGGTACAAGGGCAACTACCGCAGCGTGATCCAGGTGAATCTCGACTTCCCCATCCCGCTCGATCGCGCGGTCGACCTCGCCTGTCACGAGGGCTATCCGGGGCACCACGTCTACAACGCACTGCTGGAGCAGGCCCTCGTGCGAGACCGGGGGTGGGTGGAGATCTCGATGTATCCGCTCTTCAGTCCCCAGTCGCTGATCGCGGAGGGGAGCGCGAACTTCGGGATCGACATGGCCTTCCCCGCGGCGGAACGGGTCGCCTACGAGCGGGACTCGCTGTTCCCGCTCGCACGACTCGATCCCTCGCTCGCGGCGGCGAATG
>Ga0210114_1000509_pt1 | contig 10183 bp, 10 predicted proteins | sample MayberryNW_TuleA_FD_185524 | JGI IMG/M metagenome (GOLD analysis project Ga0210114, IMG submission 185524) | Wetland microbial communities from San Francisco Bay, California, USA, that impact long-term carbon sequestration - MayberryNW_TuleA_D2... | ecosystem: Environmental > Aquatic > Marine >...
GGTGGCCCATCAAGGCACAAAACCATTGACCGCGATCGGAAGGGCTTGGCCTTCGGTCGTGGTGCAGCCACATGGTCTCTAAATAACGGACTCATTAGCAATACAATCGGCCATTAACGGCAACGAAGATACGGCTGCATTTTAACGAGGCAAGATCGACATGCGTATCAGGAAAGTCCTTCAAGAATACGAAGCGGAACTTAAGCCGAAGCAATTCACCGGATCGGCGGCGACTCTTCTCTCCCGGGGAAGCACTCGCCAACAAAAAGGCGTGCTACGGCTGGGTGCCTTTCTTCAGCGCCTCGGTCAGCTCCTGCAAATAAACTTCCTGTTCCTTTGCCTGGTATAACGTCATCGAGCCGTCGTCTTTTAGCGGTATGCCGCCGATGAAGTGAAAAGCGTGGGCGTCCCAGTCGTAAAACTCATCACCCCGTTCACAGATCTCTTTCCATTTGAGGCCGACGGGACTGCGGTGCAAGCCCGTGCGAGCCGGCAACGCCTGTTGCTGCTCGACCGTCAACCCCGCCTTTGCTTTCTCGGCTGCTTCTTCGGGAAGTCCGTCCCACATGCGCCGGTAGTTGGGAAAGAACTCCTGTTCGCGCACCGTCAGGGCGGTATGCATGTCCCACCACGGCCCATGTCCGGCGACACGCTCATCGACCCGATCAACCAGCTTGTAAACCAGGCGCGCGCCGGCTCTTAAGCGCAGCACCAAGGTCCCCTCGGCGGTCCTGGAGCCTTGCTCGGGCTGGATGCCGCAGTATTTCTCGAAGAAGGCGGCAGTCCTGCCAAGTTCGCGGCAACCAAAGACCGCGTGGCTGATCCGGCCGACTTTCTCTTCGGTGGCGATTTCCATGGCGCCTTCCGGCATGTGCACGGGCGCCCAGAATTCATACTGATTGCCGTCCGGATCGGCAAAGTAGATGACCGTGCCTTCCTCGCCGTCGTCCGCGGTCTTGACTGCATCGCTGTGCGGAATCCTGTGCCGATCGAGCCGGCGCAGATGCATGTCGATGTCTTCGCCCCGGATGTAAAAGCCGCAACGGGGCAGCTCCTTGCCCAGCTCGTTTGCCGGCGGGTAGATCTCGGGCTGAAGGAATGCGCCGATGCGGCACGATCCGCCTTGCCACCACAAAAAGCAGATGATCTTGATATTCTTTTTTCGGGCTGCGGTCGTGAGTCCCGTAAACGGTCTTCGGGTCAGTCCGATCCCATTCACCGCCCAATCCGCCCAGGCGACCATATCGTTGGTGCCGACGACAAAATGATCGATCCAGTGGGCGGCGCCTTTAGGTTCGACGTCATGCATCGGAAACTCCTTTAACTTTCTGAAGAGTTCAAGCCGTTCATCTCGATTTTAGTTGCATTCAATTGCTGAGCGGAAAACTTTCCTTATCCGTGACGGTACGAAACCAATGAAATGGTGTCAAGCAGAACGGACATTCCGCGGCAGTCTCATGAGTGCAAACATTCTACCCGCCGGTGTTGACTTAGCCGACCGTTTTCGCTGTAAGAGGTTAAGGCCGTCGAGCAACTCGGCAGCCATTCTGACAGTAGACGCACCGCAAAGTGGACGCGGCTTGAAGCGCCGGTCAAAGATCTTGAGCAATGGCGGAGGTAAAAGCATGAGTTGTGGAATCCGGTCGATGTCGAAATTCGTCTTGATGGTAATCATCGCATTCATCGGTCCGGCTACCGGTCAAGCGGTAGCCCAGAGTCATTACTTCGAGGGTAAAACGATTACCATTCTGCGCGGCGGGCGGCCGGGTGGTTCGGGTGACATGCAGGCGCGTTCCCTGATCCCATTTCTCGAAAAGTACATTCCCGGACGGCCGAAGATCATCATCGAGAACATGCCCGGCGCAGCGGGAATGAAAGCCGTGAACCACGCCTATACCACAGCCAAGCCGGACGGGCTTACGATCACAGCGGTCGGATCGGGTCTCGCCACAGGTCCGATTTTGGGCATGCCAGGGGTGCAGTACGATCTCGATAAGCTGATTTACTTGGGCTCAACGGAGAGCGGCGATCCGTACGTCTTCCTGAGCCGAAAGGATGCCGGGTTTGACAGCTTGGAAAGGCTGCGCGCCGCCTCTGCTGTACGAATTGGCGCGCAAACCGTCGGGCATGCTGTTTACGTCAGCGGCCGGATCTTCGCATACATTCTTGGAATCAAAGATCCTAAAATGGTCGTCGGTTTCGGCGGTCCGGAGCTCGACGTGGCCCTGGCGCGCGGCGAGGTTGACGCGAGGGCCAATAGCGCGGATACGGTGGTGCGCAGAAATCGCGAGGCCCTGGAAAAAGGACAATTCAATATCCACGCAACCCTCACCATCCCGCGAGGCAAATTCCACCCGCGCTTCGCCGACGTTCCCGATCTCGACACCCTCGCCAAAAATCAAAAGGATCGTCAGTTAATCAGCTTGTTCCGAAATTTTCTTTATCCACGCTGGCCCTATGTACTGCCTCCGGGAACTCCGGATGACATCGTCAAAACTCTGCGCGCCGCGATGGCGAAAACATTCAAGGACCCGGGATTCCCCAAGGAATTCAAAAAGCTCATGGGCAGCGATCCCACGCCCCTCACCGGCGAAGAAGTCGAGGCCGCGATCAAAGATATACCTCGGGACGCCGAAACCATCGCCCTTTACAAGAAGATGGCCCAAAATGTTCCGCTTCCCGCTCGATAAAATCTCGCCGAACTTGAATCTCCTAACCACCAACACCGCGGCAATGCCTGAAATGCCGCGGTGAATTCACACAAGGCTAACCAAGCATTGGTGTCAACGGCCGCGCTCGACCGTCGCTTTGGAAATTTCCTCCGCGATGCGAGAATACAAGCACGGGCTTCCGCCGAGTTGTGTGCACTCGACATTGTTGGCGAACATCAGTGATCAAGCGTTGATGTACTCCGAGACTTCCACTAGGTTGCCATCGAGGTCGCGGAAATAAACGGACCGCATCGATCCAACGGCGCCCCTTCGGCTAACGGGGCCGGCGACAATCGCGATATTTTCGGCGCGCAGATGGGCGAGGACCTGTTCCAGAGGAAAGGCCGCGATAACACAGAAGTCGCCCGAGCCGAATGTCGGGGTTTGAGCCTTGTTCGCAGTATCGGTGGTGCGGTCCTGGAGATTGATCTTTTGATTACCGAAGCGCAATGCATACCGCGGCCGCCCGTCCGACCCCTGAAAAATTTCCCTTTCGAAGCCGAGAGCCCGCTCGTAGAACTTTGTGGTTTCTGCAATGTCTTTGACCGTGAGGACGATGTGGTCGAATCGTTCTGCGAGAGCTTTTGTTGCCATGGGCTCTTGACCTCGCTTAGTTTGATTTTAGCTTCAAGCCGTTGCGCTTCGCTCAAGCGTTTCGCACTTTATGGAGAACGTGCAGGTTCTGAGAAATTCCAACAACGATTCACGCCAAAGGCTCGCGGCTGCTGGTTAAAATCGAATGGAGCAGGGACTTGCTACCGCATCAATCGAGAATCCGCGGACCGAAAAGCTTAACGGCGTTATTCCAAAGTATCTTGCGCTTAGCCTCGTCAGGGATGGGTTGAGCATCAAGGTCGGGAAGCGCGCGCTTTGGATCAATCGCGTCGGGGTGCGGATAGTCGGTGTTCCAGACAATGTTCTCGCCTTTTAAGTCGTCCACCACGTATTTCAGCGCGCGCTCGTCGCTGTCGCATGAGATCATGCATTGGCGCATGAAGTACTCGCTCGGAAGCATTCGCAGCTTATCCGACTTTCCCATGACGCTGTTGCGCCCATGAGTGTGATCGTCCATTCGCCCGAGCCAAAAGGGCAGCCAGCCGGCGTTGGATTCGAGAATAGCCAGCCGCAGTTTCGGAAAGCGCTCGAGCATGCCGGTGAAAATGAAATGGCCGAGGGTGGTCATGTTGTCGCAAGGAAATCCCAGCGCATGGTCTAGCCCGCGGAGCGCAAGCTCTGTATCTCCGCGCCGTTCGCCTTCTAATTGTCGAAACGGATGAAAACGGCGTTGGCGGTACTCGCCGTGGGCCGAAATGGGAAAATCGAGCTCGCACGCTAGATGCCACAGTGCATCGTACTCCGGCTCGTGCAGATACTTACCGATAGGTAGAAAAGGATTGCGCACCGATACCGCTCCCAGCTCAACGACCGCACGGCGAGCTTCTTTCACCATCTCAGCAACATCCGAACCGGGTAGCACAGCGACAAACTTGAGCCGTTTGGGATCGGCGCTGCAGTACTCGTGGCACCAGTTGTTGTATGCGCGGCACATGGCGGAGCCGAGCTCCACATCCGTCAATGCCACGCGATATGCGAAGTTGCCGTTGTTACCGGTGGGGAGCAAGACTTGGATGTCCCAACCGTACTGATCCATGTCTTTGAGTCGAATCTCAGGGGACCACCACTGATGATAGGCTTCCCCATACTTCTGTTCCAACACCTCCCAGGCGCTCGGCGGCGGCCGGAGCTGAAGATCTCCTTTGGGAATGATTTTTCCATCCGGCTCGTAGACCATGAATACACCATCCATGAAAGCGACTTTGGGAACTCGATCCCGGAACTTCGGCTCCACATAACGCTCCCACAGATATTGGGGCTCGTGCATATGCGCATCCGCGTCGATGACCTTCATCCCGTTCCACATGGACGGTCTCCTTTGACCTCCCGACGATTCACTGCATTGATAAGCTCACGACGATCACACCGGCCTGGCTTGCGGCGGTGTCCCTACTGGAGCGCGAGCACGAGGCGATCGTAGTTGCGCTCCTGCATGTGAGGCCCGAATCCCCATCGGTCCATGGCGGCTAGCACCTTTGTATACTCCTCTTTCGGGAAAGGCTGGAAGACAAAGCGCTCTCCCGGTCCCCAAGTTTCGAACCGCCATGCGCGATTCTGGAACTCCGGCGGTATGCTGTACTTCCACAACGGCAAATACTTGTCCAAGTCTCTTGTCAGTGCTTGCTCCGCTTTATCAAGCGCCTTAAAGAATGCCCGCAGGATCGCAGGATCGTAGCGTTCATCCACCCACCACAAGGTGTTGAACTCACCGCCCATGATCTTTCTTAGCCCCAGCTCTTCCGCCATGTAGATCTCGGGATCGAGCAGGCTTGCCGCCTCAACTTCCTTGTTGAGCAAGACTTCGAGGCGCTTGCCATGCCCACCGACTGGGGCGATCTTGATATGCTCCAGGGGAACATACTTCTCGAGCCGATAAGGCACGTTGTAGTGACTGCCAGCCATGTAACCGACCGAGATAGGAACGTCTTTCAAGTCTTCCGGCTTGAGGATCGAAGACTCCGGCCGGACAAAGATCGCATGTCGTGGGATGCCGAATGCGTCCGGCACAAATTTCCCCATGCCCGCGCCCGCATTGCAGATGCTGCCCCAAGCGCAGGCGTTGGTGATGACCTGTTCGTTTTCGAGAAACGGAATATCCTGGGGACGCTTTTTATACCCCTGTTCACCGTCTTGCCAAGCTCGCATCTTATTGTGAACCACGCCCCAGAGCACCTCGACGTCGAGCCCTTCCTGTTCAAAAAAACCTTCCTCAAGACAAATCCACTCGTGAAGGCGCATACCGGTCGGATGAATCTTTATCTTGGTCGGCGCTTTTGAAAACATAAAGTTTCCTTTCCGATCAAAATTTAGCCCCAGCAGGAATGTAAGAACTCATGCCGAGCCGATATTTATTTCAGGATGCAGCCTTCGCGCCGCGTGCGCTTCGACGTTTGAGCGTGACTAAAATGATGCGGTTGGTACTGCTTTGATGGATCAATAGGTTGCCTTCCTGCGTCGGTCTCATGTGTCTCACGATGCCGGCGTAAATACCCCCGGAAGGAATGGCCCAACTCTGGAATCGCTCTGTCTTCGGGTCGAATCGCACAAGCGTATCCGGTCTCTGGCCCGACTCATTATACCAGACGATATCGTCCACGACCGCGATGGCATAGGGATGGGAATTCGGCCCGCTCGGAGAGGGCCATTCTTTGACCTGACCCGTTTTCGGATCCAACCGACCGAGACGGCCCTGCGAAGAATTTCCATACCAGATCATGCCATCGCTTGCGAAATCGAGTCGTCGGACAGTCGTCTTCGGATTGGGCAAAGAATAAACCCGCGGCTCCATCGTCTCCGGATTAATTCTGACTAAGCAGTTGCTGCCGTTGCAAGCTACCCAGGGGATGCCTTCCGAACTCAGCTGGATGCCGTAAGGCCGGGATTTCGGCGTCGGCATCGTGACCAGCTTGATCTCACCCGTTGCCGGAATCAGTCGACCCACCATATTGCTTTGCTGCAACGTGAACCACAAATTCCCCTTCCTGTCGAAGATCGCCGTGTGAGGATCACGGGCGGCGGGATCGGGCATTTTATATTCGCTGATCATGGCGGTTCGCGGATCGAGCTTGCCGATCGTTCCGTTGCCATTGCCCATGTACCAGATGTTGCCCTGCTGATCCGGAGTCACAGTGTGTGGCTTTGCCCCTTCCGGCAAGGTGTACTCCCACATTTCACCGGTCTGGGGATTGATCCGCCCCACGAGATTGGCATATTGCCCGGCCCACCAGATCGATCCATCCGGTGCCTCTACCGGATCGCGGGACCGTTGTCCGAGCGTGGGAACCATCCATTCGCGAAACGCGATCGATGCGTCACCGCGCAACAGGGTGGGCTTCAGGCGATTCCCGGCGGGAAAATGCGTGGCCAGATATTTTGTTACCGTGTCGCCGGCGGGGGTGCCGGACAAATTAATCATGGTCTGGATCAACTCCCGCCATCCCTCGCGGGTGTATCCCGAGCTTCTCGTAATCTGGTTGGTCTGATGGCACGTAGCGCAAACCCCCTGGACGATCTGCTTACCATCGCCGTCGGGCAATTGAGCGGCCGGCTGGCCATGCGCCGTGAGGGGACTGACCATTAAGAAAAACACACCTGCCAAAGTAATAGATCGTGCCGACATAGCTTGCTCCTCGATCAAGTGAAGCCTCCCTGGTTGACTCCGTGGATCGCCGCTGTCTTGTCGCAACCATCACACCTTCATGAGCAAAATGTCAAGTTTCTCCGAGTGCCAGATAGTTGCTCGTAAAACGTCAACCATTCGTGTCTGGACTTCAGCTCGATTACCATCGACTCCTTATCGGATAGCGCACCGGGAACCGTACGCCGAGACCGATTTCACTGGAGTGAGATTCTTGAGAGGGAACCAGCACGGCCTCTAACCGACGAAGGAAATTCTCATAGGCCGCGGTCGAAAGCGGAAAGAACACCCTCAGGCCCTCTTGGGTTAGAAGGACAGATACTCTTATGTCGCGACCGGCATAGAAATGTCCCCCGTAACGAGCAAGGAGCGGCAGCCGGTAGGCATCGGCGCGCTTCTCCAGCTCGATCGAAGTTGATGGACTAATGGTCACGCCTTGTAACGGCAAAGAGACATCACCGTTCACGAATTGTGCTGCGGCTAAGTAAGTGATCCTTGCATAAATTTGTTTTCCATCCCCGAGTTGAAATTCCGCCACAAGTTGCTCTTCCACTTCCGTCAGCAGAGATTTGAATTGACCCAGCAAAGGCAGGCGAAACGGTCCTGGACCGCTTAGTTCGACGTCAACAGCGGTAGCCATCGTTTCTAATGAGCGCAAGCGTTGGCTCAGCTCGTCGACCTGAGCTTTTAGCTTCTGAAGTTGCCGCTGACCGTTTGTTATGTTCTTTTTACGAACATAACCAATCAGGCCAGGAAGGGTAAAAAATGTCCGCGCCCTCCGCAGAAATTCTGAGATCAAATTCACCAACTCCGCACCGCCGGGTCCTATGTGCAGCCGCTACAATTGAATCTGGAAAAAGAAAAGCAATCCGAGTGCCGCTAGTAAGTACCACGAATAAGCGGGAGTTTCAGGTGACCACGACGGATACGAACATCCAGAAATGTCAGATTTGGCAACGTTGACACAGTGGAGTGTCAAGCGACCCGTCCTGGGCGCGTCTTGGAAAGGGAGGGAACGGCGAGATGCTCTCTTCCCCGGAAAACAAAACCCTTCAGGGAGCACGGTATGCTGATTGCTCATTCTGAGGCCACTGCCGTTCAGATAAACATTTTTGATGGGCACGGCTTCGCACAAAGGCAACGCTCTGGCATCTAAGATGCTCTGAGTCGCAACCGGGACAGACAGCCGCGAGCCGTGTCCGTCGCCACTTACATTTCAGAGCGATTCTTTTTCCTGTTCGATACCATTATCGCCCGTCATTGATTTTCGATTGGCAGCTCCATTCGATCCTTTAAAGCCAGTTCACGATTGCGCGAAAAATTTACAAGTCTGGTTTGCGGTCGTCTCGAGCCTAGGTGCTGGATTGGATTTGACCACCAGCGCGCGCGAGCCGAGCTGACAGAACCAACTCGGACGTATTCCCCGAAAATTTTTTTTTCGTCGCTCATGCTTTAAGCATTTCGGAGAAGCACGCATAACCGCTGTCGAATCGGAAGCTTGACCGCCGTTATGAACAATTTGTTCACACCGGCTTGTGGATAAGCCTGGATTCGACAGCCCTTGACGCAGTGATTTTTTTCTTGCCGCTCTGGGTCCTGCCATTGTAGTGTTCGTCTAACTTTTCCACGTATTCCGTGTAATCCTTATCAACCGTTTTGAACGGCCTCGTGCTCAATCACAAGGAGAAAGGCCATGGATTTTATTTGTCGGCGGTGCAACCACCTCACAAAAGAAAAACTCTTCCGCGTCACCACCGAAGACGCAGGCGTTGTTGTACTCAATATGCTTGTCTGCTCTTCATGCGCGCAACTGGCGACGGAGTTGGGGCTTCCCACAGTTGAAGTGGAATCGGGAAGAACCGATAAGGTGAAACGTGACTCGGTGATGCCGGACATGTCGCAACAAAGCATACAAGTTTAACCTCTCGAGTCTCTCCACCGCCAAACGAGACTCCGCGGGTGGTCGCAGCTCTGGAGCCGGCGACTCCTTTCATTTAGCAAACCTTTGACTCGCGCGGGCGCGTGCTTTGGCCGCTTGTTCTGTTCGGTTCTTCGGCGCTGCATTGGTCGTAAGTGAGCTGAGAAGCTTGCTAGAGACAACTGCAATCTCGCCAACGGCAGCAAGGAATGCAACTTCGTTGGCTTTCGATGGCTTGTTAAAGGCGCTGAGTTTTCTCACAAACTGTGCGGAGGCCGCGCGAATCTCTGCTTTGTCACCGGCGGTTCGAAGTTGAACAGAGGCTTGATATTTCTACACACAACCGTGACCTCGTTGCTCGTTTAACTCTGCTGATCGTATTTTTCCGGGTGAGCTACGTGGTTCAACGGATTGCCGAAATGTACTGCCGAATCAAGCTGCATTTTTGTTATTTCGCGGCTCACTCGCGGAGCACGTTGAGATGTCCACAGAACAGAAGTTTCGGTTAGCATGGCCCTGCATCATTCTTTCTTCATCGACACGCGGCCATCGTGTCGGATGGTCCAAAATGGATTGTGGGCGATTTCCCAGGTGTGGCCGTCGGGGTCGGAAAAATATCCAGAGTATCCGCCCCAGAAGGTTTTTTGAGGTTGCTTGACGATGGTTGCGCTATTCTCCTTGAGGCGAGCGAATATAGCGTCAACCTCCTCCTGGTTGCGGACATTGTGAGCGGGAGCATAACCTCGGTAGGCTGGCACGTTATCGGCTGTCATGCCCATGTCCTTCGCCAGCTCTGCGTGCGGCCAGAGAGCAAGCACGAGGCCGTTCAAGTCGAAAAACACGACCCCTGGGGGGCTCGGTTCTGGTTTCCAGCCGACCACGTCCTGGTAGAAAGCCGCGGCCCGTTTCAGATCAGCGACACCCAATGTGATGAGACTTATTCGCTGCTCCATAAAATCCTCCTGAACGAGTTCGGCTTAATGGGTTGCAATGCCGGTGAAGCGTGAGCGCAACCTCATCGACAAATTGTAGCGCGATGCGCAATTGTGATCCATGGTTTCAACCACGGACTGCGTTCTTCATATCATATCGTACGGAAGCTATCGTCCGGCCCTGGCTTGGTGACGTCGAGTTGCAATCGGCTGCGGCTTGACTGGCGCCGCAGTCTCCGCGATGAGAATCCAATCGCAATGAGACTCCAGCCTTGATGATTACCCGTCGAAGACTGCATGCGCCACCCGGGACACAAACAATTTGACTCAAAGGCCCGGGCCTGAATAGACTCACGCCGAATCTAACCGA
>Ga0210114_1000510_pt1 | contig 10181 bp, 9 predicted proteins | sample MayberryNW_TuleA_FD_185524 | JGI IMG/M metagenome (GOLD analysis project Ga0210114, IMG submission 185524) | Wetland microbial communities from San Francisco Bay, California, USA, that impact long-term carbon sequestration - MayberryNW_TuleA_D2... | ecosystem: Environmental > Aquatic > Marine >...
ACTTCTTGTCCCGCAACGAGGCGTTCGTCTTCTCCTGGAGCGCCGTCGCCTTGATGATCAGCTCCGCGAGCGTGCTCGGATCGATCTTCTCGATGACGGTCGCCATGCCCTTGCGAGCCTGGCCCACGGCCTCCTTGGCCTGTCGTCCCAGGCGTTCGTGCATTGCGGGATCCGAGGCCCGCTGCCCCACCTCGGGCTCCGCCAGCGATGCGCTGGCGGTGTTCTTCATCGTTCTCCACCTGCCGGTCCTGCAGGATCGTCACATGGACGATCCTGCAGGATCGACCTGAGTCAGTTGGTCCGGTTGAGCTCCACTCGCCGGTTCTGTGCCCGTCCTTCCGCCGTCTTGTTCGAGGCCACCGGCTTGTCCGGGCCATAGCCCTTGGCCGTGGTTTGACCCACAGCCACGCCGTTCGCCTCGAGGAACTTCTGGACCGCATCGGCACGCGCCTGGGAGACCCGCGTGTTGGCCTTGCGGGAGCCGGTGTTGTCCGTGTGGCCGGCGATCTCCACGTGAACATCCGGGTTGGCTGCCAGGGAACTGGCGACATTGAGCAGGATCGCCTTGGATGCGTCGTTCAGCTCGGTCGCGCCGCTGGCGAAGGTGACGCCTTCCAGGACGACCGTCTTCGCCCCGGCCTCGAAGAGTTGCGGGCACCCCTTCTCGTCCACCACCTGCCCGGCGGGGGTGTCGTTGCACTGGTCCACCGCGTCGGACACGCTGTCCGCGTCGGTGTCGAGCTGCTCGGGCGAGCAACCCTGAGCATCCACCTGGGCCCCCGTGGGCGTCTCGGCGCACTTGTCGGCGTTATCCATGACCTTGTCGCCGTCGGTGTCGAGCTGACTGGCCGAGCACCCGGACGCATCCACCGGCTCGCCCTTCGGCGTGTCGCGGCACTTGTCACTGCTGTCGGTCACGCCGTCGGCATCGGCATCCTTCTGCTCCGCCGAGCAGCCCTCCGCGTCCACCGACGCCCCGGACGCCGTGTCGGGGCAGCGGTCGGCGCTGTCGTTCACCTTGTCGGAGTCGGTATCACGCTGACTCGCCGCGCAGCCGCCAGCATCCACCGTCTCGCCGGCCGGCGTGCCCGGGCAGCGGTCGGCCCCGTCATCGACGGCGTCCTTGTCCTTGTCGTAGCTGTTGCCGAGGAGGATGACCGCGCCGGCCTGAACCCCAAGGTTCATGTAATTGTCCAAATCGACCCCCCGGTCCTCGGAAGGACTCGGGACGTAGTCGATCGTCCCGTCGACCTGGAGCGCAAACTTCTTACCGAGCCCGACACGAAGCCCCAATACCCCCGTGGCGCCGTCGTCATCGACGTCCGCGTCACCCCCATACATGTTCCGCACGTATCCGGCGCCGATCCGAATCGCGCTGGCGTAGCCTCCGAGCGGGATGTGGTAGGTAAGCCGCCCGCGGATCGGGGTGTTGTCCACTGAGAAGGACTCGTCTGACTCGGCATTCGTGCTGATAAAGGCGCCCTCCGCCTCGATGGCGAGGTTGCGCACCACGAATATGCCAAGCGTTCCGCCGCCGCCCACATTGTCGTCGAGGTCCAACGTGTCGTCGAAGAAGGTGTACGCGCCGAACCCACCGATCTCGAAGGTGCCGGGGGTCTGCGCGAGGCTGGGGACCGCGGTAACGAACAGAGATCCGAAAAGAACGAAGGCGCGTGCGCTCATGACTGCTCCAGGGTAGGTAAGCGAAGGCACACTACCGGGCAGGGTCAGCGTTCGATACTGAACCTTCGGCTATATGGGCCGGCCAGTGTCAGGAGATCGAGAACGGCAGTGCACCCGAGGCCCCCGGACAGTGAGAACATCCTCATAACCACTTCACGGCACGCTCAGAGTCGTGCCCCAGATTGGTACCGGTCAACGTGTTATACCAAGGTGTAAGTTGCGTGCCGCCATGCCAGGAGCGCTTTTTGGGTCTCAGGTCCCAGACCAGTCTTGTCCGAGCCCCTGCGCCTTGCCGCCGACACGCATCGGGTGGCTTGGGTGAGATCCAGGATCCAGGCTCGCGATCTCCCGCACAGGCTTGGGGATTCTTATTCCTATGATCGCACGCCCCATGCGCCTGACCCGCCGCCGGCACGCCCTTGATGAGGCGTTGCGCTTCGAACGCCTCCTGAGCGAGTCATCTGCCTGTCTGGTCGCTGCTCCGGCCGAGTCCATCGATGAAGAGATCCGCCATTGGCTGAGCCGGCTTCGGGAATACTTCGAGGTGGATCGGACCGCCTTGGTCCAGCTGTCGTCCCACAGCCCTAGGCTGCACGTCACCCAGGTAAACGACGGGCGGGCGGGCTCGCGACTCGCCGACTACTACGGCATCCAGGAGCTCGGTGCGTGCCTGGCGGCGATCTGCCAGGGGAGCGTCGTGCGGCTGCGGCGGGTGGCGGACCTGGGCAGTGCCGGCGAACCCGACCGCGCAACGCTCGAGGCCGCAGCCGTGGGCGCTCTGCTCGCGACGCCGCTCTCGGTCGGGGGCCAGATTCTCGGCTTCATGGCCCTCATGACCGAGCGGCCTCGTGACTGGTCTGAAGAGGAAGTCTCCCGGTTGCAGCTGACCGCCGGCGTGGTCGCCAGTGCCCTCCTTCGCCGGAACTCCGACCGCTCTCTCCGGAGCAGCGACGCCCTCAGCGGTGCGGTGCTGGCCTCCCTGTCGGCGAGGGTGGCGGTGCTCGACCGCGCCGGCAGGATCGTGCGTTGCAACCAGGCGTGGCATGGAGCCTCGACGGTCGTGGGAGGCGCCACGACGGACGTCGGCGACAACTACCTCGACGCCTGCCGGGCGGCGGGGGGGCATGATCCCGCGGCCGCTGATGTGGGACGCGGTATCGAGGCGGTCCTCGCCGGCGACCGGGCCCAGGGCTTCCGATCAGAGTACGGCTCACCGCCGGGAAGCGGGTGGCGCTGGGATGAGCTGGTGATCGAGCCCCTCCGTGTGCCCCAGGGTGGAGCGGTGGTGATGCTGATCGACGCTACCGGGCGCAAGCGCGCCGAGCTGGAGGCCGAAGCCCACCGGGCGGAAGCCGCCCATGCCGCCCGGGGAGCCACCCTCGGCGAGCTGGCGGCCGGTCTGGCCCACGAGCTGAATCAGCCCCTCGCGGCGATCCTGACCAACGTGCAGGCGGGACAGCGGCTGCTCGCGTCGGAGCCCCTGCGGCTCGAGTTGCTGCGGGACATCATGAGCGACATCGCCGCCGATGATGTCCGCGCTGCGGAGATCATCCGACGGATGCGGGCACTGCTCAAGAAGGGGCAGCGTGACGTCCAGCCCCTCGATCTCAGCCAGTTGACCGGCGACGTGCTTCGGCTGGTGGCGTCCGACGCGATCCTTCGGCGGGTGCGGGTGCATGCCCGGCTCGAGCCCGACCTCCCGGGCATCGTCGGAGACCGGGTGCAGCTGCAGCAGGTGATCCTGAATCTCGTGGTCAACGGACTCGAATCGATGTCCGAGATGCCTCCGGGGCACCGTCATCTGACGATCCGGACCGCGCAGCCCGACACCGACTGGGTCGAGGTGACCGTGCAGGATACCGGGCCCGGGATCTCAGAGGAGATCCTGCACCGCATCTACGAGCCGTTTTTCTCTACCAAGCCCGAAGGCCTGGGCATGGGTCTCTCCATCTGCCGCTCCATCGCCGAAGCCCACGCTGGGCGGTTGGAGGCTTCCAACGACCCGGCCGGAGGCGCGACCTTCGTGTTCGCCCTGCCCGTAGCCGGAACGCCGAGCGACACGCATTCCCCCAGACAGGAACAGCGATCCTATGCCGAACATGGCACCGACCATCTACGTCGTTGACGATGACCTCTCGTTCTGCCGCGCGATGGAGCGACTGCTGGTGGGACTCGGGTACCGGGTGGAGGCGTATTCCGCGCCCGCTGAGTTCTTGGCCCGCTGGCGCCCCGACGACCCCGGGTGCGTAGTCCTCGACCTCCGGATGCCCGAGCTCCCCGGGCTCGAGGTACAGCGGCTGGTCTCGTCCTCCGGACCGCCCATGCCCGTGATCCTGGTGAGCGGCGAGGCCGATGTGGAGAGCTGCATCCTGGCGATGCGGGCCGGCGCGACGGACATCCTGCTGAAGCCGTTCCAGGAGAGTGAGCTGCTCGCGGCCATGGGTCGCGCGTTAACGAAGGATCAGGAGCGCCGGCGGGAGGTGGCGGAGCAGGAGGACGTGCGCGTGCGCCTCGCCTCGCTCACGCCCCGGGAGCTGGAGGTGTTCCGGCTGGTCGCCAAGGGGATGCTCAACAAGCAGATCGCCGTCGTGCTGGGGACCAAGGAAGGCACGGTCAAGATGCACCGCGGTCACGTCATGCGGAAACTCGACCTGGGGTCGCTGGCGGAGCTGGTATCCTTTGCTGATCGCCTCCGCCTGGACGACCCCTGCCCCAGCCTCCACGCCCGCGCCGGCCGGTTCCGGCGGGAGGAAACGACCGGATCTGTGGCGGTCGGCAGTCTGGTCTGAACCGGCGGCTCAGCACTCCACCAAGGTCCACTATTTGGCCCACTGACGCTGCTCTACGTTTGTCGCTGTAGGTTGCGCTGTTCTCCTGTCCTGCCCCCTACAGCGGCGAGCGTGATGCCCGCTCACGGTCGAAGCACACCACAGCCTCCCGAGGGCGGCGCACCGAGGCCGCCCCTGGTGGCGGTGGTCGAAGATGATGCCTCGTTTCGTCGGGCGCTCAGTCGATCGCTCATGCTCCGGGGATTCCGCAGCGAGGTGTTCGCCTCCGCTGAGGAGTTCCTGCAACATCCAGCCGCCCAGAATGCAGACTGCCTCGTCCTGGACATCCATCTGGGAGGCATGAGCGGCTTCGAGCTGCAGGGTGAGCTCGCCAAGCGGCCGTCGTTCCCCCCGATCATCTTCATCACCGCCTTCGACGAGCCGGCTACCCGGGAGCGCGCCCTGGAAGTCGGTGCCGCGGGGTACCTGCAGAAGCCGTTCGACGAGGCGTCGCTGCTCCAGGCGATCGAGCGAGCAGGGTTCGCGCCCTCGGGGCCACTGCGACCTGGCTGAGGCGCGTTCGTTTCTCGGGGAGATGATTCAGGAGGGCACGCCGAGCTGGGGATGGGATCCCGGCTCGGCGTTCGTGTCGGCGAGTCTACTCCAGCACCTTCTGCCGCTTCATCTCCGAGATGTTCGCGCTGATGATCTCGTCCACCATCGAGCCGACGGAGGTGGGGTCGGTCGTCTGGGTTCGGCTGGCCCAGATCAGCTTCGCTCCCTGGACCTGATAGACGTTGGTGTTGAAGTCGACGAGCTGATCCGTGTCGACGTAGCCCGGATCGTAGTACGTGCTATACCCGTACCCCCACCCGCCCCACATCGAAGAGTAGGGTGCCGGCACGGCGTAGGCCGTGCCGGGAACGTAAGTCTGGGTGCGATCCACGCTGACGAGGACCATCACGACTGCGCCGTCGTAGCCGCCCGCCTCGACCTTTGCCCTGGCTGCGTCCCGGTCGCGGAGATCGTCCTCTGAGAGCACCGTGTACGACGGCGTGGACCCCGTGATGCGCTTGGTCAGCTGGTCCTCCACGGTCCGCCGCATTGCCTCGTCCTTGCAGGCGCACACATTGAGCACCTTCTTGAAGCGCACCTGGCCGGCCGACGGGTCGGCCCAGCTGTTCAGGACTTCGGTGGTGGGAGCGCAAGCCGCCAGCACAGCGAGACAGACCAGGCTTCGGATCAACCGCATGGATGACTCCTGAGGGGACGCCTAACCATCACCGGGCGAGAGAGTGGGTGCCACTAGACCTTGGTGCAGACGCCGCCGTTCCGAATCAGAACTTGATCTCGAGCCCCAGGGTCGGCCCGGTGAGGTAGATGTCGCTGATGAAGTCGTCGCTCTCGTAGTCGACATCCAGATGGCGATAGGCCGCCTGGGCGATGCAGCAGCTGCCGAGGTCGTAGCCGGCGCCGCCCACCAGCTGCCAGGTGAGGTCCGAGCCCCCCGCGCCGGCATCCCCCCGGAGGAACAGGTGCCAGTGCCGGGCCGAGCTGTAGCGCACTCGGGCGCCGACCGTCCCGTCCAGCCAGTGCTGGTCCCCGGACGCGACATCGGTCTCGGTGCTCCCTTCGATCACCTTGATGTCGAGATTGAAGTTCCAGAACCGCGCACCGACCAATCCGTCGATGCCACCCCACGGCTGCTCGACGATGGTGTATCCCAACAGTGGCTGGACCGTCACCTGGTCCATGATGGCGCGGATCGTCTCGGTGGCGTTCGCCTCGTCGCCCGTGACGCCGGAGTAGATGACGTCGAAGAGGCCCACCCAGCGCCGATGCCGGGCCTCGAACACACCCGCCAGACCCAGGTCGACCCGGTCGAAGACGTCGCCGAAGCTGACATCCACGTCCGTCGTCGTGCCCCCCGAGCCTACCCGGCCCTGGACACCGTTCAGCCACCCGTATGGGGTGACCGAAAACCGCCATGCTGATTCGGCCGGCGGCTGCGCGTCCGGCACCACTGCCTGCGCATCGGGCACGGTGTCTTGCGCATCGGCCCGCGAGGGTACGGCACTTGGGAGGGCCGCGGCGGCGAGTCCCGCGAGCAGGCCGAGCCTCCTCACGCACCGTCCGCGCGCGCCTGGCGGAGGCGCTCCTGCTCCCGGGAAGCTGCTGGCTGATGCAATGTGGGTCCTCTCCCTCCGTCCGCCCCCGGCTCAGAAGGCGAACACGATTCCCCCGCTCCCGGTGCCCTGGGTGACCCATTCCGTACCCTCGGCCACGAAGCAGCCGTAGAAGTCGCACCAGGTCGCGTAGTCACCCGAGGGGAACGGCGTCACCCAGAGCCGGAGGTCGGCTCGTACTCCGACCCGGCCGGACTTGAACATGTACTTGGCGCCGGTGCCGACGGTCCAGGAGAACCGGGTGTCGCTGCCGAGGTTCTCGTTCTTGGGATCGAAGATCCCGATGCCCAGGGCGCCGCTGATGAACGGACGAAGCTGATTCTGGCCGAACTCCCAGATCCCGCCGGCCTGGATGTAGTTGACGGCGAACTCGTCTACTTTCGTCTCGCCCCCAGTCGCCCGGTCGAAGTTGATGTCGGTATCTTGGCGCAGGTAGGTCAGCTCGACCGCGCTGGCAGGGCTGGTCCGGAAACTCAGGATCCCGCCCCACGCAAAGGAGCCGGGAAGCTCGAGATCCCCGGCGGGGAATCCGGAGAGGTCCGCTTCCAGCGAGCCGCCCCATTGATAGCCCGCGAAGGGCGTGATCTCGAATCGGTGCTCGTTGACCTCCACCAACTGGGCCTGGGCGGTCGGCGCGCGGAGGCCGAGCGCCACTCCGACGGCGATCAGGGGGCAAATAACCGAGATGCGGAACACATGTCCTCCACCGGTGGAATGGGCGTGGTCGGCTGCGCGCTAGGCCGCGCGGGGTCCACCATCGCCCGGCGGGAGTGCTGGGACCATTGGACCTTGGTGCAGGAGCGACCGGTGTGCGCCTGCCGCACCTCAGAACGTGAACGAGACGGCGTAGAGCCCGGTAAAGGTGCGGATGCTCACGTCGGTAATCCCCTGGATCCCGCCCAGGGTCGGGCCCACCGCCCGGTCCGTGGTCGTTCCCCACGAGCTGGAAATCCCGACTGACCCCGTGAGCCGGCCCGAGCCGAGCGAGACCCCGCCCGAGACTCCAGTGAGATTCACGGCGCGGAAGGTGGACCGCGACGGTCCGCTCACGGGAGACGGATCGGTGAAGACGCCCGCGTGGAGCCGGAGCGATCGGGAGAGCGAGTAGTTGGCACCCAGGGCAAAGCTGACGATGGAGCGCGCCTGGTGCAGGACCGGGCTGAACGCGGGAGCGCTGATCGTCGGGACCCCGGCGGCGTCGGTCGTGATGCGGACCGCGGTGGAGTCGCTGGAGAGCAGCTCGTATTGGTCCTGGGCGCCGTAGTAGCGCACGTCCAGCTCCACCTGGCCCCGGGAGTAGCGGAAGGTCGCCCCTGCCGTGGCGCGAACGGGCATCTTGTAATCGAGCTTGGCCTCGGGATCGCGGAAGGAGAGGTCGTCCTGGGTGCCATCCGACTGAACCAGCGTCTGGCTGAACCTGATCTTGCTGCTCCCCCCGATCCGAAGCCCGGGCGGCGCGACGGTCGCCCCGACGGTGATCGCGCGGGCGAGGTCCCACTGCACGCCCCCGGTGAGCAGGAGATGGTGGACGGAGCCGTCGGTCGAGAACGCCCGGATCCCGGTCACGACCCCGGTCGCCGACAGCAGCCGATCCTTGAGGGTCTGCGTCTGGCTGAGGTCGGTCATCCCATAGCCCGCCCCGACGCCCACCCGCAGCGTCGGCGAGAGCCGGTAGGCGGCGTTCAGGCTGGGGATGACGGTGTTGAAGTTGACTTCGCTCGAGTATCCGAACGCCTCCGTCGCACCCCCCACCGGCAGGCTGAAGGCCCCGTCCAGGCTACTTGGCGCCCAGGCCACCGGGCTGGTGAAGCCGAAGCCGAACCGCCAGCGCTCACTCCGGGCGATCGGCTTCCCCACCACGATGCCGAAGAAGCCGCCCACGGCCCGGAACCGGGTACCGGATTCTCGTTCCCCGATGCCGCTCAACGTGGTCCTGGTCACCTCGTAGACGTTCGAGCTGGCGTTGAGTGCGGTCTTTTCGCTCGAGGCCAGACCCGCCGGATTGTACCAGTTGGCCAGCGCGTCATCGGTCCGGGCCACGTATGCCCCGCCTTCCAGCGCCTCTCGCTGGCCGACGCTGACCCGGTTGTAGTTGGGCAGAATGCTGTTGGGGGGTATGGAGAACTCGTCGGCCTGGGCGCGGAGCGGACCCGAGCACAGGAGGAGGGACGCGACGATCAGGGGCACTCGGGTAGCGCGCGCGGCCGATCCTGCGTGTTGCGGCAGAGGTGTCATCGGTCCTCCTCCGAGGGGCAGCCGGCGGCCCGGGCCAGCCGGCCATCGTTACACACTCGGAGGCGGCGGCAAGGCAGAACAGTGGACTTTCGGACAGTCTTGCACGGGCGAACTTCCGGCGGCCACGGGCTTCTCGCGGGGGCCGGGTGGACCTAGGTTCAATTGCTCGCCTGAACACCCGATGAGATCATCACACCACTTCGTACTGTGAGGGCGTCGAATGGCCGTTGCGGTTTCCGGGAAAGAGAAGGCGGAGGGCCTATCTCCCTCCACGACGCGCCGTTCCCGCCTGGCCCGTTGGCGGTGGCCGGTGCTGGGAGCGTGCCTGGTCGTCGCCCTGGCGGCCGCCGCGCGGATGCAGACCAGGCAATACCTGCTCGAGTTCGGTCCCTACACGCTCGCGGCAGGGCATGGCGCGATCGCCCCGAATCCCCTGGCGGTCACCGTTCCGGTCGATGGCTGGCTGCGTGGCCTCTCCTACGAGGTCGTGGACGAGAAGGGGGAGCCGCTCCCCTCCGGCGTGCTCCATCACCTCAACCTCATCGCGCCCGAGCGCCGCGAGCTGTTCAGCCCGATCATGCTCCGGATCGGAGCGGCCGGCGCCGAGACGAAACCCTACGGTCTCCCCTTCTTCCTGGGGTACCGGGTCCACCCCGGTGACAGTCTCCTGGTCACGACCATGCTGCACAACCCGACGGCACGGGAGTACCGCGGCGTCCGGTTACAGGTGCGACTCGATTACACCCCGGCGAACAGCGTGATCCGCCCTTGGTCCATCAATCCGGTGTACGTCGACGTCACCCCGCCGTCGGACGCCCATTCGTTCGACCTGCCTCCTGGCCGTTCCTCCAGCAGCTGGGAGGGTTCGCCTGCCATCCCGGCGCGTCTTCTTGCCGCGGGAGGCCACCTGCACAAGTACGGCACCGCCCTGCGATTCGAAGATGTGACTGCGGGAGAAGTGATCTGGGAGGCTCACCCCGAGCGGGATGCCCGCGGTGGCGTCGAGGGCATGCCGGTCCGGTACTTCCTGCCCCTCGGAGTCCCACTGCAGCCGGACCACCGCTACCGACTCACGGCTGAATACGAGAACCCGACGGGCAAGGTGATCCCCAACGGGGGTATGGGGACCCTCGGCGGGATCGTCCTGCCGGCGTCCGACGGTCGGTGGCCGGCGGCGGCCAGGCAGGATTCGGTCTATCGGCACGACGTCTGGATGACCACGGGGCCGGGCGCCCCGCATCGGCGCGGGGGGCATCACCACTGAGCCACCCGACCTAGCCCTTGGTCGAGTGTCGCGCCCGCTGCCGGC
>Ga0210114_1000511_pt1 | contig 10171 bp, 7 predicted proteins | sample MayberryNW_TuleA_FD_185524 | JGI IMG/M metagenome (GOLD analysis project Ga0210114, IMG submission 185524) | Wetland microbial communities from San Francisco Bay, California, USA, that impact long-term carbon sequestration - MayberryNW_TuleA_D2... | ecosystem: Environmental > Aquatic > Marine >...
GCAGCGTCAGCACGAAAGTGTCGGCGTCGACGCCGCGGCCGAGAAAATGCAGCAGCCCGCCGAAGGCGATCGGCAGCACGAACAGGTTGATCGCCACCATGTACACGGGGAACAGCCAGATCGCCTTGTTGAGGTGCGCCTCGTCCTTGTTCTCGATCACCGTCACCTGGAACTGGCGCGGCAGGAACATGATCGCCAGCATCGACAGGATGGTGAGCCAGACCCAGCTCGAATAGCTGCCCGCGACGCCGTCGAACGGGGTGAGCATGGCGGCGAGCGTCGGCTGCGCGGCGACACGGCCGAACAGGTCGCCCAGGCCGTGATAGATGCCCCAGGTCACCCACGCGCCCACCGCGAGGAACGCCACGAGCTTGACCAGCGACTCGAACGCGATCGCCGCCACCATGCCTTCGTGGTGCTCGGCGGCGTTCAGGTGGCGCGTGCCGAAGACGATGGTGAAGGCGGCGAGGATGAGCGCCACCCAGAGCGCCGTATCCTGCAGCAGCGGCACCGCGCCGAGCTTGGCCGGCATCACGATCTCGGGATACTGCAGCACGATGGTGAAGCTGTTCGAGACCGCCTTCAGCTGCAGAGAAATGTACGGCAGGATGCCGATCACCGCGATCACGGTCACCACGCCGCCGAGCAGCGCGCTCCTGCCGTAGCGCGAGGCGATGAAGTCGGCGAGCGAGGTGATGTGGTTCTGCTTGCTGATGCGCAGGATCTTGCGCATCACGATCCACCAGAGCGCGATCATCAGCGTCGGGCCGATGTAGATGGGGAGGAAGCCGACGCCGTCGCTCGCCGCCCGCCCCACGCTGCCGTAGAAGGTCCAGGCGGTCGCGTACACCGCGAGCGACAGGCTGTAGATGTACGGGCTGGCGATGACCGAGCGGCCGGCGTCGGCGCGCCGGTCCGCGTAGTAGGCGACGGCGAACAGCAGCCCCAGGTAGGCGAACGACGTGAGAACGACGACCCAGCCCTGCAGCATGCCGTGCGTCCCGGTTCTTCAGCCGCGCCGCTCGACCACCAGTGCCATGAGCGCGACGAGCGCCGCCCAGGCGAGGAAGAAGTAGGCGTACAGGATGGGAACGCCGAGCACCGTGCCCGGCACGTTGAATACCGCGAGCAGCGGATAGTTGAACAGCAGCAGGCCGAGCAGGAACAGCGCCGCCAGGCGCTGGCCCCGGACGCGTAGCTCTCTCATGTCAACTTCCTCCCCGCGCCGCGCGGCGGCGCGCGTCGCTATTGCTTCTGCGCCAGCTGCTCCAGGATGGCCGGGTTCTCGAGCGTGGACACGTCCTGCTTGATCTCCTCGCCCTTGGCGATGGCGCGCAGCAGCCGCCGCATGATCTTGCCCGAGCGCGTCTTCGGCAGGTTGTCGCCGAAGCGGATGTCCTTCGGCTTGGCGATCGCGCCGATCTCCTTGCCGACCCAGTCGCGCAGCTCCTGCGCCACCTTCTTCGCCTCCTCGCCCATCGGCCGCGGCCCTTTGGTGACGACGAAGGCGACGATCGCCTCGCCCGTCAGGTCGTCGGGCCGGCCCACGACCGCCGCCTCGGCCACCAGCTTCGAGTGCGCCACCAGCGCCGACTCGACCTCCATGGTGCCCAGCCGGTGCCCCGAGACGTTCAGCACGTCGTCGATGCGCCCGACGATGCGGAAGTAGCCCTCCTCGTCCATGCTCGCGCCGTCCCCGGCGAGATACAGCTTGCGCTTGAAGTCGTCCGGCCAGTAGGTCTTCACGTAGCGCTCGGCATCGCCCCAGATGGTGCGCAGCATCGCCGGCCACGGGCGCCGAATGACGAGGATCCCGCCCTTGCCGCGGCCGACCGAGTTGCCGGTCTCGTCGACGATGTCGGCGAAGATCCCGGGCAGCGGCAGCGTCGCCGAGCCCGGCTTGGTCGGCGTCGCTCCCGGCAGCGGCGAAATCAGATGGCCGCCGGTCTCCGTCTGCCACCACGTGTCGACGATCGGGCAGCGCCCGCCGCCCACCGTCTCGTGGTACCACATCCAGGCCTCCGGGTTGATCGGCTCGCCGACCGTGCCGAGAATGCGCAGGGACTTGAGGTCGTACTTCTTCGGCAGGTCGCCGCCCGCCTTGATGAGCGAGCGGATCGCGGTCGGCGCCGTGTAGAACACGTTCACCTTGTGGTCCTGGATGATCTTCCAGAAGCGGCCCGCGTCCGGATACGTCGGCACGCCCTCGAACATCACTTCCGTCGCGCCGACCGCGAGCGGACCGTACGTGATGTAGCTGTGTCCCGTCACCCAGCCGACGTCGGCCGTGCACCAGAAGACGTCGGTCGGCTTGTTGTCGAACACCCATTTCATGGTGAGCGCGCACCACAGAAGATAGCCGCCCGTCGAATGCTGGATGCCTTTCGGCTTGCCGGTGGAGCCCGAGGTATAGAGGATGAACAGGGGGTGCTCCGCGTTCACCCAGGTCGGTTCGCACGTGTCGGCCTGCCCCTTGACCACGTCGTCCCACCACTTGTCGCGCGGCGCCTGCATCGGCACCTTGCTGCCGGAGCGCCGGTAGACGATCACGTTGCGCACCTTCTCGCAGCCGCCCATGGCGAACGCCTCGTCCACCACCGGCTTGAGCGGGATCTCCTTGCCGCCGCGGAACTGCCCGTCCGCGGTGATCACCTCGGTCGCGCCCGCGTCGATGATGCGCTCCTGCAACGACTTGGCGGAAAAGCCGCCGAACACCACTGAGTGCGTCGCGCCGATGCGCGCGCAAGCCTGCATCGCCACGACCACCTGGATCGACATCGGCATGTAGATCAACACGCGGTCGCCCGTCTTCACGCCGTGCGCCTTGAGCGCGTTCGCCAGCCTGCACACCTCGTGATACAGCGCCTGGTAGGTGATCTTCGTCACCTTGCCGTCGTCGGCCTCGAAGATGATCGCCACCTTGTCGCCGAGCGTCTTCAGGTGCCGGTCCAGGCAGTTGTAAGAAGCGTTCAGCTCGCCGTCGTGGAACCAGCGGAAGAACGGCGCCTTCGATTCGTCGAGGACCTGGGTGAACGGCTTGTGCCAGTCGAGCTCCGCCCTGGCGAGCCGCCCCCAGAAGCCTTCCAGGTCCTTCTCCGCCTCGGCGTACAGCGTGCGGTACGCCTCCATCCCCGACACGTTGGCCTGCTTGACGAATTCGGGCGCCGGCGCGAAGACGCGTTTTTCCTGCAGCACCGATTCGATGGTGGACGACATGCTTCTCCTCCTCTGGAACGAATGCCGAATTGAATCAAGCGTATGCTAGATTAAGCGACTTCCGCAACCCTTCGCCTTCAGCCCGCGCACATGCCGGCCGTCATCCGCTGTCAGGACCTGGTGCAGAGCGTCGCCGACGCGCTGCAGTTCATCTCCTACTACCACCCGGCGGACTACATCCGGGCGCTGGGCCGCGCTTACGAGCGCGAGCAGTCGCCGGCCGCGAAGGACGCCATCGCGCAGATCCTCACCAACTCGCGCCTGTGCGCCGAAGGCCACCGCCCGATCTGCCAGGACACCGGCATCGTCAACGTGTTCCTGAAGGTCGGCATGGAAGTGCGCTTCGAGGGCTTCGCGGGCGCGCTCGCCGACGCCGTCAACGAAGGCGTGCGCCGCGCCTACAACCATCCGGACAACAAGCTGCGCGCGTCGGTGCTCGCGGATCCCCAGTTCGCGCGGCGCAACACGAAGGACAACACGCCGGCGGTGGTCAACGTGGAGCTGGTCCCGGGAGACAAGGTGGCCGTCGACGTCGCCGCGAAAGGCGGCGGCTCGGAGGCGAAGGCGAAATTCGCCATGCTCAATCCCTCCGACTCGGTCGTCGAGTGGGTGCTGAAGACGGTGCCCACCATGGGCGCGGGCTGGTGCCCGCCGGGCATGCTCGGCATCGGCATCGGCGGCACCGCCGAGAAGGCCATGGTGATGGCCAAGGAGGCGCTGATGGAGCCCATCGACATGGCCGAGCTGAAGGCGCGCGGGCCGAAGGACCAGTACGAGGAGCTGCGCATCGAGCTCTACGACAAGGTGAATGCGCTCGGCATCGGCGCCCAGGGGCTGGGCGGGCTGTCGACCGTGCTGGACGTGAAGATCGCGTCCTATCCGACCCACGCGGCGAACAAGCCCATCGCCATGATTCCGAACTGCGCCGCCACGCGGCACGCGCATTTCGTGCTCGACGGCTCGGGGCCGGCCGAGTTCGAGGCGCCCTCGATCGACGACTGGCCGAAGGTCACCTGGTCGCCGTCGAAGGACGCGCGGCGCGTCGATCTGGATGCGCTCACCCCTGCAGAGGTGGGCGCCTGGAAGCCGGGCGAGACGCTGCTGTTGTCCGGAAAGCTGCTGACGGGACGGGACGCCGCCCACAAGCGCATCCAGGACATGCTGGCGAAAGGCGAGAAGCTGCCGGTCGATTTCACCAACCGCGTGATCTACTACGTCGGGCCAGTCGATCCCGTCGGCAAGGAAGTGGTCGGCCCTGCAGGTCCCACCACCGCCACGCGCATGGACAAGTTCGTGGAGATGATGCTCGCGCAGACCGGGCTGGTCGCCATGATCGGCAAGGGCGAGCGCGGGCCGGTGGCGATCGAGGCGATCCGCAAGCACCAGGCGGCTTCGCTCATCGCTGTGGGCGGCGCCGCGTACCTGGTGGCGAAGGCGATCCGCAAGTCCAGGGTGCTCGCCTTCGCCGACCTCGGCATGGAGGCGATCTACGAATTCGAGGTGAAGGACATGCCGGTCACGGTCGCCGTGGACGCGAAGGGCCGGTCCGTGCACCAGTCGGGGCCCGCGGACTGGCAGAAGAGAATCGTCGAGCTGAAGATCCCGGTGCACGCCGCTTGACCGGCGGCACGCGCTGGTCCGCCGCCTGGGCCGTGTTCTTCGCCGGCCTGGTCTGCGGCGCTTACATCGGCAAGGTTCCCCCCGCGCTCCCCGCGCAGCGCGAAGCGCTCGGCCTCACGCTCGTCGAGTCGGGCTTCATCGCCACCATGCTCAACGCCATCGGCATGCTCTCGGGCCTGTTCATCGGCGTGCTGTGCGACCGCTTCGGGCACAAGCGCCTCGGCCTTGCCGGCCTCGGCATCCTGTGCCTCGCGGGGCTGGCGGGCGCCGCGGCCTGGGATTTCGCGTCGCTCCTCGCTTCGCGCTTTCTCGAAGGCGTCGGCTTCATGCTGTTCGCGGTCGCGGGCTCCGCGCTGATGGCGGCCTCGGCCGGCGGTGCGCACGACCGCACCAGGGTGATGGGGCTGTGGAGCGCCTACATGCCCTCGGGCGGCAGCACGGCGATCCTCGCCGCGCCGCTCTTCTTCGCCGCCGGGGGCTGGCGCGCCTCGTGGTTGTTCTGGTCGGCCGCCGCCGCGGCGGCGTTCGTGCTGGTCGCGCGCTGCGCGCCGGCGCCGCGCTTCGGCCAGGTGCGCTCGCTCAAGCTCGTGCTGGAGTCGCTGCGCCAGCCGGGCAGCATCGCGCTGTCGCTGCTGTTCGCCTTCTACGTCGCGCAGTGGACCTCGGTGATGATCTGGCTGCCGACGTTCCTCGTCGAGGAGCGCGGGGCCTCGGCGGGACTCGCCTCGCTGCTCACCGCGTTCATGGTCCTGATCAACGTACCGGGGAATCTCGGCGGCGGCTGGCTCCTCGCGCACGGCGTGCGGCGCGGCCCGCTGATCCTCGCGGCATGCGCGGTCATGATCGTTACCGACGTCGCCATGCTGACCGACGCGTTGCCGGATGCGCTGCGCTACGCGTCCTGCCTGGTCTTCTCGATGGGCGTCGGCGTGATTCCGGCGTGCATCTTCTCCGGCGTGGTCGTGCACGCGAAGACGCCGCAGCACATCGGCACCACCAACGGCATGGTCATGCAGACCTCGCAGGCCGGGCAGTTCTTCGGGCCGGTGCTGCTGGCGTGGCTGGCGACGCACTTCGGCGGCTGGGGCGCGGCGCTGTGGGCGATGCTGGCGTTCGCCGCGGGCGGCGCGCTGTGCGGTTACGCCGTCATGCGCATCGAGGCGCGCTAGAATCCGCTTCTCTCTGGAGGACGCCATGCGCCAAGTGCAGATCTGCGAAGTCGGCCCGCGCGACGGGCTGCAGAACGCCAAGCAGCTCATGCCCACCGAGACGAAGAAGGCCTGGATCAGCGCCCTGGCCGCCGCCGGCCTGAACGAGATCGAGGTCGGCTCCTTCGTGCCGCCGAAGCTCATTCCGGCGATGGCCGACACCGCCGAGATCGTCAAGCACGCGCTCTCCATCAAGGGCCTCAAGGTCGTCGCGCTCGCCCCGAACGTCAAGGGCTTCGAGCGGGCAAGAGAAGCCGGCGCGCACAAGATCACCTTCCCGGTGTCCGCTTCGCACCAGCACAGCGTGTCGAACGTGCGCATGACGCCCGACCAGATGGTCGAGGAAGTGCGCAAGGCCGCCTCGATGCGCGACGGAAACAGCCCGGAAATCGAGGGCGCCGTCTCCACCGCCTTTGGCTGCACGATGCAGGGCAATGTTCCGGAGGACGATGTCGTGCGCATCGCGGTGCAGCTCGCGGAGTTCTGCGACGGCGTGGCGCTGGCCGACACCGTCGGCTACGCCAATCCCGCGCAGGTGAAGCGCGTGTTCCGCCGCGTGAAGCAGGAAATCGGCGACAAGCTCGAAGGCGCGCATTTCCACAATACGCGCGGCCTCGGGCTCGCGAACGCCCTCGCCGCCTGGGAGGAAGGCGTGCGCTCGTTCGACTCCTCGATGGGGGGCCTGGGCGGCTGCCCGTTCGCGCCCGGCGCGAGCGGCAACGTGATTACCGAGGACCTGGTGTTCATGTTCGAGAGCATGGGCGTGGGGACGGGCATCGATTTCGAGAAGCTGCTCGTCGCGAGGAAGATCATGCATGGCGGCGTGCCGGATGAGCCCTTGTATGGCCACATGGCCCTGGCGGGGCTGCCCAAAGGATTCCGTGCTGCCGCTTGAGGGGGTGCGCGTCGTAGAGTTCGCGCACATGGTGATGGGCCCGACCTGCGGGCTGGTGCTCGCCGACCTCGGCGCCGAGGTGATCAAGCTGGAGCCGCTCGAAGGCGACAACACGCGCCGCCTGATGGGCGCGGGAGCCGGCTTCTATGCGATGTTCAACCGCAACAAGAAGAGCCTCGCGCTCGACCTGAAAAAGAAGGAAGGCCGCGAGATTGCCCTCAAGCTCATCGACAGCGCCGACGCGATGACGGAGAACTTCCGTCCCGGCGCCCTGGACAAGATGGGCTTCGGCTACGACGACCTGAGCAAGCGCAACCCGCGCCTGGTCTACTGCACGATGAAGGGCTTCCTCTCGGGGCCTTACGAGAACCGCCCGGCGCTCGACGAGGTCGTGCAGATGATGGGCGGGCTGGCCTACATGACCGGCCTGCCCGACCGGCCGCTGCGCGTGGGCTCGTCCGTCAACGACATCATGGGCGGCATGTTCGCCGCCATCGGCATCCTCGCGGCGCTGCGCGAGCGCGAGCAGACCGGCAAAGGCCAGCTGGTGCGCAGCGCGCTCTATGAGAACACGGCGTTCCTGGTCGCGCAGCACATGGCGCAGCTCGCCATCACCGGCGAGGAGCCGCCGCCGATGGCGGTAAAGAAGCCCGCCTGGGGCGTGTACGACATCTTCGGCACGAAGGACGGCGAGCGCCTGTTCGTCGGCGTGGTCACCGACACGCAATGGGTCGTCTTCTGCCGCGAGTTCGGCGCCGCCGAGCTCGCCGCGGACGCGAGACTGAAGACCAACGGCGATCGAGTCGCGGCGCGCGCGTGGCTGCTGCCGAAGCTGCAGGAGATCCTGCTTCACCACACCAAGGCTGAGCTGTCGCAGAAGCTCGAGGCGATCGGCCTGCCCTTCGCGCCGATCGCGCGGCCGTGCGACCTGTTCGACGATCCGCACCTGAACGCCGGCGGCATGGTCGAGACGCGCGACCCGCGCGGCACCACCTTCAAGGTGCCGGGGCTGCCGCTGGAGATGGGCGGCAAGCGCCTGCCGCTGCGCACACAGCCGCCGCAGGTGTCGCAGGACGCGCGCGCGCTGCTCGCTTCGCTCGGCTACGCCGCGCAGCGCATCGACGCACTCATCGACAACAAGGTGGTCGCCGCGCCCTAGCCCAGCGCCTGCCGGATCTGCTCCAGCGCGCCCGGATCCTCGATGGTCGTCAGGTCGCCCGGATCGCGCTTCTCGGCGAGCGCCTGGATCGAGCGCCGCAGCACCTTGCCCGAGCGCGTCTTGGGCAGCAGCGTGACGAAGAACACGCGCCCTGGACGCCCGATGGCGCCGAGCTGCCGGTCCACGGTCTGCATGACCTCGCCCTCGAGCTTCAGGGTCGCCTCGCGCGACGCGATAACGGCCGGATCCTTCACCACGGCGAAGGCCATCGGCAATTGGCCTTTCAGCGGGTCCGCCACCCCCACCACCGCGCATTCGGCGATCGCCGGGTGCATGTTCACCGCCTCCTCGATCTCGCGCGTGCCGAGGCGGTGCCCGGCGACGTTGATGACGTCGTCGGTGCGCCCGAGAATGAAGTAGTAGCCGTCCGCATCGCGGATGCCCCAGTCGAACGTGGTGTAGACCAGCTGGTCCTTGAAGTCCGTGAAGTAGGTGTTCACGAAGCGCTCGTCGTCGCCCCACACCGTGCTCATGCACCCCGGGGGCAGCGGCGGCGCGACCGCCACCACGCCCTTCTCGCCGTCCGGCACGGGCTCGCCGGTGCCTTCGTGCAGCAGGCGCACGTCGTAGCCGTACACCGGGAAGCTCGGCGAGCCCATCTTGAGCGGCGTTTTCTCGACGCCCGGATGCGCCGAGAGCAGCGGCCAGCCGGTCTCGGTCTGCCAGTAGTGGTCGATCACCGGCCGGCCGAGCGACTCGGTGATCCAGCGGTGCGTCGGCTCATCGAGCGGCTCGCCGGCGAGGAACAGGTGCTTGAGCCCCGACAGGTCGTACTTTTTCAGGAACGCCACGTCGTGCTTCTTCAGCACGCGGATCGCGGTGGGCGCCGAGAACATCACCGCCGCCTTGTAGTCCTGCACGATCTTCCACCACACGCCCGCGTCGGGCCGCACCGGCACGCCTTCGTACATGATGGTCGTCATGCCCACGAGCAGCGGCCCGTAGATGATGTAGGAGTGGCCGACCACCCAGCCGATGTCCGAGGTGGTGAACATGGTCTCGCCGGGCGCGCCGCAGAAGATCCGGTCCATCGACGAGGCGAGCGCGACCGCGTAGCCGCCCACGTCGCGCTGCACGCCCTTCGGCTTGCCCGTGGTGCCGGAGGTGTAGAGGATGTAGGACGGCTCGTTCGACCCGAGCCAGGCGCAGGGCACGAGCGCGCCCGCGTGCCGGGCGGCGAGCGCCTGCCAGTCGACGTCGCGCCCCGGTGTCACCGGCATGTTCGCATCCAGCCCGCGGCGGAAGAGGAGCACCTTCTGCGGCGGGTGCTTGGCGAGCTTGAGCGATTCATCGACCAGCGCCTTGTAGAGCACCGGCTTGCCCATGCGGCTGCCGCCGTCCGCGGTGACCATCAGCGCGGGCTTGGCGTCGTCGATGCGCGCCGCGAGGCTCGCCGCCGCGAAGCCGCCGAACACCACCGAGTGGATGGCGCCCAGGCGCGCGCAGGCGAGGATGGCGAAGCAGGCCTCGGGGATCATCGGCATGTAGATGATGACGCGATCGCCCCGCTTCACCCCCAGCGCCTGCATCATGGCCGCGGCGCAGTTGACCTCCGCGTGCAGCTCCCGGTAGCTGTAGCTGCGCGTCTTGTCGACCTCGGTCGAGATCCAGACCAGCGCCGGCTGGTCGCCGCGCGCGGCGAGGTGCCGGTCCACCGCGTTGTGGCACAGGTTGGTCTCGCCGCCGACGAACCATTTGGCGAACGGCGGCCGTCCGTAATCGAGCACCTTGCCGAACGGCTTGTGCCAGTCGATGCACTTCGCTTCCTCCGCCCAGAAGCCTTCGCGATCGGCGATGGAGCGCTTGTGGAAATCCCGGTAGTTCATGGTCCCCTCTCGCGCGCTATTTTGCGCGCTGCAACGCCTTGACGGCGGTCCCCGCGGGCGCCTCTCCCCGCAGCCGCCTGCGCGCCGCTCGCAGCAAGGGCTCCAGCCGGCGCGCGACTTCGACCGCCGCATCGCCCATGCCATCGGCGGGAATGCGCTCCAGCACCTGCAGAGCGCGCTCGACATC
>Ga0210114_1000512_pt1 | contig 10160 bp, 8 predicted proteins | sample MayberryNW_TuleA_FD_185524 | JGI IMG/M metagenome (GOLD analysis project Ga0210114, IMG submission 185524) | Wetland microbial communities from San Francisco Bay, California, USA, that impact long-term carbon sequestration - MayberryNW_TuleA_D2... | ecosystem: Environmental > Aquatic > Marine >...
TTAAATAAACCAAAAGGATTGAGTCGCCAATTCCAGGTAGTTACCCCTCGATACTTAGCTTCTAGGGCACCGTATTTTATTTTTTCCTGACATAAGAAATCCAGTAATAGATGTTCGAATACGTGTCCGATTTCTGTGGCAATGATTTCTTGATCAAAGGGAAGATGGTGTTTATTAAAGCACTTGGTTTGGAGTACCGAAGGGCAATAGTGTTGAAGTAACTCTTTGGTACGAGGCGATGAGGATAAAATATTGTACAAAAGTTAAGGCATCAAGTAAAGAGCATGCATATGGTTTTATTCTTAATTGTCTAGAAACAAAAAGAGTTGAAATATTAGGACTTGAAATATGGCAAGGAATGACTAATGAAATAATTTTCTACGAAGCCATGTCATGGATAACAAAACCGTTATTAAACACTATTTACGGCAGACACAAATTAATTGAAGCTTTTTCACAATATTTTCTGACAGGATATATGAAGGGCGAATTATTTGGTAATGAATTTGAGAGAGTAAAAAATGCTGCAGACTATGCAAATCAATGCATCAAGGACGCTATTGAGGGAAGAAGGGGAACGGAGTGGATATATGGCCAAGTAAAGGAAATTATTAAAAGATTACAAATAGATCCGTTATTGTCCATTCCAATAACCTCCCCAAGATCAAAAATAGGTATGGGTATGACAAAATCAGAACTTGTAAAACAGATAGAAAAAATCGTGAAATCAAAGCTAATGAATAAGGAATTTGATAAAGCGGTTAAAGAAATAATACAAGCAAATGATGTAATAAAAGAATACGAAACTCTCATAAAGGAAAGTAAAAAATCAGAAACTAAAGGATATGATAGTTTAGAAAACTTTGACATAAGCATACCAAGTAAAACAGATGTAAATGAATCAGAAATATACGATGTAGAATTAATTCAGAAAATAAAATCTGCGTTTAGGGACTGGAAATCTGGTTGGATAGAGGTTCACGAAGATAAAGGAGAAGAATTAGATGTAGAAACATATTTAGATTCTCACGATAAACCTTTCATTACAGATCATAAAATTTCAATTAGAACAAGAGTTGTAATTTTACTTGATCATTCAAGCAGTATTGAGGATGTCGAATTAAAATACAAACAAGCCACAGTTGCATTATGTGAAGCATTGGACTATTTAGGTATTGAATTTTCTGTATTTGCATTTAGTACCGAATCGAAAAGGGTAAAATGTTGGCTTATAAAACCTCCAAGGGTTCCATGGTCTATATTTAACGCAAGAAGATTAGTTCAAATTAGAGCAAGTGGAGGTACACCGTTAGCTGAGATCTATTCAATTTTATTACGTTTTATTAGATCCTTCAAACCAAACATAATGATCACGCTAACAGACGGTGAACCTTCAAACTACGAAGCAGTTAAGGAGATGGTATTGAAATATAGAAGCATGTCTATCCATATGGCTGCTCTAGGGGTTGGCAAAGATATGAACGATTTAATAAATATTGGTCACAATTTAAAATATTTGAATTATAATAAGACATTAGCTACTAGAGTTGAGGATATTCCAAAGAAAGTGATTAATTTACTTAAGATATAAATAAAATGAGATAATTTTCACCTAATAATCTTTTTCTGCAAATTTTCCCAATCAGAAAGAAAAATCTTAAGTCCTTTATCGGTTAGAGGATGTGAAAGCATTTTCCCTAAGATTTCAGGTGGCAAAGTAACTACATCAGCTCCAATTTTTGCAGATTCAATCACATGAATTGGATGTCGTATACTTGCAACAAGAATTTTGGATTCGTATTGATAATTTTTAAAAATTTGATGTATTTCTCTAATGATAGCCATGCCTTCTTGACCAGAATCATCTATTCTACCAATAAAAGGACTGACATAAGATGCGCCGGCCTTGGCCGCTAGAATAGCTTGATTAGCTGAAAAAACCAAAGTGACATTGGTCTTTATACCGATGTCAGTTAATTGCTTTACAGCCTTCAATCCTGCAGGAATCATTGGAATTTTTACTATGACGTTAGAACCATATTTTTTCAGATTGTGAGCCTCTTCAATCATTTGTTCCGTTTCTGTTGCTATCACTTCCAGATTAACTGGACCTTTAACGATATTTACTATCTCATGCATTATATCTTCTGGATTACCATCTTCTTTAGAAAGTAGAGTAGGATTGGTTGTGATGCCATCCACCATGCCCATTTCATTATAATGACGTATAGATTTTAAATTAGCAGTATCAAGAAAGATTTCCATTTTTAATTCTATACAGAGTAGATAGAACATGCCGTTCTATTTCTTTTTCGGTTAATCCATGCTTTTCCAGCAAGAGATTTAATTCTGAATCTCGTGCAGATTCTCCAAATATATCTTTTATCCCAAGACGTTTAACATAACAAGGATATTCTTCAGAACATATTTCAGTAACTGCACTGCCAAGTCCTCCAATGTAATTATGTTCTTCAATTGTGATGATATATCCAGTTTCCTTAGCAGCTGCAATCACAAGATCACGATCAATAGGTTTTATTGAATAGCAATCTATAACTCTACAAGAAATACCATTTTTTTTCAGATTATCTGCTGCTTGTAATGATTTGTATACCATTAATCCGCAACTAATTATAGTCATATCTGAACCCTCACGTAGAATATTTCCTTTTCCTATCTTAAAGTCAGAATCATTTTCTTCATAAAGAATTTCACTAGAAGGTCTAGCAAGTCTTATATAGAAAGGTCCTGGAATGTCAACAATGTTTTTAATTAGTCTTGTAACAGATACTGCATCTGAAGGTGTTATTACTTTCATGTTAGGTATGGATCTCATGATTGCAATATCTTCTATCTGTTGATGGGAAGCCCCATCTGGACCTACAGTTAAACCTGCATGGGATACAACTAACTTTACATTTAGGTCAGGATAGCATATAGCATTTCTTATTTGATCTAGACATCTTCCAGGTAAGAAGGCAGCGTAGGTACTTGCGAATGCAATTTTCCCAGTCATTGCCAAGCCTGCAGCGATAGAAACTAGATTAGCTTCTGCTATTCCGATGTTGAAAAATCTTTCTGGGAATTTATCGCCAAATTTTTTAGTTTTAAGTGAATCAGTAGTGTCGGCGCCAACACATACAATGTTTTTGTTAATCATACCTAATTCAGCTAATGTGTTCCCATAGGCTGACCTCATATCTGCAAACTTTACACTAGAGTTCATTTATTTCATCCTCTATACCAAGTTCATTTGCAAGTGGTATCAAGATATGTTTACGTGCAACTAACCAATCTTTTCTTATATTATTTTCATCCGCTTTGCGCAAAAGATTTCTTTCCAAGGTAACATTAGTTTTATGTCTCAATTGTATTATAGCTGAATTAATATCACTATTTGAAAATACTGCACTTCCGGCTACCATGATTCTAGCTCCTGCATCATAAACTTGCTGAACAGTAGATGCATCTATTCCACCATCAGCCTCGATATATCCCTTAAATCCATGATTTTTTAAGATCTTATTTAAATTGAAAATCTTTGATGTAGTTTCTGGAATAAATTTTTGTCCTGAAAACCCAGGATGAACTGACATTATTATTATTACATCAATAGAATTTAGATTAGGAAACACCCAGTTTGGAAGCTTAGTTTCTGGATTTATAGCAATACCTAAGCTAATTCCATGAGACAATACTTTGTCTCTTATGCAGATAAACTGCTCTTCATTGCATGTTTCGGTGTGAACTGTAATAATATCACATGACGCATCGATATATTCATGAATGTATTCGTAAGGATTTTCAATCATAAGATGAGTGTCAAATGGGAGATTGGTTATAGGTCTTAATTTTTTTATGGTATCGGCCAAGAAGGTGGTGTTTTGAACGAATTTACCGTCCATTACGTCCAGATGAATCATATCAGCCCCGGCACGTTCGGCTTTCCTTATCTTTTCTTCATAATTTTCCTTTTCACCAGCGATTATTGATGGAGATATCATATAATCGCCTTCCAATTCTTGTATTAATAGTGGACTTTGTTTATGATGTGGTGCTCTGCCATGCCATTGAGGGTTATTTGCCATATGTTTAATTCCATTACCTTTTATCGTGTTTGCTATTATAATGGTAGGTTTGTCCTTGATTTGACCAGATTTATTTAACGCATCCATTATTTGTTCTATCTTATGACCATTGATTTCTATTACATTCCAGTTAAACGCTAGCCATTTATCACGCACAGGATCTATTGGCATAATATCTTCAGTAAATCCATCTTGCTGGATCCTATTTCGATCTAGGAACACAACTAGATTATCAAGTTTAAATTTAGGCGCTGTCATTGCAGCTTCCCATATCTGACCCTCATTGGTCTCTCCATCTCCTAAGAGAACATAGACACGGTTTTTTTTGTTATCGATAATATTAGATAAAGCAATTCCTATTGATACAGAAAGTCCTATACCTTCAGAACCTGCAGAATATTCTACACCAGGTAGAGAATGATTCTCGAGGTATTTAGAGTATCTAACTGGATGACCTTGCAATCTTGAACCGAATTTTCTTAAATTTTTCATTTCGTCAGTTGGAAAATATCCAGCAACGGCCAATGTTGCATAGAACCCAGGTGCAGAATGCCCTTTGGAATTGATAAAATAATCTCGTCCTGACCATTCAGGATTTGAAGGATCGTGTTTCAATATTCTGAAATACAACACGCCCATTATCTCGGCTGCAGAAAAGGATGCACCTGGGTGACCCGACCCTGCTTCCGCTATTCCTTTGATAGCATTTATCCTGATTTCACGGATTTTTGCTTTCATATCCAAATAACGCATGCTAAATCCCATAAGCTATACCTTCAAACCACTTTAGTGGAATATTGGAACAAAATAACACGATAGATAAAAATCTAGCTGGTTAATTAGTAATAAATTTGCAGTCCTATTTTACAAAGAGGAAAAATAATTCAATAGTTTAAAATATTCTAACTAGGAATTCAAAATGGATGTTAAGAATAAGAGCAGATGAAACAAAAATAGAAAAAAAAAATTCGCAAGTATTGGTTATAGGTTATTTTGAAGATGAAGATTATTCCCAGATATTTCATAGTCTAAATAAGGAAATAGTAAAGGCAGGAAGGCACTTTCTTGATAAATATAGTTCAAAATTTGGATGTATGTCTGAATTAAATACATTATCAAAAATGCCAGCGCAAAATATTTTATTTGTTGGATTGGCAAAAAAAACCGATTTTAATGCAGAAAAAGCAAGAATAATTTCAGGAAAAATAGTACAATATTTAAAGGAATTTGATATAAAAGAATTTTCAATTGTTCCTTTTGATTTATCCGACGAAATAATCGAGGCAATTACTGAGGGAATAATTCTATCTTCGTATTCCTTTGATAAATATAAAACAAAGAGCGAAAAAAATCATCTTCAAACGGTAGCAATACTTTGTAATTCAAAATCCAAACATTTTCAAACGATTATTGATAGAGCTTCGATAATTTCAGAAACAGTGAATTTTGCTAGAGATATAAGTAATTTACCACCTAACGAATGTACCCCTGAGTATCTAGCAAAAATTGCAATAAATATTAACAAAAAAGCAATTGAAACAAAAATTATTGACTTAAAGAAAATGAAATTACTTGGATTGAATGGAATAACATCTGTAGGAAGAGGAAGTAAAAATCAACCAAAACTAATCATAATGGAGTATCATGGAAACAAAAATAATGAAAATCCAATTTTACTTGTAGGCAAGGCTGTAACATTTGATTCTGGAGGGATATCTATTAAACCTAGCGAACGGATGGAGGATATGAAATTTGACAAATGTGGTGGAGTGAATATTATTGCCATTATGAAAGCATTATCAATACTAAAACCCAACATCTATGTAATAGGAATAGTTCCCTCCGTAGAAAATATGCCATCTGATTCTTCATATAAACCGAGTGACATTATTGAAATGCATAATCAAAAGAAAGTAGAAGTATTAAATACTGACGCCGAAGGCAGATTGATTCTTGCTGATGCGTTATCTTATGGAATAAGTACATACAAACCAAAATTGGCAATTGATATGGCTACACTGACAGGAGCATGTGTAATAGCACTAGGATCAAATGTTGCTGGAATAATAGGTACTAATTCAGAGTTAATTAAAAAGATTATCGACCATTCCAATAATACCGATGAGAAATTGTGGGAATTACCTTTATTTGAGGAATTTCATGAACAGATAAAAAGTAATTCTGCAGATATAAAAAATATAGGGGGAAGATCTGGCGGAGCAATAACCGCAGCTGCATTTTTATCGAATTTTGTAGGTGATGTGCCATGGGCACATATTGATATTGCAGGAACTGCATGGAATCAAGAAGGAACATTGTCTAAATCATATAATCCAAAAGGAGCCACAGGTTTCGGAATAAGAACTATTATTAAATTCCTACTAGTGAATCTGAAGTAATAGTATCTTAAAAATGCAAAATAGTCATTTAGTACGAAATATTGACACATATATCTAGAACGCCAGCACTGCCTTTTCCCAACCACTCACGTAGGTCAGTATTAGGCAGCGACGACAGGTTTGACTTCCGGGTTCGGTATGGGACCGGGTCGCGCCCTGCCACTATGACCGGCTATAAATAGCAACTATTATGTTTAATTTAATCTTTTTTAATATTCGTAGACCATTAAAAATTAGAAAACAATCAACTTAAACCTAGCAAGAGATATAATACATATTGTAAAAAATAAAAGTGAAGAAAGTTGAATGATGCATCTTCTAGAGTAGCCGTATTGGATGAAGAATTATGCAAACCCAAGAAATGTGGATTAGAATGCATAATCTATTGTCCTATTAATAAAACAGGAGGAGAATGTATTATTCAGAGACCAGGTGATGGCAAGGCGGTAATTTCAGAAGATCTATGTACTGGATGTGGAATATGTGTAAAGAAATGTCCATTCGAAGCAATAGTTATAGTAAATTTACCAAAAGAACTAGGAGAACATAAGATCCATCAATATGGAATTAATTCATTCAGATTATATCATTTACCAACTCCCAAAAAGGGATCTGTAGTAGGTTTGCTTGGAAGGAACGGAATGGGTAAATCTACCATAATAAACATATTATCCGGTAACTTGAAACCCAATTTTGGGGAATATAATGAAAAGATTCAGTGGAATGACGTGATTGAAAATTTTCATGGAAATGAATTGAAGGCATATTTTGAAAATTTAGCAAATGGAAATCTGAAACTATCTATAAAACCTCAATTAGTGTATAAAATACCTAAATTTTTCAATGGAACCGCAAAAGAAATGCTAAAAAAATTTGACGAGTTAGATATGTTTGATCTAATATCCGAGGAATTAGGATTGAAGAATTCATTGAATAAAAATGTTAGCGAATTAAGTGGCGGAGAATTACAGAGGTTAGCTGTGGCAGTTACCACAATAAAAGATGCAGATTATTATTTTTTTGATGAGCCTTCTTCTTATAATGACATATATCAGAGATTGGCGGTAGCTAAAGTAATTCAGAGTTTAGCAAAAAGAGGAAAAAGTGTTATGGTCATTGAACATGATCTTACATTATTGGATTATTTGTCTGATTATATTCATATATTATATGGGGAACCTGGAGCTTATGGAATAGTGTCTAGTTTGCAGTCTACTAAAGTGGGAATAAACAATTTTCTTGATGGATTTATTCCTTCTGAAAATGTACGATTTAGAGAAAAAAAATTTAGGTTTGATTCTTTTAGTCCAACGGAAGATTTATTGCAAAATACCATTGTTACTCAATATTCTAATTTAATAAAAAGATTTGATTCCTTTATGGTTAAAATCAGATCTGGACGGATAAGAAAGGGAGAGGTAATTGGAGTTACAGGTGCTAATGCGCTAGGAAAAACAACATTTATGAAGATAATGGCAGGTATAGAAAAAACTGATGAGGGAGTCGTAGAGATTAATCCTAGAATATCATATAAACCACAATATATAAGTCAGGATTATGACGGTGACGTTAAGTCATTATTATATTCTCGTTACCAAAATGTGATCGAGGGAAGTTCTGTTGAAGAACAGATAATTATTCCTATGGGTATAAAAAAATTATATGAGAAAAATTTTAAAAATTTAAGCGGAGGAGAACTACAGAAAGTAGCGATCACTGCTACTTTAATGCAAGATGCTGAAATTTACGCATTTGATGAACCATCTGCTTTCATAGATATAGAAGAAAGAATAGCGTTGGCTAAATTTATTCAAAGATTTGTAAGGGCACAAAATAAATCAGCTATAATTATTGACCACGATATGCAATTGATAGATATTGTTTCTGATACATTAATAATCTTTGAAGGGAATCCAGGAATAGAAGGTTACGCTTCTGAACCGATGTCTAAAGTAAAAGGGATGAACCAATTCCTAAAAAATCTATCAATTACTTATAGAAGAGATGATAGTACAGGAAGACCTAGGGTAAACAAAGATATGAGTAGACTCGACAAAGTTCAAAAAGGATCAGGAGAGTATTACTATTTAAATAGATAAAAAAATATGCCACATATGCTTAAAGAAACATTAAAAGATATTTTGACAATTGACGAAATTACTAAAGTATATTCATCTTTTGATATTATTGGAGATATTATTATTATTAAAATTCCAGACAGTCTTCTTTCCAAGAAAGAAATAATCGCAAATACGTTATTGAAAAAGATCAAATCCGTAAACACGGTATTTCAACAAATATCACCAGTACAAGGTGACTATCGACTAAGGCAATTAGAATTTTTGGCAGGAGAAGAGAAAACCATTACAGAATATAAGGAACATGGATGTATTTTTAAGGTTGATGTTTCAAAAACATATTTTTCACCACGTTTATCAACAGAAAGACTGAGGATTTCTAGATTAATAAAAGATAAAGAAGTGATAGTAAATATGTTTGGAGGTATTGGTACATATTCTATAATTCTGGCTAAAAAAACAAATTGCACAGTACATAGTATTGATTCAAATCCTACTGCTACAGAACTTTGTTTAGCTAATACTAAATTGAATAGGGTTGAAAATAGAGTTATTCCGATTCTTGGAGACGTAGCTGAAGTAATACCAAATAAACTAGCAGGTATCGCTACAAGAGTTCTAATGCCTCTTCCAGAGAGAGCTTTTGAATTTATTGATTTGGCAATTCTAGCACTTAAAAATAAGAAGGGAATAATTCACTTTTTTGCTCATATAAAATCCCATAATAAATTATGCTCACTAGAAGAAGGTAAAAAATATAGTAATAATGTGTTTGGATCTTATAACAGTAGAATTGTTTCGTGCAGAGTAGTAAGAGAAGTGGGTCCTAGAATTTACCAAATTGTGACTGATATAGAGTTATTTTAATTTTTTTGGATCTAATTATCAGGTAATTCGGTATTCTGAGTTGAGGATACCATAGTATAACCTATCCAAACAAAAACAGTAATAACTACACCAACTGTAGCTGTGATGGTAAGTTTAATTATTAATAGATCCAGATGAGAGGAAAATAACAAATAAACATATATGAAAAATAACAACGAAGGAACAGTTAAAAGAAAGATTCCGGTAGTTTTATTACCTTTCATTCTTATAAAAGAACCACATTGAGATATTATATATCTCTAACTAAGGTCTCTTGACATCAAATAAGCATCTTCACCATCTCGATAATATGAACTAAGTCTAGATTTAATCATAAAGCCAATATCTTGATATAATTTAACTGCAATTTCGTTACTCACTCTTACTTCCAAATAAATTTCATCACTCTTTCTCCTAAGAATTCCGTTAATTCCTTCCAACATTAACGCTTTTCCAATTCCTTTTCCCCTATGTTCCTGCAATACAGCAATTGATACGACATGTCCTTTTTTTACAAAACCAAGCTTACGAAAATTCGAAAAACCAAATTCTATTTTGCACATGATATAGCCCACAATCTGATTTTTAAACTCTGCAACAATGAAAGCTTCAGGTAATTCTGTCAAAATTGAGCTAAAAAAATAATCAGAATAATGTTCTGGAAGTGTCCTAAGATTTATGTTTATCACAAATTCAAGGTCTTTCTCTTCACAGTGACGAATAATATA
>Ga0210114_1000514_pt1 | contig 10141 bp, 8 predicted proteins | sample MayberryNW_TuleA_FD_185524 | JGI IMG/M metagenome (GOLD analysis project Ga0210114, IMG submission 185524) | Wetland microbial communities from San Francisco Bay, California, USA, that impact long-term carbon sequestration - MayberryNW_TuleA_D2... | ecosystem: Environmental > Aquatic > Marine >...
ATATAGGTTATAAAAATTTATGTCTATATTTTTATTTGTTAAAAAAATATCAATTTTGAATTATAGCTAATGGTTACATAATAAAAATCTAATTTTTAATATTAGATAAAATATTAGAGAAATTAACCATATTTAAAAATTACGCCTTTTTCTCCCCTTGGATGTCGCCATTCAGTTTCTTTCGAACAGGTACCACATTCAATACATCCTTCATGTTGTAATATAACTTCATCACCCTCTAAACTATAACATTTTGTTGGACATAGTACTACCATTTTTCTGAGAAAATTTTTACTAGAATCTAAAATTTTTATGTGAGATATATTATCCTCATGGTAACATAATTTTGCGACTCTATCTTGTATAGTTGGTATTTGTGGAATGTAACTAGCAGTATTTAATGTTCCCATCTTGTCAGCAATCTTAATGGGAACTTTAAAGTATACGTCTTCAGATTCAATAAAAGAAAGTAAGCGTGTATATCCATATTTATTTATCAATGTTATGAAAAAATTCCTAAGCCCATCATTAGAGACAAGATTTAAGAGTATCTTATGTTTTAATCCCAAAACACTAGAAGGTATTTTTTTTCTTGTACTATTTACTATTACATTGAGATATTGTTTATCAATTTCTTTCATATCTACGGTATATGGACTTTCTTCTACTAATCTAGTATAGAATTCACCTAAATAATTCGAATCAAAATTATTTTTGTCGAGGGATCTGGCAACGGCGATGGAAGCTCTAGCTGCATCGTCCATTCCTACATTCAATCCTTCTATTCGAGGTCCAAAAAATAAACCGCGACCAGCTGCATCTCCAATAAATAAGATATTTTTATGATATGGTTTTTTCATCCTACCTCGCTTACCGTCTGGAACTAATTTTGTAGTATATTCAAGTTCTATATAATTAGTCTTAAATTTGATATTGTATTCATCAATAAGCTTTTGAGTTAAATAATCAAGTTTTGATTTTATTTCATCTTCAGAACTGTATTTTCTATTTTGGATGGATTTTTCTTTTAATTTATTGGAATAATAAAGTTGTCTTAATTCATTCCAGTTATTTAGTAACTTTGTAACAGCAAAAGACTTTCTTACTTGCTGCTCTTTTGAAAGAGTTTTATCTATCTCTTTTATAGGAACTTCATCTTTTATTAATTCGCTTATCAGTGGATTTCTCAACATTGAATTTACAATTTCTGCTGGTTCTATTGGATTTTCAAGTAAAGAATCATAGTGATAAACACCTCCTATAGAAAGGGAGTCTCTGTTGGTATAAAGAAATCCACCTCCTATAAGGTTTAACGATACATCTCCTGCAAAAAGGTGAGCGGCTCCCTCATCTGAATTGTTTATCTCAAAACGCTCTTCGATAATTTTTTCAGGTAACTTTACAAGCACTTTCACGCCTTGATATAATTCACTTGGTGAAAATTTTTCTCTGGCATTTGCCATTTCTGCAATTTCTGAGTTTACACCATCAGCAGCAATCAGTACTTTTGTTTCAAATTCTTCAAGTTCATCAGTTTGCACTATTATTTTTGATCTTTTTTCATCCCATCTTAGGGCTCTTACATGTACGCCGGTAATAATTCCTCCTCCTAGTCTTTCTGCTGCACTTTGAGCTTCTTGTGCAAACCAGGAATTTAATTTATTTAAAAGTACAGAATATCCAAAATTAGTTTGATAATTATGAGATTCAGTTAGGTCTATTGAAAAGATTTTGTCTTTTGAAGTTGCATTTAAAATATATTTGGTAATTTTCCTTTCATAAGGATATTCCGTGAGAAAACTTTCTCCATAAATGTCCTCTACATTGTAGATTTTTTCATTATTTGACTTTTTAGAATATAAAATTCCTCCTGAAACATTTTTAGAGCCAATTTCCTTGCCGGCCTCTAACAAAATTGATTGTTTACCTAAGCTAGACAGATATTTAAGTGCGGCGAGTCCTGCAGAACCGCCTCCAACTATCGTTACATCACAATTTTCCATATGTATTCACTTGAATTTCTTTTTCTTTTAGTTGCCCAGATTGTTTAGATAATTCATCGATAATAACTGGAATTACATCCTCCATTCGTCCTTTAATGAAAACATCACATACATCCTTAATTGGTGAATTTTCATCTGGATTTATAGCAATGATAAAGTCGGAGTCTTTCATGCCGTCTAAATGCTGTATTGCTCCACTAATTCCAACAGCAATATAAATTACAGGTGTTACTTTTCGGCCGCTCGTTCCAACTACTCTATTAGGAGTAATATAAATAGTATCATACTTTTCACTTAAATGGAAGATTTTTTTTGAGATAGGTAATGATATTCCGATTTCAGCATCGAGAATTTTAGCTAATTTTTCTACAAGTTTAATGTTAGCCTCTGGGTCTTCTTTGATACCTCTACCAAAGCTCACGATAATTTTATAATTCTCAAACTGGACAGGATTTTTGACAAGTTCTTGTTTTACTACTTTGATCTTGAGATCCTGTTCATCAAACTGAGGACTGAATTGACAAATTATTCCGGTTCTTTTTGTGTCTTTTACACAAGGTTGAAAAGCTCCCGGAATGATACTACATGCTTGTGGATGGAATTCTTTTGCAATATCAGGATTCTTGTTATCAAGACATAAGATAGTAGTCCAAAGAAATCCAGAAAAATCTGGTCGGTACATCTCTAAGACTTTTTGGTACGGAATAGTTTCACCTTTTGTTTTATGTTGATGTTTGATATCTAAATCGCTTATTACCAATTTATTTATATCAGAAGCCAGACCTGAATCTAATTCTGCTAACACTGTAGAGGAGAGATGTCTACCTATACTATCTGCTAAAAAGAACATATATCTAGGCTTTTTAAATATAGAAACATATTCTGGTGAGATTTCCTTAAGAGAATGAGGATTTGTTACTATTTGAGATATTATTTTGGTATAAATTTTATTGATCGGATATTTTAATTGTGGATCATCTGCATATATTACCGCATCCGCACCGTAAGATATAAGATCTTTTGATAAATCCTTTATACCCTGTCCCAGGTGTATAGCAATTACTTTTTCATTAGATTTATATTTTAAGTTAAAATGATCCATCTGTCGTCTTGCTTCTCCTAACATTTCAAGACTTGCTGGAATTATTTCATTGTTAATAGACTCAATTATGACAAATAAGTGTCTATAACTTTCGTTGTTTATTCTATGGTTATTTTCGATTTTGTTCATTGTAATCATTATCATTTTCACCTTTTATTTTTGTACTAATTGAAGTATTTTTGTTATAGTATTCTTTATACCTTCACGATCGTATCCTTCTATTAGTTCTGCGGTTCTCGTTGTTCTAGCTTTTGGAATCTTTTCCACCTTGTGAACAATCGTTGGTGAGCCTGGTAAACCTACAAATCTAGGGTCTAATTCGAGTTTTTTATGATCGAGAACTTTTAGGTAAGTTTTATAATTTTCGGCTCTTTCTTTTGCCTCTTTTAGATATCGTGAGGAAGTTAATCGAAGAGAGATAGTATCAAAAGTTGGTTTGTATAACGGATCTATTGCAATAAATACAGGTAATGGAGCTTGGATTTCTTCTACTATATCATAAAAACCAGGCAATGCAACAAGTCTTTTAGCGCGAATAAACCTGTTGTTTAGATCCACAGAAAAGTCAATAACATTTCCTAAAAATGTAAATCCTAATTTCCATGCGGTCTGAGGGCCAGTTTGTCCTGTCTCACCATCAGAAGCACGGTGTCCTGAAAACACAATGTCCATTTCCTTTCCGGTATTCATTTTCTTAATTCCTTGTTGTAGAACCTCTGCTGTTGCTAAAGTGTCAGCACTAGCGAATAGCCGGTCACTATATAAATGTAACTCATCAGCGTCACAAATTAATTGGGCTTCTTGCAGTGCTATTTCTGCCATTGGAGGTCCCATCGAAGAAACTGAAATATAACCACCATATTTTACTTTTGTATAAAAAGCAGCCAGCGATGCTATAGCACTATGAGCTCCCAATTTACTCTTTGTTTCAGCTCTGTTTAAAGTGCCATCAGGATTATAACTAACACTACCCTCTGAAAAATCAGGCTCAAGCTTCACTAGTACTGCAATGTTAAGAGTCAAGATATTTCATTTATACGTCCTCATTTAAATCAGTTAAGCAGTATTAATTGACAAAATCAAGCTCAAGCTTTATTATCATGTATCTATACATTATCCAGTCTTTTCATAAGCGAATTATTTAATTCTCCTTTCTCTTTGAAAAATAATGAACATCTATTTGGAGCAGGACTATAATTTGTTAGATTTAGTCTAAATATATCTATTCTAAATTGGTGTTATCATATCGATAGAAAGAAATATAAAAAAAAATATCACCTAGTCGAACATTGCCAACCATTATAGTTACTCTTATAGGCATCATGGCTACTATTTTTGCTGTATCCAGTAGTATTCCTCAAATAATTAAATCGATAAAATCTAAAAAAACTGATGATGTATCAATTTGGTTAGTGATTGTATTGATAATAGGCCTAAGTTTATGGGTCGTATATGGAATAGGGATAAACGATTTAGTAATACTCATAGCAAATTCTATTGCAGTAGCCATTAATACAATTTTATTAATTTTGAAAATTAAATATTCAAAGGACCCTATAAGCTAATCAGTAAATTTTCGTATTGAAATCATGAGACGACTATACAATCCCATATTATAGTTATATATTTTGAAAATTTGATTACTATGCCAAATACTAGATTTGTTCTCTATTTACACTAACCTGCATCTACAAATTCGGTCATTCCTACATGGATATAATAAAAACATATTGAGTACGGATTATCTTCCTATGGCTAACAGCGGAGAGCAATACTTTTCTATACATATCATATGTCGTTCTCTGTTGGTATCTCATTATTTTCAGATATAAGATAAAAATCTATAGAATAAGCTTTTTTATTTTAGTAAACTTCATTACATAAGTAGTTTGAATATTTTTTTGTAACTGTTCTACAGATATATAAATACTGAGAATAAGGAGTCCATTTTTATAAAAAACTATGAACAAATAAATCAGAATTCAACTAAAAATTATTATCAACTAATCGTTTTAGGCTTAATAAACTTAATTTGATATCCAATTCACTATAGTAAAAAATAAAAAATAATTAAGATGTTTTTATGCAGCATTTACTACCATTGGTTTTTCTTCGTGCTTAGATCGATTTTCTTTTTCCAGTTTTTTGGGCTTTTGTATTTCTTCTTTCTCTGGTATTTCAGTCATGAAACACATAGTACAAATTAATAGATTTCATTTATAATAAGTATTCTATAGAAAAGATCACAACGAAATAACTATTTTTATTAAATCTTGAATGGATGACTAAATTCGATTTTGTCATAAATTCTTAAGTATTTATTAAACTTTAGTAATTACTTTATCGATTTTAAAAAGATTTTATCCTTAAAATCATAAACAATTGATTTCAATAATTATTTTATAATATGTAGTCTTAAACATCGTAATAATATAGAAATTGTCTAAGTTTTGATTTATCATCACCTATTTCAGCTATTTCTTGTAATTTTAGACTTATATACACCTCTATAAGGGGTCGTTCAAAACATATATTCAAATATTCAGAATCACTTTTCAACGACATTAATGCTTCATTCAGACTAGAGGGAAGCATGTTTATTCCAAAACTGGAACGTCTATGATCTGGCATTTTATAAATATTTTCATTAATCGGGTTGCCAGGATCAATTTTTTTCTTAATCCCATCCAATCCAGCGGCTACTATTGCTGAAAATGCAAGATATGAGTTCGCTGAGGGATCTGGAGCTCTAAATTCTATTCTTTTTGAGGAATCATTCCCTTTAGCATTTATCGGTATTCTTACAACAGCAGATCTATTCCCACGTGCCCATGCTACATAAACGGGAGCTTCGAATCCAGGGATGATCCGATAGTAGGAATTAACAGTCGGTGTAACTATAGATGAAAGAGAGGAAGCATGATCAAGCAACCCACCTATAAAATACCTCCCTATCTGACTTAATTCTGAATAAGAATCATCCGAATCGTAGAAAATATTAGAATTATTGGTTGTCGAAGTAGATTTTTTCCAAAAGCTCACACTTACATGCATCCCCGAGCCGTTATCTCCTTTAGTGGGATCATTCTCATCAAATATAGGTTTGGGCATAAAGTTCGCAATCTTGTTGTATCTTTTTGCAACATTTCGAACTACATCTTTGTATAACTGAACATTATCAGCAGTTTTCGTAAGAATATCATGCATAAAATTTATTTCAATTTGACCATTACTCGCAACCTCATGATTTAAATTAGTTACCTCTATAGAGTAATATTTTTTTAATATTCTCGCTATTTCAAACCTAAAATCTATTAATGAATCCTGAAAAGGAGTGGTATCATAACCTGTTTTTGGTCGTATTGGATATTTTCCATGTCCCACTTGTTCTGATGATAAGATAGAAACATTTGTTGGATGAGTATTTGAAGGTAGACTTGGCAGCTTTTTTCCTATTGAATTTTTTTCACTACTTTCGATAGATGATGTAGTAAAATCGTTAGAAAAAACTATATCATCAAATATAAAACATTCTACTTCTGCACCGACCTGACAAGTAATTTGATTCATAGCTAAATATTCTTCCATCAGTTGTGAAACATATCTTGGATCTCTGGATGATCTTCCTTGGTTCAATCCTTTATAAACGTCAGCTATAACTGTTGTTAGTTTATTATTATAGAGGGTGATTTTCCTTTCAGTAGTCCTATCAGGAAGTAATAACATATCGGATTCATCTATTGTTGAAAAACCCTTTACTGAAGATCCATCTAAACCAATTCCTGTCCTAAAAATTTCGTAAATATGATCTTTATCTGTTTGGAAATATTTAGCTAAAAATTTACCAATAACATCAGTATATCGTATTTGGATAAATTCTATATTATTATTATCTTCATCTATCTCATAGATATATTCATTAAATTCATTTTTAAAATCTCCGTTAGGAGTTTTATTTATATTCATACAAAGTTATATAAACCATATAATAAAAATTTTCACAACGTGAAATGCATATATCAATATTATGACAGAAAAATAAAAGCTTCAATCAAACTATGAAATACATTTCAAATTGTGCTACTATAAAGTGATTGTTTCAGTTTCTGAGAAAAAAGTTAAGATAATTTAATTTATCCTCCTTTTTAAATATATAATATTCTTGGAGACACTATTAGGGTAGGTTATTTATTAGTTAATAACATTACAAATTACGTTATTACTATTATTATTCCACATGATGATTTCTTATTAGCTGGTCATAAAATCTAACTGACTTTATATTAACGAATTCAAGTATTCCATATTTCGACAATTCTCTACCAAAACCACTATTTTTAATTCCACCAAAGGGAACGCGCGGGTCTGACATGACAACATTATTAACTGTTACAATTCCAGACTGTACTCGTCTAGATAGTCGTTCGGCCTTGTCAAGATCTTGTGTCCATATACTAGCACCAAGACCAAATTCAGAATCATTTGCAAATCTAATTGCCTCTCGCTCGTCTTCAACAATTGTTATCGGAGCTACTGGCCCAAAAGTCTCCTCGTCAACGACCCTCATTCCAGGAAAAACATCCTTTAGTATAGTGGGTTTGTAGAAATAGCCTTTTTTACCTTCTCTTTGTCCTCCAACTAATAGTTCTGCTCCGTCTTTAATTGAATCATGAACTACTTTATCTATAAATTCAAGACTTGGAAGATTTACCATAGGTCCTATATCAGTTGATTCGTCTAGGGGATCTCCTACATGAAGATTTTCAGTTTTTTGAACGAATTTCTCTATAAATTCATTGGCTATTTTTTTCACAACAAAGAATCTTTTACTTGCAATACAGCTTTGACCGCAATTTATAAATCGACCCTTTACTGCACCCAATGATGCCTTTTCTATATCAGCGTCATCACATACTATAAACGGATCACTGCCTCCCAATTCCAATACACATTTTTTTAGATGAGACGTAGACCTCTTTGCGACGTTGGAACCTACTGGAACACTGCCAGTAAATGTTACGGCATCTACTTTCTTTGAATCAATCAAATATTCAGCAACAGTTGAATTACCGATTACAGTTTGGAAAACACCTTTAGGTAATCCTACGTTTCTAAATATCTTCTCAATTTCTAATCCGCATTGCATAGTTGCACTGGCTGGTTTAAGTACAATAGTATTTCCTGCTATCAATGAAGGTGCTGCAAAGCGTAATGCCTGCCAATAGGGAAAATTCCAAGGCATTATACTAGCAATGACACCGAGTGGTTCAAATGTTATGAAACTCTTTCTTGCATCAGTATTGATAATTTCATCGGTCATGAATATCTGTCCGTTATCGGCAAAATACTCCATAGCCCATGCACATTTTTCTACTTCAGTTTTTGATTCCCTAATTGGTTTCCCCATTTCTTGAGTTGCAATCTTGGCGAGATGGTCCTTATTCTTTCTAAATTGATTAGCAAAAGCGTATAAATAATCAGATCTTTTCTTGAATTCTTCTTTCCATAAAACAAAGGCATTTTTAGCATTCATTAAAATATTATCTAAATGGTCGTATGACATATTTTCATATTCATTAATGATTTCTTCAGTTGCAGGATTGATTGTCTTAAACTTCAATGATAGCATATAATAAAAAACTTGGGAATATCTTATATAAATCGTTGTAAAGAATCGATGATATAATAGGTTCTTTTTATTGCTATTAATTTTTCGTGTATATTTAGCATTAGTTTAATATTAAATGACTATTTTGTTTATATTGAATAGTAAATTTTCGATTTACTATTGTTGACGCTTAATAATGGGTATTAACCAAAAAGAATGATATCAAAATCACAATAACATTTATCAATTTAAATGGTGGTTGGTATTTGAAAATCTTTTTGTAAGAGAATTTGGATTTCAACTAAAAAAAGATGGTTTACTTTAATCATTTGAAAAGTTTGATGTAGTTATCATATTATGCTCATAACATTATGAATACGGTGTCTATAATCAGTAAATGGAATTTTATCATTATAAATCATTACCTAGCTATATGTATCTTATTTAATATGGAAGTACGCTATACTGTCATTAAAACTAAACCAGTAGAGGTTTTCAATTTTAAATTAACAAAATGTAACCTAGTTAATGTACCAGAAATAAAAATATGATGAATCATATATAACTCAATGATAGTTTATTAATCATTTATTGCCTCCCTAAGAATAAAAATTAAGATATAAATCCTTTTGGTGTTTCTGGTCCTTTTGGTTTGGATGCAATTTCTGGCTTCCCAAATTGTTCTGCTATAATCTTGTACATATTCAATTCTTGAGTAGAGAGTGGTCGAATCTTCTTCATTGCATCCTCAAAATGTTTCATGTTTATTTTCAATTCATCTTTATGCTGTTCTGCTTCCTTTGGGTCTTTATACTTGGATACATGTTCTCGTAAAGCAAGCATTACTGCTGCTGATGAGAGTGATGCAATATCAGCCCCAGTATATCCATCTGTTTGATCTGCTAGTTTTTCGATATCAATTGTCTCATCCAAAGGCTTCTTTTTTATATGAATCTTAAGAATTTGTACTCTTGAATCTCGGTCTGGAGGTGGAACATAAAGTAGTCTATCAAATCTCCCAGGCCTTAACAATGCAGGGTCTACAATATCAGGTCTGTTCGTTGCACCTATTACTACTACATTTGTTAAGATTTCTAATCCATCAAGTTCAGTAAGTAATTGACTTATCAGTCTTTCTGTAACGTGGGAATCGCCGAAATCTCCTCCCCGTTTAGGAGCTATCGCATCTATTTCATCAAAAAATATAATACATGGTGCTGCTTGCCTAGCTTTTCTAAATATTTCTCTAACGCCTTTTTCTGACTCACCTACCCATTTGGATAATAGCTCAGGTCCTTTAATGCTAATAAAATTGGCCTCGCTTTCATTTGCTGCAGCTTTCGCCATCAAAGTTTTACCGGTTCCTGGTGGACCATACAGTAAGATCCCTTTTGGAGGCATAGCATCTGCATATGTAAATATTCCTTG
>Ga0210114_1000516_pt1 | contig 10130 bp, 10 predicted proteins | sample MayberryNW_TuleA_FD_185524 | JGI IMG/M metagenome (GOLD analysis project Ga0210114, IMG submission 185524) | Wetland microbial communities from San Francisco Bay, California, USA, that impact long-term carbon sequestration - MayberryNW_TuleA_D2... | ecosystem: Environmental > Aquatic > Marine >...
AGTTTCTATTGAACTATAAGATGACGAGCATCATTCGGGAGGGGCAGACCTCTGGCAGAGTCGTAGGCATCACGGCCCAACATACGCCGCGAGTCTTGCCCGGCCAGTCAACGCCGCTGAAGAGCTTTCGCTCCGACGGCAATATCGAGAGCACGACACCGGTAGTGAAAGTCCATGCAAAAAAGGCGGTGATCATCGCGACCGGCGGCATGACCAGCAATGTAAACTTTCGGCGCATGTTCGACCCCCGGCTAACCGCTGTGCTGACGGTCGCCGGCGAGCCCTATACCTATCAGGATGCCAGCGGCGAGCTTGCCGCCACCGCGATCGGCGCTTCGCTGTGGGGGTTGGTTAACCAGACGTTGGAAAATGGCGACAACATTCGCACCCAGCGGGTGTTGGCGACCAAATGGAACTACATGGTATGGGAGCTCGAAACTCCGATCTTTCCGCTGGTTCGGGCCACCGGATTGGCTGTAAAGGATTGGCATGACTTGATTCTGGTCAATCAGGTCGGCAAACGATTTTTCGACGAGACCAAGGGCGATTACCCGCACGGCAACGTCTACAATGAAATCAACCCGTACACGCCCAACGATTATCGCAACAACGAAAAAATCGACTACCATCCCAACAAGTACAATTTTTTTAACGCTGCGGTGGCGATGAATGAATACTCGGAACCTCCGGACTATTCCGCGGGACCGATCTGGGCGATCTTCGACACTGACGCGGTCAAACGCGAAGGCTGGAAAACAGCTCCGCCCTATGTCGATCCCGACGGATACTTCTTCAGCGCGAGCACGCTTGACGAATTGGCCGCCGCGATCAAGAACGAATATCAGGCCAAGCCGATGAAAGGCGAGGTCCTGCAAGCGACGGTGGATAAATACAATTCATTTGTCGACGCGGGTAAAGACAGCGATTTCGGCAAACCGGCGCCGAAGCACAAAATTCAGACGCCGCCGTTCTACGCGGCCTGGGCCACGCCCAACGTGCACGACACCCGTTCTGGTCTGCGAATCAATGGCAAATGTCAGGTGGTGGACATGAACGCCGAAGTCATACCCGGGCTATATTGCGCCGGTGAATCGGCGGGCGGTTTCAATCAACACGGCTTGGGACGCTGCACGACCCAAGGATTCATCGCCGGCTTGAACGCGGCCGCGGAACCGACCAGCGATTAGATGCTCGTGCAGCAACCTCAGGGTGGCCTGATCGATGCGCCGTTTCAGGCTTTGTGCGTAGGCATCGTTGGTTGGCCAAAACCGCAAGTGATCGCGAGCCGAGCATTCAATCTGGCACGCGCCCCACGCACTGTTTTGCGCGCTTGATCCCATCTGAACATGACGTGGCGCCGGCACTGTTTTCGCGTTGAAAATCGTCTCGGATCGCGTACTGTTTTCCGGATCGGGGAGAGAAATCATGCAAGAAACAAAGATCATCGATGCTGACGGTCATGTGCGCGATCGCGACGCAGAGATTCGCGCGTTCATGGAAGAACCTTACTGCAAGCGACAAGGAACGCTCGTTGCCCGTGATAAATGGGACAGCAGCCTCTACGGCAAACTCGGCATGCGCGACACGGACCTGCCGCAGCGGCTAAGGGATATGGACCAAGAAGACATCGACATCTCGGTTCTCTTTCCAACCAGCGCCTTTGGCATCACGCAAAGCCCCGAAAAAGAATACGCCGCGGCTTTTTGCCGCGGCTACAACGATTGGATCGCCACCATCTGCCGCGAAAGCCCGCGGCTGAAAGGCGTGGGTCTGGTGCCATTCCAAAACGTCCCGGCGGCGGTTGCGGAAGTGAACCGCGCGGTCACGAAACTGGGGCTTGCCGGTATAACGATCGCGTCTTTCGGTCTCAAAGACCACCTCGGTACCCCGACGTTTTGGCCCATCTACGAAGAGCTCCAACGGCTCAACTCGCCGCTGCTGGTGCACAATTCCCGCCAAGGACCTGCCGGGGAAATCCGTTTCGACACGTTTCTGCTGGCCCACACTGTCGCGCGTCCGGTGGAGACGCTGATCGATTGCGCCGCGCTGATGTATGGCGGGGTGGCTGAAAGATTTCCCAAGTTGCGAATTGCGTTTCTCGAGTGCGGCTGTGGTTGGGTGCCATACTGGATGGATCGGATGGACGAGGAATGGGAAAAACGGCAATGCGAGGCTCCGCTAATCAAGGCAAAACCGAGTGAATATATCACTCACGGGAACTGGTTTTTCGCCGCCGAGCCGGAAGAGAGCACCGTTGCCTACGTGATGGAGCGGATCGGCGATGACAAGCTGATTTTCGCATCCGATTATCCTCATTGGGACGGCATGTTTCCCCACGTCGTTTCGACCATACGCGAGCGCAAGGATATTACGGCCGTAGCCAAGCGAAAATTTCTCGGCGACAACGCCAAGCGCCTTTACGGCTGGGATTGATGGTTAGCGGAGATCGCTGCCTGTCATCGAAAGAACCGCGGGCGCGGAATGCCCAATCGCCCTAAACATGCCAACATCTCAACCCTCTGCCGAAAATCGCTACCTCGACCGACATGTCGCCCGGATGCTGGCGAGCTTGCGCCACTGGACCGGCAGGAATCTGGTCGAGCCGGGGTTGGCGCCGGAAGAGCAGGCGCGCGAATTGTTCAACGCGCCGTTTGCCGTGCTGTCGCACGATACTGCAACCGACCCCATTTTAAATTATGGTAACCGAATCAGCCTACAACTCTTCGAGCTTAGCTGGGAAGAGTTGACAGTCATGCCCTCGCGGCTAACGGCCGAAGCGCCTGCGCGCGCCGAGCGCGCGCGTTTGCTCTCGGAAGTATCCAGCCGAGGCTATATCGACGACTACCGCGGTGTGCGCGTCGCTAAGAACGGCAGACGGTTTTTGATCGAGCGGGCAACGGTGTGGAATCTGCTCGATGAATCGGGCGCACCGTACGGGCAGGCGGCTACCTTCAATGAGTGGCACTATCTTGACTGACGAGAACGAGTCCAATCGGCGTATGAGATTGATCGGCCCGACGTCTTGGCATGGTCAGTTTATTCGCGATGTCCCAAATCGGTCTTGTTGTTTCCTTCGGAGCTCTCCGGAGGCAGGATAGGTCGTACCGATTAAAACGTGTGCCTACGGCCGGCCGCCGGACGGACGAGTTGCCGAAAAGCCAAATTAACGCTATTTTTTTAAGACTAAAGTTTTAGCCGCAGGGCTGATGAGGTTTCATGCTGCCAGTTCTATGAGCCAAGCTGACGCTATCGTAAGAATTCCAAAAAGGCGATCGCACCATCGAGTCAAAAACGCGCTGCCATACAGGAATACGCTTCTATACTTGTTAATGCGCGGCGGCCTATTTGCCGTCGAGCGTTTGCCCATTCGCGGTGTCGTGCGGTTGATCGGCTGTTTGTCGCCGTATATCTTTCGCCGCCAAGCCCGACTGGCGCAAGAGCATTTGCGGCTTACTCTGCCGCATCTCGATCCAGTAAAGACAACTCGTCGCATGTTCGTTCACTTCGCTGAATCGATCTGGGAGTTGTCCCGGCTGCATCAATCCGTACCGGCATTGGATGCCGCCGCGCGCCGCATCTTGGACGAAGCCTTGGCGGAAAAAAAAGGGGCGATCTTCGTCACTGGGCACGTGGGCAACTGGGAAATGCTCGGACAGGCGATTGCGGCAGCGGGATATCCAATTTCGACAATCGCCAAGCCTTTCTACGATCCGCGCGTCACCCGCTGGCTGCATGAATGGCGCGCGCGCCACGGTCTAAAGATTGTCTGGCGCGATCAAAACAGCGGCAAGGCGATCCTGCGTGCCTTGCGCAGCAATCAGTTGATGGCGTTTTTAATCGATCAAGACACCAAAACCGCCGGGGATTACGTGCCGTTCTTCGGCCGGCCGGCATTTACTCCAACGACGCCTGCCGCCCTGGCATTGCGTACCGGGGCGCCGGTGATTTTTTCCTGGCATCATCGCCGCGGCAAACGCCACCAGATAACGATTGAACGGGTAATTTTTGCCCGCACCGGCGATCGGCAGCGCGATATCGTGGCTCTCACGGCTCTGCTGACCGCCCGACTAGAAACCGTCATCCGCACGGTTCCGGAACAGTGGGTATGGATGCACCGCCGGTGGCGCCGCTCGAATCGCGAGAACTCGCCCTAATCGGGTCTACCTGACCGCGTCGATTCGGTCTCATTGCTGTGATCTACCGCACATGCCGGCGCTCGCCGGTTCGGCGGTTGAACGAAAATCGCTGTCCGCATAAAATAGGCCACCCGGCGGGTCAATGACTTCGCCCTAAAGCAACGATGACTGCATCCGGTGAGCATACACAAAGGAAGCGCAAATGCCCCACGCGAAATCCCTAAGAGCGATCGGCCAGTCGCTGGAGTCGCTTGGCGTCGTCCTGTTCGTAATGGAGAAAAACGGGCGAAACTATATCGTTCGCAGCGATACGCTCCCCGATATCGCCAAGTTAGATTCCAAAAAGGATCTGTCGGAAAAAGTCTGGGACTCTCCGACTCAGGCGCGCAGACGTGCCCGTTTGATGCGAGAGGATGGCACTTTGGGCTACGATCAATCGTACATCTCCTGGCTCGATGCCCAAGGTAGAAAAAAACGCCGCCGGCGCTTCTCCGCCCAGGCCACGGGAACCATGAAAGTTTCGCAGCTCTTGCGCACGGTGGGGAAGCATCTGGACAGATTGGAACCCCATGCCTTTACGATTTCGTGGACGAAGGATGCGGTTTTCGTCGATTATGAATTGGGCGACGGCCAAAGAGTTCGCGAAATACTCTCCGTCAGCAAACTGCGCGATTTGACGGTGCGGTCGCGCGTTCGCCGGGCGCGCCGTCGCTAATGGCGAGCTGATTCACCGCGTTTCGTGGCGCCCTGGATTCGCCGGCCACGCTAAACCCGCGGTTGTGCTCCGGTACCGAAAGACATTCCTGCTTGCTAATCTCCCGCGATTTTTTCTCAGCTGCGTACGATCCCGAGTGAGTCGATTCACACGTCCGATCTATTGTCCAGAGTTGAATGACATTCTGTCTAGGTTTTATTCTCCCGATCATGTACTTGGCCTCGGCTCAATGTTAGGCTCGTGACCGCCGGGACTTTGAGACATGGCTAAGCAGTGGAATCAATTTGCAATTGTGCTGTTGCTAGCCACCTTGCTCCTTTCATCGTGCATTTATCCATTGACGATGCATTCACGAGAAGGTGAAAAACTCGACGGGCAATGGAGTTTTGGACAAGGAGGCGGCGGATCGATTCAAGTCTTTGCTTCCGATGGCGAGGTGCTGATTGGCAGGCTTGAGCCGGTGGCACGGCGGCTCTTTTTCGATAGTTATGAGAAAATTTTCGGTGCCGGCTCAATCGACGCCGAAGGACCCGACCTATCCGCCTATGGTAACGGCCTGTGGGGTCCGCTTGGGAGCTCGAATGCGTTGTTGGACACCGTATACGGCGAAAGCTTCGATCCCGCGGCCGGACAATCTCAACGCACCGTATCCGGCCCGCTATTTTACTGGATTGCAAAGCTCCAAGGCGACAAACAGCCCTTCATGCAATGTTTCTTGATCGGCTCGTCGCATAGCGCGCGTGGCCTGGGCCGTTGTAAAAGCGCCGGCGGCAAAGAGTATACGGTGGAGTTCTAACCCTGTGGCCGACTGGGTTCGCTCGTGTTCACGCGGGTTGCGGCGATGCGCAACCCGCCGTAATGAGCATGGCAAACGACTCGATTGATGAAAACTCCGCTCAAGTTCGGCTTACTGCTGCCGCATTTTGGTGCTTTTGCATCGATTGACAAGTGTCTGCAAGGCGCCCGACGCGCCGAAGCCTATGGCTTCGACTCTTTATGGGTGCGCGACCATCTGGTGTTTAAACCGCACGAAATTGAAGGCCGCGACAAGACCCATATCGAAAGCTTGATCCTCCTCTCGGCAATCGCCTCGGTAACCAAAAGAGTATCGCTGGGCACCGCCATGGCGATTTGCCACCGGCATCCGATTCATCTGGCGCAGTGCTTTGCCGGCTTGAGCGCGATCTCAAACGGCAGGGTCATCCTTGGTATAGGACTCGGAGGCTTCGCCCATGAGTTCGCGGCTGCGGGCCGGCCGACGGCGCTAGCCGAGCGCGCCTCACTCGCCCAGGCGAACGTCGTGATCTGCCGGCGGCTCTGGAATGGAGAAACAGTATCTTTTGCTGATAACTCGTTTCGCTTTGAGAACGTGACCCTCAAGCCGACACCGAAACAACCGATTCCGATTTGGATCGGCGGAGGTACCGCGGCGGCATGCCGCCGCGCGGCACATTACGGCGATGGTTGGCTGCCCGCACGCGTCACCCTGGTGACCTTTTCCAAGCGCATCGAATACCTGCGCGAGCTTTGCCGCGCTGCGGCCAGGCCGATGATCGAAACCGCCGTCATGCCGCTTACGACAATCGCAAGAGATTCATCCACGGCTCTACGCGGAATCGATCTCAAGACGATCGTCGAAGAATCTCAGCGCTTTACCTCATGGGTGATCAACGATCGTGACAATGGCGATCTTAGCCGCGGCCTCATTCTCGCGGGCACGCCCGCGGATATTATCAGTGAATGCCGCGCCTACCAGGCCGCGGGTGCAAACCAAATCGTCTTCGACCTTCGGCTGCGATTTGGCGAGTGGGATGAACAACTCGATCTCTTGGGAAAAGAAGTTCTGCCGGCTTTCAAGGGTTGAATGACTCTCCGAACGACCCGGCTGTCCAGCAGACACCGCGCGGTCAGATTTGGATAGGTATTTTTGTAGCTCCGATTCAGATGATCCGTCGCCAATCCCGTAAGGTGAGCGGAAGGTGCGATGATTTCGCGCGCCGCCGTGCGGACGGTGCCGGGGCGATTTGCGACCGCGAGTTTTTCATTTTAACCATGATGTGCGCCCAAGAGCAGTGTTGATGTTTTTTGAGCTGCACCAGGGCGGCGTAACTTTTTTGCAGCAATTGATCGCTCACGTTGGGATCGGATTGATCGACCCATGACTTAAATTGATCGAAAGTGAGCATTGTCCTCGCGGTTTGTGAGACCCCAACGGCTCGACGACCCATGGCCCGGTGCCGATTGGTCAAAGGCAGGTCAGATGCTTGCGACACAATCGAAGTCTGATCGCGTTCACGAGACGCAACGTTGGCCGAGCTTTTGATGCGGGCATCGACCCACGATTTACCTGCGCTCAGCGCGCATGCGGCCGCCTCGGCTTCCGTGAACGCGCGCTTGGCGAATCTGACAAACTCAGACCTGCGCTCGGTTCCAATGACCCAGGTAATGCTCGCGTGCGGCGCCCATAGGCTGGTCGCCGTATCGAAGCTCGGGAACGCCATGATTACGTGGTCGCGGTAGGACTGATACCACATAAAGTGAACTCCTCTCCGATGGACCCGTAGAGGTGTGCGAAGGGCCGTTAAAGATTTAGACGATTATGAAGACGAGCGAATGGTCCACCCGGAGCCATTGTGGTCGGTTCGGGATGGGAAAACAAGGGGTGCGTGAAAAAGAATCAACGGGAAAGTCAATTAATGTAACAAAGCATCCGAATCGCTTAAATCTTCCCGCGCCGCGTCACGTACGCCGGCGCGGGAAGGTGCTCAATGATTGCCGAGTTCGCTTAGCGCCACCATCCGCGATGCCAACCGCGATCTCGACGCTCCCAGCGATTCCAACGGCGATCGCGGTCATTGTCGTAACGATAGCCGCGGTAGCGCGACCAGGTTTGACGATTGTCCCAGCGGTCCCGGTACTGCCGGAGATCCCTGCGTTCTCGGGCTATCGCGGCGCGATCTCGGGCGATTTCCCTGGGTCCGGCACCGCGGCGTAAATCGCTCCGTAGTTCTCTACGGGCGTTCCGTAAATCGCCTAGGTCGTCGCGATATTCGCTGCGCTGGTTGCGATCACGCCAGTCGGCTAGCGCCGGCGCCGATAAACCAAACATTCCAGCGAAAATCACAGCGCTGGAAATGATCTTTTTCGAGTTTTTCATGGAAATCTCCTTCCTGTGCCTTTCGACGGGCGACACAGCGAAACGTTAATTAAATCTTGCGTGGATGCGGCTGCAGGCGTCATCCTCTGGTTTTCCTTGCCCGAAGTTTGAGAGTCAAATCCGCGAATTTTGCAGGACTTTAGGTTACAGCGTGTCGGAAATATTCTTCCATTGCGGCAACTAGACATTGGCACCGGCGAGCATGTCGCTGATTGGCCGGTTATATGGAGCCTAGACGATTTATGGCACAAACCTTGCGCCATTCAGCCGAGGAGACTGTGATACGCGACGCGGAATTTTTTCCTCGTGCTCGTGCTTCCCCGCAGGTACGGTTTGTGGCGAGAAAGGAACCTGATATATGAAAATTCCCAACAGTTATCTGATCATCGGCTTGTTGTTTACTTTTACGACCGCTTGTACCCACAGCGATGCGGAAAGCACTCATGGGCGAGCTTCGGAAAACAGGCAAGCACGCGGCGTGACAAGCTTGCCGGATTTCGTTTCCCTGGCGAAAGACTTACAGCCGGCGGTGGTCAACGTCTCGGCAATACTGGCGACGAACGAAGACGGGGCTCAAGGTGAGGTACCCCCGCAAGACCCTGATGATAAGCAAATGATGGGAGAGTTATTCGGCATCCCGTCGCCGGACGCTCCGTCGAGTCAACGCAGCCAGGGATCGGGGTTTATTATCGCTGCAGAGGGCGTCATTCTAACCAATGCGCATGTTGTCGAAGGAGCGCAGCGAATCACCGTCAAATTGGTCGACAAGCGCGAGTTCGAAGCCGACGTCCTCGGCAAGGATCCGCATACCGACATCGCTCTGATCAAAATCCCGGCGAAGGAGAATCTACCGACACTCAGGTTAGGAGATTCGGATGCGCTACAAGTGGGCGAGTGGGTAATGGCGGTCGGCAATCCCTTCGGGCTCGAGAATAGCGTGAGTTCCGGGATCGTCTCTGCTAAAGGACGGCACTTGGGCGCGGCGTATGATCGCCTGATTCAGACCGACGCGAGTCTGAATCCCGGCAGCTCGGGCGGTCCGTTGATCGATTTGGACGGACGAGTCGTCGGAATCAGCAAGGCTATCGTGAGTCAAGGCGGTGGAAATCTGGGTATTAGCTTCGCGACGCCGATCAATCTGATCAAGGAAATATTACCGGAGCTCCAAAGCAACGGAAAGGTGACGCGCGGTTGGGCGGGTTTAGCGGTCCAGGAAATCACGCCCGCATTGGCCGAAACTCTCGGTTTGGCAAAGCCCAGTGGCGCTCTGGTGGCGGGGGTTGTGCAAGGCGGGCCGGCGGAGCGCGGCGGCGTTAAAGTCGGGGACGTGATCACCGAGCTTGACGGCAAAACGGTCACCGACGCCCTGGAATTACCGCTTTGGATTGCCCGAATACCGATCGATAAGCGGGTTCCGATGAGAGTCCAACGGGAGCAACAAGAAGTGAAATTGGATCTGACCGTCGCTGCGCTTCCTGAAGCGCAACTGCGAGCATCAACCGGGAAAAACGGTTAAGCGAGAGAGCATCTTTAACTAGACGGCGAAGAGTTGGCTGCAGAGGACCGCGCCGCTCAACGTCTGCTCATCACTAGTTGTGCTGATTCGGTAAAAAAACTCAAGCTACGTTTTCGTTACACCCGACGCACCAAGACTATCGTCTGCCGCGGTTGGCCCATTACTGCTCCGAAGGTGGGCTCGCGGCGACGGATTAGTCTGAAACTTGCCGGGAAACTGGTATTTCTCATCGGATACGGCCAGGCCGGTTCGCTTCTCCTCCCCGTACGCTTGTCGCCGCTTCAAAGTCACGTATTATAGTAAGCGGGAGGGGCGCCGCCATCGCATTGCGACCGGCAGTCCTGAGTTATTAAGGAGTTCATAAGTATCTAGACAACAGGGTTTGTTGGACACGAAGGGACGATTCGTTCCAAGCCCAGGCAAAGCGTTTGTAGGTCATCGGCCACCACCCGATCCACGCCCCGAGTGCTTAATTTTGGGCGTGGGTGCGAAATCGTCATTTGAGTTCTGGTGCCTGCGCTTTCCACGACTCGCCCCTTCGTCCCAGTATCTCTACTAACTAACGAACTCCTTAGGTAAGTCCTGCGCGCTCCTTAAAATTCCGCA
>Ga0210114_1000517_pt1 | contig 10126 bp, 11 predicted proteins | sample MayberryNW_TuleA_FD_185524 | JGI IMG/M metagenome (GOLD analysis project Ga0210114, IMG submission 185524) | Wetland microbial communities from San Francisco Bay, California, USA, that impact long-term carbon sequestration - MayberryNW_TuleA_D2... | ecosystem: Environmental > Aquatic > Marine >...
CCGATAGCGGTTTACGTTTCGCCTGAGCCGCACGACCAAAAGCCGGGAGCCACTGCCAGAAGCCCACGCACAGGCGGCTCCAGGCGATAGTTAGGCAAGACCCATCGATTGATAGCCGCGACGGTCCTCATAGACGGTTGTTTACGATAATCAGCACGGCAAAGACCGACCAAAGCAATCGCCACCGCGGTGTCTGCCTTCGGCCAACAACGGCCGTTCATGTCGACATCAGCGTGGCTACCGGAGGTCGTGTAAGCAGCCACTCGGTGTGTACCGTTGGCTGGCCGGAACCGCCCCGAAGCCGACAAGACACCCTGCTCAGAATGCTGTGAAACCGAGCCAGACTCCCCAAGCGATGAGCAGCAGGCCAGCTACTCTTCCGAACGCGACGCCTGCGGGCATCGTTTTCTCTGCGAGAACGAACAATGCGAGGCCAATGATCCAAATCAGGTTCATTACGCCTCCATAGAACAGGAGAGCCATTAAGAACCAACAACAGCCTAAGCAGAATACGCCGTGCTTAGTGCCCATCCTGAATGCGCCGCCGACCCCAGGGCGCCAATCCGTAGACAGGAAGCGAATCGGGGACCTGCAATGGCGCAGACATACGGTCTTGAGCGGGGTTAGTTGCCAGAGTCCGGCGGCCAGCAACAGACCCGAACCCAGAAATCTGCTTGTCGACATCATCATGGCCGAAAGAAGCTCTCCGCGCTCGAGCGCCCATTGCGCAACTACCGCAACCAGACTGAACGCTCCCCACATAACCAAATACCCCGCAATGAACGCGGTCGTGGCCGAAAGAAGTCGGTGTGACGGGGCGCTTGGTCCGGCGTCGTCAGCACGCTCAAGTCCGGTTCGCGTAACCGCAGCGTGCAATAGCACCATGGGCGCTGCGCTCGGTAGCATCATCGCGATCATCATGAGCCACCACATCGAAAACATGAGAAGCGCATAGCCGGGCGTCCATATGCCTGGTGACATCAACATGCCCGCGATGCTGGAGTGGCCGCTGGACCGCATCATCGTCTCGTGGCCAGACACACTGGCCGTGCCCTGCATCGATGGCTGGATGCTCATCTGGGCAGGAACGAGCACGGCCATCTCGTGGGGATACATGCCCGTGCCCGCTCCGGCTAAAAGATACAGCCAAGATGCCGTAATCACCGTCACAAGAACAAGAGTCACTACTTCCCGGTCTCGACGAAGCACTTCCTCGAGCACGTTAGGAGAATGCACGGGCCAACGCTTCGCCTTAGTGAGAAAGCCCTTCATGCTGCCGGCTTTTCAAACTGACCGCGGCCTCATTTGCCAAGCCATGCTGTGAGCCTCGATCTTTCGCGGACCAACCCATCCTGATTGTAGTGGTGAATACAAAAATGGGCCCATGAATCCTCGAACGCCATCTCCATATCACCCATCACCGAGGTCGTCCCTTGTCCGATCTCTGCGTAGGTAAACTCGAAACTGCCACTAGGACGTGCCAACGCAATGTGGAACGGTTGACCATTGAACTGGTTAATTATCGGTCTGCCGCTGCTCCTCATGATGCCCGGTATCTCGACCCTTGCGGTTCTGAGTTCCAAATTCGCTTCGAGATCTATCGGCAGGAACAATGTCTCGCAAAATTCTGAGCATGTAGACGCGAATACGGAGAAATGATTGCTCAATGGTTCGCATGCGCCGCCCGAGATAATTTTTTCAAGTGCAACCCGTTGAGCTTTATCCGCACGTTCGTCGATAACGATCTGGCGTTTGCCATTTCCCTCCTTGATTTCGCCAGGCCACTTGTACAGTGCGGCCCAATTCAGCCCCGCGAGCGGCGTATCGTTGAAATGGCCTGCAACGATGTTGCCGACGAAGGCCGACTGGCAATAGCCGTGCGTGCTAGGTATGTTGAACTGGCATCCACAATTCACAGCGCAGTTGCAGTTGTCATAGGTTTCGCTCTTAAACAGCCATTGATCAGTCTTCGAGGATTTATTTGTCATGGCTTCCTCCTCAATTTGGCGAAATTATTCCTACCACATAAACGCAAAAACTAAGAGGCCATGGACGCGCAGCGTTTCAAAGGTCTTCTTAAGCCTGTTCGTTATACGTCCTATAGCCGATATACCAACAACTCACGAAACCGAGCATTACGGACCGGGCACTAACCAGGTGAGAATACCTAAGGTTGCAAGATAGTCATCATACTTACTTAGACTCCAGAGAATTAGGCTGGACCGCCGGCCAAAGCGAGAACGCAAAACAATCCCGCTAGTGTGAAATGCCGCCAGGCTAAACTGTTATGTTTCTCGAGGCACCACACCAAAGGAACACCAACGACCGCACTTACGGCATAAAGAGACGGGACGCCAAGGATTAGCCCCAGTGTTGCCAGCACGGCAGTTGACGGATCGTTAACAGTAGGAATCCCAGCGATCTCCCGAAACGCGCTCTCAATGGCTGCAAGCAAGGCGATGCACAGTAACGTCGCCATGGGTGCCACAAGGAACGCGCGAAGTCTTCTATACGGTTTCACTTCGTATCCGCCTAACGCCGCCGCTAACCGGCGCGCGCTGACTTTGCACGCGGCCGTGTTGAGCGGGTGGTTAGACGTGACTTCGTCTCGCGCAGACGTCCCGAAACGTACTTGTGTAGGACGCTGGCGATCAAAGTCTGGTAAGGAACCCCTTCCTCGTAAGCCCGCGCTTGAAGATCCATCAAGTCAGATGCAGATAATCGGATGTTCACGCGCTTGTTCTTCACAAAGGTGGCACGCGCCGCATCACGGAATGCGGCGAGTTGCGCTTTCGTGGGACGAACAGAAACCAGTATCCCTTTTTCATACGCGCCAAGTATCTCTCGCTCAAATCGGTCAAGACTCTTCATCGTCTTCTCCGCTTCGAAGATAATCTCGTGTCGCCTTCCGGCTTTGGATAATGGTCTTCAAAAAGTAGTGTGTTTTCTCTTCAACCGAGGGGACAAGAAAAAGATAGTCGCGATAAGCAACAATGAGCACAACCTGACCTGCGTATCGCCGCTGGTTCGGGTGAACCCAGAATATCCTTTAAGCCCTCTTCCTCAACCGCAGCAACAATTTCTTCAAGGGAATATACCGCCCCCTTATTGCTTACTGGGATTCTAGTAAGATTGGGTTAATCACTAAAGTAAAATCGAGAAATCATACACTGACCCCGTATATTCCCAATATACCCGCAAAGCCGGCCTCAGGACGCCATATTCGAATTATGCTTTGCCAATTCACGGACGGCTGCCAACACCTCTTTGTACGTTCCACAGCGGCACAAGTTGCCGGACAGATAATCGCGCGCTTGTTCTTCGGTCGGGTGCGGATGGGTGTTGAGCAAGCCTTGCACCGCCATGATCATGCCGGCCGTGCAGAAACCGCATTGGAAGGCTTGATGCTTTAGAAAAGCCTGCTGTACCGGATCGAGCTCGCCGTCTTGAGCGAGACCCTCGATGGTCGTGACTTGTTTGTCCTCGATGTTGCTCGCGAGCGTGAGGCAGGAGCTGACGGGCTTGCCGTCGATGAGAACCGTACAAGAGCCGCAGACCCCGACGCTGCACCCTTCAACCGTTCCTTTAAGTTTGAGATCATCGCGCAAAAACTCCAAAAGCGTTCGGTTGGCGCCGGCCTGAACTTCTTGGTGCACTGCATTTATGGTCGTCGAGAAAGTAAGTTTCATCGCAAATGCTTCAACTGGGTTACTCCAGCGAAACCGGTTTTAGCAACTCCGGAATGATCACTTTGATTTTGTTGTCAAAGCTCGTGATCACTCGTTCGAAGCGCTGGGCTCTGCGGCGGTTCGACTCCGGGATGCCTTCGGAAAAAGGCGTGCGCCACTGATCGTAGTGATGAATCACGACGGTTTTCGGCCTCAGCAATTCGAGCGCATCGGGCCAATGATAGTTGCGATTTTCCGCCAACAGCGCGACATCGGGCCTTATGTTTTTGAGCCGTTCCTCGATGAAATTACCGGTGCTCTGGTGCAGAATCCGGAGCTTGCCGAACGTGAAATAGTAGAGATAACTGCCACCCTGGACGAACGCGTCGCCTTTGATCGGCCCCGACCATGGCTCCAGAATTTCTTGAGACCGAGGTTGGCGCCGGCGGCCGCCGCGATTGAGTACGCCATGCTGGCTTTCGATGACCTCGACCGAAAAATCCTTGAAATCGAATTTCTCGCCGCCGCCGATGCTCGTCAACTGCGATTTATCGACTCCGGCGGTCAAAGCGATATTGATTGTCGTTCGAGATCCGATGATTTTCGAACCGAAGCGTCTGGCGATGAAAGGAATGTCGGCGATGTGATCGGCATGGCTATGGCCGGCGAAAATGAAATCCGCTTTCTCGATATTCCTGAGCACTTCCTCTTCGTTGGTTTTCCACTCTTCGCTTGCTGATGCCTGTTTTCGCGTCAAGAACGGATCGATGAGGATGACCGTGCTTCCGGTCCTGATTTCCCAACCGGCGTTTCCGAGCCATTTCATGACCAGCGGGCGTGTGCCCGCTTCGGAAGCCCATGGCGATTGGTTTGCCCATGAGACGCAGGCGACTAGAAGCAAAACGAAGGTGAGCTTTTTCATCTTCTCAAATCCTCGCGGCGCACCCACCATTTCAGCTCGATTCCTTTGCAGTCTTGAGCGCGGCGACGATCTTGTCCGGTTTGATCGGCAGGTCTCGGATGCGGATGCCGTTGAGCGCGTTGGCGACGGCGTTGCCGATCGCTGGCGCGATCGGCGGAAGCGCGGCTTCGCCCATGCCTTTGGCGCCGAACGGTCCGTCGGGATGCGGTGTTTCAACCAGCACGGATTCAAACTCTCCGGGATGGTCGAGCATCGAAGGCAGCAGATAGTCGAGAAACGTGCCGTTGATCGGTTGGCCGTTATCGAAGCGCATCTCCTCGAAGAGCGCGGAACCCAGGCCGGCGAGCGCCGAGCCTTCGTTTTGTAGATCACATTGGAGTGGATGAATCGCGTTGCCGACATCCACCGCGGTCGTCACGCGTAAAACCCGCACCTTGCCGGTCTCAATATCGACTTCGACTTCGATGCCGGCGGCCGAGTAGAACCAGAAGGACGAGCCTTTGCCTTGACCTGTTTTGGCATCGACGCCACCTTCGGTGCGGAGCGTGTGGTTGCCGAACAAACTGCCGCTCGGCTCGCCGAAGATCGCCCGAAAGAGTTGCGGAAACGTCAGGCTCTTTTCCGGCACGCCTTTCACCTGTAAGCGCTGGTCATTAAGCGCCAGATCCTCAACGCGGGCTTCAAGCGCTTTTGCGCCTGCTTGAAACAACTGATCGCGTATCTGTCCGGCCGCGATCTGCGCCGCGCGGCCCATGTGAAAAGTCGTGCGGCTCGAACTCGTCGATTTATCGTACGGCGTTACGTCGGTGTTCGGAAAAGTCACGCTCACTCGCTCGAGCGGCAGGCCGAGCACGTCGCCGACGATTTGCGCCAGAGAAGTTTGCGCGCCTTGGCCAATCTCGGCGCTGCTCGTTAGCAAAATCGCGGAGCCGTCGGAATTCAGGCGCACGCTGGCGGCGGAAGTGCTCGGTGTCGACGTGCTCTTGATCGCCACCGCAAGACCTTTGCCGCGAACGAACGGGAGGGCAGACTTGTTTTGCTGTTCTTTGCCATTCTGCCAACCGATCGCATCAGCCGCTTGTGTCAGGCAATCGGAAATTCCGACCGAGATCATCGGCTCGCCGGTAATGAATCGATCGTTTTCCTTGAGCAGATTTTTTACCCGGACTTCCACCGGGTCCATTCCAAGGCGCCGTGCGACCTCGTCCATCTCCGACTCGTACGCCCAGCACACGTGCGACGCGCCGACGCCGCGATAGGGACCGGCAGGCGGAAGGTTGGTGTAAACCGCGTACGTCCTGTAGTCGCGATGAGGAATGTTGTAAGGGCCGCCGGCGATGATGCAGGCGTTTTTCGTATTCGCCGGTCCCGAAAGCGCATAAGCGCCCATGTCGTAATAGGCTTCAACCTTGCGTGCGATCAAGCGGCCATCGTGGTTAAAGCCGGTTTTGATCTTCACTACAGCGCCGAACCGCCGTCCGGTGAGAAAGACTTCCTCGCGCGTGAGAATCCACTGCACTGGCCGGCGCGCTTTCAGCGCGAGCAGCGCGACCACAGGCTCGATGCGCGCGTGGTTTTTGCCGCCGTAGCCGCCGCCAACCGGCGGAACGACGACGCGCACCCGGTTCAAGGAAAGCTTGAAGATTTTTGTTAATTGCTCCTGGAGCGGCGAAGGCGTTTGGCAGGGTGTATGGACGACCAGCTTGCCGTTTGGGTCCCAGTAGGCCGTGACCGCGTGGGGCTCGATGTGGCCGTGCTGGACCGGTGGGAGAGTATAGGTATTCTCGATAATCTCATCCGATTCTTTAAACCCCCGCTCGATGTCGCCGCTTGCTGCGCGATAGACGCCGTGAATGTTGCCGCCCGCGCTTTTATCGACGTACCTCTCATGGATAATCGGCGCATCCGGCCTCGCGGCTTCGACGACGTCTGTCGCCGGGGGCGATTCTTCGTATTCCGCTTCGATCAGCGTTATCGCTTCCTCAGCAATCTCCCGGCTGTCGGCGGCGACCGCCGCGACGATATCGCCGGCATAGCGCGCCTTATCGATGACGACAACGGGTTGGTCCTCGACGCCGGTGCCGAAGTAAGGATTCAACCCCGTTAAATCATCGCGAGTTACCACTGCGCGCACGCCTGGCAGTGCAGCAGCTTTGCCCGCGTCGATCTTGAGCAGCTTGGCGTGGGCAAACGGGCTGCGCAGCGCTTTGGCGAAAAGCTGGCCGGGCAATTCCATGTTCGCGATGTAGTTTACGGTGCCGGTAACTTTAGCGGCCGCACCGGCCATTGGAACGTTTGTGCCGACGAGCGTCATTGAGTTACCTCGACAGCATCGGAGGCTGTTGCCGCGATGGCACGGCGAGTGAGAACCTGAACGAGGTGGCGCTTATAATCGGCTGGCCCGCGAACGTCCTCGATCGGATCAACGACGCGCGCGGCTTCCGCGGCGATGCGTTCAATCAATTCTGCGTTCAGGTGTTGGCCTCGTGCCATCTCTTCGCCTGCGGTGATTCGTACCGGCCGTTGAGATACCGCGCCGACCGCTAGTCGCAACTCCTGGCAAATGCCGTCTTCCAATCGCGCCAGCGCGGTGATGCCCGCGCAGGGCCGTTCCTCGGATGAGCCTGTGGTGAATTTGATGTAAAATCCTTTGAGCCCTTGTGGAAGCGGCGGAATAGATATCGCGGTGATCAGCTCGCCTGGCCCGAGCGCGGTTTCGTAACTGCCGCGCTGAAATTCGCCTAATGGCATCTCCCGAGTACCGCGCTGGCTCGTGATCTCGACGTTCGCGTCCAGCGCGGCGAGCACGGTCGGCGGATCAGATTGGTAATCGCCGTGGGCCAGATTACCGCCGATAGTTGCCATGTTGCGGATGCGGATGTTAGCGACGACGTGGCAAGCTTCGCCAAGGGCGGGATAGTGTTGCTTGACGATAGGCGATGTTTCGATTTCGCTGATCGTCGCCAACGCGCCGATGCGAAGTCCGTTTCGCGCATCGAAGTCGATCTCGGAGGCGCCCCGGACTTTTTTGAGATTGACCAGGCACTTTGGCAGCAAGAGCCCTTGCTTGATGAGGGTCAGAAGCGCCGTGCCGCCGGCGATGACTTTGACGTCTTCAGCAACTCCGAGGGCGACGCAAGCTTCGTGCAGAGTCTTCGGTTCGACCAAATCGAAACGTAGCATTTCGAGCTTTGTCCAAGAAATCAGCTATCGTCACCTAAAACACATCGCTACGCGGAAATGCGGGGATAGGTACGTGTGCTGTGGGTGAGCTCCATGCGCACCATCACCTCGGCAGTCTGAATACTCGTCTTGAGCGCGTCCATTACCGGAACGCCGAGCTCTTTTTTGAATTCCTCCGGCGCGTATTGCACCGGTACCATCGTGACGCCCATGGGCACGATGATCTCGACGTCATGATCGTCGATCATTTCGCGCGCGCACCGAATGAACCGTTCACGTATGGCATCACGGTTTTTGGTGCTTTCCATTAACGGAACTTGGACGCTACGCATGGCCACCACCGAATCGGCAACTCTCCAGGCGTGCATCTGTTTGCGCATGAATGGAATGCTCTTTTCTTCATAGGCGATGACGCCCAAGCGGTTGCTGAGCTGTACGGCCAGATGCATCACCGATTGCCCGGCGCCGACTATTGGAATCCGTACAAGATTGCGAGATAGCTCAACGCCCGCGTCGAGAGTGCCAAAGGGAACGACGGCGTCGTAGCCATCGGCTTCCGCCTTGACTGCGATTTCTGCAACGAGCGGCCCGGCTGAAAGCGAATTGACTTGCGAGTTGGAGCGTCGAAAAAACGTCGCCTTGATCACGCCAAAGCCGATCTCCGTGCCGGGCGACGCGCAACGTAACACCGCCTGCCTGCGCCGCTCCCCTTCTTCGGGCGGGTATTCGCCCATGACGACCATGATTTTCATCGCGTTTACCTCTCTCGGATCCGTCTCGGCGAAATATCTCGTATTCGTGCAAGCCTTGCAACTTGCTCCAGTGTCATTTCACCGAAGAGGGGCAGAGTCCGCAGGTTCGGAGTATTCTTGATGATGTCCTTTTCTCGGCGTATTCCGCGCGTCTCCGCGGTGAATTGCTCTTTGGACTCGGCTGGACAAAATGAGTCGCCTTGACAGGAAAACGGAGCCGTTATTTAGTAGGACCTCCCATGAAGATTCACAACGGCGCGCTTGGCCATATTGTTCTGAACGTCGCGGACCTCAAGAAGTCCGAGCGGTTTTATCGCGATATCCTGGGACTTAAGATTTCGGCGCGTAACCGAGAGAGCCAAATGACTTTCATGAGCTACGGCAAGGAACATCACGACGTCGCCCTCCAGGCGCTTCCCGACGGGGTGAAACATGTTTCGGGGGAAGGAGCCCCGAAGCTTCATCATTTTTGCGTTTATGTCGATTCGAACGATATCATCGAAAAGATCTATCCGGTGTTGAAGCGCAAGAATATTCCGATTGTGAGCGGGCCCGAGACTCTGGTGGTCGCCGGCAACCGCTCGATCAGTTTTCTCGATCCGGACGGGAACCGCGTCGAGATTGCCTGCAACGCCAATAAATTTAGATTCGATGAGCGTAAGAAGCATAAGCGGTGACCCAACAAGCAGATCCTCCCAACCGGGCTGTATTCTGAGCGAATGAGAAAGAGTATTTAGAGGTGAATATGTCCGCTGAAGCTGTGTTGAACGGAAAAACTTTACCGACGAAAGAGTTCTGCGACGTGCTGGTGAACGAGGTAAAGAACAAACACGCGCGCTTGTACCACCCGTTTTATCTCGATTTATATGATGGCAAACTTCCGCTCGAGGCAGTAAAGATCTGGACGAAGGAAGCCTGGGGTATTTTTGCTTACAACGTAGCGATCAACACTGCGAAGCTCGTCCGGTGCCAGCTCTCGGGAATTCACGATCCGGAGATCCATAAGAAGTTCGTCGATATTATTCATTCAGAGGTCGGTTACACCTACTTCGAAGGTTCCCCGCGACCCGTGTTGGGCCATCGGGCATTGTTTCTGCGCTTCGGCGAGAGCGTCGGGATTCCGGCAAAAGAATTGGAGCGCTGCGAAATCGAGGAAGACTTTCTCCCGACCACGGTACTCGCACGGATCGGCTGGCTCGACATCGCGCTTCGCAGCAATCACATTCTCGAGCAAGTGGCGTCGACCAACTGCTGCAACGAATTTTCGAATCAATTGACCGGCGGCAAGTTCTTTCGCGCGTTTCGCGATCATTACGGCTTGAGGCCGCACGACATCGAGTTTTTTGCCGAGCACGGCGAGGCCGACACGGAACACAGCAATATCGGCTACGAGCTGGTCGAGCAATTCGCGACCACCAACGACTTGCAGGTCCGAGTGCTCAAGGCGCTCCGCAAAGGGCTCTCGATCTGGTGGGCGCTGACTGACGGTGTTGCGCGGGAGGCGGCGAAGCTGAAGAACTAGGATTTTAACCGCAAAGAACGCAAGGGGCGCAAAGTAGGGGGGCGAGGAAAAGCAAGTGGAGTAATGGAGTACTGGAGTA
>Ga0210114_1000519_pt1 | contig 10111 bp, 8 predicted proteins | sample MayberryNW_TuleA_FD_185524 | JGI IMG/M metagenome (GOLD analysis project Ga0210114, IMG submission 185524) | Wetland microbial communities from San Francisco Bay, California, USA, that impact long-term carbon sequestration - MayberryNW_TuleA_D2... | ecosystem: Environmental > Aquatic > Marine >...
AATGAGGGCCCGCCGGTCCCCCGTGGCAGGATCGAGGAGCACAAGATCGACGCCCTGACGCGAGCCGATCGTGAGGTCGGTCGTCACCTCGAGGACGGGCCCGGCGGCAACGGCGAGCGCGTCGATCGACGGGTGAAGGACGAAGGTGGCGACGTTCGACTCCACGCCGACGTGCTCGGACGGTGGGTTCCCGAGCATCGTTCGGTGGATGACCTGGACGGTCGTGCTTCCGGCCCGCAGATCCGCGACCGGCACGGTTGCGAGGTCAAAGGGGACCCGGACGGTGGTGCCGCCAGTCATCGGTCGATCCGCACCGGCCAGGCGGATGCGCGTGACCTCACCGAGAAGCTCATCCCCGCGCACATCGACCACGCTCGTCGCGGTGATCGGTGCGCTGGCGTCCGACGTCGCCACGATTCGGTCGATGAACGGACGCCGGAGCGGCGCCACGTTGATGTCGCGTTCCATCACCGGCAACGGCACGATCGGCTCGAGATCTGGCTCGAGCAACACGACGGACGCCTGGTAGGCGACCGACAGCGCGTACGGCGTCTGGAAGAACACCGACCACAACTTCGACAGCTCCTCGAGGTTCATCGGTAGCGGCACGAACTTGATCCGCTCGACCTGGTCACCGAGGTCCGTGTTGGCAAGCGACGGGTGCTCGGGCGGGTTGGCGGTGGCCGCGGGCGCGGTCTCGGTGAGGCCGTAGCCCTCGATGAGCGTGGTGCCGGTGACCTGCTTCCAGCGCTCGGCGACCGCCTTTTGCACCGCCATGCCGCCGCCGACGCAGATCCTGACGTGCGAAAAATCCAGCTTGTGGAACTCCGGGTTGTTGAGGAAGGCGTTGAACAGCGTGTTCACGCCCGTGATCATGTTGTACCGGTGCCGGCCGAGCTCCTTCACGAACGCCGGGATGTCGCGCGGGTTGGTGATGAGGATGTTGTAGCCGCCCTGCTTCGCCATCATCAGGCAGTTCACCGTGAGCGAGTAGATGTGGTACAGCGGCAGCGCCGTGATGATCACCGGCGTCTCGCCCTCCAGCGCGGCGGTCAGGTTCCATGACGCCTGCGCGACGTTGGCGAGGATGTTCTCGTGCGTCAGCATGGCGCCCTTCGAGACGCCCGTGGTGCCGCCCGTGTATTGCAGGAACGCGAGGTCGCCGTGCCCCACCTCGACCGGCCTGAGCGTCATCGCGCCGCCCGCCGCGATCACGGCGTTGAAGCGCTCCGCGTCCGGGAGCTCGAACGCGGGCACCATCTTCTTCACGCTGCGCACGACGAAATTGACGATCAGGCCCTTCACCCCGAGCAGGTCGCCGAGCGAGGCGACGACGATGTGCTTCACCGGCGTCCTCGGCAGCACCTCTTCCAGCGTGTGCGCGAAGTTCTCCAGGATCACGATCGCCGCGGCGCCGGAGTCCTTGAGCTGGTGCTCGAGCTCGCGCGGCGTGTAGAGCGGGTTGACGTTCACCACCGTGCAGCCGGCGCGCAGCGCGCCGAACAGCGCGATCGGGTACTGCAGGCAGTTCGGCATCATGATGGCGACGCGCGCGCCCTTGGCGAGGCCCCTGGACTGCACCCAGGCGCCGAAGGCGCTGCTCATGCGCTCGACCTCGGCGAAGCTGAGCGTCTTGCCCATGCAGTGGTACGCCGGCCGCCCGGCGAACTGCGCGGCGCTCTTCTCGAAGAGCTCGCCCACCGACTTGAACTCGTCCCACGTCACCTCGGCGGGCATGCCCTCGGGATAGCTCTTCAGCCAGATGCGTTCCATCGTTTCTCCTCCTCCGTGCGCAATCATACTAGCGCGCGGCCCGGAAAAACCTCGCCGCGAGCGGCGCGAGAAAACAGCCCGCGCCGATTGCCGCATAGCCGCATGCCCACGCGAACAGGCTCGCCTGCCCGCCGGCGAGGTCGAGCGCCGCGCCGAACAGGGTCGGACCGAGCATGCCGCCGCCGAACCCGACCAGCGAATAAAGCCCCATCGCCGCCCCGCGCAGCTCCGGCGGCGCGGCGCCCACCAGGCCGGCCGTCAGGGTCGCCGACTCGGCCATCACCAGCATGGCGTAGGCCGTGAGCAGCGCGACCACGAACGCCCAGTGCAGGGGAGCCGTGAACGCGAGCGCTACGCCGGTGAGGGACGAGGCGGTCATCACGATGAGAATCCAGCGCCGCCGGCCGATGCGCAGCGCCATCTCGTTGCCGAGGATCGACGCCGGCACGGCCGCCGCGTTCACCGCCGCCGCGATCGCCGCCGCGCTCCACGGGGCGGCGCCCGAGGCGCCGAGCCCGGCGGCAAAGGACAGAAACGCCACCATCCAGCCGCGCGAGCCGAAAAGCTCGAGGCAATGCACGCCGTAGCCGAGGATGTAGCCGGCCGCCGCGCGATTGGCCAGGATCCTGCGCCACGCGGCGAGCGGAAAGAGGATCGAATGCGTGCCGCCCGCGGGCTCCTTCGCCGGCAGGCTGAGGAACACCACCAGCCCGGAGACCACCGAGCCGGCGCCGCACAGCACGAACGCCGTGCGCCAGCCCCAGAGCGGCGCGACGAATCCCGCGAGCGCGAAGGAAAGCGCCGCGCCGATGCCGAAGAACGACGTGTAGAAGGCGATGTAGCGGCTCTGCGCCGGGCCGTGCACGACGTCGGACAGGAGGCGCAGTCCCGGCATGTAGGTGCCGGCGATGCCCGCGCCGAGCAGCGCCTGGAACGCGCAGGCGCTCGGAAACCCCTGCGCGGCGAGCCCGAAGCCCGCGGTGCCGGCAAGGGCCAGCGTGCTTCCCGCGGCGTAGACGTAGCGCCCGTCGATTCGATCCGTGAGCGCCGTCCAGGCCGAGACCGTCGCGATGTAGCCGGCGAAGAAGAAGCTGCCGATGATCCCGGCCTGCGAGTTCGACAGCGCCCAGTCGCCCTGCAGCAGCGGCAGCAGCGCCGGGTAGGTGGAAAAGCCCAGCATCGAGAAGATGTGGGCGGCAATGAGAATAATGGGGACAGTCCCCATTTTTTCGCTCCGCGAAATGATCAAGAAAAGGGGGTCAGAACAACATTTCGGGTGCCGGCGACGCGGATGAGGCAGTGCCTGCGTTTGGTTTCATATGGTCTCGTGTTTTTTGGCCGGAAGATTCACCCGGCCAAAAAACACGAGATCGTTTTGAAAGGCATCAAAGCCCGGACGATGCCTGCCCGGGCACCCGCCGGAAATGTTGTTCTGACCCCCTTTATCTGTTCTTGAATGTCGGTTTTCTTTTTTCCACGAACGCGGCCATGCCTTCCTTCTGGTCCTCGAGGCCGAACATGGCGTGGAACAGGCGCCGCTCGAACAGCACGCCCTCGGCGAGCGCGCTCTCGTAGGCGCGGTTGACGGATTCCTTGGCCATCATCACCGCGGGCAGCGAGTAGCCGGCGATCCGCTCGGCCATCGCCATCGCCTCGTCCATGAGCTTCGCGGCCGGCACGACGCGCGACACGAGCCCCGCGCGCAGCGCTTCTTCCGCGCCGATCATGCGCGCGGTGAGGATCATGTCCATGGCGAGCGCTTTCGAGGTGAAGCGCGGCAGGCGCTGCGTGCCGCCCGAGCCGGGCATGACGCCGAGGTTGATCTCGGGCTGGCCGAACTTCGCCGTGTCGGCGGCGATCGCCAGGTCGCACATCATGGCGAGCTCGCAGCCGCCGCCGAGCGCGAAGCCGGCGACCGCGGCGAGCACGGGCTTCCTGACGTTGCGGATGTGCTCCCAGTCGCGCGTGATGTAGTTCGACTTGAAGGCGTCCATGTAGCCGAAGTCCTTCATCGCCGCGATGTCCGCCCCGGCGGCGAACGCCTTGTCGCTGCCGGTGAGAACGATGCAGCCCACGCCCTCGTCGGCGTCGAAGGCATAAAGGGCCTTGGCCAGCTCCTGCATGAGCTGCGCGTTCAGCGCGTTCAGCTGCTGCGGGCGGTTCAAGGTCACCACGCCCACGCGGCCTTTCCTGTCGACGACGACGAACTCGTAGCTCATTTTGGACGCGCCTTCAGCTCGGAAAGGGGGATCGCCCCGGGGATGTCGATGCGCTTCCTGCCCGGCTCCACCGCCGTCAGGGCCTCGACCCGCCGCATGGTCCGGCTGCTGCGCTCGGCGAGCTTCTGGTAGAGCAGCATGTTGTCCTTCTTCCAGCCGAGCTCCTCGGCCGTGAGCTCGCGCAGCACGCGCGCCGGGATGCCCGCCGCGAGCGCGCGCGCCGGGACCTTCGCCTCGGCCTTGACGAAGGCGAGCGCCGCCACCATCGCCTCCTCGCCCACCTCGGCGTTGTCGTTCACCACGCAGTTCATGCCGACGAGCGCGCCGCGCCGCACCACGCAGCCGTGCAGCACCGCGCCGTGGCCGATGGTCGCCTCCATCCCCACCACCGTGTCCTTGCCGGGAAAGCCGTGCAGCATGCAGGTGTCCTGGATGTTGGCGCCTGCCTCGACCACGATGCGGCCGAAGTCGCCGCGCAGGCAGGCGCAGGGCCCGATGTAGGCGCGCGCGCCGACGATCACGTCGCCCACCAGCACTGCACTTTCGTGCACGAAAGCGCTGGGGTGCACGACCGGCACGAGGCCGTCGATCGAATACACCTGGGGCATGGCCCCGGATTCTAGCGCCCCTGGTGTAAGCTTTCGCCATGCCCGCGGTCCTCGTTTCGACGGCCGACGGCGTGATGACGATCACGCTCAACCGCCCCGAGAAGCTCAACGCCTTCGTCGGCGAGATGCACCGCCTGCTGCGCGAGGCGCTGACCCGGGCCGAGACCGACGACGCGGTGCGCGCGCTGCTGCTGACCGGCGCGGGCCGCGGCTTCTGCGCCGGGCAGGACCTCGCCGAGCGCGACATGAACGACCCGAAGCTCGATCTCGGCGGCGGGCTCGACGCGAACTACAACCCCTTCATCCGCCGCCTGCGCGCGCTGCCCAAGCCCGTGATCGCGGCGGTGAACGGCGTCGCCGCGGGCGCGGGGGCGAACGTCGCCCTCGCCTGCGACCTGGTGCTCGCCGCGCGCTCGGCCGCCTTCATCCAGGCGTTCTCGAAGATCGCGCTGGTGCCCGATTGCGGCGGCACGTACTGGCTGCCGCGCCTCGCCGGCCTGCAGCGCGCGATGGGCATGGCGCTGCTTGCCGAGCGCGTGTCGGCGGAAGACGCCGAGCGCTGGGGCCTGGTCTGGAAAGTGGTGGACGACGCGCAGCTGATGGACGAAGCGAACGCGCTCGCGCGCACGCTCGCCGCCGGCCCTACGTACACCTACGGCATGATCAAGAAGGCGCTCTACGCCTCGAGCGGCAACACGCTCGAGGCGCAGCTCGACCTGGAGCGCGACTTGCAGCGCGAGGTCGGGCGCCACGGCGACTTCCGCGAGGGCGTCGCCGCCTTCCTCGAAAAGCGCAAGCCCGCGTTCAAGGGGTGCTGATGGCCAAGGCAAAGAGGTTTCCGCTGGAACCGGTCGAGAAGGGCCCGCGCAAGGCCCTGCGCGAGCTGCAGCTGCGGCGCCTGCGCTGGTCGCTCAAGCACGCCTACGACAACGTCCCGCACTACCGGCGCAAGTTCGACGCCGCGGGCGTGAAGCCGAAGGACCTGAAGACGCTCGCGGATCTCGCCAGGTTTCCGTTCACCGCGAAAGCCGACCTGCGCGAGAACTACCCCTTCGGCATGTTCGCCGTGCCGATGGACCGCATCGTGCGCATCCACGCCTCCTCGGGCACCACCGGCAAGCCGACGGTCGTCGGCTACACGCAGAAGGACATCGACACCTGGACGCACGTCATGGCGCGCTCGATCCGCGCCGCGGGCGCGCGTCCCGGCGACAAGGTGCACGTCGCCTACGGCTACGGCCTGTTTACCGGGGGCCTGGGCGCGCACTACGGCGCCGAGAAGCTCGGCCTCGCCGTGATCCCGCTCTCGGGCGGCATGACCGAGCGCCAGGTGCAGCTGATCCGCGACTTCAAGCCCGAGATCATCATGGTGACGCCCTCGTACATGCTGGCGATCGCCGACGAGATGGAAAAGCAGGGCACGGACCCGAGGAAGGTCAGCTTGCGCATCGGCATCTTCGGCGCCGAGCCCTGGACCAACGAGATGCGCAAGCAGATCGAGGCGCGCACCTCGCTCGAGGCGATCGACCTCTACGGCCTGTCGGAAGTGATCGGCCCGGGCGTGGCGCAGGAGTGCATCGAGACCAAGGACGGCCTCACGATCTGGGAGGACCACTTCTACCCCGAGGTCGTCGATGCGGAGACGGGCGCGGTGCTGGCCGAGGGCGAGCAGGGCGAGCTGGTGCTCACCTCGCTCACCAAGGAGGCGATGCCGGTGATCCGCTACCGCACGCGCGACCTGACGCGCCTGCTGCCGCCCACCGCGCGCTCGATGCGGCGCATGGAAAAGATCACCGGCCGCTCGGACGACATGCTCATCATCCGCGGCGTGAACGTCTTCCCGACGCAGATCGAGGAGCTGATCCTGAAGCAGGCGGAGCTCGCGCCGCACTACGTGCTCGAAGTGAGCAAGGACGGCCCGATGGACCACCTCACCGTGATGGTCGAGCTCGCGCCCGGCGCGGCGGATGCCGATTCCACCGCACGGCTCGCTCACCAGATCAAGTCCTACATCGGCGTCAGCGCCGACGTGCAGCTCGTGCCGATCAGCACCATCGAGCGCTCGATCGGCAAGGCGAAGCGCGTGATCGACAAGCGGCCGAAGTAGCGTGGCAGGCGGATGGACAATGCGGCCTGCGCGGGCCGACGTCGTGTTGTCGCTGCGCTGGGCCGCGCTCCTCACCGTCCTGTTTCTGCCGGTGTACGGGCTGTGCAACTGGATCACTGCGCAGCGCGACGCTCGCTACCGGCTGTGGTTCGACTGGGAGCTCGGCATTCCCTTCGTACCGCAGATGATCTGGGTGTATCTGTCGCTTTTCGCCTGCTTCTTCCTGCCAATGTTCGCGCTGCGTGCGCCCGCCCTGAACGCGCTGTGCCGGCGCCTCGCGTTTGCAGTGGTCGTCTCCGCCGCGGGGTTTCTCCTGCTCCCGGCGCAGACCGGCTTCGAGAGACCAGGAGTGGCAGCGGAGAGCCCGGCGGCGTTCGCCCTGGTCTACTTCCTGGATCTGCCCCACAACCTCGTGCCCTCGCTGCATGTGTCCTGGAGTGCGCTGTTCCTGCTTGCCCTGCGGGAGGCTTCCGCGCCGTGGCTGCGCCGGATCCTTGAGGTCTGGTTTATCTCCTTGTGCGCATCGGTGCTGCTCGTATACCAGCATCATGTGATCGACGTGGCCGGCGGTCTTCTTGTAGCATGGGCGGCGCACGCGGCAGTCCGTGATGACGGCAGCTGGGCGTGGCTCTCGGGGAGGCAACCATGAAAAACCGCATTGCAGCGGGCGCCGCCGCCTGCCTGCTCGCCGTGTCCGCCGTAGCCGAAACGGAGCAGGAGAAGAAGGATCACGACGAGCTGCGGGCGCTGCTCAAGATCTTCACGCAGGCGTTCAACTCGCGCCAGATCGCGCCGCTCGAGCCCTATCTGCACAAGAACTTCGCCGTAACCATGGTGAACCAGGATGTGGTGACCAAGCCCGGCGAGATCACCGCGTACCTCGACAAGCAGTTCGAAGGCCCCGGAGCCCTGCTGCGGGACGTCAAGATCCGGCCGGAGGCGGACATCCTTACGGAATTCTACGAAGGCCGCATTGGCGTCAACCGCGGCAGCTCCACTGACACTTATGTCCTCAAGGACGGCCGCACCTTCACGCTCAAGACGCGCTGGAGCGGGGCCGCGATCTACGAAGACGGCAAGTGGAAGGTGCTCACGGCGCATATCGGGCTCAACCCGATCGAGAACCCGATCATCGACGCGGTCGAGGCCCTGAGATGGATCTGGGGCGGCGTGGGCGCCGCGTTGGGGCTGCTCCTCGGCGTGCTCGGCACGCTGCTGGCCAGGCGTCGCAAGGCTTGAGCTGCCGATGAAGATCACCTTTATCAAGCCCAACATCGGGCGCCTGGAGCACAGCCTCTACGTCGATGAAGGCAGGATGGAGCCGCTGCAGCTCGGCGTGATCGCCGGCCTGACCCCTCCCGACGTGGAGTGCGTCCTGTATGACGACCGTTGCGAGGAGATTCCTTACGACGAGCAGACGGATCTGGCCGCCATCACGGTGGAAATCTACAACGCCCGGCGCGCCTACGAGATTGCCGCCGAGTTCAGGCAGAGGGGCGTGCCCGTCATCATGGGCGGGTTTCATCCGACGCTTGCTCCCGAGGAATGTCTGGAACACGCCGACTCGATCTACATCGGCGATGCGGAGTTTCTCTGGCGCCAGGTGGTGGATGACGCGAGGCAGCGCAGGCTCAAGCGGATCTACAGGGCGCGGCCGGGCATCCCTCAGCCCGGCGGAACGCAGCCGCGCAGAGACCTCTTCGAGGGCAAGGGCTACCTTCCCATCACCCTCATGCAGTTCACACGCGGCTGCCGTTTTGCCTGCGACTTCTGCGCGATCAGCGTGTTCTTCAACCGCACCAACTTCGTGCGCCAGACCCACGAGGTGCTGGCGGAGATCGAGAACCAGGATCGAAAGGTCGTCTTCTTCGTGGACGACAATTTTCTATCCAATCATGAGGCCGCGAAACTGTTCCTGCGCGAGTTGATCCCCATGCGGATCAAGTGGGTCTCCCAGGCGTCGATCGACATGACCAACGACCCTGAACTCATGGATCTGCTCGAGGAGAGCGGTTGCCTGGGCAACGTGATCGGCTTCGAGTCTCTGGATCCGAGGAACCTCAAATCCATGAGGAAGGCTTCCAACCTGACGCGGCGAGGATGGGATAGGTATCGGGCGCAGTGCGAGATCCTTCGCAGCCATCATCTCCAGAACTGGGCGTCCTTCACCCTGGGCCACGACTACGACACGGTGGAGACGATCAAGGAAACACTGGATTTCGCCATGCACCACAAGTTCTGCTTTGCCGCGTTCAACATCCTCATGCCGTATCCGGCGACCCCGCTGTACGACAGGCTGCAACGGGAGGGCCGCCTGCTCTGGGACGGCAAGTGGTGGTTGCATCCCGAATATCGATTCAACCACGCCGCCTTCCAACCCAGGAACATGACGCCGGACGAACTGACCGAGGCCTGCTGGCATTGCCGGGACCATTGGAACAGGCCGGGTTCAATCTGGAAGCGGATGTGGGACTTCAAGACCCACCTGCACTCACCGACCCGGCTCGGGGTCTACCTCAGCTACAACCCCATCTACGCCAAGGAAGCGTACAAGAAGCAGGGCATGCTGTTCGGCCTGCACCGCGATTCGATCGATACACGCAATGTCAGCCCGCTGCGAAAGCCGTTCTCCACGCACGAGCAGCGCGCTCAGCCACCCGGCGCCAACCCGCTCAGCCACGCGACAGCAGCTGGCGCTCGAGGCGGCCGTCCGGCGGAGCCGGAGGCAGCTCGTTCGTATGCCTTGGACCGAGCCACAGCCTCGCATAGGTCCGCAGGAACGACGGTCGCTGCTGCGAGTAATCCACGAACTTCGGCAGGTGGATCCACGGCACCGTCGGGTCGCGATGGTGCGCGAGGTGGTGGTGGTAATTGAGGAAGATCCATTGCACCAGGCGGCTCACCCTCAGGTTGGACGCGCCTTCGACGATGTCGCGGCGCGTGTAGGCATGGTCGGTGTACTGGAGCGAGCACCAGTTGAGGGCGAATGCGACGTAGCAGGCGAGCCAGCCCGCGAGACTGAGATCCAGCAGTACGACCAATCCGGCCTGGAACGCGATTGTGAACAGAAGTTCGCCGCGCATGCGCCACGCGGGTGCGCGAGCCAGGTCCGCCACCATCGGCTCCATGCCGTAGAAGCGCGCAATCTTCTCCTTGAACAGCGGGCGCGAGAAGTGCGGCCCGGCGAGCAGATAGACGACGCAGCCGAGCGGCGCCGAGAACCAGAACCATCCGGTCAACAGGCAGTACAGGTGGAACCACGACTGGAATCGGGTCTTGCCCGGGTTGTAGTACTCGAAGGACTCGTCGTCGGTGCGGTTGCGACGGTGGTGGCCGAAGTGGCAGACGCGCTGGAACAGGAAGCCCGTGGGAAAGAACGCGGCGCCGACCATACCGAAGAAGTC
>Ga0210114_1000521_pt1 | contig 10102 bp, 6 predicted proteins | sample MayberryNW_TuleA_FD_185524 | JGI IMG/M metagenome (GOLD analysis project Ga0210114, IMG submission 185524) | Wetland microbial communities from San Francisco Bay, California, USA, that impact long-term carbon sequestration - MayberryNW_TuleA_D2... | ecosystem: Environmental > Aquatic > Marine >...
CCGTCGATAAGTAGCCTTCCCTTCAATGACGTACCTTGGCATGGTTCGCTCTCTGTGTGGTTTGCACCCCGCGAGTACCATTGAAGGCCAACTTCCTCCTCGTCATCATCTGACGCAGAAACAATCTTGAAGTAACCTGTGATTTCAACATCTCGCCATTGTTCTTTCCCTGGGGGGGTGTTGACACCTATTATAATATGGTACTTGTCATTGAATTGCTCATTACTATCTATGCCTCCCACTCTCCACGAATTATCGGGCCTCTTTTCTAGTTCGGCATCTCCGGCAATAAACCAGGGATCGGCTCGTGGCTCTTCCATATTCACGTACCATTCTCTACCGTCAATCTTTGTCTCGTAGATTTTTTTAACACCGAATTTGTCTAATCCAGAATCTAAGGGGACATGAAGAGCATTACCATACTGTATGTTGCTAATCTCGCTGTTACTGCTCGGGGTCGCCTGGACCTGCAACAAACCTAAATGGTCATGCTTTTCGAAGAAAGATAGTATTATTACCACGAGGACGCAATACATAGTCACGTTACGTATTCTATTTTTGCTAATCAAATTTTTATAAGCTGCATTCTGATGAGCTCCTCCGAACTTTTACTTTAATCATTCTGGATCTGTGTCTAGGGAAACTTTGAAGCTTTGATGAATCTATTAGAAACTGCCACCTATTATTCAAGGATAGGACTTTAGATCCACATTTGGGCCGATAAAGATCTGACCTTGTTCTGGTACTAGTCAAAGTTTCTATTTGAACTTGATACCTTTATGTGGTAGCTTGATGATGGCAGATACTGAATTTCAACAATATTACTTGTTTGGTTAGACATATAATTACCGTTGGTGGTGACAATTTCTTTAGCTTGCATATTATCAGTTACATAACTATTCGTTACAGTGGTATTATATACTGTGCCTAGGAGGCCTTTAGGTATCTCAATTTGTAGTGTATTATCTCGCTTTTTAACTTCTGCTTGATCTTGTGACATATTTTGAGCTGACGTTTTCAAATCAAATTCTATCATAGTCATATTATCTCTGTTTGAGAAAAATTCTACATTAGATATTTTGTTATCTGGGGTAGTAAATCTGAATGTAACCGGAAAGACTGTTTGCTCTTCCGTTGATGGGTCTACCGATCCTAATTTGTATATTGCGTTGCCTGCAAAATAGATATCATTTGTTAGAGGTGATGTGGCAATCGCTATCACTGCACTATATGGGAATATACCAAGGTTTATCCAGAGTTCCTCAAGGACTGTTTTGCTTTTAGTATCAAATCTTAATGCATATATGTCTCCATCGAAAGTACCAACGAGAAAACGGTTCTTAAGTTCAGGATACCTATCACCATCATAGTAAATAGTCTGCGTTGGAGCCGGTGTACGCCAATAGCTTCTAACAGGTTGTATAGATAGGCTCTCATTTGCTAATTCGGGGGAAATATTTGGAGGCTGGAAGGCTGGAAACCCGTAATTGCCACCCTTGGCAATTATATTTATCTCATCGTATATATCATCACCGTTCTCTGCTATTAAACCAAATTGTGACTTATTATCAAATGCAATTCCATAAATATTTCTATGTCCTAAAGTATAGACAGGGGAGTTCTCGATTGGATTGTCCTCAGGAATCTTGCCATCTCTATCAATTCGGAGTACCTTGCCCAACAAAACGGTAGGGTTTTGAGCTAATTCAGAAAATGTGGCATCTCCAATACCAACATACAGTTTGTCGTCTGGGCCAAATGCTATCGCTCCTCCCGAATGGAATCCAGCAGTGGCTGGGATGTTATCAACCAACGTGACTCTGTTCTCTGCCGTATTGTTTACGTCGGTAAATCTAACCAACCGATTTATGATCCCAGTTCCGTGATTTGCGCTAGCTGTATAATAGAGGTAAACATAGTGGTTTTTTTCAAAATAGGGGTCTATCGTCAAACCTAGCAGACCCTGTTCTATATCTGCATGATAATCCGGTACGGTCACAAATGGCTTATCAAGGACCTTTCCATTTCTCTCCATGATCCTGATGTTTCCCGTATTCTTTTCAGAAAACATCAGCCTTCCATCAGGCGTGAAGGCCATACTCGAAACGAGGGTTCGTAAAGTTGCGTTGTTGCCAAAGTTCGCGGGAGCAGTATCATCTAAATTTCCGTCAAATGACCAGCGGCTTATCAGCCCATCCACGGACTCAGTAATATTTGATTGGTTACTTTCGTAAATTCTTTCTATTTCACTATGTGCAAGTGCTCGATCGAATAGAGCTAAATCATCTACTATCCCTGTCCATAATAGCGAACCAGCACTGCTTGAAATGGAACCTATCTTTAAAGGAGCGTCTGGATCGGCAAGATACAGACCGTTGTATGCGGCTCTTTCAACAAGCTGCCCGTTAATGAAAAGACTGCCCATCGTTCCGTTGAATGTTCCCATGATGTGATTAAATTCATCCTCGTGAAGTGTATTGTTTTCTCTAATGCCAGCTGTTGTAGTTGTGGCTCCAGTGGACATTGAAGCAGCTGTGTTGTTCTCGGTAGAAGAGTCGGTTATTTCAAAGGAAATTGTGCCATTCTCTGATATGTAAAAATCCCAACCTCCAGTTTTGTCGTCACTTGAATGAGAAACCAATGAAGAAGTAGGCTCCTGCTGCTCTGCAGTTCTTTTCATCCAAAAAGATATGCTAAAATTTTCTGGGTTGATACTTTCGGTATTGTTTATTTCGATCGAATCCCGTGTTGTTCCATTAAGCAGCAATGCTTTGCCATATTTTCCATCAACATAGGTCGGTAAACCAGAAGGTCGATATATTTCGGTCCAATTTCCTTCTATTTCAAACGCCTCTGATTTACTTAATGATGGATCGCAATGGACCAAATCCCCATAGTCAGTACAAAGATAGTGTTCAATTTGAGAAAATATACTATTGTTTTCATTCTCAAATGCCTTGTTATTTTTCATGAAATCTGTTGCTCTTACTCCCTCGGGAAATACATGGAACAGCACAACTGAACTAGATAAAATAACAAATATCGTCATCGCTGCAAATACGATGATTATTGATTTCCTAAATTTCTCATGGATAAGCCATAGCATTACTTACACCTTCCAAAGATCGGTAAGAATAAAAGCAATATTAATTATCGCGCTTCTGAGAGTCTGTTTGTGACCACAGCCCTTTTTTGGACACTCTTCATGATATTGGTTATTGCGTTAAAAGCTCTATAAGTTACGTCCTCTCCATAAGGATTGACGCTTATCTTAGCTTCCAGCATCTCTGATATAATTTCGTTTATGGCGCCATACTGCTCGGGTCCATCTAGAGGATGATACAGCCGATTTGCCCCTAGGAGGATGGTTTCTTGTCTTTCTGTGGTAGTATTTAATGTAATACATGGCCTCTTAAGAATAACTGATTCTTCTTGTACGCCCCCTGAATCTGTCAATATTATCAAGGCATCTTTCATTAAGGAGAGAAATTCTGAATATCCCACAGCCTCTATCACCTTAACATTATCCGGTAGTGATATTCGGTATTTTGCCAGGGCATTTCTTGTCCTTGGGTGGATTGGAAAAATTAACTGGTATCTCACTTCAGATAAGAGCTTTGAAAGCCTTTTCAACATATCTTCATTATCAACGAGCGCCGGCCTATGCAATGTCAACAGAATGTATTCTGGGGGGAGATCTGATCTTCTTTCATTATCTTCTAAATCTCTATAAAATTTCCTGCAAACGTCACTGATCAGGTTTCCAGTAACGAAGATCCTATCCTCATCCACGCCTTCAATTTTAAGAAACATTTTACTGAGCTCGGTGGGTGCGAGGTAATAGTCTGATAGCCTGTCCACCTGTATCCTGTTTCTTTCTTCAGGCTTGGAGTGATCAAAACATCTTAGTCCAGCCTCAATGTGGACCAATGCACATCCAGCCTCTTTGGCCGCAAGCGCCCCAGCAACCGTTGAGTTGGTATCTCCATAAACCACAACAAGTGATGGTCTGAGCTTTTGAAGTAATTTATAGACATTATCTTTCATTTCTGAAATGTCTGAAGTATTAGATTGAAGATCGTAGTCGAAGGTCACGCCCAACTCTTCTGCAAAAATATCTTTCATGTTGGCTGAAAAATGCTGACCTGTGTACACAAATTTATTATTAAATGACTGATTCAAAAGCTTAACTAATTCAGACATTTTTATTATTTCTGGTCTATTTCCTGCTATCGTGACAATGTCAATATCCTCTACTGGTCTAAATGTGGCCATCGATATCTGATTGCCGGGCACAGTATATTTCAAAATGACTGAGTACTTTGGGGCTTTTTTCCCCTTTTCTATCCAATTCCAGAGCCACTTTTCAATAATAGCCATTTGATCACCTAATCTGGTAATACGACTAACTAGTCACAGTATGAAGTGAAAGTATTTGCCTTTTCATCACATCTGCGATTCAGTGAATTTTTGATCTGATCAGGTATATAGTCTCCCTAAACCCTAGTGACTAATCAAAAGATTTTGCAAATCCCAAAAAATCGTTAATTTGAAATGAAAGTTCTTAGCGTTGCTTAACTATCGCAGTCAAGCATGAATCACATGAACATTCTAGCTATAGGAGCACATCCCGATGATATCGAATTGGGATGCGGAGGGTTATTGGTAAAGGCCGTAAAAAATGGACATAATGTTTATATGTATACCTTGACTCGAGGCGAAGCATCAGGAGATCCACATCGCAGAACCAATGAATTGATAAATTCAGCCAAGGTCATCGGTGCAAAAAAATTGTGGATTGACAATTTTCCAGATACTCATCTAAGTGTATCTAGTGACCTAATAAATCATATCGAAAGGATAATCCTGAAAACTGGAGCAGACTTAGTCTTGACTCACTCCTTGTGTGATATTCACCATGATCATAGAGCCTCAGCTACGGCGACAATCGAGGCGGGAAGATTTGCTTCCAACATCCTTTCCTACGAGATTCCACTGACTAGGGACTTTAAACCCCAGGTATTTCACGATATTAGCGACGTCATAAATGAAAAGATCTGCTTGATCAGACTCTTCAAATCGCAGAGAGACAAAGTCTATCTCCACTCCAGTGCCATTATTGGCCTTGCGTCATATCGAGCGTTGCAAAGTAGAATGAATTCTACTGCAGAAAACATGGAGATAGAAGAGGTAAAACACGTAGAAGCCTTCGAGGTCCTAAAAATTTCCCTTGATAGTAGTCTCAAATTGGCTCATGTCAATAGCATTGTATCAAGCGAAGAAAAAATGGGCCATAAACCTCTAACTGAAGATTTAATGGAGATAATGCCTCAATTAGAAATAGCCAATTCAACACACGAGCAGACAATCATAAAATAAGCATGCCTTTACAACTTTTTCCTGCCCTTCAGCATATACAGGAACCATCAATTTCTGGCTTCTTATCTCAAGTTCCAAGTTCCTTTATGCAAGCATATGATAAGCTATTTGTCGAGGAGAACGTCAAGAACGGAAATGAGGAAGAAGAGAATTTCTTGAATCGATTACACACTAATAGACAAATGATGCTGGAACCCATCATGAAGTTTCATAGAAGAGCGGGTACCTTCACTACTGGAGTTGAAGATGCGACCAAATTGTTAAAAGATCGATCTACGAAGGTCCTAGTTTCAACGCATCAACCTAACCTCTTTGCATACGGCGGTATTTTTAAAAAGATCGTTCTCCTTCAGACCTTAAAAGACCATTTGGCAGATTCAGCACTAAAGATCGTTAACCTATTTGTAGTTATAGATCATGATTTTGCAAGCGAACACTGGATCCGCGTTGCACAGTTGCCCAATATCAGAAGCATAGACGGAGTCATGCAACTGAGACTACCCGTAGTGAAATCCTCTCGCTGGCAATTGGTTTGCAATATGCCTCTACCAAGTAGAATGGTCCTCGATCATTGGAGGCACCAATTATATTCTTGGATCCAGAAAAGTGCCATATTCCAGCAAAGAAAGGTAAAGTCATCAGATCATTGGGAGAATGCTAAATTAAAGCTAATCTCCAATCTTGAGTCTTTCTGGAATATGGTCGAAGAATCTTATGATAACGCCGATACTTATGCTGAGTTCAACTCTTATCTAATGTCTAAAATAGTAAACAGAGCCTGGCAATATGATACATTATTCATTAGACTGACAGATCTTTCTAAGATTTTCGAGAGAGGATACGGCAACCTTTTAAGAAATTTTGATAACTATTCTAAGAATCTCAAAGGCATGGAACAACTCTTCTTGAAGGAAGGAATACCTAGTGGAGTTAGTAGTAGTTCCTATCTTTATAGCACATTGTGGCTTCATTGTAATTGCGGCAGTAAAGCTGCCACTAAAATCTCAAACAGGACTGCATTACAAGATAACAAAACGAGCTTGACATTAGCCGGTCATTGCGTTGGTTGCAAGAAGTACCTTCGATCGGAATTGATGATCGACGTCGATGGAGCTATACAATGTTCTGACTCCCATACACTGAATGATTTTTCTCCAAGATCAATTCCGATTGTTCTGTTGCTTTCCAGTGAATTGGGTATTTCTTGTTATGCCTCAGGAACTGATGGAATGCGATATATCTTGTTCGCAAACACTTTGTTCAAAGAATTTTCACCTAAAAATACTCCCGTATTCATTGTCTGGCCGGCAAGGGACTCGTATTACGGATTTGCGCAATCTGAGGCACTTAGATCCATTCAATTAACTAACTTTGGCAATATGGACGGGTACGTGGGGGAGCTTGACCAAAAGGAGAAACGCTTTCAATCAGCCATAACCCCTATCTTGAACGAAAGAAATCAAACAATTAGACAGGGCAAGCAAACGGCCAGAGACGATATTCTCTCCAACCTTTTCTCGCTGAAGCAGGAACAAAGAATGATACGTTCGCAGCGTAAGTTGGCAGAGAAGGTCGAAAATGCACTCACATTGAGACCATCTGTAATAGATTATGCCATCAACTTCGGCTTAGAGCAAACCGAAATGCATTGGAGAAATGGTGTCTTGTACAACGATAACCTTAACCGTCCAAATAATATTAGTAGTGAATCCAACTTTTTCATTTAGATATATGTAACCAAATGTTGAAATAATCCTCGAAGTCACTTAAGTTCTCGCCGCTCTCTCATTGCTCTGTTCTTTATGAATAGCAGACTGCGAGCAGCCAACAAAACAATACTTCCTAAAAAGTGATAAATATACTGAATTATAAACACAAAATCAGGGAACAGAATTGTTCGCAAAAATTAAGTGAGGATAATTAGAAAATAGACATTACCTGTCCTGGGTTCCATTAATCATACCAAGGGAACGGTTTGCTACGTAGACATCAAATCCTGTTGGTACTTCATCAGATGTCAACACATCAGTTCCGAAAGTTAACGTTGTATTAGTAATAGTGTATGAGGGACTTGCTACCATAGGAGATTCTATACTTCTGTCAAAGGACGAGGTATTAGTTGTAGTTGGCTGAACATCGTAAAACTGCAAATTATTTGAGTTTGTGTCTGCGGTATAGTTAGTAGGAACAACCATAGTTGTAGTTGGTCTCCTTAAGCTAATATTAGACTCTTCATCTGATTGCGCTGCAAGATCAGAAAAAAGAGGGGTGTTGAAGACTACAGGTATTAGTATAGCCATGGCAATTACGAAAGACATCGCCTTTCCATGATTTAATCGAAGAGAAGATTGACAAGGCCTTGAGAATGATATTGGTATGGGATAAATATTTTCTATGGCAGTCAGGGCATTTCTTGTAGAAATCATTTTCGTTATCCTAGTCTTCCTACTTGTCCCTGGTCATCAACATAGAAAACACTTCCTGCAGATGTGACAGTTATCGACAAAGGATTCCCATCGACCTGCCACTTTGTGATTGCATCTCGTGAAGGCTCGAGTCTTCCGATAGTATTAGTACCGCTCTCTGTGAAATATACACTTCCAGTCGTAGGATCAAATGCTAGTGCCTTAGGGTCTCCACTCGAATTCCATTCGCTGCCAGAGATATCCCATTCTGTAATCATATTAGTCGCCGGTTCGAGCTTCCCTATCTGATTTGCACCACTCTCTGTGAAATATACACCATCGAAACCGAGAGTAATATCGGAGATATTACTAGATGAAATAGGCAGTGTCCATTCAGTGAACGTGTTTGCGGCTGTTTCAAGTTTTCTTATGGCAGAACCGTTGCTTTCTATAAAATAAAGGCTTCCTAGGTCAGGCTGTATTATAATATCTTGGATTACATTTTTGGAACTATTAGGTAGACTCCATTCAGTAATCATATTAGTCACCGGTTCGAGCTTCCCTATCTTATTTGTACCACTCGCGGTAAAATATACACTTCCATCTACGGGATCAAATGCTATTCCTGTCGGTCTTGCAGTAGCATTACCATCACCGGAAATATCCCATTCTGTAATCATGTTTGTCGTTGGGTCAAGGCGTGCTATCTTGTTTGAAATTTTCTTTGAATAATACGTGTTTCCTGCAAAGTCAGATGCCATATCCCCAATCTCCGGAATAAATCCTGGGATAATCCAAGTAGACTGGACAACTGCTTGTTGATCAGGAGGAATCGCAAAAACAGGAGTCATCAATATGTTCAGTTCAGGAGAACCTATCATGCCAACTGCAACAAGAGTGGAAGCAATACAAAGCACAACAGCTATTGCCATGACAGGTAAGCGTTTGGATTTGTCCAATTGCAACATAACTAAAAGTCGTTTCACTAGGTTGGTTTCATTTTTTATATTATTAAGTATAGTGTGTGTAAAAGGACTATTTTCACCAATTTTTGTAAAAGTCATGACGATTTTATCATTAGCCTTTATTTGCTAGGGATTTACGACTAAACCAATGAGGTATGATATTTTCTGGATCATCGGCGTGTTTTTAGTTATCGCTTTATGGGCACTTGTTTTGATTTGTATCTTTGGTTATATTGTTTTTCCTCGCAACATCCTAGTAAATTATGACATTGACCTCTTCATTCCTACGCTTGCAGCCATGTCATTTAATTTGATCTACCTCTTCCTGGGAGCATTCATTTTCATAACTTACCTCCTTAAAATCAACAGGTTGAAGCAACAGAACCATCACATAATCAAACATAAGAGAGGACATTTCAACAACGACCTATGCAGCATAATTATACCCGCACGTGATGAAGAAGCAGTCATAAGAGGTTCTGTACTTAAGTGCTTAAGGCAGACGTACAGGAATATAGAAGTACTAGTCATTGTACATAATTCCAGTGATGGGACTTTTGAAGAATCAAAAGTAGGTGATGAAAGAGTAAGATCTTTTGACCTGAAGACCAAAGCATCAGGAAAGGCAATTGCGCTTAATTATGGGATTGAGCAATCGAGAGGAAAATATATTATGATTATAGATGCAGATACCATCTTGGAAGACAACTTTATAGAAAATGCCATGCCTGCCCTCAGTGATGATAGTTTAGCAGCAGTTCAAGGTAGAGTATTTCCAATCAACAGAGGCTATAATTTCCTTACAAAGCTCATGGCCATGGAAGACGATTTATGGCAAGAGCCTATTATGACTACGAGGAGCGTGTTGGGAGAACGGTGTCCGCTACTTGGAACAGGTTTCATAGTTAGAAAAAAAGTACTTATTGAAGAAGGGATGTTTAGCAACTCCCTTGTTGATGATCATGTACTTACCTGCAAGCTCTTAAGAAGGAAATATAGGATCATGTACCTTCCTCTTTGTAGAGCTTACGCTGAAGAGCCAGCATCTCTTCAGGTAATGCTTAGACAGAGAGCCCGTTGGGGGCGAGGGTTCATTAATTGTCTGCATCACAAAATGGCAGACTCAAGTGATATTGTAGGAAACCTCTTATGGTTTATGCCGTTAGGGACTTTTGCGAACTCGATAATGTTTATTATCGTAGTCTATGCTACAATCTTTAATCTTATCTTCGAATATCTTCCGTATAGCTTTGCATATCTTCCGCTAGAGCTTTGGTTTATTGTAGCCGGAATAATGATGTGTCTTTACGTGAGCGTTCTGCTGAAGGTTCATGGAGTAAAGGATGGCATCCG
>Ga0210114_1000523_pt1 | contig 10098 bp, 10 predicted proteins | sample MayberryNW_TuleA_FD_185524 | JGI IMG/M metagenome (GOLD analysis project Ga0210114, IMG submission 185524) | Wetland microbial communities from San Francisco Bay, California, USA, that impact long-term carbon sequestration - MayberryNW_TuleA_D2... | ecosystem: Environmental > Aquatic > Marine >...
CTCCTTAAACATAGGTATGAGAAGTCGATCTATAGCTTTACTTAAATCAGAGGATTTTCGAGCCCAGATTGCCTGAACATAGCTTTCACCCCTGACCATTCTCAATTTAAAATTTCCCTCTTTGACCTTTTTACCTAATGCACCATCTTCAATTATTTCGTGTTTAACTGATTCATGAGAACCTACTTGTTCATATGTATCTCTCTTAATAATAAAATAACTTCCAAAAAAATAACCGAGTTTTGATTTTGCATTATTTACCTTTAATGGAGAAAATCTAGTGTGCATGAAAGTAGTTAAAAGAGGCAGAGTAACTTTAGTAAAAAAATCATAAGATAATAACCTAGGCATAATGGTTATTGCATCTAAATCATAATAATTAATATTTTGTACCGCTAAAGACATAGTATTTTCAGAATGGTAGGAATCTGCATCGGTAAATAACAATAAATTACCATTTGATTTTAGATATCCTTGATAACATGCCCAGTTTTTCCCAATCCAATCGTCATCAGGCCTCTTCACACTCAGAACTTTAAAATCAGGGTAAGAATTTTGGTATTCTTTCATTATTTCTAAAGTTTTATCCGAAGATTCATCATTAACCATAACTATTTCAAAGTCAGGGTAATCCTGTTTTATTAAACTATCAATGCATCTACGAATATAGAGTTCCTCATTTCTCGCAGGTAGTATTATACTCACTCTTGGAAACGTGTTTTTTATATTCGTAATTCTCTCCAATCTTGGTGATTGTTTAATAGACTTAATCATAGATATTAAGAGGTAAACCCATGTAAAAAAAATTCCAGCCATAAGTGAAATAATTAAAAAATAAAAATTTATTTGATTAATGTCCATAGTAAGGATTTGTTAAAGATAAAGGTCGATATTATTTATTTTTTACTTGTAAATGTTTAATTTTTATTTCTAGTCAAATGTTGGTTTGGTAATTTCAAGAATACTTCTTTTTAATCAGACAAGCTTAATATACGGTAAGATAGTCGCATAAGCAAATATCTATGTTAATAATATTTGACGTTGAAGGAGTATTACTTAATGCAGAATATTTACCTATTTTGGCCCAAGTTTTTGGACCTTCGAAGGAGAAGGAAATTTGGGATATTACAAAACAAGGTATCAGAGGAGACATAGATTGGGAAGAAGGCCTTAGAAAGAGAGTAAAAGCATTGAAAGGCATAAAATATGATGATGCCAAACAAATAGGGGAAAATTTAGAAATTATGCCAGGAGCAAAAGACCTTTGTTCAGCACTAAAAGATGCAGGGTGGAAAATGATTGCTATCTCAGGTGGTTTTACAATTATTACAGACAGATTAAAGAAAGAATTGGGACTTGATTTAATTTTTTCTAATAATTTAATCTTCAAAAATGGAACGTTAGACGGTCTTGACTTAAAAGTTACTTCAGATAAATCACTTCTGGTTAGACCATTAATAGAACAATGGGGAATTAAAAAGGAAGAAATCGTTGTGGTTGTTGATGGAGCTAATGATATCAAACTATTTGAAATAGCAGGATACACGGTAGGTTTTTGTCCTGTCGAATTAGTCAAAAATAAGGCTGATGATGTAATTGAATTAAGGAACTTATCATTACTAAAAAATTTATTAGAAAAAAGATTCGGTAAATGGATTTTAAAACCTAATATAAAAAATAAACTCTAATGCTTAAAATTGAGATAATACCTATATACGTAAATGTCAACATTAATTCAAAATCAAAATTATTAAATGTTCTGTTAGAATCAATAGAAAACAACAATCAAACTATAAAAAATGGGGATATAATAGTCATAGCTCAAAAAATTATTTCAAAAAATGAAGGTCGATCGATTAATTTAAACCACGTTATTCCTTCTTCTAAATCTATAGAACTGGGCAAAAAAATAAATAAAGACCCTAGAATTGTCGAATTGATAATTCAAGAATCCCGAAAAATCATTAGAGTATTTGATAGAACTATAATTACTGAAACATTTCATGGGTTTATTTGTGCAAATGCAGGAATCGATCAAAGTAATGTAAGTAAAAGTAAAAATCGAGTACTGTTATTACCAAAAGACCCAGATAAATCTGCGGGTTCAATAAGAAAAGAAATATATGAAAAAACAAGAAAAAATATTGCAGTTTTGATAACGGATACCTTTGGTCGCCCCTTTAGAATAGGTCAGACGAATGTTGCGATAGGTATTTCAGGAATTAACCCTTTAAAAAATTATAAGGGAAAAAGAGATATGTTTGGTAAAATTATGATGGTTACTGAAATAGCAATTGTTGATGAAATAGCTGGTGCAGCAGAACTAGTTATGGGAAAAAGCGAAGGAATTCCTGTGGCAATTGTTAGAAATGCTATTTATTCTAAACATAATAGTTCAATTAAAAAGATTGTTCGAAAGAAAAAGAGAGATATCTTTAGATAAGATTAACTATAAAATAAGGTCATAAACATTTTATATTGCAACAGCATTTTTTATATTGTATTTCGTAATGCATGATAATATAGATTTTAGAAAAATTATAGATGTAAGAGGTCTTTATTGTCCTGAACCTGTCTTTAGAACTAAGATTGAAATGGAAAAAATGACGATAGGTGAAAAAATAAAAGTTGTAGCTGATGACCCTCAATCAGAAGAAGATATTTCAATGTGGGTAAACAGAAATGGGCATGAATTATTATCAGTTGATAAAAAGGAAGCAGATTTAGAATTTATTATAAAAAAGGCGAAGTAAAATGACTTCAACAATAACTGAAAGTCAAGTAACAAAAAAAATAGGAAATACTCCTTTAATTGAATTATCTTCGTTTTCAACAGAAAATGTAAAATTATTTGCTAAATTGGAATGGCATAATCCATTTGGGTCTGTTAAAGATAGAGCTGCATATTGGATGATAAAAGATGCTGAGAGAAAGCATGTGATAAAAAAAGATAAGAGTATCATCATAGAACCTACATCGGGAAATACTGGGATTGCATTAACAGGAATATCATCCTCGATGGGATACAAAGTCGAAATAGTTATACCAGAAAAAGTAAGTGCAGAAACAAAATCGATTCTTAAAAATTTAGGAGCGACAATACATGAAACTTCTGATGATCTATGTCCAAGAGTAGGTGCAGGAACGGATCAGAGCATCGCGCTAGCTAAAGCAATATCGACACCGAGACCAGATATTTACTATATGCCCAATCAATATGAAAATGATGCTAACTATTTAGCTCATTACGAAGGAACTGGTCCAGAACTATGGAAACAAACCGATGGAAAGATTACACATTTCTTAACCGGTTGTGGCACTGGAGGTACGATAACTGGTACAGGAGTCTATTTAAAAGAAATGAATCCTAATATCAAAGTTGTTGCAGTTCAAGCACAAAAAAATCACTTGCTTCAGGGGTTGAGAAATTTTGAAGAATCTTCTATGCCTGATCTTTTCAAAAGACGGGAAATTGTGGTTGATGAATGGTTTACTGCAACTAATAAAGCCTCTTTTGCAATGGTAAAGGAATTAGCAAAAAAAGAGAATATATTGGCTGGTCCCTCATCCGGTTCTGTTATGTCGGCTATGCTCGAGACTCGAGACAGAATAGAAAATGGGATAATAGTCGGCATCTTTGCTGATGACGGCAGAAAATTTAAAAGCTTATACAAAGAGTATAATGTTTTGAATGAAGAAGAATATGAAAAGGCTCTTCAAAATGCTAAATCATTATCAAAGTTATTTTACTAAGGTAATTATTATTGAAAAAATAGAATGTACATAGGATATTATATCATTTTGAACATAAATTAGTATTAGAGGATACCGTTCTAAATCTCAGGCAGATTTCCTGTAAATAATTTCATTGGCAAATAGTAATAGCTACGGTTTGTAAAGTGATAGATAAAATACATTTTTTTATGTAAAATTAATCTTTATTTTCATTTAGCCACTTTTCAACGTCAAGTGCAGCCATACATCCATATCCTGCAGCAGTAACAGCCTGTCTATAATGATAATCATGGACATCTCCAGCTGCAAACACCCCGTCAACACTGGTTTTTGTATTCTCTCTAAGAAGAATATAACCATGCTCATTTAGTTCTAATTGATCTTTAAAGAGTTTAGTATTAGGCTCATGTCCAATCGCAATAAATAATCCTCCTACCTCTAATTCTCTTTCTTCTTGATTATTAACGTTCTTGATAAAAATTTTTGAAATTTTTTTATCTCCACTTATTTTGGTAATGATACTATTCCAAAGGAATTTAATTTTGGGATTAGCGAATGATTTTTCTTGCAAGATTTTACTACCTTTTAGGGAGTTGCGTCTATGGATGATCTTGACTGATTTTCCAAATTTTGTTAAAAAAGTGGCCTCTTCCAGAGCTGTATCACCTCCTCCCACCACAACAATATCCTCTCCTTTAAAAAAAGGCCCGTCACAAGTAGCACAATAAGATACTCCTCGTCCTCCATATACCTCTTCTCCCAAAATTCCCAGTTTTCTAGGAGATGCTCCAGTACAAACAATGATTGACTTCGATAGGTATTCTTTTGAATGTGTTTTTACAAAAAAAGGAGTTTCCTTAAAATTGACTTCTATTACTTCATCATCGACTATTAAAGAACCAAATCTTTCAGCCTGTTGTCTCATATTCATCATTAATTCTGGACCAAATATACCATTTGGAAATCCAGGATAGTTTTCAACTTCACTGGTAGTCATTAATTGTCCTCCAGGCAAACTTCCTGAAATTATCAGGGTCTTAAGTTTCCCTCTTGAAGTATAGATACCCGCAGTATATCCAGCAGGTCCAGAACCAATGATAATAACATCAAAAATATCTTTACTTTGATTAAATGTATTAATATTATCTTCATCAACTTGCATGATGTAAGTAATAGATAAAATAGAGACTAATTAATTATTTGTTGACTGAATTTCTCAATCTATTCCGCAATAATATATCATTACAAGATTATTGTATTATTTATAATTGATCCGTATTACATAGAATCTTTAATTTATATTTGGTTTAGTCTAAATATTATGTTGATTATTCATAATAGAACATCTATCTGGAATAATAAAAGATGTAGAATTAATGAAAACTATTGAATCACTAGATCCAATAATACCATTAACGTGAATCTCTTAATCTATAAATTATTTAGTCATACATTTCTTTTAAGTCCATGATCAAATAAGGATTTCATTAAATGACTATAATCTGTAATAACCCTCTAGATTTAATTATAATTTCTACAATTTATAGGTAGAATCTACAAACAGCGTTGCTATAAATAAGTAACCTAGCATCATGATTCCAATATGAATCATCAAATGCAAATAATTATTATCATTTATAAAAAGGTTAAGTTAAAGATATTGTTTCATTTTTCTCGATTTTTCTCTGAAAAGTATATTGTATTAGAAAACAACAAACAGTAAAAAACCAACAACTTTTTTTTAATAATTAAAGCTTTTACCATACCAAAGATTTCCTATTTGACCTATGGATTTTTAATAGAAAATACTACTTGGATTATACAAAGCTTATTTTTACGGATACAAAAATAAAAAACTTATTGTTATAGTCTTATACGGATAAAATTTTTTTTTAATTATTATTATTAATAATATTATCTATTACGAAGATGAATCATGATAACATCCATATTTACAAAATAACATATATATTTACAAATTATAAAAAAAAATCCTAATTTGGAATTTCTATTAGTTCTTTTAATTTGTTTGCAGCTATTTCACCAGCTTTTTTACCAGATAAAAGCATAGAACCAAATGTAGGACCCATTCTTGGAAGACCATGAGTTTCAGTTACCGACATTCCTGTAGCTATTAGACCAGGAAATACTTCACCAGTATAATTAACTACTGCATCTTCTCCTCCTTCTACCCACATAGGATCCATACCTTTCCACTTGACATAGCCTCTGTCCATCAGTCTCTTTACAGCAACCGAATCATGACCAGATGCATCAATAACGATCTTACTTTCAAATGCTATAGGATCTACACATGTAATATTTCTTGGTAATGCAGAGACGGGCATCCAATTAACTACTACTCCTCCTACCCGCTTATTTTTTATCACTAAATCATCGAATTTAGTTAATTGCAAAAATCTAACTCCAGCATCGCAAGTTGCGGCAATTAACTTGGAACAAGCATGAGGGCCCCATGTAGCATAAAGCCCTTCTCTTACAACTCTATATGGAACTCCTAACTCATCCCAAATCTTTTGGGCAGGTGCTCTTACAGTAACAGGGTTCATCATATAACCTCCTACCCAATATCCTCCACCAATATAGTTATTTTGTTCTATAATTAAGGTTCGAACTCCTAAGTTACCCAACTCTCTTCCTGCGGATAATCCAGCAGGACCGGCACCAATAATAATAACATCGGAATCTGTATATTCATTCATTGTCTCCATAAACATTGCAGCAATTGAACGACTAATTTCTTTCTCGCTGACATCAGCAAAAATCTTTGGCATACTATAATCACAAGATTTACATTATATATTATTAATGAATTTAATTTGTAATATCATTTCACAAAAATTAAGTTAATTATCTATTATATTACTTGAAAAATGGGTTCCTCTAACTTTACTGTCAATTTCAATCATCAACTTGATAAAATCTGATTTGTGTGAATTCAAATATTCTTGTCCTTTGTCTTTAAGACGATTTTGATAAAGTCTTAGATCTCTATGCTCGTTAAAAAATTTTTCGATCATTGTACTTCCATGAAAAGAAGGATTTATCAATTTATCAAAATATCCTATAGTTAATTGAACATCTCCTTGTTCTACAGATTCTCTCATTTTAGCTAATATTTCACTTATATCTTTTAATTGTTGAACAGGAGGTGAAACTTCCCTAGATTTTCCCATGAAACCTGAGCGTTTAATTGTTCCTACCTTTGAAGCTATATCTCTAGTGAGTTCAAAATATTCTTCTTTATTCAAAAAGCTTTTCTTTTCCTTCCTTAATACTAAACCTTTCATTGAAAGTCTCAATAAAGCATCATTCACATCAACTTGATCCATACCAGTGATCCAAATTATTTTACCTGCATAATCGTATCCATGTCGTATGGCCTCTAATACTACAACCTCAATTATTCTTCTAAAACCTTCTTCTGCCTTAGCATTATCAAAATCTTTATCTCTGACAGCTCGTTTAGCATAAGAAATATCAATTTCAATGGCTCGCTTTAACGCCTCCATACCATCATCTACCCTTCCACCTAGAACGAGATAACAAGACAGGTTATACCAGGACATTCCATCATTATGATTGATATCTATTGATTTTTCACAACATTCTACTGCTTTATCGAGGTTGTTCATTCTATAATATGCCAGTCCTTTTAGGTTCCACGCCTCGAAATTATTTATATCTAAATCCAGAGCATTATTATAGCATGAAATGGCTACAGTATATTCTCCAAGGTGAAAATGAGCATATCCCTTTTTTATCCATGCATTAACGAATTGGGGATCGATTCTTACAGATAATTCAAAACATCTAATAGCATCGGTAAGTTTTTCGTTAGCCATATGATTAATTCCTTTATTATAAAGATCAAATTTTTGAATATTATTAATATTATCAATATTATTTAATTCAGAAGGGTTTTTTTCTTTCTCTTGGTAATTAAATTTATCAGTTACCTTCCGTCGAAAAAACTTTTCCATATAACAACAGATCCATTCACGAAGATAAATAGATTATGATTTATTTGTTATAGTGACCAGTACATGTGATCGACTTTAAAAATATGATAAATTAAGAAAAAATTATTATTTTAGCTTGACAAATATCATATTAAGTGTCAGATTACTATAAAATATTAGGAATAGCAAAGGATTCTGATCAAATTCAGATAAGAAAAGCCTTTCGACAGCTAGCACTGCTTCACCATCCTGATAAGAATAAAAATTCTGAAGAATCAAAAGTGAAATTTATGGAACTTGTTCAAGCATATGAAGTTCTATCAGACGAGAAAGCTAGAGAAAGATACGATTTTAATACTGTCAATGAGAAAAATTTTCAGAAATTTAATTGGACACCTTCTGCAGATTTTGCCAATTTTTATAGTTATGAAAATCTCAAAAGAGAACACAACGAAAATATAATAAGCGGTGGTATGTGGGAAATTAGTGAAAAAGCCAATGAAGGGTTATGGAAAGCGACCTTTATTTTGTTAGGATCCTTGGGACTGATATCTGTCTTTATTCTACTAAAAATTTACTAATGAATAGACAAATTCATTATCTTTTATTGTTCCGACCTTTATTGAAAAAAAAAGTATTTAAAATAGATCGGAAATTATTCTTAATAGTTAAATTGAAAGTTTTAGCAATTGGAAATCGCATCTTTGTAACAAGTTTTCAAATGGCTGGAATCGAAGGAATCGACGTCCAAAATTCAAAAGAAGCTCTTTCTCGAATAAACCAAATACACTCTCGAAGTGAAGCAGGTTTGATTTTATTAAGCGATGACATTGGTAAAGAAATTAGATTAGATTTGGCTAGGATACGTTCCTTAAAACCTATCCCTTTGATATTTGAACTTCCTTCACCAGGTAGTAAAAAAGAAAAGGTAGATTATAGAGCATTGTTAAAGCAAATCCTAGGTGTTTAATTAATACTCTCTCTTGTGGTATTTCTTTTGATAATTATTTAGAGACTCTTGTCTTACCTTAATGTAATATGAATTTTAAAACAGTACTTACTATTTCTGGGAGCGACCCATCTTCCGGGGCTGGTATACAAGCAGATTTGAAAACTTTTTCATCGTTAGGAACTTATGGATGTACTGCTATTACTGCAATAACTGTTCAAAATACAAGAGATATTTTCGATATTTTTCCTCTTCCAAATGATATAGTGATAAAACAAATAAAGTTCATCCTGAAAGATATAAGAATTGATTCGATAAAGGTAGGGATGGTTTATGATAAAAAACTGATTGACAAATTATTTAATATTTTAAAAACTCTTAATATTCCGATCATAGTAGATCCGATTCTTACTTCTACAAGCAGAAAAAATTTAATTAAACCTGATGCAATAAAATGCTTTACAAAAAAAATATTATCTATTGCAACAATAATTACTCCGAATGCCAATGAGGCAAAACAACTTACTGGGATTGAAATAAATACAAAAGAAAATTTACATAAGGCTTTATCTAAAATAAAGAGATTAGGTCCTAAAAATGTGATCCTAAAGGGTGGACATATTGTATCAGAACAGTCTACTGATACTTTAATTGATGATAAATTGAATATAGTAGAATTCTCCAATCCTCGAATAGACATCCCAGAAAATCATGGTTCTGGGTGCAATTTCTCTGCGGCTTTGTCTGCATTCATTGCACAAGGTTATGATATATCTATGGCATGTAAATTTGCCAATGAATTTATAAATAAGGCCTTGAAGAATATTTTGTATATAGGAAAAGGATATCCTATAGTAGATAGTGCAATAATAACTTCCGCATCATCATTTAAATTTCAAGTAATCGAAGAATTGTCAAAAGCCATTAACGAGTTAGAAAATTTATCAGGCTTGGGAAAGTTGATACCCGAAACACAATCTAATTTTGTGTATGCAATACCAAATGCCACTTCTATAAACGAAGTTGCTGGAATAAAAGGAAGAATAGTAAGAATAGATGAAAAAGTGAAAGCGAGTTCGTGTGTTCAATTCGGTGCATCCAAACACGTCGCATCAGCAGTTATTTCATATATGAATATTTATCCTCTTATGAGGGCTGGATTTAATATTAAATATGATACGAATATTTTAAATTTGCTACGAACTTTTATGAAAATATCCGAATATGATAGACGCATAGAACCAAAAAAAATTAAGGAAAAAGAAGGTGAAACTATTAAATGGGGAATTAAAAACGCGATCTTAAAAGACAAGATTGTAAATGGAATTTATCATCAAGGAGATTTAGGAAAAGAACCTATGATAATAATTTTTGGACACAAACCAGCAGAAATCCTTGATTATTTGAGAAAAATAATGAAATACTACTAAT
>Ga0210114_1000525_pt1 | contig 10093 bp, 10 predicted proteins | sample MayberryNW_TuleA_FD_185524 | JGI IMG/M metagenome (GOLD analysis project Ga0210114, IMG submission 185524) | Wetland microbial communities from San Francisco Bay, California, USA, that impact long-term carbon sequestration - MayberryNW_TuleA_D2... | ecosystem: Environmental > Aquatic > Marine >...
GTTCGTCGAGCCGACGATGTCGGTGAACATGAACGTCCGCTCCACCCGACGCCCCGCCGTCGGAGTTCCCGCCTCGATCTGCTGGCGGCACCGCGCGGCCTCGAGCGTCGCGCCGAGCTCCTCGAACGCCGCTACCGCCGCCCGGAGCTCCAGCACCGCGGACTCCTCGTCGCCGCCTGCGCGGTGAGCAGACGCGAGCCATCGGCGCGCCCGCGCCGTCTCGAACGGCAGCCCGGCCTCGGCCCAGTGCCGGACGGCCGTGCGGAGCTCGACGATCCCTTCCGCCGCCTCGCCCTCGTTCGTGAGCACGGCGCCGAGCGCCTGGTGCATGCTCGCGTGCCACAACGGTGCGTCGAAGCTGGAAGCGATCTCGCGCAGCTCCTCCGCCGCCTCGCGAGCCTCCGCGACGTCGTGGGAGGCGAGCGCGATCTCCACCTGTGCCGGCAACAACCGCGCCCGTTCCAGGGGCATGGGTTGCTCGGCGAGCGCCGCCCGGATCGACGAACGAGCCGCCACCCTGTGACCTCGCGCCAGCTGCAGCAGCGCCAGGCCGGGCTGGGCGTCGTTCCCTCGCTGATGCGCCAGCTCGAATGCCTCCTCGGCCCCGTCCAGGTCACCCAGGCGCAGCCGGATCTCCCCGATCTCGTGGAAACCGACGCCCGCGATCGCCAGTTCCCCGAACGACGCGAGCTCATCGATCGCGTGGCGCGCCTCGGCTTCGGCGTCGGCGAACGCTCCGCGCAGGCGCATGATCTCCGCCCTGCGGACGCGGCAATGCCCCGGGAATCCGCCGATCGACTGACGTTCGCACCAGCGCGTCGTCGCTTCCGTCCATTCGCCGGCGCGACGATAATCCGCGAGCTCGATGCACGCCACGATCGTGAAGCAGTACACGATGCCGGTCGCGAACGGAGTGAGCTCTCCGCCGACGGCGGCGACCGCGGCCTCGTCGATCAGCGACATGCCGAGTTCGACCTCCGCTCGCGAGACATGCGCCATGCCTTGGCACATCAAACCGAACGCCTGCAGGTCGCGGTCGCCGAACCGCGACCCGATGTCGAGCACCGCCGTCGCGTGCCGCATCATCTCCTCGACGCTGCCGCTCCGCTTCACGCGAGCGAGCTCGAGGTAGCCATGCTCGACGCTCTCGGGCCGATCCTCGAGCAGGCGTGCGGCTCGCTGGAACCACCCCGTCGCCTGTGCCGACCCCAGCCGCTCTCCCCAGAGGTCGGCGAGGCGTAGCGCCACGTATGCCGCCTTGTTCGGATCGCCCTCGCGTGAGTAGGCCGCGTACGCACGCTCCGACGCGTCGATGCACTCCTGGGGACGCGCCGTCCACCACGCCGATTCCGCGAGCAGCTCGAGCTCCTCGCCGGTCGGCCGGCGTTCCTCGGAGGCACCGGAAAGCGCTTCGTACGCGTCCTGCCAGGCATGCCGATCCAAGGCATCGCGAGCGCGATCGAGCTGGGCTGCCTGCGTCAACGGGGTTCCTCCCGCGACGCATGTTCCCACGTCCGATCCAGAGTCGGAACCCGCTGTTGCCCCGTCCCGTCCGACGCGCGACACTCGGCTCATGACGATGCCGGATACCCGCTATGCCACCGGGGTCGACGGGGTCCACATCGCGTACCAGGTCAGCGGCGACGGCGACGTCGACCTCGTCCTCATGCACGGAGCGGTGGCCCACCTCGAGATGGGGTGGGAAGATCGGCACCTCCGGCGCCTCTTCGAGAGGCTCGAAGGCTTCGTCCGGCTCATCCGCTTCGATCGCCGCGGGATGGGGATGTCCGACGGCCTGAGCGAGCTCCCCACCTTCGGTCAGCAGCTCGCGGACTGGGAAGTGGTGTTGGACGCGGCGGGCTCGGAGCGGGCATCGTTGATGGGCACGATCGACGCAGGGACGCTGGCGCTGGGGTTCGCTGCGGCCCATCCGGAACGGGTTTCATCGGTCGTCACGTTCGAGACGGCCCCGAGATACACGCGCACGGACGAGGACGACTTCGGGATCGACCCCGAGGTGCTGGGGCGACTGATCGAGGCGAACCGTGCGATCGACACGGACGCGGCCCTCTCGATCGTGGCTCCAGATCGCCGCGACGAACCGGGCTTCCAATCGTGGTTCCGCCGGTACTCACGGGCCGCTTCCAGCGGGATCGAGATGGAAGCCTTCGGGATGATGGTCAACACGTGGGACGTCACCGAGCTGCTCCCACGCATCGAGATGCCCGTGCTGGTGCTGCACAAGGCGGGTCACGCGATCCTGCCGATCCGCAATGGTCGCGCGCTCGCCGCGAGCCTCCCCGACGCGCGGCTCGTGGAGCTTCCGGGCACGGGCACGACGATCTTCTCCAACGACGTCGACGACATCGCCGACGAGATCGAGGCGTTCCTGACGGGTACGCGCCCACCCGCCCGTCGGGACCGTGTGCTCTCGACCGTGCTGTTCACCGACATCGTCCGATCGACGGAACGAGCGGCTGCTCTCGGCGACCGGGACTGGCGTGCGCTGATCGAGCGCCACCACGGGCTGCTGCGCGCCGCCTTGGACCGGCACGCAGGGCATGAGGTGCACACGGCCGGCGACGGCTTCCTCGCCACGTTCGATTCCCCGAGGCGGGCGATCGAGTGCGCCCATACAGCGAGCGAGGACGTCCGGTCGATCGGCCTTGAGATCCGCGCCGGCGTGCACACCGGCGAGATCGAGCTCTCCGACGGCGACGTGCAGGGCCTCGCCGTCCACATCGGAGCGCGCATCTCGGCGCTCGCCGGACCGGGCCAGGTCCTGGTCTCTTCGACCGTGCGCGACCTCGTCGTCGGCTCGGGCATCGAGTTCGACGATCGTGGCGAGCACGAGCTCAGGGGCGTCCCGGGAACGTGGCGCGTCTACGAGGTCGTCCCGCCGCTGCGGTGAGGCCGCGTCACGCGCACCGTCCGCTCACGTCACCGGGAACGGCGGCTGCCACCACCATGGCGTGTCGTCGACCCGGATCTCCGTGACCCACTTCACCCACCAGAACCCCCTGCGTCCGGGCGCCACGATCCGCGCCGGGAACCCGTGACCGACGGAGAGGACGTCGCCTCCCACCCTCGTCGCCAGGAGCATCGACGATGCGTCGTCGAGCGGGAAACGCCGCCCGTATCCGGTGGCGGAGACGACGAACAGGCTCCTGCCGTCAGCCGCTCCGATCAGGCGGTCGAGCCTGATGCCTTCCCAATCCTGCTCGGCGAACCAACCCCCCGTGCAGTCGAGGGTCGCCCGCATCCCGTGCTCGGGCGTGAGGCGTTCGAGGGGGAGCGATCGATCGCGCGCACCGTCCGCGATCCGCAGGCGCCATGCCGGGCCCTCGATGAGCGGCACGGTGTCGTCGAACCATTGGGTCACGGGCATCCGCCCGGGGTCGAGCGAGCCGGCCTCGTGCGAGCCCGTGAACCGTCGCTCCGCGCCGCGCGCCCCGCCCACCCGGAGCAGACCCTCGAACCCGATGAAGGCGACACCCGCTCCCGCGGCGAGCGCACCGGCACGCACCAGGTTCCGGCGCGTGAGGTCGACCGCTCGTGGCTTCACCGGCCGCTGAACGACATGAGCGATCGCCGCCACGATCGTACCGAGGCCGGTGGCGACGTGGATGCCGAGCGGCGACGTGGGGCCGCGCGCGTCCACGAGTCCGCTGGCGTGGAGCAGGCCGGTGACGACGCAGGCGACCACGAGCCCGGCGAGCACGATCGACGTGCCGTGCCCCTGCCGCCCTCGCCGCAGTCCCCGGCGCGCGATCGCCGTCTTCCACGGCGCCAGCGCCACGATCGCGAACCCCGCCACGCCGTGTGCGACGACGATCGGTCCGGTCGCCGAGGTCCCGATCCCCCACGCCAGGACTCCGGTCGCGACCGCGACCGCCAGCAATGCCATCAAGGCGAGGTTCGTGCGTCGGCCGGACATACGACTCGTCTCCGATCGATCGACCTCTCCATCATGCCGTCGAACCGCGACCCGGTGGAACCGGCGCCCGACGGAGTCGAACGAGGTGCGTTGCACGCCGGGTCCCGCCCGGGCGAGACTGCCCGCGATGACGCCGCCCGTCGTGAGGATCACGGAAGCACCGCTGTCGATCGAGGAGCTCCTCGCCGTCGCCGATGGCGCCCAGGTCGATCTTGGCGACGACGCCCGAACGACGATCGCGGCGAGCCGGGCAGTCGTCGACCGCATGCTCGCGGGCGAGGAGCCGGTGTACGGGTTGAACACCGGCGTCGGACACCTGAAGGACATCCGTCTCCCGGTCGAGGATCTCCGAAGCGCGCAGGAGATGCTGCTCCTGACCCATGCCGGCGGCACGGGCGAGCCTCTGAGCACCGAGCGGGTACGGGCCGCGATGGCCGCGAGGCTGAACGGCATCGCGCGCGGTGGATCGGGTGCCAGCCCGCGCGTCGCCGACGTGCTCGTGGAGATGCTGAACGCGGGCGTGCACCCGATCGTGCCGTCCCGCGGATCGGTCGGCACAGGCGATCTCGGGCAGCTCGCGTTCGTCGGTCAGGTCGCGATCGGTCGAGCGCGCGCCGAGCTCGGCGGCGAGATCCTGCCGGGCGCCGAGGCGCTGCGTCGCGCGGGCATCGAACCCCTGCGGCTCGAGCCGAAGGACGGCCTCACGCTCATGTCGTCGAACGCGGTCTCGATCGGCGACGGGGCGATCGCCCTCATGCGAGCGACTCGCGTGGCTTCCAGAGCCGAGGTGATCGCGGCGCTCTCGCTCGAGGCCACCCACGGGAACCCGTCGATCGCACGCCCGATCGTCGGCGAGGCGAAGCCGTTCCCCGGCCAGATCGAGTCGTGCGCGGCGCTCGAGGCCGCGCTCGAGGGGAGCTTCCTGTGGGCGGACGGAGCGGCGACTTCGGTGCAGGATCCCCTGTCGTTCCGTGTGATCCCCCAGGTGCACGGGGCCTTCCGCGAAGCCGTTGCCGCGGCCCGGCATGCGGTCGAGACCGAGCTCAACGGCCGCGGCGACAACCCGCTGGTGTCGATCGATGACGACACGATGGTGCACAACGGCAACTTCCATCCGCTCGTGATGGCGATCGCGTTCGACCACCTCCGCATCGCCGCGGCGCACGTGGGGCAGATCTCGGACCGTCGCATGAGCCACCTCTGGGACACGTTCTTCGAGCGGGTCGTCGGCGCAGGCCCGCCCCCGCCCGGGTGGGAGCCCCCGGAGACGATCGGGCTGTCCTTGCGGTACCCGGCCGCCGCGGCATCGTCGGAGCTGAAGCAGCTCGCCGCGCCGGCCACGCTGGACGTGCCGCCCCTCGACATCGGTGTCGAGGACCATGCCACGGGCGCGCCGCTCGCGGTTCGCAAGACATTCGAGGCCATGAACCTGCTCGAGGAGATCCTCTCGATCGAGGTGATGATGGCGAACGACGTGCTCGCCACCGAGCAGGAGGCGCCCGCTTTCGGCGGGGGAACGGCCGCGCTCTCAGCGGGTGCCCGGGGCGCGATCGACCGGCTCGGCGACGATCGGTCCCCCGCCGAGGCTCAGCGAGCCGTCGCCGCCGAGCTATTCACCTGAGCGGGTCGCTCGGAGGGCTCTTCGACCAGGGCGACCACCCGTGAGGCCATGAACCTCGCGGTGCGCACCGGCGTGCCGCCGCGGGTGACCTCGGCGACCTCGACGACGGAGCGGCCGGTCGTGACCTCGACGCGCCGGCCCGCCCGGGTCGCGACGATCTCGAAGGTCTGCACGCCGTTGCCGACGTCCATCGTCACGACGACCCGGTCACCTCGCACGCCCCCATCGTAGGCGAGCGCCCCGAACCCGTGGCCACGGTCAGGTTCGCACCATGGTGAGGAGCATCGTCGTCGGCTCGAGAGCCACGAGCGAATGCGGCGCTCCCACGTCCATGTGGATCCACGAGCCCGGCACGGCGTCGACCTCCTCGCCGTCGACGGTGAAGGCCAGCCGGCCCGCCAACACCTGGACGACGGCCGTCCGCGATGCCGCGTGTTCGGTGAGCCCCTCGCCACGGTCGAACGCGAAGACCGTCACGTCGAGCGCGTCGTCGCGGTGGATCACCTTGGAGACCACCGCGCCGGACTGGACCGTGACCGCCTCGGTGACATCGGCGATCGCTGCGTGCGTCATGCCTGCCCTCCTCGATCCGAACGACTGATCCGGGACGACCATGTTGCACCTGTCACGGAGGTGCCGCCGCGCCGGCCGGCCCGGGACATGTGGGGACCGAGGCTTCCCAACACGGGTGTCGATCCGAGAGGATGGTGCGACGACCGGATCGAAGGGGGAACGATGAGCGAGAGCATCTACCGGGTCACCGAGGTGATCGGCACGAGCCCGACGTCGTGGGAGGAGGCGGCCAAGAACGCCGTCGAGACCGCGTCCCAGTCGCTCCGCGACCTGCGGGTGGGCGAGATCGTGAGGCTCGACGTCACGATCGAGGACGGGCGGGTTTCGAGCTATCGCGCGAGGGTCAACATCTCGTTCAAGTACGAGCACGAGTGAGGTCCGCCATCCCGTCGAAGCCGGAGCCGCCCATGGAAGATCCGAAGCGCGAACGATCCGAACCCGTTCCCGAAGCCGACGAGCTCGAGCAGGCGGCACCGGTGGACGACGGAGCCGACGGATCCGAGCGGCCGGGGGAGATACCCGACGATGCGGCCGAGGGCGATGCGCTCGAACAGGCCACGCCCGTGGCCGGGAGCGAGGACGACGACGCCCCCCGCTGATCGTGCGGGTTCGGCAGCGTGGCTCAGGAACCCGTGGCCACCGAGCGGGCGGGCGACATCATCGAGTCGACGACCTCGGCGACGTCGCGCGGGTCGAACGGCTTCGTCATCACGCGGTCGGCGCCGTTGGCGACGCAGATCAGATGCTCGCGCGACATCGTCACGGCGGTGAGCACCAGGATCGGCACCGAGCTCGTCTCGTCGTCGTGGCGGAGCGCGTCGAGCACGTCGAGCCCGCTCACCTCGGGCATCATCAGGTCGAGCACGATCGCGTCGGGATGTTCGGTGCGTGCTGCGTCGATCCCCGTCTCGCCTCCGTCGGCCGCGATCGTGTCGTGGCCCATCGCCGCGAACGCGTACTCGAGGATCGTCGCGACCACCGATTCGTCGTCGATCACCAGAACCCGGGACATCGGAACCCTCCTTCCGTTCCCTCCACGAACATCGACCCCTGGGGATCCGGACTGAAGCCTCGTTCTGCGTCGCAGCGTCACCGTCGCTACGCTGGCCGCGCCATGCCGGAACCGGTCGACATCGTCGAGATCCGAGTGCTCGACGGCCCGAACCTGTACTTCCCGAGGCCGGCCGTGAAGCTCACGCTCGCCGTGCCGGGGTGGATCCACGCCACCGCCCCCCGCCTGGAGCGTCTGGCGAGCCGGATCGACCTTCCCGGGAACTCCCGGCCGGGGGCGCGGGCCACCGAGCAGCGGCGCCGGTTCGCCGCTCGGACCGGAGCTCACGTGACGCGGACGATCGCGAGGTCCTCCCGGGTTCGCCTAGGGGTGCGAGGCCGTCCCGCGGGACACGACAGGGTCGTGCTCGCATTCCCGTGGCGGCGACGTGACGCGGCCGAGGCGCTCGCTCGCCAGGTCGCCGCCGTGATGCGCGATCTGCTCGCCACCCGCCGCTCGTTGGCGAGCCTGGCTGCCGAGGCGGCCGAGCACATCGCGGGGGTCGATCCCGGGCCTGCCCCCACCGTGGTCGAGCCGACGATCCCAGTGATCGCGGTGACCGGCACGAACGGGAAGACGACCACCGTGCGCCTGCTCTCCCACATCGCGCGCACCGCCGGCCGCAGCGTCGCCTACTCCTCCACCGATGGGGTCTTCCACGACGGCGCGCTGGTCGAGGCCGGGGACTACTCGGGCTTCGGCGGTGCGCAGATGGCCCTCGCACAACCCGGCATCGACATCGCGATCCTGGAGACGGCACGCGGCGGGATCCTCCTCCGCGGCATCGGCACGAGCCACAACGACGTCTCGGTCGTCACCAACATCTCGGCCGATCATCTCGGCCTGCACGGCATCGACACGCTCGATCAGCTCGCCGAGGTCAAGGCGACGATCACCTCGATCACGAAGCCCGCCGGCTGGCACGTGTTGAACGCCGACGACCCTCGGGTGCTCGCCATGGACCGGCGGGCGGGAGGGCGGCCGTTCCTGGTCTCGCTCGACCCGCGGCACCCGGCACTGCGCGGAGCGCTCGCCGACGGCGGACGGGCGCTCACCGTACTCGACCACGGCATCGCCGAGCTCGGTCGTTCGGGGTCGAGGCGGATCGTCGGCCTGGAACAGGTGCCGATGACCCTCGCCGGGATCGCCTCGCAGCACGTGCACAACGCCCTGTCGGCCTCGGCCGCCGCATTGGCGATCGGACTCCGGCGGACACACGTCGTCGAGGGCCTGCGATCGTTCCTGCCCGACGCCGATGCCAACCCGGGCCGCGCGAACGTCTACACCCTCGGCGAGCGCGTGCTCGTGGTCGACTACGCCCACAACGAGGCAGGCATGGCCGGACTGACGGAGATCGCGCGTGGGCTGTGCCCTCGCGCCGCGGAGACGTGGGTCGGGTTCGGCACCGCGGGCGACCGCGACGACGCGATCCTGCATCGTCTGGGGTATCGGGCAGGAAGAGGCGCGGACCACGTGTGCGTCGCGGAGCTCCCGCGCTACCTCCGCGGACGGGACCCCGAGGACCTGATCGCGCGGCTCCTCGCCGGCGCGATGGAGGGGGGCGCGGGCGAGGTCCCGGCGATGCCCGACGAGATCGCGGCCCTGCGGTTCATGCTCGATCGCTCCGGACCCCGCGACGTGCTCGCGATCACCGTGCTCGCGCAGCGTCAGGAGATGTTCGCGCTGCTCGAAGGCGAGATGGGAGCCCGCCGGGCCGATCCCGCGACCGTGCGGCGGCTCGTTCGCCGCGCCAGGCCGGGGAGGCACTGACCTTGGCGCGCCGACGGCTTCGCCCACCCGCCGACGTGGAGGTCACACGACCCGACAAGCCGCTCTGGCCCGAGATCGGGGTGACGAAACGCGACTACGTCGACTACCTCGCCGCGGTCGCCGACCTGGCGGTGCCGTGGCTCCGCGACCGCCCGCTGACCCTCGTGCGGGCACCCGACGGGGTCGGGGGCAAGCGCTACTTCCAGAAGGCCATCTCGGACTACGCGCCACCCTGGATCCGGCGCGTGACGATCGAGGCACCCAGCGCCGGCCGAGACGTGGACTACGTCGTGTGCGACGACGCCGCGACGCTCGCGTGGCTCGGCAACCAGGCCGCGCTCGAGTTGCATCCCGCGCCGGTGCGCGCCGATCGCCTCGACCGTCCCGATCTGTTCGTCGTGGACATCGACCCTCCCGACGACGCGTTCGAGGCGGCCGCCGAGGTCGCGCGGCTCGTGCTCGAGGTCCTCGAGGAGCTCGGACTCGAGAGCGGCGTGAAGACCACCGGCGGCAAGGGTCTGCACATCGTGGTACCGATCGAGCGGAGGCTCGACGACGATGCCCTGCGGGCCGCGGCGGCGGGCCTCACATCGATGGTGGCCGCTCGACGGCCCGATCTCGTGACCAACGAGTTCCGCAAGGCGAAGCGGGCGGGGCGCGTGATGCTCGACCCGTCTCGGAACGGCGGCGGCGCAACGATCGTGGCACCATACTCCCCGCGCGCGCGTCCCGACGGAACCGTGTCGTTCCCGATCCTGCCGGCCGAGCTCGGCTCGGTCCGCCCGGGCGATTTCACGCTGCACACGGTGCCCGGGATGCTTGACTCGGAGGGCCCGCGCCGGTGGCGCGGCCTGCTCGAAGCGCGCGCTCGCCTGCCACGTGCGCTGCTGGACGCCGGGCCCTGATCGATCCGTCCGATGGCGCATCCGATCCCGTCGAACGGGACCCTCGGCGAGTTGCTCTGGCAGGAGAGCGAACTGCACGCCGACCATCGCCGGCGGGCCTTGGCACGCGCGGCCCGAGCGGCCCGGCTCTGGTCCGAGGAAGCAGCCGATCTCGTCGCCGCCGGGCGTTCGCTCACCGAGCTCCCATCGGTCGGGCCCTGGATCGCGGGTCGGCTCCAGGAGTGGCTCGACGATCC